>SMEN01000214.1_pt1 | contig 18935 bp, 19 predicted proteins | sample 2456271 | NCBI WGS metagenome assembly SMEN01 (sample SAMN10132593, study PRJNA489261) | soil metagenome | isolation source: day1 control-loamy sand soil ammended with raw manure from dairy cow... | place: USA | collected 2015-04-01 | reverse complement strand
TCAGGTTTCTTTCAGCTATTTCTGGGCATATTGAGGTCATATTTTCTATCCAGTTGGATAATCTTCGTCACCGTTAGGGTAAACTGCGCGGTAACTTGTCACTCTAGATGCCCGTACTTTCAGCGATATCACCTGTTCGCGAGTAGACGGGAGGAGGTATGGGTCACTCTGCTGCTGGCCATGTGAACAATTAACAATTGCCAGAGGGGTTATTCCATCTAACCGCTTGGCCATAGAATGAACCTAGTTGCAGCACAGGATCACGCGGGGACGTGAGGGGCAAGATGCTGCAGTCCTGATTGACGGAAGCCAAGCCAAGGATGCCCCAATGCCTGAAATTCGAGTTCACCTAGCGGATAGCGATCACTTTTCGCGAGCCGGAATCGTAGGTGCACTGACAGCAGAACGAGATATCGCCGTTGAGCATATTGCAGGATCGATGGCAGAAGCGTTAGAGAACGCATCACAAAATAAGCCGGACATCGTTCTTCTGGAAACTTCGTTGAGCGGAGACAGTCTTTTCAAGTCCGTACGACAGCTCGTAGCTGCGTCGCCAAACAGCAAAATCGTTGTACTGGCTACCCGGTACAGCCGCGACGAAGTGACTCAAGCCTACGATGCTGGAAGCTCCGGAATCATTTCCAAGAGTTCCATCAACACTGAATTACCCAGCGCACTTCGCATGGTCGCTGCCGGATACCAGTTGTTCGCTCCACCGACTGATGGCTGGGAATATCCAGTCAGGATGGAGAAGCGCACGGAAAATCAGACGATTATCCGCTCGCTGTCCGGGCGGGACCGCCAGTTAGTCAGCCTCGTCGCCGCGGGTCTGACCAACATCCAGATTTCCCGGGCGATTCACATCAGCGAAGGCTCGGTGAAACTCTATCTGGCGCGCATCATGGATGAGCTTTCGGTGACGAATCGTGTGCAGCTTGCAGTCATCGCGGCGGAAACGGGTCTGATCACCTCCGCTGACCTGCAGATTGCCTAAACTCTAATAGACAGTGCGCAGCTGGCTGGCCGGGATCCACATCTGTTCCCCGTCGCGGTCGATTTGCCGCCAAGCTCCCTGCCTGGCGACGATCACCACGGCGGTGTCCGCTTGGAGAATGCGCGCCAAACCATAGTGGTCGCCAGGTCCGCGGCGGGCGTTCAAGCCAATTGTTGTCAGGGCGCGCTGATTGGGAACTGCCATCAGTCCGCCCTTTGCGGGTCGGGCCGGCAGTTCGTGCAAGTACATGCTCGGTACCCAGCCGTGCAGCTTTCCGCACTGGATCTGGGACCACAGCCCCTGCTGGAGCAGCAGACGCACCTTCGTGCCCTGGTCGATTACCATGAGCACCGGATATCCGGTACCGCTGCCCTTGCGCAGGTTAAGAGTAGCCGTTGTGGAGTGCGTCGTTTCGACCAGGGAGTACCGGGTGAGGGTTCGCTCGTCTTGCCTCTCATCGGACTGATTCACGACCGGTTCGTCGAAGACGGCTGGAATCGGCTCTAGATATATGTTCGGCACCCAACCATAGATCTTGTGAACATAGACGTGAGCCCACGAACCGTGAACGGTGACCAACGCGAGTTCGGTGCCCTGTTCCAAGTGGCTTTGCACAAGGTAGTGGCGCCCGGCTCCCTTGCGCAGTTTGAGCGGTGCCGTGGTTCGATGCGTACGCGATGCCGACGACGAACGAGCCGTTGACTGCGAATAACCCATCTGATTCACGAGCACCTCAAAAATAAAACTTAGGGGAAGCAACAAATGTCGCTTCCCCTAAGTTTATTCCATTTTTAGAAGTTGGTTCTTCTGCCTACGAGTTTCACTTGCGCGAACCCAATTCGGAATCCAGGCGAAGCAGCCCGCTGCCGTCGTTTCCGATCAGTTTAACGCGGTCCAGAATCTCGGTGACCGTGGCTTCTTCTTCGACCTGTTCGTCGATGAACCAATGCAGCAGCGGGATCGAGTCGATATCCCCCTCGGTCTGCGCCAAGCGGTACAGTTCGCGGATCGCTTCCGAAACCTTCTGCTCGTGTGCCAGGGAGGCGGCAAATGCATCCGCAACGGATTTCACGTTGACTACCGGAGCAGACTGCTCGCCGATCTTCGGGTGTGCCGATCGGTCGGTCATGTGGTCCATGAACTTTTCAGCGTGAACGATTTCTTCAGCTGCCTGGGCCCGGAACCAGCCGGCAATGCCAGGAAGGCTCATGATGTCCATTTCAACTGCCAGCTGACGGTAAACCGTTGCAGCAGTCAGTTCAAGGGTTACCTGCGTGTTGAAGGCTTCTGCCAGTTTTCCTGTAAGTTCCATATCTTTACACTAGGACGCTTTAAATCCTTTGTCATCGAAGTTTGGACTCACTTAGTGGAACCGGAATTAGGCTATAAACCCTAGTTGGACACCACTTAACAAAGCCCGCACTAACCTAACTTAGGGAAGGCGAACATGTCGGTACTATTTGCCCAATCCTGCCCGACGCAGCGCTTCGGCCATGGCGGTGTTTCCTGCAGGGGCTTGATTTTGGCTGCCGCCATTAGGCCGGCTTTTGCTGCCCGAGCGCTGCTGCCCGGATCGGGAGTTCTGCCCTCCGCCGCGCGGGCTGCGCTCGCGCTGACCGCCCGGCTTGCCGGATGCGTCGGCCGTCGGAAGCTCATCGTCCAGTCGCAGGGTCAACGAGATGCGCTTGCGCGCGGTATCCACTTCCAGCACCTTGACCTTGACGATCTGCCCCGAGCTGACCACTTCGCGCGGATCCGAGATGAACTTGTTGCTCATCGCCGACACATGGATCAGGCCGTCCTGGTGCACACCCAGATCAACGAAGGCCCCGAACGCGGCCACGTTGGAGACGGTGCCTTCCATGATCATTCCCGGCTTGACGTCGCCGATTGATTCCACGCCTTCCTTGAGCGTGGCAGTCACGAATTCGCCGCGCGGGTCGCGGGCCGGACGCTGCAGCTCGGCGACCACATCGCGGATGGTCGGCTCGCCGAACTGATCCGTGACGAAGTCCTCTGGCTTCAATTCATCGAGGCGGCGTCCCTGCTCCGCGGCGGCCTTCTGCAGCGCGCGGGCCAGATCGTAGGCTTCGGGGTGCACCGAGGAGGCATCGAGCTGCTCCTTGCCGCCGGTGATGCGCAGGAATCCTGCGCACTGCTCGAAGGCTTTGGCGCCGAGGCGCGGCACCTTGAGCAGGTCCTTGCGCGTGCCGAATGGCCCGTTGGCGTTGCGGTGTTCCACGATATTGCGGCTGAGCAACGGGCCGACCCCGGCCACGCGCGCCAGCAGCGAAGGGGACGCAGTGTTCACGTCGACGCCCACGGCATTCACGCAGTCCTCGACCACCGCATCCAGCGCACGGTCGAGCTTCGAGGCGGTGACGTCGTGCTGGTACTGGCCCACGCCGATGGACTTGGGGTCGATCTTGACCAGTTCGGCCAGCGGGTCCTGCAGCCTGCGGGCGATCGAGACCGCGCCGCGCAGCGACACGTCCATGCCCGGCAGCTCCTGGCTGGCCAGCTCCGAGGCGGAGTACACCGAGGCGCCGGCTTCGGAGACGATGACCTTGCTGATGCCGGCGGTGCCCAGGGCCTTGATGACCTCGGCGGCCAGCCGGTCGGTTTCCCGCCCGGCGGTGCCGTTGCCCACCGCGATCAGGGTGGTGCCGTGCTTCTGCGCCAGCCGGGTCAGGATCGCGACCGATTCGTTCCACTTGTTCGCCGGGGCGTGCGGGTAGATGGTGGCGGTCTCGATGGACTTGCCCGTCAGGTCCACGACCGCGACCTTCACACCGGTGCGCAGGCCCGGGTCCAGCCCGAGCACCGCCTTGTTGCCCGCCGGCGCCGCCAGCAGCACGTCACGCAGGTTCGCGGCGAAGATCTTCACCGAGGCATCTTCGGCTTCCTCGAACAGCCGTGAACGCAGGTCGGATTCGAAACGGGTGAGCAGGCGTGCCTTCCACGCCAGACGCACGGTCTGGGCCAGCCACTTGCCGGCCGGGGCGTCAGCAGGGGCGTTGATGCCCAGCGAAGCGGCAATGGCGTTCTCGTAGCCCGCGCGGGCTTGGTCCACAGCTTGGGGGTCGCGCGGATCCGCTTCTGCCAGCTGCAGGTTCAGCACCCCGTCGCGTTCACCGCGCAGCAGCGCGAGCACGCGGTGGGATGGCAGGTTGTCCAAGTCCGCCACGTAGTCAAGGTAGTCGGAATACTTCCCTTGGCCTTCGGCGGTGGCCCCGGCGGCGACGCTGGCACCGATCTTGCCGCTGGTCCACAGCCGCTCGCGCAGATCCGCCGCCAGCACGACGTCCTGCGAGACCCGCTCGGTGACGATGGAACGGGCGCCGGAGAGCACCTCCAGATCCGTTGCGAACCCGGCTTCGGCGTTCAGGTAGCCGGCAGCGGCGGCCACCGGGTCGGTTTGCGGGTTGGCGAGCAGCAGGTCCGCCAACGGTTCCAGGCCTGCCTCGCGCGCGATCTGGGCCTTGGTGCGGCGCTTGGACTTGAACGGGAGGTAGATGTCCTCCAGCTCGGATTTGGTGCTCGCCGCGGCGATGGCCGCTGCGAGCTGCTCGGTCAGCTTGCCGGCTTCGGCAATGGCTTCGCGGACCACGACACGGCGGTCCTCGAGTTCGCGCAGGTAGCGCAGGCGCTCTTCGAGCAGCCGCAGCTGGCTGTCGCTGAGCATTCCGGTGACTTCCTTGCGGTAGCGCGCAATGAAGGGCACCGTCGATCCGGAATCCAGCAGCTCAATGGCGGCTTTGACCTGCCAAGGCTGCACCTTCGATTCGACGGAAAGTTCCCGGGACAGCACCTCGATGATGCGCTGTTCGGTGGCATTGCTGGCTGCGTTGTTCTTCTGATCGCTACTCACCGAACCATTGTGCCCCATGAGCGTTTCCGTTCTAATGATCGACTCGGCTGGCTTTCAGGAGATCCCAAAACTTCGCGGCTAAACTTTATTGCCATGGGGAAAGTACAAGTTCGGAACGCAGCAATCCTGCTTCTGGTGTCATCGGCAACGCTGTTCAGCGCGGGCTGCTCGGTCATTGAGGACTCCGCGAGTTCGGCGGCCAGCCAGCTCACTGATGCGGCTTCCAAGGAAATCGTCCGACAGGCTTGCGCGCCGATCCAGGACGGCCGCATCGACGCCAGCGAACTGCGTGTGCTGTCATCGCTGGTCGGAGCGGTGGAAGGCGGAGGCTTGCCGCAGGATCTGGTTGACGTCCTGAACGACCTGGCCGACTCCGGCGACACGGTGTCCACTCGATTGCAGGAACGCCTGGTGCAGGCCTGCGACGACGCGACCGCCCAAGCCAGCTAGCGCACGGGAACGCTTCCGCTCCTGATCTAGACTTTTTTCATGCTCGAAATTCCGACAACCGGCAAAATCCGTATTGATGCCTGGCTTTGGGCTGTGCGCGCCTACAAGACCCGCTCCGAGGCGACGGCCGCCTGCCGCGCCGGCCACGTGAGGCTGAACGGGGTTTCCGCCAAGGCGGCCCAGCCGGTGGTTCCGGGAGACCGGGTACGCGTACGCAAGAACGGCTTCGACCGCGAATTGGAAGTCGTCGGCCTGATCTCCAAGCGCATGAGCGCCGCGGTGGCCGTGAAATGCTACATCGACCACAGCGAGCCGCGTGAAAAGGTCATCGTTCCGCAGATCCCGGTCCGCGAACGCGGTGCAGGCCGTCCCACCAAGAAGGACCGCCGCGAAATGGATCGCCTGCGGTCCTCCTGGATCGACCCCGAAGCCTGAGCGGCCGGGCCCGCCGCCGCCCTAGGACAGTTCGATGGCCGGGGCGTCGGTCTCGAAGCCGAAGATCTGCCCGTAGAAGGCCAGCGAACTTTCCAGCGCGCTGATGATGTTCTCCGACTGGCGGAAGCCGTGCTGTTCCCCGGCAAACAGGATGTAGGCGTGGGGAATTCCCCGGGCGGCGAGCGCATCGGCCACCACCTGCGACTGCGCCGGCGGGACGACCAGGTCCTCATCCCCCTGCAGCAGCAGGACCGGGCACGAAATCTTTGACACGTGGTTGATCGGCGCGCGCTTCTCATACAGGTCCGCCGCTTCCGGGTACGGCCCGACCAGCGAGAACATGTACTGGGATTCGAAGTCGTGGGTGTCCTGCACCAGGGCGACCAGGTCCGCGACCCCGTAGCGGCTGATCCCGGCGGAGAAGACCTCGGAGCTGGTCAGCGCGCTGAGCACGGTCCATCCTCCGGCGCTGCCGCCTTCAATGCCGATGCGCGCCGGATCCGCGATCCCGCGGGCCACCAGCGCCTTGATCACCGAGACGGTGTCCGCCACGTCCACGACGCCCCACTGCCCGCGCAGGCGGTTGCGGTAGTCGCGGCCGTATCCGGTAGAACCGCCGTAGTTCACGTCCACCACGCCGATGCCGCGCGAGGTGTAGTAGGCGATGGTGGCGTTCAGCGTGGCCGCGGCCTGCGCTGTGGGCCCACCGTGGACGAAGGTGACGAAGGGCGGCAGCTCGCCGTCCAACCCGGTGAGGCCTTCCTGGCGCGGGCGGTACAGCAGTGCGTGGACCGCCTGCCCGACCTCGTTCGCGCATTCGAATTCCTCGACCTGGGGCAGCATGGCTGGATCCGGAAGCCGCGCGATGGAACCGGCGACCGGGCGGTGTTCGAGGGTATCGAGGTTGACCAGCGTGATCTGCTCGCCGTCGGTCATCGAGGAGGTGCCGGCCAGCAGCCAGCCGTCGCGCACCTGCAGCGGGCGCACCCGGGTGAACGGCAGCGGCAGGTCTTCCAGTCCCCCGGTCAGCGCATGGACCCGGGCCAGCTTGGTGGTGCCGGTGCCGTAGGAGCACAGCAGGGTGCGCTGGTCCTCCAGCACGTACCAGGCGCTGCCGACCTGCCACAGCGGGCCGGCGAATTCCGCGGCGCGGTCCACCAGCCGGGTAGCGCGGGCGGAGCTGACCTGGTGGATGTAGGGATTCCACCAGCCGGACTCGTCGCTGAGGTAGGCGATGCGGTTCTCGTCCACCCATTCGGGCTGCATGATCGAGATGTCTTCGGCTCCGGCGATCACGGTGTCCTCCAGCTGCCCGTTGCCGCTGACCTCGGCCAGGTGGAGTTCGGTGCCGTCCCATGGCATGTTCGGGTGCTCCCAGCTGATCCAGGCCAGCATCGTGCCCGAGGGGCTCAGCCGGGGTGCCGCCACGAAACGGGCCGGCGCGGTGAGCACCCGGATGCGGGTGGCGTCCTGGCCCGCGGATCCATCCAGCGGGATCTGCACGATGTGGCGCACCGGTTCGGCGCGGAGGTCTTCCATGATGGCCAGTACGGTGCGGTTGGGCCCGTCGATGAATTCTGCGAAGCGCAGCTGGGGGTTCCCGTCGGACATCGAGTCGGGGGTCAGCGCGATCGGGGTGACCTGCCCCAGCTGCTGGAGGTACACACGCTGGTCGGCGAAATTGCTGAAGACGATGGCGTCCTGCATCCGTCCGGTGACCAGCTTCCAGCTGGCGCCGCCGTATTCGTGGACCCGGGAACGGACGTTGTAGGGCTTGCTGATCAGCTCGGTCGGCTCTTCCTGCGAATCCAGCGGGTAAGAGACCAGGGTGATGCGCCCGCCTTCTGCCGGGCGCCCTTCCTGCACGATGACGTTCTGTCCGTGGAAGCTTGCACCGCCCAGGGGTTTGGTTCCCGCGGCAACATCGTGCGCGGAAATAGTCGAGGGCCAGGATCCGTAGGGCAGTTTCGAAGGCATGATTCGATCCTAACCAGATTTTTGGTGTCAAACGACCCTCGACAAGTACAAAGATGTTCGGCTTGGATTAACCCATGACGACTTTTGCGGTTTTTCTGCGCGGCGTGAACGTGGGCGGGGTCAACGTCCTGATGAAGGATCTGGCGGGGCTGCTGGCCGAGGGCGGCTTCACCGAGGTGCGCACGCTGCTGGCCAGCGGCAACGTGGTCCTCGAATCCGAGCTGTCCGAGGCACAGTCGGTGCAGCGCCAGTGCAACCAGCTGCTGGAGGCGCACTACGGGCGGAGCATCCCCACCCTGGTCTACACCCGTGAGGAAATCCTCCAGCTGGCGCAGCCGTTTGTCCTGGAGCTGCCCGAGCCGGCGGCAGAGCACCACGGCTACCTCACGTTATGTGAATCCGCCCAAGATGCGGCGACGCTGTACGAGCTGGCCCGCGCACTGGAACCGAGGCCTGCGGTCGAGGTGCTGGGCAGGGCGCTGTGCTGGATCGCGCGCAAGGGGCAGAGCACTACCGATCCGCTGTCCAAGCTCACCGCCGCTCAGGCCCGCCAGCGGGTCATTACGACCCGAAACCACAACACCCTGGTGAAAATGGCGGCGATTATCCGATGAGCGCCCCGACAGGCAATAATTGAGCGTTGCGCTTTTCGCCGTCGAATCCCCAGTGAAAGTCCGTGAATGCTGACCCTTATCGAACTCGTTGGTATTTTCTTTTTCGCCGTCTCCGGATCCCTGATGGCGGCGCGGCGAGGTTTCGACATGCTCGGCTCGGCGTTCCTCGGCGGCGTCACCGGCCTGGGCGGCGGCGTGGTCCGCGACCTGATCCTGAACCAGTCGCCGGCGACCTTCGCGCACCCAGTGTATTTCCTGCCGCCGGTGCTGGCCGCCCTGTGCGTGTACGCCTTCACCCCTGCGGTGCAGAAGCTTCACCGTCTGGTGCAGATCTTCGATGCGGCGGGGCTGGGGCTGTTCTGCATGACCGGCACCATGAAGGCCCTGGAGCATGGCGTGAATCCGGTGACCGCGGTGCTGCTCGGCGTGATCACCGGCGTGGGCGGCGGCATGCTGCGCGACGTCATCTCGAACGTCACCCCGGATTTGTTCAACCCGCGGGACATCTACGCCATTCCGGCCATTCTCGGCGCCACCGCCACCGCGTTCGCCTGGCACTTCGACGTGCTGAACATTGCGGTCGGCACGGGCATCGCCGGGCTGACCTTCGCCCTTCGGCTGGCCTCGATCCGCTTCGGCTGGAGCATCCCGCTGGCAGCCGGGCACTGGCACCGCCAGCCGAACAGCCCGAACCACGGCGACGGTCCGCACCGGAATTTCTAGGCCGCAGGCCGCCGCAAACCTAGCTGATGCGTTCGAGCCGGCCGGCTTTCCCGGAACCTTCCACGCTGTCCTCGATGGTGCGTGAGGGGTTGATGATGATCGCGCCGATGAGCATCACGAGCACGCAGATCCCCAGCATCGCGAAGGCCGGCCCCCACGATCCGGTGGACTTCTGCACCACGCCGAACAGCAGCGGAACAATGCCGGCGCCGGCGTATCCCAAGCCCTGGGCGAATCCCGAAAGCACGCCGGATCCATAGGTCGTGCGCGAGCGCAGGTTCATCATCAGCAAGGCGATGGCGAAGGTCCCCTGGCCCAGTCCGGCCAGGCAGACCCAGAGCATGGTGCCTTCGGTAGGCGACAGGTAGATGCCCAAGTGCCCCGAGACCCAGCAGGCCGTGAAGATCAGCACGGCGATGATCGGGTTCTTCAGGCGCGGAACCCACAGCGGCACCAACAGGGAGACCGGCAGCCCGAGGATCGCGAACAGGGCCAGCATGTTGCCGGCTGACAGTTCGCTCAGGCCGCGGTCTTGCAGGTACGGGGGCAGCCAGGTGAAGTACACGTAGGTCTGCGCCGAGTTGCCGGCCAGGAAGATGGCCAGGCCCCACGCGACTTTGGACTTCCACGGATTGATCTTGGCGATGGGCCGGGGTGCTCCCCCTGCATGCACCGGCTGGTCCGGGCGGTCCACGTTGCGGTCGGCCACCAGCTGGATGATCCACGGCACCAGGACGATCATGGACAACAGCGCCCAGGAGCCGATGGAGATCTTCCAGTCGCTGGCATTGGCCAGCGGCACCGAGAACTGCGGGGCCATCCAGGTGCCGACGGCCAGCATCGTGACGTAGCCGCTGGTCACCAGCCCGATGCGGTCGGGGAAGTACTTCTTGACCAGCGGCGGGAGCACCACGTTGCCCATGCCGTATCCGGCCAGCGCGATAACCGACAGCGCCAGGAAGGAATAAACATCCGGCATGAAGACGCGGGCCAGCTGACCGGCCACGGCCAACACGATCGCCGTGATCAGCGTCTTCTCCAGGCCGAAGGAGCGGATCAGGCGCGGTGTCAGCAGGCCGAAGCAGGCGAACACGATGGGTGCCAGGGTGGCAAGCAGGCCGATGGTAAATTCGGTGAACTCGATGTCATTCTGGATCCGCGCCAGCAACGGCGGCACGGAGACAACTGCTGCGCGCAGGGACAGGGCCATCAGCAGAATGCCAAGAAGTGCCCCGATTCTTCCCTTGAATGAGGTTTTCGGGCTGGCATTCGACATCTATTGGTTCTCCGCAGACTACTGGTTGTTAGTTCCCAACTTTTTCAGTTGCGGAACCAACTCTAGTAAGTGAGACAGGTTACCTTCAAAATGGCGGGCGTACCAGGTGCCCGGAGTTCCGGAAAAGGCGTAAAGCCCCTCGCTGATGAGCATCACCAAATGGGCGATGTCCTTGTCGCCGATTTCCTCCATCAGCGCGGCAAGCCAGCGCTCGTTGATGCTCTCCATCTGCGCGGTGGCCGCTTCCACGCCCGAATGGGCGAGTCGGTGCAGGGCAATCAGCAACCGGTCCAGCTCGGTGTTCACCTCGGCGCTGGTCCGTATGAAGTAGGCTGCAGGCCCTTCTTCGGACTGGGCCATGTCCTTCAGGTCAATCAGTATCAGTTCTTCACTTAACTTAATAACCGCATCGGCCAAGGCCTCCTTCGAGGCGAAGTGATACAAGAGGCCGCCCTTGGACACCCCGGCCAGCGCCGCGGTGGCCTCCAGGGTTGCCGCGCGCTCGCCTTCTTCGCAGAGCAGTGAGATATATGCGTCCAGAACCTTGACTCGCGCTGCCGCTGGCCTTGCCATGGGACTCCGTTCGATCAGTTGCGGTGATGGATACAACCATACCCAAGGATTGTAACTATACCGTCCAGACGGTATAGTTACGATTTGTTCAGGCATTTCGAGCCCCGCAAACGATTCTCAGGATGATACCCATGAGCCCACTGCTCTCCGACCACACCTCAACGCTGTCCAAGCCGCGACGTTGGGCGGCGCTGGTAGCGCTCCTCTTCCCGGTGCTGCTGATCTCGGTTGACAACACCGTGCTCACCTTCGCCGTTCCTGCGATTTCCGAAGCGCTCTCCCCCAGCGGTGCGCAGCTGCTGTGGATCATCGACATCTACCCGCTGATCCTGGCCGGCCTGCTGGTGCCGTTCGGCTCGTTGGGCGACCGCATCGGGCGCCGCCGGCTGCTGCTGATCGGCGCCTCGGGTTTCGCCGTCGTCTCCGCGCTGGCCTCGTTCGCCACCGACGCGAGCCAGCTGATCGCCGCCCGCGCCCTGCTGGGCATCTTCGGCGCCATGCTGATGCCGGCCACCTTGTCGCTGATCCGCAACATCTTCACCGACGACACCGAGCGCCGTACGGCGATCGCCGTCTGGGCCTCCGCCTTCTCCGGAGGCTCGGTGCTCGGTCCGATTGTCGGCGGCGTGCTGCTGGAGCACTTCTGGTGGGGCTCGGTCTTCCTGATCGCCGTGCCAATGCTGCTGCCGCTGCTGATCGGCGGGCTGATCCTGGTGCCGGAATCCAAGGACCCGAACCCGGGACGCGTGGATCCGATCTCGATTCTTCTCATCGTGATGACCCTGCTGCCCTTCACCTACGCCATCAAGTCCTTCGCGAGCACCCCGTGGTACATCCCGCTGGGCGCGCTGGCCCTGGCAGTGGTGTGCGGCGTGACATTCGTGCGCCGCCAGCTGGGCACCGACAAGCCGATGATCGACGTCCGCCTGTTTAACAACGGCCGCTTCTCCGGCTCGCTGATCGTGAACCTCATCGGCGTGTTCTCGCTGGTCGGTTTCATCTACTTCGTCTCCCAGCATCTGCAGCTCATCGCCGGCTACAGCCCGATCGAGGCTGGACTGCTGATGACCCCCGGCCTGATCCTGACCATGGGCTTCGGTTTGCTCTCCGTGCCGCTTTCCAAGCGCTTCGGCTCTCCGAACATCATGATCCTGGGCCTGCTGTTCTCCGCCATCGCCTACACCATCGTGATCGTGGCGGGCAGCAATCCGAACGTCGTGCTGCTCATGGCAGCGTTCTGCGTGCTGGGCATCGGCATCGGCATGACCGAGACGCTGTCCAACGACATGGCGCTGGCCGCAGTGCCCGCTTCCAAGGCCGGTGCGGCCTCGGCCATTTCGGAGACCGCGTACGAGGTCGGCGCGGTTTTGGGCACCGCCGTGCTGGGCACCATCCTGAACACGGTCTACAGCTCGAACCTGCAGGTGCCGGGCAGTATTTCCTCCGATTCGGCAGCCCGGGCCGGCGAAACCCTCAGCGGCGCGCACCAAGTGGCTGCGACCTTGGATCCGGCGTCCGCGCAGGCCTTGATCGAGTCCGCCGCGCAGGCTTTCGACCACGGAGTGCTGTTCACCTCGGGCATCGCAGCGGTGCTCTCGCTCATCGCAGCGGTCATGGTCGTGAAAATCATCAAACCTGCCGTGAAGTGAAGCTTTTGAGACGATATCTCAAATTTTCGATAAATTGCTGCAAAGTTATTCAAAAGTCGACTTTGACCACGTAGGCTAGGCAGTGTAGTTCCAAAGTAATTCGCGAAGTACCCTTTAGAAGTTTGTGAATGTCGGACCATCCCTGGTTGGCGCGAACCCCTTCTAGACGTGAAGTGAATGACTTGGCTGCTTCGCAAGTTCACCTCGCGCAACCAGCGTGGAACTTGCGTGGATACAACCAAGCTCGCCGCATAAACCACGGCGAGAAACGTCTGAAAGGACCAAATAAGAATATGGCAACCGGAATCGTCAAGTGGTTCAACGCTGAAAAGGGCTTCGGCTTCATCGCTCCAGACAGCGGCGATCCAGACGTCTTCGCACACTTCACCGCAATCCAGACCCAGGGCTTCCGTACCCTGGACGAGGGCCAGAAGGTTGAGTTCGAAGTAGTTGAGGGTCCAAAGGGTCTGCAGGCTGCAGACATCCGCGCTCTCTAAAGAAGGTCTTTGGCACTAACGCCTGACTTCACCCGATGGGTGGCTATCCGCAATGGATAGCCACCCATCGGTTTTTCTGCGCCCGCCGAGGAATAGACGCCGATGGCTCATGGTTATGCAGGAGGTGAAGCTATCGATTTTGGACCTAGCCCCGGTATCCCCCGGCGGCTCAATTGCAGACTCATTCAAATCATCCGTGAGGCTCGCGCAAACCGCGGAACGCCACGGATACGAACGCATCTGGTACGCCGAACACCACAACATGCCGAACATCGCCTCCAGTGCGACCGCCGTGCTGATCGGACACATCGCCCACCATACCGAGCGCATCCGCCTGGGATCGGGCGGCGTGATGCTCCCGAACCACTCCCCGCTGGTGATCGCAGAACAGTTCGGCACCCTGGCCACGATTTTCGGCGACCGCATCGACCTGGGCCTGGGGCGTGCCCCGGGCACCGACATGACGACCCTGCGCGCGCTGCGCCGCGATCCGTCGGCTGCGGATTCCTTCCCGCATGACGTCCTGGAACTGCAGGCGTACCTCGCCGGCAAGTCCCGGATCCCCTCGGTGCAAGCCATTCCCGGCGCCGGAACGAACGTCCCGCTGTACATCCTGGGCTCGTCGTTGTTCGGAGCGAAGCTGGCCGCCCAACTGGGTCTGCCGTATTCCTTCGCATCGCACTTCGCCCCGGCTGCCCTGCACCAGGCGGTGAAGCTGTACCGCGAGGAATTCACCCCCTCACAGCAGCTTTCCGAGCCGTACGTCATCGCAGGGGTCGGCGTGCTGGCCGCGCAGACCAGCGAACGGGCGCATGAACTGTTCAATGTCGCACGCCGCCACCGCGTGGCGAGCTTCCTGGGCCGCGGAGCGAACAAGGAGTTCACCGAGGCGGAAATCGACATGCTCATGGATACCCCGCAGGCCCAGCAAATCCTGGACATGATGCGGTATTCGGCGGTCGGCACCGGCGAACAGGTCACCGAGTATCTGGCGCATTTCGCGCAGACCGCGCAGGCCGACGAACTGATCACCGTGCACTACCCGAGTGACGAGCAGGCCCGCCTGGAATCGGTCATGATCACCGCCGACGCCGCGGAGCTGGTCAGCGCGCGCTGATCGAGACCCAGCGCCTCACCGCCAGGACCAGCAGCACCACTAGCGTCACTGTCAGCGCCCCTTCCGCGCCGATGTAGGCGTAGTGCCACAGCGATCCGCCCTCGAAGTTCCCGGACAGCACCGCATCGGTGCGGCGGGACAAGCCGGGGCGGATCGCTGCCGTCTTCAGCATCAGCACGAACCCAGCAACCCCGACGCCCCATTTCCAGGCCTTGTCGGTGCCGCGCTTGATGGTGCCGAGCAACAGGGCGATGAACAACAGGATTTCAACGATGTTCATGGCGAAGAAGACCAGGCGGCCGATGCCCAGCCCCAGCGGAATGGTGATTCCCGGTGCGGTGAATTTCAGCGGGGCCTCGATGAAGGAAATGCCGACGACAAGGCCCAGCCACAGCGCGGGAGCAAGGATGCGGGCGGCGGCGGCCCACAGGGCGGCGCGGGTCGGGGCGTGAAGGGTGGAAGGGCTCATGCCTTCTAGACTACGGGCGAATTGCCGTTCATCTTCCGCAGGTACAGCACCGACCACGTGCCCAACAGCAGGGCTGCCGCCGCGCCGGCAACGCAGAAGACCATGATGCTCGGCAGCTGCCCGAAGCGGCCCACGGCCCAGCCGAGCACGATCACCGGCAGCGCGCTGCCCAAGTAGGTCACCAGGTAGATGCTGGAGACGGTCTGCGCATGGGCTGCGGGCGTCACCGCATCCACGCACCAGCCGAAGGCGGTGCGAAAGGCAATACCCTGTCCCAAGCCGAGGACCACCATCGCCACGACTCCGAGCCAGAGCCGGCCCTGGGTTGCGCCGGCAAACAGGGCCAGCGTTCCGGCGGCCATCAGGAGCAGTCCCAGCGGCAGCAGGATCCTTCCGCCGCGCACCACGACCTGGGACAGCGCGGCGATGCCCAGCGGCAGCCCCGCAATCAGCCCGACGGCCCACAGGGAATGCAGGTCGAAGGCGACGGCAAGGTACCCCGGCGCCAGGGAAAGCACGAAACCGAAGATCGCGAAGCTGAGGAAGCCGACAAGCGAAGCCAGCCAGAACTCGGTGCGGGCAGTGGAGGGAATTCCCACGCGGCGCGGGGCCAAGGCGCGGCTCCGCTCGCCGCGGCTGGCCATGGCGATTGCCGGGCGGGCCTGCAGGGTGCCCAGCGGAACCAGCACCACCAGCAGCAGCACGGCTTGGACCAGGAACACCGTGGAGCGGCCGCCCGGAAGGCCGGCCAGCGTGCCGCCGATCAGCGGTCCGAAAGCCACGCCGCCGGAAGAAGCCAGGAGGGTGAAGCGCGAAGCCCATTCGGGTTTGCGCGGGAGCAGTTCGCGCAGGGCCGCGGCGCTGGCGCCGGTGGCCAGGGCTACTCCTGCGCCCTGCAGGCCGCGGCCGAGGCACAGCTGCCACAGGTTCTCGGCCGCGCCGAAGACCAGCGTGCCGATCAGCGAGACCCCGACCGCCAGCACCAGTGCCGCGCGGCGTCCCACATGATCCGACCAATGGCCGATCACCAGCAGGAAAAACATCAGGGAGCAGACATAGGAAGCGAAGGCGATGGTGGTGCCCATCGCTCCGAGGTGCAGTTCCGCCTGCAGCTGGGGATACAGCGGGGTTGCCAAATTGGCGCCGACCAGCAGCGTGAAGCTGACCAGGACCGTGATGGCCAGTCGGGTGGTCGTGCCCGGGTTCCATGACATCACGCGCGGCGTGCTGTGCTGCATGCGCAGCTCACTGATGACGGACATGGGCGCTCCCGCGGAATTAGCTGTCGGCAGGGGAAAAATTTTTACCGGTGGGGCCACTCGCTGCCCCACCGGTTGTTTGAGCGTTCTGCTTGAGTTTGTCTACTGCAACAGATCGTTCACTCATAAATATCCAGTATCTGATCTCACTTAGGATTGTTTCTTGGTAGAATTTGAGCATTATGGTCAAATTTATGGCCTAAAGCAGTATCGGGAGTGAGCAAATGGTGCGGTTGGACGAAGTTGACCTGAAGATTCTTCTGGCCCTGATCAGGGATCCGCGCATCCAGGTCTCCGAGCTCGCCGATGAAGCCGGGGTCGCCCGCAACACCGCCCAGTCCCGCCTGCGCCGACTGCAGCGCTCAGAGGTGCTGCGCGAGGGCGGCCGCGATATCGACCTGGGTGTGCTGGGCTACGACGTGCTGGCCTTCGTCACCCTGGAGGTGAACCACCGGGAGCTGGACGCGGTCATCACCGCGTTGCGCCAGATTCCGAACGTGCTTGAAATCCACGAGACTTCCGGACGCGGTGACGTCTGGGTCCGCCTGATCGCCACGGACACCCACCAGCTGCAGTCGGTGCTGCGCCAGATCCTGCGCATCAAGGGCGTGACCCGCTCGGAAACAACTTTCGCGCTGCACTCCCACCTGGCCTACCGCACCGCTCCGCTGCTGGAGCACTACGCCGAGCACGACCACTGAGCGAATCCACCCGCGACACGCAATTTCAAGTCTTTCGTTCAGGTCATAAGGGTTCTAGGCTGGAGCCAAGAGAAGTCACGAGGTATGTGCCCGACTTCCGGTAGATCCTCGTCCAATCGAAGGAGTACGCCATGAGCCGGGAATTTGAACCCACCGACTTTGCCCCCGAATACGGCAACGACATCTACGAGCCGGATGACGGCCGCGATTCGCAGGCCTACGAGGGATCCAGCGACATGCCCGAAACCATGCGCAACATCGATCCGCTGGCCCAGCGCCACTATCTCTACGACGACGACCTGGAAACCGAGGACGAGCTGGACAACGAGTTCACCCGGGACGGCCAGGGCGACGACGCCGATTCCCAGGACGACGAGCGCAACGATGATGAGGACTAGCTCACTGACTAAGCGAAGGTTGGGCTAAAGGTCTTAGACTTTAGAAGTGATTAATCCAGTTCACTTGCGCACCCTGCTCGAGGTGGTTGCGCACCGTTCGTTCGCGACCGCCGCGGCGCGCCTGGGCTATACCGCCAGCGCCGTCTCCCAGCAGATGACCGCCTTGGAACGCAGCACGGGCACCACCCTGTTCGTCCGCGGCGCCCGTTCCATCACCCCGACCGCCGGCGCGCTGCGCATGGTGCGCCATGCAAAACGTGTACTCACGGACCTCGACGCCCTCATGGCGGACGTCGCGACCATCTCCACCGACTCGGCGGAGAACGAGGAAATCAAGCTCGGCATCTTCCCCTCGCTGGCCACCTTCGCGCTGCCGCAGATCCTGACCGCCGAGGACTGGCACTCGCTGGGCATCAACCTGCGCCTGTGGATCGGCGAGCCCCAGCAGACCGTGGCCGGACTGGGCAGCGGCGGGGACCTGGATTTGGCGCTCATTTTCCAGGTCGGGCCCGGCGGCCTGTCCTGGCCGGCCTCGCTGGAACGCACCTGGCTCGGCGACGACCAGTTCCGCGTAGTCATCCCCTCTTCGTGGCCGATTGCCGAGGACTCCCAGCTGACCGTCGACCAGCTGGCCGAATGGCCCTGGATCTTCCACCATCCCGGCACCTCGGACGCGACGCTGATCTCGCGCCTGTTCGCCTCCTACAACATCCATCCGCAGGTCTCGGCCTACTGCGACGACTTCAACGCCTCATTGAGCCTGGTGGCCTCCGGGCTGGGCGCGGCGCTGGTGCCCGACCTGGCCATGGCCAACGCCCCGGAAGGCATCCGCATCGTCGATGCCCCGGAGATCCGGCTGGCCCGCTCGATCTTCGCGCTGAAGCCGGAGAATTCGAAGAAGCCGAAGGCGGACCTGGTTTTGGACCGCCTCGCCCAGGTGCTCGCCCACTAGGCTTAAGCCAACAACACTCGTTCAACGACACAGCAGGGCAGGTACTTCGTGGCGCACGACAGCAATTCTCCGGCAGAGCCATTGGTCATCTCGACGGTCTACGGCGCATTGGGCCATCTGGAGCTCAACCGCCCCGCGAAGCTGAACGCCCTGAACCTCGACATGCTGCTGGAGCTGCATCGTGTGCTCAAGGCCTGGGCCGAGGACCCGAAAATCTCGACGGTGCTGCTCACCGGGCGCGGGACGCGCGGATTCTGCGCCGGCGGGGACATCGCCGACTTCCACACCGCGGTGACCGCAGGACGCCACCAGGACTTCATCAACCTGCTGTCCAACGAGTTCGACACCGACCAGCTCATCGCCTCCTACCCCAAGCCGCTGGTCACCCTGGCGCACGGCATCACCATGGGCGGCGGCATCGGCCTGGCCAGCCACGCGCCGGTGCGCCTGGTGACCGCCGAGGCCCGCATGGGCATGCCGGAAGCCAAGATCGGCTACACCCCGGATGTGGGCGGCAGCCATCTGCTGGCCAACATGCCGGGGCACTTCGGCGAATACTTCGCCATGACCGCCGGCTCATTCACCGGCGCGGACGCCGTCTACCTGGGCTTCGCCGACGTCGTGGTCTCCGAGGACTTCGCCGAAGACATCCTGGACCACCTGGACGAGTTCATCGGGCTGAACGCCGGCGACATGGCGGCGGCGATCGAGGTGATGCACGGCGCTGCCGAGTCCCACCGGCTGGAGCTGGACCAGGGCTGGGTCGACCATGCGTTCAGCGCAGCCAGCCCCGGAGAAGTCATGCAGCGCCTGGAGCAGATGGTGCACCCGCATGCCCAGCAGGCCGCCGCGCTGATCACGCAGAACTCCCCCACCTCCGTCGCGGCTGCATTCCATGCCGTGCGCGCGGCCCGCGCAGAGGACAACCTGCGCTCGGCGCTGGACCGCGAGCTGCGGCTGGCCGCGCACCTGATGCACCA
>SMEN01000213.1_pt1 | contig 19050 bp, 17 predicted proteins | sample 2456271 | NCBI WGS metagenome assembly SMEN01 (sample SAMN10132593, study PRJNA489261) | soil metagenome | isolation source: day1 control-loamy sand soil ammended with raw manure from dairy cow... | place: USA | collected 2015-04-01 | reverse complement strand
AGGTTGGTTTCCTTCTCCTTGAGCAGCTTGTGCTCGCGGGCATACCGGTTCATCAGGGAGGTCAGTGCGGAACGGAAACCCTCCTCATGGGTGCCACCCTCAATGGTGTTGATGGTGTTGGCGAAGGTGTGCACGGACTCCTTGTAGGAGGAGTTCCACTGCATGGCGATCTCCACCTCGTGCTCCTCGGCCTTGGCCTCAAACGACACGATCGACGGGTGGATCGCGGTCTTGGTGCGGTTGAGGTGGTTGACGTAATCCTCGAGCCCGTTCGGGTAGTGGAAGATCTTCTTCTTCTCACGCTTCTTGGGCTTCTTCGGGGCGTCGGTGACCTCGGCGTCGACAAGCTCGGTTTCACCGTCGGCGTCGATCTGGTCGAGGGAGAGCTCGACTGCGGTGTCGCCCTGCTCGGCCAGTGCCTCGAGCTCGAGTTCCTCATCGGAGGCGCGGTTGTCGGTCAGGGTCATGGTCAGACCCTTGTTGAGGAAGGCCATCTCCTGCAGGCGACGCGAGATCGTGTCGAAGTCGAAGTCGGTGGTCTCGAAGATCTCGGCATCCGGCCAGAACCGGATGGAGGTGCCGGTGCCGCGGGCATTGGCGCCCTCGACCAGGTCCTCCGGGACCGAATAGTTGAAGTTCTGGTACCAGTGCTTGCCATCTTTTTTGATGTGCGCCTCGACGCGCGTGGACAGGGCGTTGACCACGGAGATGCCCACGCCGTGCAGACCACCGGAGACAGCATAGGAATCGGAGTCGAACTTACCGCCGGCGTGCAGCTGGGTCATGACGACCTGGACGGTGGGTGCACCTGAGGCGTGCATCTCCACGGGGATACCACGGCCGTTGTCGACGACCTCGACGCCGCCGTCCTCCAGGAGTGTCACGTCAACGCGGTCGGCGTAGCCAGCCATGGCTTCGTCCACCGAGTTGTCCACGACCTCCCAGATCAGGTGATGGAGGCCACGCGGGCCGGTGGAACCGATATACATTCCGGGGCGCTTGCGGACTGCCTCGAGACCTTCAAGGATGGTGATCGATGAAGCGTCATAATTGTGTTCAGTGTTTGCCACTTTAAACGAACACTCCTCGCTACTTTTCCGATACAGACCTTTTAATCCTACACCCTTAGGGCCCCTACGCAGTAGTGGGGCACAACGCCGGAAACGGCGAAATAGGCCCCTTTTTGAGCGTTGGTGCTTTCAAACTAGCCGTAGGTGTCCCGCGGACCGCGTCCCTTCACATGCAACGGGCCCTTGCGCCAGCTCGGTGCCTGGGGTCCGTAGATGCGCAGCTCCGCAATGATGTCCGGACCCACCTTTTCGGCGATGACCTGCAGGATCTGCTTCTGCATCATGCGCAGATTGGTCGCCCAGGCGGTGGAATCACAGGTGATGAACAGTTTTTTATCCTTGATCATCTCCACTTTTGTGTGCTGGGCGATCTTCGGTCCCACCAGCTCAGCCCAGTGCGAGGTGACCCAACCTGCGGCGATGTCCCGACCCCACCCCCGCGATCGGATTTCCCGGTTGAGAATGGATCCCAATGGCTCAGCCGAACGCACGTACGGTTTATAGCGGCCGTCCGGGCCGGTGGGTCGTCCCCTCCGGCGCTTGTCTCCGACCCCACTGCCCCCGTTTCCCCGTTCCCCTGCGGTGCGGGGAGTGGTGCGTCGAAAAGCATCTTTGTTGTTCAGGTCGGGCACCCGACCGTTGCGGCGCTGGGCCTCGCGGCGCACCCGCTCGAAGGCCTGGGCGATGAAATCCTCGTCGTCGGTCATGGCTGTGTCTCCGGCTGCTCGTCCAGCAGGGAGATCCGGCCGTCATCGGTGTCTCGCACGGTGACGGTGTGGCGTGCGGTGATGGCGTCGGCGAGGTTAGCGGGCAGGTCATCGCTGACGGCCGCGGTGATGATCACCTGTTCGGCATCCCGGGCGATGCCGACGAGTTTCTCCCGTCGGCCGGCATCGAGCTCGGAGAAGACATCATCGAGGATGAGGATCGGATCGGTGCCGTCAGAACGCAGCAGGTTGAACTCCGCGATCCGCATGGACAGTGCGAACGACCACGTCTCCCCGTGGCTGGCGAACCCCTTCGCGGGTTGGCCACCGAGATGTAATTCCAGATCATCGCGGTGCGGGCCCACCAGGGACATGCCGCGTTCGATCTCCCGCTGGCGTTTGGCGGCCAGTTCGGTGAGCAGGGTGGCCTCGATGATGCCGGCATCGAACCCCGGGAACTGGCTCAGGCCCTGATCGATGGTGGTTTTGTAGTTCACCGCCGCCGGGCGCGATTCCGGGGCGATGGTCTGGTACGCGTCATGGACCTGGGAGGACAATTCCTGCACCAGGGCGAACCGGGCGGCCATGACTTCCGAGCCGAGACGGGCAAGCTGCCCGTCCCAGGTGTCGAGTGTGGCCAGCGCCGCCGCCCCCTCATCGGTGCCATACCCCCGGCGCAGGGGGATGGTGGCGGTCTTGAGCAGGGCGTTTCGCTGTTTGAGCACCTTGTCATAATCCGCCTTCACCCCGGCCATGCGGGGTCGGCGGGTGGCGATGATGTCATCCAGATACCGTCGACGCTCCGCGGGTTCCCCGCGCACCAGGGCGAGATCCTCCGGGGCGAACAACACGGTCTTGATCACCCCGAGCAGCTCACGGGGGCTTTTCACGCGGGTGCGGTTGATCTGCCCCTGGTTGGCGGCGTGCGGTTTGATCAACAGGTGCGCGGCCAGTTCCCGCCCCTGGTTGACCGCCACCGCGGAGATCCGGGAATCCGTGGCATTCGCCCGCACCAGCGGGGCATCCGCGGACACCCGGTGGGACGACAGGTGCGCCAGGTACCCGATGGCCTCGACGATGTTGGTCTTGCCGAACCCATTACGGCCGATGAAAATCGTAATTCCAGGTTCGAGCTCGACCTTCAGCTCCGGCCAGGACCGGAAATCACGTAATTCCAGCGAACGGATGTACAAGGTTTGCGGTCCCTCCCTTCGGGCGCGAGATGGGAACTGGATATGGGGTGCGGAAGGGGTGTGAGCTGGGAATTTATCCAGCTCACACCCGGGTGTCGGTCTAGCCCGGCAGGCGGACCGGCATGAGCAGGTAGGTGAAGTAGGTCTCCGGGGTCTGGAAGACACCACGTTCATCGGCCTCCGGGAATTCCTCCGGTTCCGGGATCATGATGGCCGGGCGGGACGGCTCGGTGAAGCCGAAGACCGCACGCGAGGTGGGAATGACAGACAGTCCGTCCTTGAGGTAACCCGGGTTGAAGGCGATCTTGAGATCCTTGCCGGTGAACGCACACGGCAGCACCTCCTGGGCGTGCCCAGCATCGGAACCACCGGCGGACAGGATGACCTGACCGTCGCTGAATTCCATGATGATCTGGGCGTTGCGGTCAGCCACCAGGGAGACACGACGCACGGCGTCGAGCAACGGGGCGATCTCCACCGAGGCGATCGCGGTGTGTTCCTTGGGCAGCAGTGGCTGGATATTCGGGAAGTCCGCGTCGAGCATGCGGGTGGTGCTCTCCCGGTTATCGGTGCGGATACCGAACAGGCCCTCGCGGCCGACCTGCTCGCCGGCGCCCACGGCGATCCCGATTTCCTCGTTGAGTCCGGTGTCGAGGGTGCGGGCGTTTTCCAGGAGGGTCTTCGCCGGGATGAGCAGCTTGGCCTCGATGTCGGAACTGGCGGGATCCCACTCGAAGGTACGCAGCGCGAGGCGGAAACGGTCGGTGGCCGCGAGGCTGATCTGGTTGCCGTGGATCTCCATGTTCACGCCGGTCAGCATGGGCAGGGAGTCATCCTTGCCTGCTGCGGAGGCAACCTGGGTGACGGCCTCGGTGAACAGCTTCGGGTTGATCGAACCGGTGCGTTCCGGCAGGGACGGCAGCGGAGGGTAATCATCGAGCGGGATGGAGGGCAGCTCGAAGCTGGCGGAACCACAGGACACCAGGACCTTGGAACCATCGAGGCGGAAATCAACCGGCTTGTTGGGCAGGGTGCCGATGATCTCGGAGAGGATCTTGCCGGCCACCGCAATGCGTCCGGGAACAGCGACCTCGGCGGAGACCCGGACACGGGTGGACACCTCGTAGTCGTAACCGGCGAGCTCCAGGCCCTCGTCATCGGCGGTGATCAGCATGGCTCGCAACACCGGCTGGGTTGGCTTGGTGGGCAGGTTTCGAGCAACCCAGCCCACTGAGGTGACCAGATCCTCCCTGGCCACACGGAATGACACGTTTTGTGGCTCCATGCTGACTTAAAGCTCCTTGCAGAAAAGTTCGTTATCGAAAAATGCCGGACCAGGGGCACTGGCCACGACAGGACACAACCCTTCGATGCCACGGATGTGGTGTGGGTTCATGACAGGTTGCCCTGAACCCGTGCAGCCACCGGTGGGGTTGTGGAATTACACATCCCTAACGTACCTGGGCACCTGACGGTTCGGGAATTTGTAATTTCATTTCCCTGCCGTTCGGAGCGTTGCCCCGAGGCGAGATTTTTGTCATTCACCAACGTTTCTCCCCACCCCCTCTTTCTCTTAGTTAAGTTCTAGTTATAAAAGCGGTAGTAACAGTAAGTCCTGTGCACTCTGTGGATGGAGCATCATCGGCCAAGGTAGCCGTGAAAAACGTGGTTGTGAAACCGGGTGTGGAAAACCTGTGGATAACTCGACCGGGCTGTGGATAACTTTCCGGGCGGTGTTTCTATCCCCAGTTCGGTCAAATGTATCCCCAGCTTATGCACACTTTTACTGGGTTTGTCCACAGGGGTTTCGCCTAGCCCCTCCAATCCTAAAAGTGACGCGAATCACGGAATTACAAGTTTGTAATTACACAGCTGTGAATAGGTCTGTGGATAATTTCCCGGTCGTTTCACCCTCTTTCCGACAACTTTTCTTGTCATTTCACCGCTCCCCCGCCTCCTAGGGTGCTGACCAGCGGTTTTACCGCCAGGCCCTCACGGGTGAATGACAAAAGGTGTGGTTTGCTGATGGCAGCGGGACGCGTCGACAAGCGCTCCCCTGTGGATACCGCCCCCGAATCACACAAAACCCGGCCCACCAGAGGTGAACCGGGTTTTATGTCATTTTCACCCCGGGCACGGGGCACTGTCACGCGGCGGGTTTAGCTGCGGCCGCGGGATTTGATCAGCTGGGTCAACTGCTGGATCTCGTCGTAGGTGTCGCGCTTCTCCGTCATCTCCTGCCGGATCTTGCGGTCGGCGTACATGACGGTGGTGTGGTCCTTGCCGCCGAAGACATCACCGATCTTGGGCAGGGACATATCGGTCAGCTCGCGGCAGAGATACATCGCCAGCTGGCGGGCATGCGCCACGGCACGGGTCTTGCCGGCGCCACGCAGGGTGTCCACGGAGATCTTGAAGTACTCCGCGGCGACCTCCATGATCACCGGTGCGGTGATCTCCATGTCCTCGGGCTCCGGGAGGATGTCGCGCAGTGCCACCACGGCCATCTCCTTGTCGATCGGCTGGTTGATCAGCGAGGAGTAGGCGGAGACACGGATGAGCGCGCCCTCGAGCTCACGGATGGAGGACTCGAAGCGGCTGGCGATCAGCTCCAGGACCTCACGGTCCACGTGCGTGCCGTCTGCCTGGGCCTTCTTCATCAGAATCGCGATACGCGTCTCCAGGTCAGGTGGCTGGATGTCGGTGATCAGACCACCTTCGAAACGGGTGCGCAGGCGATCCTCCAGCGTGGTGAGCTGGCGCGGCGGTCGGTCGGAGGACAGGATGATCTGCTTCTCCGCCTGGTGCAGGGCGTTGAAGGTGTGGAAGAACTCCTCCTGGGTGCCTTCCTTACCGGCGAGGAACTGGATGTCATCGACCATGAGGATATCCAGGTTGCGGTAGCGGCGTTTGAAGGATTCCTGCCGGTCATCACGCACGGAGTTGATGTAGTCGTTGGTGAATTCCTCACTCGAGACGTACTTGATCCGCAACCCGGGCTGAAGTTCCTGGGCGTAATTGCCCACCGCGTGCAGCAGGTGGGTCTTACCCAGGCCGGAACCACCGGAGATGAACAGCGGGTTGAAGGCCTTCGCGGGACTCTCCGCCACGGCAACCGCGGCGGCGTTGGCGAACCGGTTGAACGGCCCGATCACAAAGTTCTCAAACGTGTACTTCGGGTTCAGCGACACTTCCCTGTTGGGGTTGTGAGCTGGGGTTTCACGCGGGATGCGCAGGGGGTGGGCCGGCTGTGGCGGTGGTTCCACCGGAGCCGGACTGGGGTCAAAACCCTGGTCGAAGGCCGGCATGCTGTGGGTCTGTTCCCAGGTGCCTGCGCTTTGCGACGCCTGGCCCCGCTCACCACCAACGACATACTGCCCCGGCGCCTGATTCCGTGGGGTCTGCTGGTGCTGGGCCGGAGCATGGGGCCGGACCTCCTGCTGGGCCGGGTGCTGGCTCTGATGACCCTGGTAATCCTGCTGCCCCTGCTGGTGGTGCTGATCCTGCTGGCCCGGGTACGGGTAGTTCAGTTCCTGCTGCCGGGGCGTGGGTGGGGCGTTGGGGTCCTCGCCGTCGCGGGAGGGTTCCACACTGACCGCAAGGCTGAATGACCTGCCCATACGCATGGACAACACCTTGGTCAGGGACTCCCCCAGATCATGTTCGATGGCGTTTTTCGCCAGTGCATGCGGGGTGGAGAGCACGGCATAGCCGTCAACCAGGGCAATCGGCTTGGCCAGGTTGAGGTAGGCGCGCTGGGTGGGGGTCAGTGGTGGTATTCCACTGTCCTGCTGCTGGCTGAGGGAATTGAGGTCTTCGACGACCTGACGCCAGGTTTCGAGCAAAGAAGATGAGTTCTGGCTCACTATTCTGGGTATCTCCTTTTGACGAAACGTTCAGTATTTACATCTTTCCGCGGGGCGCGGAGAGATTAATTTCAGGTGTTTGCGGGATGGCGGGCAAATGACAAAAGTTCAAACGTTGTCCACGGGTGGGGTGGAGAGTTTCTACAGTCTCCTCCACACCCCGAAAACGGCCCTCACCATTGTTTCCACAATGTTGTCCACAGCTGTGGATAACTTTTTTGAAAATCACTTATCCACAGGATACTTGAGAACCTGTGGAAATAGTGCATCGCCTCATAAACTGCCTCTACCTGCATTTTTGTCATTCCACTCCCCCGGTTACAACGGGGATTGAAAAGTTATCCACAGGTGGAGGTTTTCACAAGGTGTTGATCCCAACCGGTTTCACTGTCCTGTTTTCATTGTTACCCGCAGGTCAATCACTGTGTCCAACCCCTGTGGAAACTCCGACCGGGCCCGCCCACCGCCAGGGGTTGGCAAGTGCTCGTCGAAAAGCGTTCAGGCGGGCAATACGCCCTCTCACCAGTGGTTAATGCCACGCTTGTAATTTCAGGGGCACCCGCGTTTTGTGGGCTAGGTCAATTTGTTTTTGCATGTCAAGTTGCCGTAAGCTGGCCTAGTCTGTCACATCGTATGGATGAAGTTATTAATCCCTAATAGCCCAACCATGACGCATGTGCTTTGAGAGCAGCACTTTCCATGAAGTGCAGCGGTGGCTCCCATCCCAGGGACCACAACTCAATTCGAATCATCCAAACTCTGTTGGGTGATCGTTCCCCGGAATCGGGCTGTTGCGGAAGTCGTTACCACGGCTGTGTCCGCAAGGGAGGTCCGTCGTACCGGTGTGTCCGGTGACCTGACAAACAAAATTTTAGGAGTGTTTTAACGTGGCAAAGGGCAAGCGGACGTTCCAGCCGAACAACCGTCGTCGTGCACGTGTTCACGGCTTCCGTACTCGCATGCGCACCCGCGCCGGCCGTGCGATTGTTGCGGCTCGTCGTCGCAAGGGTCGCGAGAAGCTGACCGCGTAGTAGCGTCACCAATCCAGGTGTCATAACGTTGCTCCCCGCGCAGAATAAGCTGACCTCATCCGTGCAATTTCGCACCACGATGAGGAAAGGCCGACGCGCGGGAAGCGCCACCGTTGTGGTGCACCTGTGGGATAGTGCCGAATCGTTGGACGGTTCCGGAGAACAGGGCGAAGTCGCCTCCTTCGGTGGTCCACGGTTCGGCCTCATCGTTTCCAAAGCCGTCGGGAATGCGGTGATCCGTCACCGCACCTCCCGACGGCTTCGGCATGTGTGCGCCCGTATCGCGGCGGATTCACCGGAGCTGCTCACCCCGACCCACCATGTGGTGGTCCGGGCGTTGGCGGGTTCGGGACAGGCATCATCGCAGGACCTGGAGCGGGATATCCGTCATGGTCTGAGGAAGGCCGGTCGTGTGCGAACCGATAAGTGATGACCCACAGGTCATCCCACAACCGAAAGGGCCCGCGGCGAAGACGCTCGCGGGTGCGGTCCGCTTCTACCAAAAGTACCTGTCCGGCCTTAAGATGGGTTCGACCTGTCGCTTTGATCCTGTCTGCAGTACCTATGCGTTGAAGTCAGTGTCCGTGCACGGGGCCGTCAAGGGCACCGTGCTGGCTGCTGTCAGGTTGGCCAAGTGTGGACCGTGGCATCCCGGGGGTTTCGACCCGGTGCCCAATCCCGGCTACTGGTCCACGGAAACGGTCAGGTAGACGCCTTATCCTGCTTGCCTCAACCGTGAGCGCATGGTGTCCTACAAGTACATACGTCTTATAAACAACCGAGGAGTTTCGACTCACAGTGCTCAACTTCATCTATTGGCCGATCTCGGCCATCCTGTGGTTCTGGCACCAGGTGTTCAGTCTCGTACTGAGCCCTGATGAGGGAATCACGTGGGCCCTGTCGATCATGTTCCTGACCTTCACCGTTCGTGTGGTCCTGGTCAAGCCCATGGTCAACACCATGCGTTCGCAGCGCAAGATGCAGGACATGGCTCCGCGTATGCAGGAGATCCGCGAAAAGTACAAGAACGACCAGCAGAAGATGATGGAGGAATCCCGCAAACTCCAGAAGGAGGTGGGAGTCAATCCCATCGCGGGCTGTCTCCCCATGCTGGTGCAGATCCCGGTGTTCCTGGGTCTGTTCCACGTGCTGCGGTCCTTCAACCGCACCGGCGAGGGCGTCGGCCAGCTGGGCATGTCCATCGAGGAGAACCGCAACACCCCCAACTACATCTTCGATGTGGATCATGTGCAGTCCTTCCTGGCCGCGGATCTCTTCGGAGCCCCGCTGTCGGCGTACATCACCATGCCGCAGGAGGCGTACGCAGCCTTCGACTTCGATGTCTCACGGATGAACATTGCGCTGGTCGCCGCACCGATGATTCTCATCATCGTGGTGGCCACCCACATGAACGCCCGTCTGTCGGTCAACCGCCAGGAGGAGCGCAAGCGCTCCGGCAAGCAGGCCGCACCGGCCAATGACCAGATGGCCATGCAGATGCAGATGATGAACAAGATGATGCTGTGGTTCATGCCGCTGACCATCCTGTTCACCGGTTTCATCTGGACCATCGGTCTGCTCATCTACATGATGTCCAACAACGTGTGGACCTTCTTCCAGCAGCGTTACATCTTCGGCAAGATGGACGCCGAGGAAGCCGCTGAGGACGAGCTGAAGAAGGCCGCCAAGCGTTCCACCGCCCCCAAGCCTGGAGCGAAGCCGGTCAACGTGAAGAAGCGCAAGAAATAAGACCTGCTCAACACCACAACAGCCACCAACCACTGGGTTGGTGGCTGTTGTCGTTATAGTTGAAGATTGATACAGCCCTGCACCCCATCCCAGGCAGGCGCACACCCCCGCATCCAAGGAGCACCCTTCCATTGACCACGCCACCAGCAGCCGCTGAACTTTTCGGGGACAACCTCGACAAAGCCATCGCCTACCACGAGTCCCTGGCCACCGACGGGTCCATCCGCGGTTTCATCGGACCCCGTGAGATCCCCCGCCTGTGGGATCGTCACATCCTCAACTGTGGTGTCATCGGTGAGGCCATGGATCAGGGCATCTTGGTGGCGGATGTCGGATCGGGTGCGGGTCTGCCCGGTATCCCCCTGGCGATTGCCCGCCCGGATCTGGAGATCATCCTCATCGAGCCGCTGCTCAAGCGGTCGGTGTACCTGGGTGAGGTGATCGAGCAGCTCGGACTGGACAACGTCTCCGTCATCCGTGGCCGTGCCGAGGAGAAGGCGGTGCGTAAACAGATCGGGCATGTCGACGTGGTCACCTCCCGTGCGGTTGCCCCCCTGGGTCGTCTGGCCAGCTGGTCGCTGCCGCTGGTGAAGGTCGGTGGCAGGATGATCGCCATGAAGGGCGCCAGCGTCGCCGAGGAGATCGAACGCGACGCCAAGGCCATCCGCAACGCCGGCGGCGGCGAGGTCAAGGTGTACACGGTCGGCGGGGAGCTTCTCGACGAACCGACCACCCTCATCTCCATCAGGCGCGAGAAATAGGGCGAGGAAATAGGACACCGTCTTCTCGGTGTCATCCACAGCCCGACCAGCTGTGGTGGAATGGTAACGGTCCAACGCACTAATGTGGATGTGATGCCACGTAAATAGATAAGGGATGGTAGACGTCGATGGATGACAATACATTTTGGGAAGACACACCTATTGCCCAGGCAGCACGCCGGGCTGCCCAGGTGATGACACCCAACTCCCTTAACCTGCCGAAACCCCCGCAGCCGAGGCTCATCACCATCGCCAACCAGAAGGGTGGGGTGGGTAAGACCACCAGCACCGTGAACCTGGCGTCCTCCCTGGCCATCTACGGGCAGAAGGTGCTCGTGGTGGATCTGGATCCGCAGGGTAATGCCTCCACCGCACTCGGTGTGGAGCACCGTTCCGGCACCCTGTCCTCCTATGAGCTGCTCATCGGTGAGTGCACCGCCGACGAGGCGATGCAGCCGACCACCGCGCATGAGAACCTGTTCTGCATCCCGGCCACCCTGGACCTCGCCGGCGCGGAGATCGAACTGGTCAGCCTGGTGCGCCGCGAGTACCGCCTGGCCGATGCGCTGGGCCTGGAGTTCATCACCGCGCACGGCTTCGACTACGTGCTCATCGACTGCCCGCCGTCCCTGGGCCTGCTCACCATCAACGCGATGACCGCCGTGACCGAGGTGCTCATCCCCATCCAGTGCGAGTACTACGCCCTGGAGGGTGTGGGCCAGCTGCTCAACAACATCACCATGCTGCGCCAGCACCTCAACCGTGAGCTGCACATCTCCGCGATCCTGCTGACCATGCACGATGCCCGCACCAACCTGGCCGAGCAGGTGGCCACCGAGGTCAATGAGCACTTCGGTGCGGTGGTGCTGCAGACCAAGATCCCCCGGTCGGTGAAGGTGTCCGAGGCACCGGGTTATGGCCAGACGGTGATCAACTACGATCCGGGTTCCCGCGGTGCCATGGCCTACCTGGATGCGGCGAAGGAACTGGCCACCCGTGGTGATTTCCTCCCGTCGGAGGAATCCGGTCCGATAGGCGTAAAACCTGCTGGTTCGCAGTAAACTTCTATGAATACCTACTTTGTGTTGTGCTGTATGAAAGGTGCGTCGTAAACGATGGCCCAGAACAAGGGTTCCGACAAGTCCCCGGCGGAGAAGCGTAAGGGCGGTCTGGGCCGCGGTCTGGCCGCACTGATCCCATCCGGTCCAACCGATTCACCGGGTCTGGGTGGTGGCGCCGCCGACATCATTCTCGGTGGGGCCGTCGGTGAACGCGCACGTCGTCGTCCCGATGCCGCACCACGCCCGGGTCTGCCACCGATCACCAAGCCCGACACCCCGGCCCGGCCCGAGGGCGCTGCGCCCCGGCCCGGTCCGGTGCGCACCCCGGAGCAGCAGCCGGACCACACCCCGTCACACACTGCGTCACCCACCCCGACCCCGCACCCAACCGCACCGGTGGCGCAGGAGGGTGGGGATGAAACGTCGATAAGCGAGTTCGGTGCCTCCTACCAGGAGATCCCGATCGATTCGATCGTGCCCAACCCGCACCAGCCCAGGAGTGTCTTCGACACCGAGGCGCTGGATGAGCTGGTGCACTCCATCCGCGAATTCGGGCTCATGCAGCCGATCGTGGTGCGCCCGTCCGGTGATGGTTTTGAACTCATCATGGGTGAGCGTCGTCTACGTGCCTCCCGGCGTGCCGGCCTGGAGTTCATCCCCGCGATTGTCCGCGAAACCGATGATTCCGCGATGCTGCGCGACGCCCTGCTGGAGAATATCCACAGGGTGCAGCTCAACCCGCTGGAAGAGGCGGCCGCATATCAGCAGCTGATGGAGGAATTCGGTGTTACCCAGGCGGAACTGGCCGACAAGCTGGGCCGGTCCCGCCCGGTGATCACCAACATGATCCGCCTGCTCAACCTGCCGGTCAATGTGCAGACCAAGGTCGCCGCCGGTGTGCTCTCTGCAGGTCACGCCCGCGCGATCCTCGGACTCCGCGGCGGGGATGAGGCCCAGGACGCGCTGGCCACCCGCATCATCGCCGAGGGGCTGTCGGTGCGTGCCACCGAGGAACTCGTGCTGCTGACCAACCGCGGTGAGGACGAGGAGAAGAAACCCCCACGGGATAAGGCCCCGACGCCGGAGGTGTTCACCCGTGCGGCGGAATATCTGGCCGACAATCTCGACACCAAGGTGTCGGTGACCATGGGCAAACGCAAGGGCCGGCTCGTGGTGGAGTTCGGCGACCAGGATGACTTCGAGCGCATCATGGGCCTGATCCAGGGGCAGCAGGACTCCTGAGGGACAGGACACGAGTAGAGAGGAAATACTGGCATGCAGGCGTCATTGTTTCCCATCACCCCGGACCAGCTGTCCCTGCTGCATCCGCAGGCCCGCCGGTCGGTGTTCTGGGAGCTGGAACCCGACACGGCACAGCAGGTGCAGGACTCCGGCTACCCCGAATTTGAGAAGGAGGCGTGGCTGACCACCACCCTCTACGAGCAGGAGACCTGCGGGTATTCCATCGGGTACCTCAACCCGGAACCCACCCCGTCGGCCCCGGCGATCTCCACGGTGATCTACTGCCGACGCGAATTCGCCCCCGGGGCCACCGTCCTGCCCACCGCACCGGTATCCCACGATGCCGCCCTGATCACCAGCCTGTTCATCGAGGAGGTGTTCCGCGGGGTGGGCATGGAGGCGGTGCTTCTCGACGCCGCCCTCGTCGACCTCATCAAGATGGAGGTGCCGGCCGTCGAGGCGTTCGGTATCCGCGACATGAAGATCAACGGGTCCGTGGGACTGGACCCCGTTGTCCGGGAGCTCGCCGCCAAACGCAACGACATCGGCCTCATCGAGGTGTCCGTCCTGGAATCCGCCGGCTTCGAGGTCGTGGAGGACCACCCGGTGCTGCCCCGCCTGCGCATGGAGATGCCACCCCAGGACCCACTGATGAGCGCCATGGAGGCCCAGCTGCTGCTTGCGGACGTGGAGGCGGCCCAGTAGACAAGTAGACAGATCCCGGTCGCCTACTGGCCCCTACGCGTCGTTGATGGGGGATCTGGTGGGTGGGGCCACCGACGTATCGAAACGGGTGCTCGCCAGGCGTCGCTCCGCAATCGTGATCACATCAAAGACATCGTGGGCCAGATAACCGGTGACTCCCCTGTCGATTGATTTCCTGGTGAGAACCCCCGCTGCCGTGAGGTTGTCCAGGGCCTGCGCTGCCGATGTCGTAGTTCCACCGAAGATCTCAGTGGCCACCTTGATGGTGAGCAGGGGATGATCGGGCAGCTGCCGGAGGATGCGGTATTCGATGGAATCCGCCCGCAGGGCTCTCCTCTTCCCGGACACCTGCCTGTAGTGGCTGACCCGGTTCTGCCATTCCTGTTGCAATCCACGGAGTTCTTCTGCCAACCGTGTGGCCTGCAGGGTGGCCTCACCAGTGGCTTCGAAGAAGATCTCCAGCCAGTCGAGGACCCCTGTCGATTCGGGTTGATCATCCCGGAACCTGGTGAGGCCGTGGACGTACCTGTCCGACCATGTTCCCAGAACCATACTGACGGGCAGGATCGGTGACCGTACCAATCCACGCCGTTGGAGAACCGCGTGGATCAGGGCACGCCCCACCCTGCCGTTCCCGTCGGGGAACGGATGAATCGTCTCAAACTGGGCGTGAACCAGCGCGGCCTGGATGAGTGATCCGTGGGTTGCTCCATTGAGATAATCCACGAGGTCATCCATCAGAGCCGGAACGTGGCGTGGCGGGGGCGGCACGAATTCTGCTTCGAGCGGTGAATGGATCGTCCCACCAATCCAGTTCTGGGTGGTTCGGAAACCACTGATTGCAGGATTCCCCAGGAGGAGATATTGGGCTGCGCTGATATCTTGCGCAGTTATTTCCCCTGCGGTGCGCAGCTGGTGGCTCATTTCCTGCAGAACGCGGACATTATTTGCTACCAGCTGGGCTAGTTTCTTACCGGGGGCGTCAGGATCCAGCCTGGTCAACTCGGCGATGGCCACCTTATCGGGCTGGGGCGCAATGCCCTCGATACGTGATGAGGAGATGGCTTCCGAGCGGAGCAGGAATCGTGCGATTCCCTCCAACCCGGTCCCCGAATCTCCCTCATTACCCATGGATATCGCTAATATCTGTTGCTCTACGGAACTGGCCTTCCGTGCCAGGTCACTGGGAATGTGGATATGCCGTTCCACCAGGGGGTCCGGCACGTAGGCGTGGTAGGTGCCCCCTGCCCGTGCCCGCCTGCTTCTCCCCGGGCCATCACCGGGAGTCCAGAACTGTTCAATCCACTGAGCCATAGTGTTTATCCTTGCATCGATGGGGCCTGCATCCAAGGATAACTCTTATCCTTGGATGCCCTGGCCGGGGATAACAGGATAACTCTTATCCCTGCCCCGCCCTGTTCCACCAACGACGCTGGCACACACAACACTGCCGGGGTGGGACACCGCATGATGCGGTGTCCCACCCCGGCAGTCAGCTTTCCTGAAGGTGTTCCCGGCCGGGCCTATTCAGCTACCTATTCAGCCTCGGATTTGAGCAGTTCGCTGAACTTGAAGGTGCCGGTCTTGGGCTGTTCGTCCTCATCCAGCAGGTAGAGGCGTTTGACGGCCACCACGATGGCTTCGGCGATGCGGTCCCGCATGGTGGGGTCGGTCATCACGGCGAGGTCCTCGGGGTTGGTGAGGTAGCCGGTGACAATCTCCACGGTGGGCATCCGGGTCATGCGCAGCATGTCCCAGGTGCGCGCGTGGCTGCCGCAGCTGTTCAATGGTGTGCGGGCGGTGATCTCCTTGACGATGTAGGACGACAGCGTCTCCCCCACCAGGGAGTTGGCGCCGTTGTCGGAACCAAAGTAGAAGGTGGCCACGCCATTGGCCTTGTCATTGGGGTAGGCATCGCACTGGAGGGTCAGGGTGAGATCGGCATCGAAGGCGTTGGCGATGGATGCACGGTCCGCCACAGTCGGGTCATCCATGTGGGGGCGGGAGAGGATGGTCTCCATGCCGGCGGCGATCATGCGGCCCTCGAGGCGGGTCGCCAGATCCCAGAGGATCTCGGATTCACTGATCGTGCCGTAGGGGCCTTCCACGACCTGACCCCGGCTGGCACCACCGAGCCAGGGGTCGATGACCACGCGTTTACCCGCAAGACGCGGGCCTGCGCTGCGCACACGTTCGCGCTCCTGGATCGCGTGGGCGGAACCGCCGGTGATGCGCAGACCCAGGCGGGACAGCGCGCGGATGGTGTCCGGGCCACAGATGCCGTCGACCTGCAGACCGTAGTTGAGCTGGTAGTCCATGACGGCGCTGTGGGTGCATTCGCCGAAGCGTCCGTCGATACGCTCACGGTAGAAGCCGAGCTCCTGCAGGTGGGTCTGCATCTCCACCACGTCGTCACCGACCAGGTTGTTGCCCGGCTGGTAGGACAGAACGCGGGCGCCCAGGGTGTAGGAGGCCTCGCGCAGCACGCGGAGAGTGAGGTCATCGATGAAGCCCGTGGGGATGATCCCGCGGGCCTGCTGGAAGGCCTTGAGGTGTTCGCTCAACCCATTGTCGAAGTACGTATCCTCTTCATGGAACTTGCGGGACTCTGACCGTGTGGCCATGTCCCGTTCGTATCCTTCGATCACACCGAGGCGCGCAAGCGTATTGCGTACCTCGGCTACACGGGGGCTGCGATCACCAACCCTCAAGACGTCTGACACCCTGGTCCTCTCGCTGTTCACACCGCACCCCATTGGTGCTTCCGGATGTTCACTGGTTCGTCGAATCTATTTCTGAATTCTTACTAATAGACTATCAGTTAGAGGTGCTGTTCCAGCTTCGCCACGATCTCGGTCTTGGGGCGCAGACCCACGAATTCGTCCACCTTCTGACCACCCTTGAAGATCAGCACAGAGGGGATGGACATGATCTGGAACATTGCGCCCAGGGTGCGCTCCGCATCGACATCAACGCTGGCCACGACAATCTGGTCACCGTATTCCCCGGCGATTTCCTCGATGATCGGGCTCAGCTTCTTGCATGGCCCACACCACTCCGCCCAGAAATCGACGAGGACCGGCTTGTCGGACTCGACGACGGTGGATTTGAAGGTCTGTTCGGTTACTGCGATTACATTGCTCATGGTTGTTCCTTATGACTGGTGGTGGTGGCGAAAACACCCGGACAGGGATGGTCCGGCCCGTGGGGCGTGCCGACGGGGAGATCTCACGGTGACGGTGTGCCGTCACCCGCGCTCAGACGGTGCTTGTCGACGCATTCACCTAGGCTAATTGTTCTCGTGCACGGGGACTCACGTGTCCGGCCACGAAACGGCAACAAGTCGGACACGTTTCAACCCACGTCTAAATTGACTGGTATTAATAATACCTTATATCTGGTTGGCCAGGTAGTGTTCCGCGTCGATGGCGGCCCGGCAGCCGGAGCCGGCGGCGGTGATGGCCTGCTGGTAGTGGCTGTCCACCAGATCACCGGCGGCGAAGACGCCGGGGACGTTGGTGCGGGTGGACGGGTGTTCCGCCACCACATAGTTGGAGGAATCCAGTTCCACCTGGCCCACGAGCATCTCGGAGCGCGGATCGTAGCCGATGGCCACGAACATGGCGGTGACATCCAGATCGGACAGTTCGCCGGTGACGGTGTCCTTCAGCTTCAGTCCGGCAACCTTGCCGTCGTTCTCGACGACCTGCTCGACGGTCTTGTTGGTGACGAACCGGATCTTCTCGTTCTTCTTGGCGCGCTCCAGCATGATGGCGCTGGCGCGGAACTCCTCGCGGCGGTGCACGATGGTGACCGAACGGGCGAACTTGGTGAGGAAGGTGGCCTCCTCCATGGCGGAGTCACCGCCACCGATGACGGCGATGTCCTGGTCGCGGAAGAAGAACCCGTCGCAGGTCGCGCAGGCGGAGACGCCACGGCCGAGCAGTTCCTTCTCGCCCGGCACGCCCAGGTAGCGGGGTGCGGAACCCATGGAGAGGATGACGGCACGTGCCTGGTATTCATCCTCGCCGACCCAGATCTTCTTGATGTCACCGGTGAGGTCAACGCGGTCGACCAGTTCCATGTGCATCTCGGTGCCGAACCGCTCAGCCTGGGCACGCATGTTCTCCATGAGCTCCGGGCCCATGATGCCGTCCTGGAAACCGGGGAAGTTCTCCACATCGGTGGTGGTCATGAGGGAGCCACCGTATTCATAGCCTTCGAACATGATCGGGTTGAGGTCAGCACGTGCTGCGTACACCGCTGCGGTGTATCCGGCCGGGCCTGAACCGATGATGGCAACATCGTGGATCTTGGACTGTTCTTCAGACATTGACTTCCTGTTTCCTCTAGCGCGTTATCGTTCCCGATGGAGTAACCACCGGGTGTGTGTAGTACACGTCAACACACAGCACCATAAATTCTAGGTGGCCTGGTCCTGCCACCCTATTTGGCTGCTCCATCAGATTCAACGCATCAGGACCCTTCGAGGTTCCGGGTCCGTTCCGATATCACAGCTGTGTGGACGTGTTCATTAATTCACAACCATGACGCGGTGGTGGAAAATCCCGGCAGGAAATCCCCCCGGGGAAAATCACATTCCACCGCCGCGTTTCTCCGATATGGCAGGTGCGACCGGTGTTGCCAACAGGAGGAGTCCCACCTCCTCCCCCGGAAAGAAATCCGCCTGCAACAACCCGCGCAGGTGTTCCTTGGCCCGTGCCCGGCGCGATTTGATGGTTCCCGGTTTCACCCCTTCAAATTCGGCGACATCTTCAATGCAGTAGCCGCCGAGATCCACCAACAGGAGTGCATTGCGCTGATCGATGTGGAGTTTGTCCATGGCATGGCGGATGGTCAACGCCACATCGAGGTATCCGAGGGGATCAACGGCCAGGCGTGGGTCTTCCGCCGGGGTGGTGTCGGTGTCATCGAGAATGGCAATTTCCCTGCGGGTGCGATGTTTCGCCCAATCGAATCCACTGTTGAGAACCAATTTGTGCAGCCAGGTGGAGAGGGCCGCCTCTGCGCGGTAGAGATGCATATTGCGACTGGCTTTGAGGAGGGCCTCCTGGAGGATGTCATGGGCATCGTCCTCGTTGCGCCCGTATTTCCGGGCTGCCCATTGGAGGTGTCGTTTATGGCGACTGATGATGACAGCGAAGGCCCGGTCATCTCCGGCGATATAGGTGGCGACGAGTTGGGCGTCGGTGGGTTCCCCGTGATCGGGCAGTCCCCTGCGCCTCGGCGCGGTAGGTGCGGTAGGTGCGGTAGGTTCACCGGGCCCTCCCCCGGTGTCTGCGGTGCTGATTCCCGGCAACACTGTCATGATATCCCCACTTCTCCCGGGCGGTCCCCTGTGCCCACCTCTTGCTGCTTGGTGGGCCTTAGTATGTTGCGCGGGAGGTCGGAGAAAACGTGGAAATAACCACTATGGTGGGCATTTTACGCTGAGGTGCTACCCGGCTGAGATGGTGTGCCACGCCGCTGTGGCATCCGTTAAGGAACTGATTATCCGCTCATGCTCGGGAAACCCCGCTGCCTGACATCGCTGTAATTCAGAAGTTCCACAGGAAACCTTCATGAGGACTCAGTAAACACTTCTGTTGTATGACATCCCACCCGAACGGGGAACCACCCCGGATAGGGAAAACCACAGCTCACC
>SMEN01000232.1_pt1 | contig 19062 bp, 16 predicted proteins | sample 2456271 | NCBI WGS metagenome assembly SMEN01 (sample SAMN10132593, study PRJNA489261) | soil metagenome | isolation source: day1 control-loamy sand soil ammended with raw manure from dairy cow... | place: USA | collected 2015-04-01 | reverse complement strand
TGCTCGAAAAAGCGCAGTTTGCGAGCCACGTTCATAGGCTCGATCAAGGACTGGTTGCCATCACGCAAGTCGGTGCTCATCCAGATGGGCGCTTTGGTGATGCGCTTGGACGGCCAGGTGCGTTCAGCGAAGTCGCGATCAAAGGCGACAAAAGGACGATACTTTTGAGAGGGATTGTTCAGCATTGCCATGGGGATACCTGTCGGACAAAAAGTGTTTAATAACTTCTTGCCGTCACCAGCGATTCAGCATTTACGTAGGCCGGTGGCGGCACAAATAACGTAGATGTGGCTGAGAATTGGCTGCCGAACTGCCACAGGACACTAGGCCCGGCAACCGGACGCTAGTAGTAGCAGGCAGGATAGGCTGGAGGCAGGGGCCGCAGAACGGCCGTCACGCACGGAACGCGACAGGGCGGTTTCAGCAGCTTGGCTGAAACCCTGATAGGCGTAGGAAGGTTGGCGTGCGTGAGTCATGACCGTAAGTCAAACACAAAAAAAACAGGAAGGCAAGCTTTAGGCTTGTACTTCGTGGCGTTCATAGTCGGCCTGTAACAGGCGGCTTTGCTGCTCGGCCAGTTCCATTTTGCTAAAGCGACCTGCGCGTAATTCACCGTAAGCGCGTTGTAAATCGCCCACAGTCAGCGGGCTGCGCTGGTCGGGCCAGCACCATAAAATCACCTCACGGGCCGGACGACTTAATGAGCGGGCCAGTTGCGCCACGGTTGTCTGGTCGATAATGCGTTGCTGGTTGCGCCGCATGACAGCTTGTACGAAGCCATACAAAAGATAGGCAATAATGAGGGTTATGACGCCCACAACCGTCCACCAGAAAAACGGGTTGTATTGCTTGATCAGCGCCAGGTTTTGAATACTGAGCGCTTGCAAGCCGGAGTAGTCCAGCCCACGCCCGAAGCTGATGAGACGGTTGAGCAGGTCCCACCAGATAATGGCAACCACGATAGTGACCACGGTGCAGGTAATAGTGGCGGTGGCGCAAAGCTTAAAAAGCGTGTTGCGCAGAGCCTGATTATCGTTCGAGGTGGGTGTCTGGGCGTTGTCGGTTTTCATGGAAATGATTGTATATGCTTACGCGTCAGTCACTAGATTTACGCCAGCAGCAGACGCTGGTTTTGACGCCGCAATTGCAACAGTCTATTAAAGTGTTGCAGCTATCGGGGGCGGAGCTGGAGCAGGAATTAGCTCAGGCTTTGTTGGACAACCCCTTGCTGGAGCGTTTGGACGTGCAGGCGGATGTTGTCGCCGAGCCGTTGCCCGAAGCCGCTTCGGGCGAGGCGGAATCCTCGTGGGCGAGTCTTGAGTTTCCCAAACATCAGGGCGACTCCGATGACCCGGACTGGAGCCCGGAATCCGCCCTTGTTCAGGACTTGCCTGCCTACCTGAGCGAGCAGTTGGGACTGTTGCGTTTGAGCGACCGTGACCGGATTTTGGCGCAGCTGATTATTGATGAGCTGGACGATAACGGCTACTTGCCTGTGTCCTTGGCAGAAATTCTGGAGTGCCTGCCTGACGAACTAGATATTGATGAAAGTGATATGCGCTGTGCCTTGGCGCAGGTGCAATCGTTGGAGCCAGCCGGAGTGGGTGCGCGGGATCTGGCTGAATGCCTGGGTTTGCAGCTATTGCAGCAGGCCGCCCAGATTGAGACCACTGTGTTTGATTGCGCTCGTTATCTGGTGCGCGAGCACGTCAGTATCCTGGCCTCGCCCAGCCAATTGCGCCAACGCTGTGCAGGCCAATATCCAGCCGAATTGGTAGAGCGTGCTCATCACCTGATTTTGAAACTGGACCCCAAGCCTGGCCGTGCCTGGACTCAGAATGTCTCGGCCTATGTGGTGCCGGACGTATTGCTGGTACGCGGCAAGGAGCGCTGGCAAGCGGTCTTGAACCCCCTGGCGGTCCCTCGTTTGCAGATGGTCCATATGCCTGACCATGAAATCGACGCTCATCCCGCCTTGTTGGCAGAACGTCAAAAAGCCACGGGTTTGCTGCGCAGTGTACACAGCCGTTTTGTGACGATTCTGCGGGTGGCGCAAGCCATTGTGCAGATGCAGCAGGACTTCTTTACGAAAGGGGTGTCGGCTTTGCGGCCTATGCAGTTGGCTGATTTGGCGGCCGAGCTGGACCTGCATGAGTCGACGATTTCGCGTGCAACGCGGCAAAAATACATGCAGACCCCCCATGGCGTCATGGAGCTCAAGCAGTTCTTTACGGTGGGGCTGGCCAGTTCCGATGGCAAGGCGGATATGTCGGCCGCTTCGGTGCGGGCGCAGATTGTGCAGATGATTCGGGATGAGCCGCCTGCCAAGCCGCTGTCAGATCAGCAGATCACGGATCTTTTGCAGGCTCAGGGCCTGACCCTGGCACGACGTACGGTCGCCAAGTACCGGGAAGCTGAAGGTTTGGCACCCGCGTCGCAGCGCAAGATGCGGGCGGCGGCGGGGGTTTAGCCCAGGCGGCAGTGTCCTTGTCGTACACGTCCCGCCCTCCCCACCGCCTTCTGCTTAACTAAACAGCCAGGGTTCCTTCATCTTGCGCTGTTGTTCATAGGCTTGGATAGCATCCAGCTTTTGCTCAGTGACGCTGATGTCGTCCAGGGCCAGCAGCAAGCGATGGCGACGCTCGGGCTCTACCGCAAAGTCCATGTGCAGACCCGGCCCGGTCAAAATGCCCTTTTCCAGATCCACACCCCATTCTCCCCACGGTTCACGGGCGGCGATGGTAAACAGCGTGTCTACTCGTTCCTTGGTGAGCTGTATAGGTAGCAAGCCATTTTTAAAGCAGTTATTCCTGAAGATGTCGGCAAATGAGGGGGCAATAAGTACAGCAATACCTACATCCTTCAAGGCCCAAACAGCATGTTCCCGGCTGGACCCGCAACCAAAGTTCTCCCGGCTCAGCAGGATTTGTGCGCCTTGTGCTTGGGGTTGATTCAGGCAAAAGCTGTCAATGAGTTCCCGTTCTTCCAGCGCTTTGCCGGGATAGCCGATGTCTGCGTAGCGCCAGTTGTCAAAGGCATATTGTCCAAAGCCGGTGCGCGACAGGGAGGTCATGTACTGCTTGGGCAAGATGGCATCGGTGTCCACATTGGCGCGGTCCAAGGCAATCAGGCGTGATTGCACGGTGGTAAAGGGCGTATTCATGAGGCGTCCCAAAAGCGGATATCGACAAGGTGGCCTGCAATTGCCGCTGCGGCGGCCATGGCTGGGCTCATCAAATGGGTGCGACCCAATGCGCCCTGCCGCCCTTCAAAGTTTCGATTGGAGGTTGAGGCGCAGCGCTCTCCGGGGTTCAGGCGGTCTGCATTCATGCCTAGACACATGGAGCAGCCGGGCTCGCGCCATTCAAAACCGGCTTGTATGAAGATTTGATCCAGACCTTCTTGTTCAGCCTGACGTCGTACCAGCCCCGAGCCGGGTACGACCAAGGCTTGCAGCACGGTGCTGGCAACGCGCTTGCCTTGAATCATGCTGGCGGCGCTACGCAAGTCTTCAATGCGCGCATTAGTACAGGAGCCGATAAAGACCCGGTCTATGGCAATGCCTGTCAGTGGCTGACCGGCTTGCAGATCCATATAGTCCAGCGCTCGCTGTGCATCCGCTTGTTTTCCGATGGCTGCTTTCTGGGGATCAGGGATGTGCTGGTCAATAGGTGCCGCCATATCGGGCGAGGTCCCCCAGGTCACCGTGGGCGCCACCTGTGCCGCGTCTATGCATAACTGCTGCTCGTAGTGACAGCCTTCATCACTGACCAGCGTGCGCCAGTAGCGTTCGGCCTGAGTCCACTGCGCTCCTTTGGGGGCCAGAGGGCGACCCCGCACATAATCCAGCGTTTTTTCATCTACCGCGACCAAACCGATGCGGGCGCCTGCCTCAATAGCCATATTGCACAAGGTCATGCGCCCTTCCATCGACAAGGCCCGAATCGCTGGGCCGGTAAATTCAATGGCGCAGTCCCGCCCGCCATCGGCGCCCAGACGGGCAATGATGTGCAGGATCAGGTCCTTGGCGGTGCTGGTGGCAGGGAGCTCGCCTTGCACGTCCACTTGCAAGCTGCGCATGCGGCGTATGGCCAGGCATTGCGTAGCCAGCACATGCTCGACCTCTGAGGTGCCAATGCCAAAGGCCAGGGCAGCAAAGGCCCCGTGTGTGCTGGTATGGGAATCGCCCGCCACGATGCTGGAACCGGGCAGTGTCATGCCTTGCTCGGGGCCGATAACGTGGATGATGCCCTGGCGCTCGTCATCCAAACCAAAGTAGCGCAGGCCAAATTCCCGGCTGTTGATCTCCATCTGGTCGATTTGTGCTTGGGCCAGAGGGTCATCCAGTACTTGATGGCGTTTGTGGGTGGGGACGTTATGGTCCACCGTGGCCAGGGCAGTGTCGGGGCGACGCACGTGTCGCCCTGCCAGACGCAGGCTTTCAAAAGCCTGGGGGCTGGTGACTTCGTAAAGCAATTGCCGGTCTATATAGATCAGATCGTGTTCGTCATCCAGACTGGCAACCCGGTGGCTATCCCAGAGTTTTTGAAACAGGGTACGTGGGCTGCTCATGCTTGGCACACCTTCAAGGCATAGGCTGGGCCCGCTTTGTGCAGGCGGCTTTGTATGGGCTCTTGTGTCAGTGCGGCGATTTCTTCAGCCAAGGGCTGCAAGCCTTCCAGACTAAGCCCGGTCTCTACCCCACTAATCTGGAACATATGTGCCATGTCTTCCAGGCTGGCATTGCCACTGGCCCCAGGGGCATAGGGACAGCCACCCAGGCCAGCCAAGGCGGCGTCAAAGCGACGCCCGCCTTCGCGGTAGGCGGCCCAGGCATTTGCCAACGCCAGCCCACGAGTATCGTGAAAATGGCCGGTAACCCCTTGCTCCCCGTACAGTGCCAGCGCGGCTTGGGTAAGGCGTTCTACATCAGCGGGAGAAGCCATGCCAGTGGTATCGCACAGGCTGACCGAACTTGCGCCCATGCGCTGCACTTGTTGCATCAGCTTAATCACATGGGTTGGTGCGACAGCCCCCGTAAATGGGCAGCCAAAGGCAGTGGACAGGGAAACGTTCACAGGGGTGTCACCCGCTGCGCTTAACACTTGTTCCAGCTGTGCCAGGGACTGCGAAATAGACATGCGCAGATTGGCCTGGTTGTGGGCCTCCGAGGCTGAAAACACAAAATTCAATTCGTCTATCCTGGCTGCCAGAGCACGCTGGGCCCCCCGTAGATTGGGAACCAGGGCGGTATAGCACACCAGAGGATCGCGCTCAGTCAGACTTGCCAGCTCATCTGCATCGGCCAGTGACGGGATGGCTTTGGGCGAGGTAAAGGATGTCAGCTCGATCTTGCGCACGCCGCAGCCGGGTAGCGCCTGTGCAATGCGCAGCTTGTCCGGGGTGGGTACCCAGCGAGGCACGATTTGCAGGCCGTCGCGCAGGGTGACATCGGTAATTAACACGGTACTCATTCCACGATTCCTTGTTCGCGCAGCGCCTGCAGCCGTTCTGGGGCGATACCCAGCTCTTGCAGGATGCTGTCAGTGTGTTCACCCAATTCAGGCCCCAACCACTGGGTAGCGCCGGGTGTACGGCTGAGCTTGGGGACGATGCCGGGGATGGTCAGTTCCTGGCCATCTGCCAAGGTGTGCGCTTCCAGCATGCCGCGTGCCTGATAGTGCGGGTCCTGCAAAATATCGGCGGCGGTGTAGATGCTGCCGCTGGGAACTTCGGCTTGCTCCAGAGCGTGCAATACTTGATCCAATGTGCGTGCGCCAGTCCAGTCACTGATGGTTTGATCCAGCATGGCACTGTGCTCCACGCGTCCCGCGTTGTCGGACAAGCGCTCGTCACTGGCCAGATCGGGTCGGTTCATGGCTTGCATCAGGCGGATGAAGATGGCATCACTATTGGCGGCGATCACCACCCATTTGCCGTCGCCGGTGGGGTAGGTATTGGACGGGGCGATACCGGGCAGGCTGGCGCCGGTGCGCTCACGTTGATGGCCGTTCAGTTGATAGTCCGGGACCAGACTTTCCATGATGGCAAAGACGGACTCGTACAAGGCCACGTCAATCATCTGGCCCTGCCCGTCATCCTGGCGCAGGTGGTGCATGGCCAGCAGCGCGCCTATAGTGCCGTACAAAGAGGCCAAGGTATCGCCCAGGCTGACGCCAGCGCGTACGGGTGGGCGATCCGGATAGCCCGTGCCGTAGCGCAGTCCCCCCATACATTCTGCGATGGCGGCAAAGCCGGGGCGGCGGTGATAAGGGCCGTCCTGCCCATAGCCGGAGACGCGCACCATGATCAGGCGCGGGTTAAGCGCATGCAGTGTCTCCCAACCCAGGCCCCATCGTTCCAAGACGCCGGGCCGAAAGTTCTCAATGACGATATCGCTTTGCAGGGCCAGTTCGCGGGCGATTTCCTGGCCTTCAGCCTGACGCAGATCCAGCGCAATGGAACGCTTGTTGCGGCTTTGCACACGCCACCACAAGGAAGTGTCTTTGTGCAGCTGACGCCAACGGCGTAACGGATCGCCCTTGCCCGGTGGTTCGATCTTGATGACATCGGCCCCGAATTGAGCCAGCAGGCTACCGGCATAAGGACCGGCAATAAGTGAACCCAGCTCCAGGACTTTGATGCCCTTTAAGGGTGGTTCTGAAAATGCTTTGTTATCCATTTCTTGTTTCCTCCAGTGATTCATTCTGGTGTAGAAAAAGAAAGCAGAAAAGCAATCAAATATTATGCTGCCATCGTAAAAAACGTCGGTGGAAAATAATAAAAAACCCGCCAGCGGCGGGTTTGTTTTTTAAAGGGTTCTCGGTAGCCAAAGAATAATATCGGGGAATATCGTCAAGATCACGATAGCCAGAATTTCCAGACCAACAAAGGGCAGCGCACCGCGTGTAATCTGCTGTAGCGAGATCTGAGGCGCAATTCCTTTGATTACATAGAGATTCAAACCTACGGGCGGCGTAATCACGGCCATTTCGCAAGCAATAATCATCACAATGCCAAACCAGAGCGGATCGTAACCCAAAGCCACAATAACCGGCAGTAAAACAGGTGTCGTAATCAGGATAAGAGAAACAATATCCAGAAACATGCCGACCAAAATCAGGAATAGCAAAACGAATATCAGGATTACCCAGGCTGGCTGAGAGGAAGCTGTAATCAACGCGACCAGTTTCTGGGGGATCATCAGACGCGTCATGATGTAGCCAAACAGCAGCGCAGACGCCAGAATCAACAAAATCATGCCGCTGGTTACCGCTGTGGAGCGCAGAATCTGCAAGGCGGTACTCCAGTTCATCTCCCGGTAGGCAATAGCGATGATGAAGGCACCGGCAGCACCAATACCGGCTGCTTCAGTCGGCGTGGCAATACCCAAGTAAATGGTTCCCAGCACCAGCAAAATCAGCAGTGCGGCAGCCCAGATGTCTTTCAGTGCCATCAGCTTTTGCGACCAGGTCACGGTCTCGGAGTTGCGCGGGGCTGCTTCTGGTTTGAATACGGCGACCAGGGCCACATACACCACCATCATGACTGTGACCATCAATGCAGGCAGCAAGGCACCAATGAACAGCTTGCCGATGGATTGATCTGCCATTTCGCCGTAGAGCACAAAACCGATGCTGGGGGGAATCAGCAGAGCCAAGGCACCGGCCGCTGCAATCGTCCCGCCAGACAGGCTGGGTGAGTAGCCACGCTTGAGCATTTCGGGAATGGCAAAGCGACCAATTGTGGCTGCACCGGCCACACTCACGCCGCTCATCGCACCAAAGACGGCCGAGCTGCCTACCGATGCGACGGCCAGGCCGCCGGGCAGGCGGTTCAGCCATAGGTAGAACAGATGGTAGAGCTTGCCGCCAATACTGGTGCGGGCGATTACTTCACCCATCAAGATGAACAGCGGGATGGAGATCAGGGAGTAGCTGGCCATGCCACGGTGCAAGGTGGCGGGAATAACGTCCAGACCGCCCAGACCCGACTTCATCAGGATGCCGGAAATGCTGGCAACACCCAAAGCGGCAAAGATAGGCGTACCAATGACCATCAGGATGGCAAAGCAGGCCATCATCAGGCTGAAAATGAGCATGGAATCCATGTCAGAACTCCTTGATACTGTCGTTGGATTCCACACTGTTCGGGATGAACAGTTGGCGCAAGGTCGCCAGACCCAGCAAGATGCCCCCTAGCGGGATCATGCCGTAGGCCATCCAGAGCGGAAAGCGCAGCATGGAGGCCGACCGGTAGTTACGGGCAATCGCGGTCTCTACAACCGAGATGCCAGCCCAGATCAGGACCAGACAAAAGAACAGCACGCAAAGTTGCGAGATGCACAGAGCCAGGCGTTGGCCTCGCGGGGAAAACTTTTGCTGGAAGGCTTCTACGCTGACGTGGCGGTTTTCCAGGTGTACCCAGCCTACGGATAGCCAGGAGCACACCAGCAGCAGGTAGACGCAGATTTCGGTGATGTAGATGCTGGGGCTGTTAAAGACGTAGCGGGCGATGACGCCGTAGGCGCAGGCGATCATCAGGGCGGCCAGTGCGACCTCGGCCACCAGAATGGCGACCCGGTTACTGCCGCGCGCGAAGGCGCCCATAAAATGGATAAGTGGATTCATGGTGTCTCCACACGGAGCGCGCACGCCAGCCGCTCAGGCTGGCGCACGACTGCGCGTGATCAGGGCTGGCGGGTTTTTTCGATCAGGTCCAGATAGGCGGGCCCGTTATCAACTTGCTTGCTCCATTCATCAATGGCTGGGCGGGTCAGCTTGCGCATTTCCTCCAGGGGGGCGGGCTCAACGCGGTTGATGGTCACACCGGCTTGTTCGTAGCGCTTCAATGCCTGTTCCACAAAGGCGTTGACGCGTTCAAACTGCTCCTCGTCACGCTGGTGAGCCGCTTTGGTGATGATCTCTTGCAGGTCAGGCGGCAGGGACTCCCACTTCTTGCGGTTGATGGTCAAAACGGACACATCGATGCCGAAGTTGGCGATGGAGACGTACTTGGCCACTTCATACAGGTTGCGGCCAATGCCTGTCAGTAAAGGACGGGGGGTAGCGTCGATAACGCCACGGTCAAAAGCCAGGTAAAGCTCGGACGAAGGCATGCCGGTGGGCGAGCCGCCCAGCAATTGCAAAGCGCGTGCGTCCATGGAGCTGGTCGAAGCCCAGACCTTGCCTTTCACGTCGGCTGCCGAGTTGATGGGGGCTTTGCGGCTGTAGAACTCGTAAGGGTCCCAGGGAGCCAGGCCCAGCACGACAGCATCGTGGGTATCGCGCAGTTCTTGTTCTGCACCCAGCTTGAACAGACCCTGGTCCAGAGCACGTTTCAGGTGAGCGGTGCTGTCAAACAAAAAGGGCAGGGTGAAGATGTTCAGCGCAGGAACGGTGCCGCTGGGGTAGGTGCTGGTCATATTGACGATATCGACGTCACCACGGGACAGGGCAGGCAGTTCCTCGTAGCCGTCAAACAACTGGCCAGAGTGGAATACGTTGATCTTGATCCGGCCCTGGCTTTCTTTTTCCACGGTCTGAACAAAGTTCTCGATAGGCTTCCAGGCGTATTCGTAGGAAGGCGGCAAGTAGGTGGAAAAGGTCAGTTCGACCTCTTGGGCTTGGGCAGGCGAGAGGCCTAGCGCCAGGGTGCAAGCGGCCAGAGCCGCGGTCAAGGCGTTCTTCATAAAGTCTCCTGTGGTGCTTTCTTGTTGTGTGCGACGCTTTAAAGCGTCTGCAAATGCTGGATCAGTTGTGCCGAGGGTAGGACTTCGGCGTATTTGCTGGCCATATCGACCAGGTTGCTGCGGTGCTGGGCTGCCGAACGGTCAGCGACCGCATCTTCAGCCACGAAAGGGGCAAAACCGGATTGCAGGCTGTCTACCACGCTGGCGCGTACGCAACCGCTGGTGGTGGCTCCAGCCACCAGCAACATGTCGCAAGCCTGATGAGCCAGCAGCGCAGACAGTGGCGTGCCGTAAAAGGCGGAAGCCTGGGTTTTGTAGAGGATGATGTCCTGCTCGGGGTCGTAGTCCAGGCGCGGGTCCAGTTCACAGGCTGATGTGCCGCGCAACAGATTGCGCAGTGACGAAGCCTTGGTCAGCCACAGATTGGCATCAGCCAGATGTGGCTCGTAACCAATGATGGTGAAAATGACACGGCCTTTGCCACGCATGGCGCGAATCAAGGCATTGGTCTGTTCGATCTGGCTGTCGCAGTTGGACGCCAGCGGGGTCAGCCCAGGCTCGGTAAAACCACGTTGAAAGTCGATTACGACCAGAGCCGGCTTTTGCCCCATCGGCAAGGTGCCATCGAACCCCCCCTTAAGATTGTCGCTATCGCGCATCTTTTCATCTCCCGATATTTTTCTGATTTAAACAATCAGGTTCCGTATTTTTTGTGTAGTCTGTCATCGCTAAAGATGTCAGTACAGCGCCAAATTGCGATGGCGTTATCGTATTTTGTGATGGTGAATCGCTTGTCGCTACGCCTTTCATAGGGTGGAATACCAGATTATGAATATTGACCCCAAGTCCTTGCGGCTGTTTTTATTGGTGATCGAACGTGGCACGATCTCGGGTGCCGCCGAGCAGTTTCACATTGCGCCAGCTGCGGTCAGCAAACGCTTGAGCGATCTGGAAGAGCAGTTCGGAGCGACGCTTATCGAGCGCAGCAATAAAGGCGTGCACCCCACGGCTGCTGGCAAAGCCCTGGCTGCTATGGCGCAGCGCTTGCTGGACGATATGGCCGCGATGGGGGCGCTGATGCGTGATTTTGCGGGTGGCGCAACGGGTCATGTGCGCATTGCCGCAAACCTGTCCTCCATTACCCAATTTTTGCCCCAAGCGCTCAGTTCCTTCATGGCTCGCCATCCCAAGGTGCGGGTATCGCTGGAAGAGCGCATCAGCTCTGATGTCGCGCAAGCGGTGGCCGACAATAATGCCGATCTGGGAGTGCTTATACGGGGCGCAGGCAGTGTGGAGGTCGAATACTACGATTACCGGCAAGACGAACTGGTTTTGCTGGTGCCACCAAGCCACCCCTTGGCAGGGCGCAGGGAAGTCGCTTTTGCTGACACCTTGGATTTTGACTATGTCGGTATGCACACAGGCAGTCATCCCAACCTTTTGCTGTTGCGTGCGGCCAGCGAGCTGGAGCGCAACTGGCGCTGCCGTGTTCAAGTGACCAGCTACGACGCTCAGTGCCGCATGATTGAGGCCGGGTTGGGCATAGGTGTACTGCCGCGCTCAGTGGCAGGCTCTTATGTACAAGGGCTGGGACTGTCCATGTGTGTCTTGAAAGAACCCTGGGCGAAGCGCCGCGTGGCTCTGTGTGTGCGCAGCCGCTACAGCTTGTCGCCTGCAGCCCGCTTATTGATGGATCATTTGTTGCAGAATTGATGCGCTGGCCAAGGGTGCCAGAGGACTGTGTCAGTGCGCGTCATAGAGGGGCCGAAGTCGGCCTGTGTTTTAGATGCGAATGACTCTTGATATTTTCTGGGTTCTTGATAATAATAGTTCTCATGTTTATTTGCATATGTAATGCCATCACCGAGCGGCAAGTACAAGAAGCAGTACGAGGCGGCGCTGCCAGCCTGGCGGACCTTCAAGGTCAGTTAGGTGTAGCGTCTTGCTGCGGCTGTTGTGCGGAGACGGCTCAGGACTATTTGCCCGGCGGGCGCTATGCCAATCAGACCATGATTGCCAGTGTTAGCGCGGCCCGGGTGGATCATGCTGCCAACGACAGCTTGATTCCTGCTCCTGAGTTCGGCCGTCTTGTTTGTCGCGCCTGAGCGCGCGTTTTTTGTCAGGATCTTTCGTTCCCGCTAACGCTAGTGGGAATGATTGTTGTTAGTCCTGTTACTAACCCAAAAGTGCAACGCTTTCTGGGTGTTCTAGCCGTTTTTTAAGCCATTGCATATGCGTGCATGGTAGCCTGTGACATTCATCCCCCCCACTGTTTTTGGCCTGTTATCGCCTTCTAGGCGAGTCAGGCGTGAGCATGACTATGCGGGGGTTCGGCGATTCGTTGGGGATAGCGCCGTCAGATTTACAGGAGAACAGCATGTTTGGCGATAAAGTGGTAATTCAGCATTTGAACAAGCAGCTAAAGAACGAACTAACAGCAATCAATCAATACTTCTTGCACGCTCGCATGTTGAACCATTGGGGTTTTACCAAACTGGGCAAGCACGAATATGACGAGTCCATCGGCGAGATGAAGCACGCCGATATGCTGATCGAACGTATCTTTATGCTCGATGGCCTGCCTAATCTGCAGGACATGCACAAGATCATGATTGGCGAGAACGTGCCTGAACTGTTGGGCTGTGACCTGAAGCTGGAACAGGCCGCACGTGAAACCGTGGTGGAAGCCATTGAATACTGTGAGTCCTCGCGTGACTACGTGTCGCGCGATCTGTTCTTGAAGATTTTGGACGACACCGAAGAGCACATCGACTGGCTGGGAACCCAGCTTGAGCTGATCGAGAAAGTGGGTCTGCCTAACTACCTGCAGTCGCAGATGGGCGAACACGGCGAGTAATCTTTCTATCTTGCCGATCTGGTATCGGCAAGATAAGAACCGCCTTGGATTGCATTGAACCCCATAGCCTGGAATTGATTCCGGCTATGGGGTTTTTTTCATGGCTACGGTTGTATCGGCGGGAAGTACGCCAAGGTCTGTCCCAGGCCCCACAAAAGCAGCAAAACCACGGGAATATGGACCAGCAACTGGACAAAGGTAAAGCCGATCAGATCACGCGCCTTCAGGCCCAGCACCCCCAGTAGAGGCAACATATAGAAGGGGTTGATCAGGTTCGGTAAGGCCTCGGCAGCGTTATAAATCTGCACTGCCCAGCCCAGGTGATACTGCAGATCATTGGCAACCTGCATCACATAAGGGGCTTCGATAATCCACTTGCCACCGCCCGATGGGATAAAGAAGCCCAAGACGGCTGAATAGACTCCCATCAGCAATGCATAAGTGTCGTGCGTGGCGATCCGAACGAAGAACTCGGAAATATGGTGGGCAATAGTTTCGCCTCCTGAACCTTGCACCGTCGTCATGATGGCTGCAATCGAACCGTACAAGGGGAACTGGATCAAGACCCCGGTTGTGGTTGGGACCGCTTTGGATACGGCATCCAGAAAGCTGCGGGGACGCCAATGCAGCAAAGCACCGGCCATCAGGAACAGCAAGTTATAGGTGTTCAAGCCCGAGATGGCGAGAATGGCAGGCTTGGTGGCGAACTCTTGCCACAGCCAGCCACCAGCTAGAGCGACCAGAACGATAATCAGGAAAGGACTGTATTCCAGCCACTCGCCCGGTCGCTGTGGCCTGGGCGTTTCAGGTAATACAACGGTGGGATCAATGCCGCAGGCTGCTGCATCTTTGGCGCTGGCGTCGCTGGGTGCAGTGGCATAGGCCACGATCAGGGACACCACCATCAATACCAGGAGCATGATGCCGGACTGCCACAGGAAAATAGTCTCCGTAAAAGGAATGACGCCTGTGATAGCCAGAATGGAAGGAGGCAGGCTGGCCGGGTTGGCTTGCAACTGAGCGGCGGAGGAAGACAGGCCCAAGGCCCAAACGGCTCCCAGCCCCAGATAGGCCGCCGCGCCTGCTGCGCGATAGTCCATTTTCAGGTCGGTGCGTCTAGCCAATGCTTTGACCAGCAAACCACCAAAGACCAGGCTCAAGCCCCAGTTCAGCAAAGACGCCACCATGGAGACCACGGCCACCCAGGCGACAGCAGAGCGGCCATTGCGAGGCAGCGCGGCGCAGATATCAATCAAACGGGAAGCCGGTTTGGAGCTGGCAACGACATAGCCTCCGATGACCACAAACGCCATTTGCATCGTGAACGGTATCAGGCTCCAGAAGCCGTCTCCAAATGCCTTGGCGGTTGCCGTGACAGGGGCACCGATGGCTAGGGCAGCCACCGCCACAATCAGTACGGCAAGTGTGGCAAATACCCATGAATCCGGGAACCAGCGCTCAGCCCAACTTGCGCAGCGCATTGCAAAACGCGCCGAGCGGCTTTCTTGTAATGCTTCAGACATAGAGAACCCCTCCTTTAATTGATATAAAAACAATTAGCCTGCCCTCTTTTTGGCTTTCTGATTGGCGTAGAGGTACAGGCTGTAAAGCTTTCTGAATACAAGGGTTGGGACCACCATGAATAGGGGTCGGACCATCTGCTATCGAGTTATTCCAGTGCCCTACCTATGCCAGGATAGCGTTTGTCCACCTTGCAGGCTGAGTCTGGGATTATTTATCTATTTGATATTACGCACAAAAAAAACAGGTAGGGGAAGCTACCTGAGGGTAAACACATTCTATAGACAGGGCGTCTGTAGGGGCACGCTGGCCAATTTCTTGGCCAAGCGTACGTCCTGACGTATTAGAAGGACTTGCTAGGACAGCCTGCCACTTGGCCCCAGGCATTGTTGGGTCCACAGTATTTGTTGCGAGCTTCCCAGGAACAGCTGGGGCGGTCAAAAAAGCCTTTGCTGCTGCAAGCCTGTAATTCTTGTTGCAGCTGGGCCTGCCAGGCTCCGCCGTTATTGCTGGGAACCTGAATATCTTGTGGTGGTGGCGGTGGGAGTGTGCCCACATCCACAGGCTGAATGGCGTTGGAGTCACCCAGATTCACACGGGCAATCCCTTGCAGTTCACGATTTTGCTCGCTCATTGCAATCTGGATGGCTTGCTCCAAGGAAATGGCGGTCGTGGCCAAGGCAATAGGAGGCTTCTCGTCGGTCAGCGTGGAGGTGTCGATCTCCCAGGCAATGGGAGTGGGCTCTTGCGGCACACCTAAACGCCCATTGGGCAAAGGTTGCGGAGGTTGAGCTGTAAAGGGTTTGCCGTTGGCATCCAGCGTGGGCAAGTCCGCGGGGTCCGGAGTGCTGACTGGCAAGGACTTTTCAGGGCCGTGCGCAATAAGCCAGTTCCCCAATTCCAGGCCGCCCCATACTGAAGCACCTGCGGCAAGCAGCAAGACAGCAATGATAAAACGCCAGGGCATAAGCGATGTCTCGGTTGAGTCAGGGGCAATCCGGGGGTCGGATGCACGATATTAAAAGAAAGGAGCCGTCATTGTAGCGAAATGTCGGCCCCACTCTTGTGACAGAATTAGACGGCATCCCCGAAAACGTGTCCACCATGTTCACGCAAAGCGTGGAACTCAATGCCAGGATTCAACTCCTGTGCGACACGTAATTGAGCGGGCGAGGAGGCCAAAAAGGCAATGGCTTCCACCACGTCATAGGCAATATTGCCGGCGTTGGTTTCAATGAACTTCTTCATGTCCTTGGGATCTTTTGCAGTCACCCAACGGGCCATATTGAAGCGGCTGGATGCCAGCCTGGCCTCTACGCCATATTCTGTTTTCAGACGATGGGCCACCACTTCAAACTGCAGTTGGCCGACCGCACCCAGCAGCATCATGCCGCCTGCCATATGGGGACGGAACACCTGAATGGCGCCCTCTTCACCCAGCTGAGTCAGGCCAGTACGCAATTGCTTGGTGCGCAATGGGTCTTTGACTTCAATGGACTGGAACAGTTCAGGGGCAAAGAAAGGCAGACCGGTAAATTGCAGGTTTTCGCCTTCAGTCAGTACGTCACCCAGCTGCAAGATGCCGTGGTTGGGTACACCGATAATGTCGCCGGCAAAAGCATCGTCCAGCAGTTCACGACGTTGCGACAAGAAAGACACCACGTTGTTGGGACGAATTTCCTTGCCCGTACGCGAGACTTTCAGTTTCATGCCACGTTTGAAGTGGCCGGAGCTGACACGCACAAATGCCACGCGGTCGCGGTGAGCCGGGTCCATATTGGCCTGCACCTTGAACACCACACCGCTGAATTTGGGTTCATCTGGTTGCACTTCACGTTGCAACGCCGTGCGAGGGCCGGGGGCTGGTGCCAGATCGACCAGGGCATCCAATACTTCTTGCACACCAAAGTTATTGATGGCCGAACCAAAGAACACCGGCGTTTGCTGACCCGCCAGGAACATTTCCAGATCGAACTCGGGTGCCGCAGCGTTCAGGAGTTCAATTTCTTCCTGAGCCTTTTCAAAGGTTTCGCCAAAGCGTTCGGCAATAACGGGGTTGTCCAGACCGGGGATGATCTCATCCTCGCCATGGCGCTCCTGACCGGGTTTGAACACACGCATGTGGTTGGCACGCAGGTTGAACACACCGCCAAAGCGGCGCGCCATCCCGATAGGCCAGGAAAATGGCACCACTTCCATACCCAGGTGCGATTCAATTTCCGACAGCACATCCAGCGGCTCTTGAACCTCGCGGTCCAGCTTGTTCACAAAAGTGATGATGGGCGTATTGCGGGCCCGGCACACTTGCAGCAGGCGGATTGTCTGGGGCTCCACACCGTTGGCCGCATCAATCACCATCAGGGCAGCGTCCACGGCGGTCAGCACGCGGTAGGTATCTTCCGAGAAGTCCTGGTGACCGGGGGTGTCGAGCAGGTTAATAACACAGTCGCGGTATTCCATCTGCATGACCGAGGAGGCCACCGAGATCCCACGTTGTTTCTCAATTTCCATCCAGTCAGAGGAAGCATGACGGCTGGCTTTACGCGCCTTGACACTGCCTGCAATCTGAATCGCACCCGCGAACAGCAGCAGTTTTTCAGTCAGTGTGGTCTTACCCGCGTCGGGGTGAGAAATGATGGCAAAGGTGCGGCGTTTCTTGACTTCAGAGCGTATGTCACCGGACGACATTGAAAATCCTTGTGGCAGCGCCAGTCTGGCGCGTGGAAAATAGTGAGCGAATTATCCGTAAAGCAGGGCCGTGGGGCAAGCCAATGCGTGCAGGGCGCTAACGCGACACGCTGGCCAGTACCGTTCCTGCCAGAATAAATAGCGAACCAAACACGCGGTTCAGCAGCCGGACATGCTGGGCTTGGCGCAGCAAACGCAACATGCGTGCGGCCAGCGACGTGTAGCACCCCATGGCAACCAGATCCGTAAAGCACAGCGTCATGCCAATGAGCAGGTACTGCAGGGGCATGGGCCGGTTCAGATCCAGAAACTGGGGCATGATGGCCAGCAGAAAGACCAGACCCTTAGGGTTGGTGATATTGATCAGACAGCCCCGAAGGACCAGGTCGCGAATGCGAAAGTCTGTAGGTTCCTGACCGGCTACTTGTACGGGCATTGAGTCCGTGCGTAGTTGCTTCCAGCCCAGGTAAATCAGGTAGGTGGCACCGAGCCACTTTAAGATCGTAAAGGCCAGTTCCGAGCGTGCCAGGACTTGTCCTAGCCCCAGGCTGATGATGAATACCTGGATCATGATGCCGACATTCAGGCCAATCGCCATCCAGTAGCCACGCTTGAAGCCGTATTTCAGGCCGGAGGACATGGAAGAGATCGCGCCCGGGCCGGGTGAAAACGAAATAACCCAGGAAGCCGCGAAAAAGGCGAGCCAGGTGCTCAGTGCCATGATGTGCTCGGTTCAAAGGCGGGCGCTGTGCCCGCCTTTGGCAGGCACAGCCCCTAGCGGGGTTTAGGCTTTGGCTTGTGCAGGAGTACGGTTGCTGCGGTTAGGACCGCGGCTGTCCTGACGGCCACCTGGGCGACCTTGGCCAGCACGAGCTGCGCCACCAGTAGGAGCACCACCAGGAGCGGCGCTACGACGAGGGCGGTTGTCGTTACCAGGACGGCGAGGACGGCTTTCGCCATTGCCGCCACGGCCTTCAGCCGAACGAGCCTGACCACCTGCACCGCTACCGCTGCGACGAGCACCGGCAGGTGCACGAGCACTTGGAGGCGCAGCAGCGTGAAAGCGGCGTTCTGCGTAGGTGTCTTCCTTGGCTTCTTCAGCCAGGGCAGCACGCGACGGAGGAGTCCAGCCTTCAACCACAATGCGCTCGATAGGAGTGCGCGTCATGCGTTCGATCTGCTTGAGCAGACGCATTTCAGTGCGATCCACCAGCGACAAGGCCACGCCTTCGCTACCAGCACGGCCAGTACGGCCGATACGGTGAACGTAGTCTTCCGGTACGTTAGGCAGTTCGAAGTTGACCACGTAAGGCAACTGATCGATGTCCAGGCCACGAGCGGCGATGTCAGTCGCAACCAGCACGACAACTTTGCCATTCTTAAAGCCAGCCAAGGCACGAGTACGCGCTGCCTGGCTCTTGTTGCCGTGCAGTGCTTCAGCGGCCATGCCGTCTTTGGACAGTTTTTCAGCCAAACGGTTGGCGCCGTGCTTGGTGCGGCAGAACACCAGAACCTGGTTCCAGCTGCTTTCGCGGATGATGTGGCTGAGCAGGTCACGCTTGTGTGCCTGGTCGGCCAGAATCACTTGCTGGGTAATCAGTTCATTGGTGGTGTTGCGGGCAGCAACGGCCACTTCGTCCGGATTGTTCAGCGAACCGCGAGCCAATTCACGGATTTCATCCGAGAACGTGGCCGAGAACAACAGAGTCTGGCGGTTAACCGGCATCAGGCTGATGATCTTGCGGATATCGCGGATAAAGCCCATGTCCAGCATGCGGTCGGCTTCGTCCAGTACCAGAATTTCCACGCCGGTCAGGTCCACAGTGCGTTGACGCACGTGATCCAGCAAACGGCCTGGGGTGGCAACCAGAATGTCCAGTGGCTTGCGCAGCGCATGGAACTGAGGATTGATGTTCACGCCACCAAACATGACCATCGAGCGCAGACGAGTGTGCTGGCTGTACAAACGTACGGATTCTTCAACCTGGGCGGCCAACTCGCGAGTAGGGGCCAGGATCAGGGCGCGTGGGCGGCCTGGTTTACGGTTTTGCTGAGGACTGTTCAGCAGACGGTGCAAAATAGGCAGCGTGAAACCAGCGGTTTTACCGGTACCGGTTTGCGCAGCAGGCAACAGATCACCGCCTTCAATGACCTTAGGGATTGCCTGGGCCTGAATGGGAGTGGGATGGGTGTAGCCTGCGTCAGTTACAGCACGCAACAGGGGTTCTGCCAGCCCAAGGGAGGCAAAAGTAATTTGAGAGTCCAAGAATTTTCCAGTGACTAGCCCCAAAGCCCTCTTTGGGGC
>SMEN01000212.1_pt1 | contig 19179 bp, 18 predicted proteins | sample 2456271 | NCBI WGS metagenome assembly SMEN01 (sample SAMN10132593, study PRJNA489261) | soil metagenome | isolation source: day1 control-loamy sand soil ammended with raw manure from dairy cow... | place: USA | collected 2015-04-01 | reverse complement strand
TTCATCTGCGTGTAAAACGTTGTGTTCTAACAATGTGCTTCTTAGAGCATCAACCAAAGGCTGCAGATGCAAACCACAGGCTCCAACCCATTCCGCCAGAGTCGAGCGTGGAATAGCAAAGCCGGCACGTGCAAAAATGCGCTCTTGGCGATACAGAGGCAAGTGGTCTGAGTACTTGGCCACCAGCACTTGAGCCAATAAACCTGCAGTGGGAATACCTTTGTCGATGACTTGAGCAGGTACCGGCGCCTGAATTAACGTTTCGCACTGCGCACAAGCCCATTTACCGCGAATATGGCGTTCTACGGTGAACTCGCCTGGCACGTAATCCAGCTTTTCACTGACATCTTCGCCAACACGCTTGAGCTGACAACCGCAGTTGCACTGGGTGTTTTCAGGTTCGTGATGAATCAGCGTACGTGGTAGCTCTGCAGGCAGAGGTGCGCGTTTGGGTTGTTTTTTAGCTTGCGCTGGAGCGTCTACAACAGTGAGCTGAGCCAGTTCTATTTCAATAGCGGCAAGGTCACCCTCAACGAGCTCATCCAGTAGACTGGCTTGAAGAGCATTCATCTGCTCGCTGCGCTGAGCGTACTTGTGACGTTTCAGAGTCGCCAGTTCATGGCTCAGTTTTTCGATGACCGCATCGCGATGTACGATCACTCGATCTTTTTGACTCAGTAATTGTTCCTTAGCAGCCAGCGACGCCATCAACTCCGTAGTTAAGGTTCGGAGTTGATCGGCAGAAAGCTTGGTAAGATCGAGATGTTTTGACATACAAAGCAGTATGCCAAAACACAAACGTTGTGACGATTCGCCATGTTGATGATGGCCTGAGATGTCAGTTTATGGTTACAGGACTGAGATAACACCGGCTGCACCGACACGTTGCCAAGGCAGTCCTTGCACCAGAGCAGTCAGCTGCTCATCCTCCAACTGCAGTTGCTTGCCGCGCCACGTTTCACCCCAGTGAAACTTGCCTTTATTCAGTCGTCGAGCACAGAGCCAAATACCTAAGCCATCATGAATCAACACTTTCATTCGGTTACCCCGCTTGTTGGCAAACAGATAAGCGCAATGCGGCCGCGCCGAACCAAATACCTGAACGACACGTGCCAATGCCGTATCTGGCCCCGCTCGCATATCCAGTGGCTCTGTTGCCAGCCAGACTTCGTTGATACGGATCATTGCAGCAACGAGCGCAGAAATAGTGCGCACTGATGGGCCTGCTCCGCAGGCCACTCCACAACAATCGGCCCGCTAGGCTGGGGAATTTCAATGCGTATGCAGTGGCTGTTTTTCACTGCAGGGGCAACTGCCGCTGGCAAATTAATCGGCACAAACGCTGGCGATGGCTGTTGACCTGTTTGCTTTGACTCAGTAATCCAGCGCCGTAGTAAGTTGGCGTTGAGATCATTATCTAAAGCAATGCGTGCAACAGATGCTTCAGGATTTTGGCTTTCAGCCACCAGCTGGGCTTTGAATTCAGGGGTATATTGACGACGCTTACGATAAGGTCGAGTTACTCTTACGGTGCTCATAGATAGTGTCCACTAAGAAATAAGTGGACACTATCTTGACGGCTACGCCGCCAGGCTCAAGATGGGTTTACCGGACGCTTACGGAGAGCATGAAACTCGTACGTTTAGTGACCTTCAGTGCTCGCGTCGCCGAGGCGTCGCCTTGTGCCGATAATGCGGCGAGTTTGGCGCGGTTCACGGCCATGTAGGCAAATTCTTGAGCAACAAAATAGCCATTCACAGCAATAATCGCGAGAATAACTAAAGTACCAAGAAGGATAGATGAAATTAATTTAATCATTGGCTTGCCCAGCTAGGTTCAGCAGGTAGGCTTGCGGGTTTTCTGTTCAAGCAGGGTTCCGTACAGTAATAAAAGTTGAACTATACGGGTGTTGGCCCAGAGCTGTCTATCGCCAGATATGTCCACGCGATGAGTTGTGAGTGGGTGTTATCGGCGGACCTTGGGTTGTGTCGGTAAAATTGTGTGTCGTACCGTTTTGTGCAACGGCGGCTGGGATTGATTCACGCGTCTACTCAGGCTGAACAGCGGTCGTTCTTGCTACCGGCTGTTCAGCTCAGCAAGGCGTCACAACATACGTTGCAACACACCGTCTTTTTTAACAAAGTGATGCAGCAGAGCAATGCCGGCATGACCGATCACTAGAATCAGTAGCGACCAAGCGATCAGCGAGTGCACGCTACCTAAGGTGGCCAGCCAGCCGATTTCAGCACCGCCACCAGCAATGAGGACGATACCAAACGGATCCCAGCCATAACCTTTACCAATCATGATCATCAAACCGGTGATGGGTAGCGCTAACATGCCGAGGTAGAGCAGACCATGACCGACCTTGACCAGCAATGCCGTGGCGGGGTCTTGTTCTGGGCGATTGTTCTTTTGTTTGGCGGCCCAAATGAGGCGCAGCACGATCAGCACCAATAATACTGAACCGATTGAAATGTGCCAAGAGGCGAGATTCTCCCCCACCCAGTGTTCGCCATCATTGATACGGTCGAAAAACTTCATAAGCTGCCAGATAATCAGCAGCCCCATACCCCAGTGAAACAGTCGGGTAATACCACCGTAGCGTTCTTTGGAATCATTCATGTTTTGCTCCTTTTACTCTATCGGTGTGTGTTATTCAGGCTGGCTGCCAATCAATGAGCAGTTCTTCGGCGCTGGCCATGCGCTGCAAATGATCCGCGACAACCTGTTGCAACGTCGGCATGTGTTGTTCATCACTGTGCAACTCCACTCGCAGTATATCCGTACTAAACATTCGACAGATACCCATGGGCAGTTCGATGCTGCTTTGCTGCTCACCGAGATCCACGGGAAGTTTATGCCGCCAATGATTACATAAACGTTTCATTAGGCGCTCAGGTTGCTGCGTCTGGATCGCCGCAATGGCTATCCGTTGTGTGGTGACGCAGCGTAGACGCACATGTTCGCGACTTCTTCGGGGCTGGCAAAACGTTGCAATAAGGTCGAAGGGCGGTTTTCTTGGAGGAACAGCGCTTCCATTGCCTCGGTACTCACACCGCGTTCGGCGACTAAATCAGCCATCATCTGCACAGCGCCTTCGGTGCGGGTTGGGCCAGGAAGAATGGTATTCACGGTAACGCCCGTGCCTGCCAGCACCTTGGCCAAGCCACGAGACACACCCTGCAGAGCAGTTTTACTCACGCCGTAATGCACCATTTCGGCGGGAATGTTCAGCGCCGATTCGCTAGAAATAAACTGAATACGCCCCCAGCCCTGCTCGCGCATTCCCTTGGCATAATGACGAGCGAGACGCACGCCACTCATAATGTTGACTTGGAAGTACTCTTCCCACAGCGCATCATCAATATCGAAAAACTCGCGCGCGCCATAGATACCCAAGTTGTTTACAAGAATGTCCGCCTGCGGGTGCGCTGCAATTAATCTTTGGCAACCAGCGAGGGTGCCCGCATCCGTGACGATGCCCTGCGCGTTGTCGTTACCGGATGTTTGACGAACTTTGGCGACAGCGGCGTCGACTCGTGCTTGGTCACGACCCACGACTGTGACTTCTGCCCCCGCTTTGGCCAAACCCTCAGCAATGGCGAGACCAATACCGCCAGTGGAACCTGTCACAATGGCTTTTTTACCTGAAAGATCAATAATCATAGGTTTCTCCTATACATTTTTTGTGGTTGCAACGATCAGTCGAAGCGAAAGGCGGAAATGGCGGTTTTCATTACCTGTTCTGAATAAACCTTCTGCCCTGTTAATCCCGTACCCGCGCCCGCAGCCATCATCAGCGGAATCAAATGCTCTTCGGCGCGTGGCGGGTGACATTGTCGTGCTTGTGGCGCTTGTTCCCAGTGCGCCAGCAATTGTTCGCGCTGCTCGGTTGGGCTTGCTACCGCCGTGGTCAGCCATTCATCGAACTCTTCCGAAGTCGCCGTAAAATTTTCATCCCCATAAGCGCGCATGTTGTGAAAACTCATGCCACTGCCGACAATCAGCACGTTGTCATCGCGCAATTGCGCCAACGCACGGCCTGCGTCTAAATGTGCTTGTGGGTCGAGGTCGGTACGCATGGACAATTGCACCACGGGAATATCGGCTTCAGGAAACATCAGCTTTAGCGGAATAAACACGCCATGGTCAAGGCCACGGTTGGCGTCCAATTGCGCGGGCAACTCGGCCGCGTTCAATAGCTCGGCCAGTTGCTGCGCCAATTGCGGCTCGCCCGCGGCAGGGTACGTCAGCTCGTAGGTGTGCGCGGGAAAACCGTAATAGTCGAAAATCAGCTCTGGGCGAGAATGCGCGGTGATGCTGAACTGCGGCTCTAGCCAGTGCGCCGACAGCATAACGATGGCGCGCGGACGCTGGGGCAACGTGGCGGCAATGCCCTTGAGGAATTTGCCCATGCCCAGCCAAGCATCCGCTGGATTCCAGTCCATAAAGAAACAAGGACCCGCGCCGTGGGGAATGTACAACACCGGTTGGCGTGCGTGTTTGACGTTACTCATAAGGAGTTCCTCGCTTATTGGTAGGCTGAACAGTATGACTATGACCTATCGGAATGAGAATAGACTAAAATAAATCAACACTTCATACTGATAGTACGAAATAAGGAGAGCTTGAATGGATCGTATAACCAGTATGCGGGTGTTTGTGCGGGCGGCCAGTGCGGGCAGCTTATCCGCGGCGGGGCGTCATCTCGCTATGTCACCAGCAATGGCAACCAAGCATGTGAATGCGTTGGAAGCTCGATTAGGAATAAAACTATTTCACCGCACCACGAGATGCTTAAAACTGACCGAAGCGGGCAGCAATTATCTGGAGGCTTGTCAGCGTATTCTGCCAGAGATTGATGAAGCCGAAGCCGCTGCAACGTCACAGCGCATCAAGGCGACAGGGTTATTACGGATGAATGTGCCGCTGTCTTTTGGGGTGCGCTTCGTTGCGCCCTTGCTCGCGGAGTTCAGCCATCGTCACCCCGAAGTAAACGTTGAGTTGGGATTAAGCGATGCGCAGTTGGATCTGATTGCGGGCAGTTGGGATCTGGCCATTCGCATTGGGCGTTTGGCCAATAGCCCATTGCAAGCGCGGCAACTGGGCGACAGTTGCATGCAGGTCTGCGCAGCACCAGCTTACTTGGATCAGCGCGGCGTGCCGCGTACCGTCGGCGAATTGGCGCAGCATAACTGTCTGAGCTACACCTTATCGGTCATGCAAGACAGTCAGCACTGGGCGTTCGGTCGTCAGGGCGAATTACGCGTGCCGATCAACGGCGATTTAGTCGCCAATAATGGCGATGCGCTACTGGCGGCCGCGGTCGCCGGACAAGGGGTTATTTACCAGCCGCATTTTATTGTCGCTGACGCCGTGGCGCAGGGGGATTTAGTGGTGCTTGAGTTGGATAAATCCGTGGTTGATTTAGGTGGAATACATGTGCTCTACCCGCCAGATCGTCGACCACCGGCCAAAGTACGCGTCATGATTGATTATTTACTTGAGGCGTTTGCGAAAACGCCACCTTAATAACAAGGAGCGTTTATTGATGGTAGGAATAATAACGAATGGTTTCTACGGTGGTTTCCGTGCGTTTGGCCAGCTCGCCAATTTTGATGGTCATCACAATGTCTCCCGCCTAAACCCTAACGTCACGGTAATCTTATGCCCTGTTAAAACGCAATGTGCAGCTTGGGTCGATTGCTGTCTGCGGGGCCCGCATGCGGCCAAGTTAGGCCTTTCGCCAAACTAACGCCGGAATGGCGCGGATGTAAAACAGCTCACTCACAAGCTCAATCAGTGTCTGCGTGATGACTGCTGTCGCTGCGAGGGTTCGCAGGTTTTCAGGCAGAGCCAGTGCGAGAGGTAACACCACCAGCGAGTTTCGGGTTGAGCTACTGAACACAAGCGATCTCGCGGATGGAACCGCCAGTCTGAACCCTTTGGCCACTAGAGCGCCAACGACCGGGGCGAGCAGTATGAAGCCGAGGTAGACCGGTATGACAGGTAGAAGTGTGTCGAATTCCTGGACAACAAAGGTGATGTGTGAGGCGATCACAATGATCAGCACAGCGGCCATCGCGGGAACCGGCATCCACGCCCATGCGTCATTCCAGCGCGCAATGATTTTTGCCTAGCCCACTCCCGCTGTGGTGATGACTGCCAGAACAAAAGGCAGAACGATCAATAGCAAAAAAGCTTCGATAAACGGGCCAAGAGTGATCACCACTTCGGAGCGTTCGCCTAACATGAAAGAGAGATACACAGGCCGCAGCAGGAGTTGGAGCAGAAGCAAGAGGGGCGTTGCCGCCAAGGTCAACTTCGAATCACCTTTGCCTAGATGGGTAAACACCACGACGTAATCGATGCATGGCGTGAGCAACACCAGCAACGCGCCTACCAGTATTGCCGGGTGGTCTGTTAAGCCTCGGGTCAGACCCTAGACCAACAAAGGAATGACGATGAAGTTTGCCACCAGCAGTGCGGCCATAAACCGCTTGTTGCGCAAGCCTTCCCGCAGATCGAGGAATGGAATCTGCAGAAACATGCATACATCAGTACCGCGATAGAGGGCGTGACCAAAACACTTAGGCCCTCAGCGGCTCCTGGGGCCATCAGCCCGCCGACGGTAGCGATGATGATGGCAACAAAATAAATGGGAATTTGCTTCTGTTCGAGCTTATCTCTGTTCACACGATACCCTTACCACGTCAGATCAATTAAACGAAACCGTATAGTACCTGTAGTCACTACAGGTTCAATGAGATTCTGAAGAGACGCCTGCGGCAGGCAAAACCTTCGTACAAATGTGTTTCGAGCAGACCCTGTGCGGCTTGAATGTTGCCACTTCGGTGGGGTTCTGCGACTGCGCTTCGCTACGCGCCTAATGCCGGTGCCGCAGCTAGCAAACTGGATCTTTGTGCACCAGAACCTCAGCCATCTTGCTAGTGTTCGCTTTCAGCTTGCTGCCCCGACTGCCCGCCATTTGCAAACAACTCATGCATCAATTGTCTCAGCCAGCGCACATCCGCTCAACTGGAATTGGCTGGGCCTTAGGGGGCGGTCGTGTTGGCGCAATCATTGGCCCAGTCATCGGGGGCTCTTTAGTTGCAGCGCAGTTACCGATCCAAACCAGTTTTCTGGCCTTTGCTATCCCAGGCGCTGTAGGTGCTGTCGCGATGCTGGTATTTCTGATGAAGCGTCCTACCCCGTCTTGTTTTACACTCAAGACGGTCTGACTGAGTGCAGTGACGCATACAGGGATGTTTTAGGTGTTACAAGCAGGGTTGCCTTGTGCCGTTGCTACATAATTGCGCGATAACTTCGGACCGTATCAAGAAACGACTTGAGTAACGGGGACTGATCGTCGATACGGTAGATGCAGTTCAGATCCACTCCAGCGTCCTTGGGAGGGTCGATGATCGGACGGTAAACCACGCCTGGCAAGGCTAGCTTGACGGCGGACTCCGGGACTGCACATACACCAAAGTTACTGGCTACCAGGGCAACGCCAGTAAGGGTATTACCCACCTCCTGGGCAATTTGCGGGGTAAAACCCTTCTGGTGACACATGTTCATCAGCTTGTCGATGAAACTCGGTCGTGGGCCGGTAGGAAAGACGATAACTGGGTTATCTTGCAATACTGCAAAGGGCACCGCTTCCTGCTTCGCCAATGGGTGGTTCTCATTGAGGGCGATGAGGATTTTTTCGGTAACCACCACCTCATTGGCGATATCTTCTGAATGCTCGATGAACCGATTGAAGCCGATATCGATCCGACGCTGGCGTAGCGCGGCGATCTGCGCGTCCTTGCTCATATTGTGCAGTACTACCTTGACGTCGGGGAAGGCGCTGCGGAATTTCAACAGCAGGACGGGAATGGTATCCAGTATGCCCGAGCCAAAAATACCGATATCCAGTCTACCAAGTTTACCCTGTCCAGCTCGCTGAGTTCGCTCCGCCGCTTGCTCCACAACGGAGTGGATGTTCCGTGCCTCCTGCAATAGCAATTCACCTGCTGGGGTCAGCTCCATGCCTCTTGGGGTGCGAATGAACAGTTGAACATCCAGCTCTTCTTCCAGTTGCTGAATTTGCCGGGTGAGAGGTGGTTGGGAAATATGCAGACGCGTAGCCGCCCGGCCGATGTGGCCTTCTTCGGCGACAGCAATGAAGTAGCGTAAATGACGTAATTCCATGGTGTGAGCCCCGTAAATGTCAGCGATTAGGTGGCGGATAATGACCGCTTGGTCATGGATCTTCCCAAGCCTGACAAGGTTAGCACTGTTCGATACTAAAAAGGTATTAAGGTTCTGCTAATTTAGTATTGGATGGTAGCTTTTAGCGGGAATAACCTCACATTGACCCACCCTTCTGGAATCCAGTGTGGTGCGTCGAATACCAACATAAAAATAACAATTTGAGGATATGGATATGGCTCATAAAGCCAGCTCTGCCAGATTTCGCTTGAGCACGCTATGCCTAGCTTTCGGGGGTGCCTGTGCAACCCTCGGCATGAGTGCCGCCCACGCCTTCCAGATCGACACAGGTAACCCAGATCTACGTTTGACCTGGGATAATACCATCAAATACAGTGCTGCCTGGCGTGTTGGTAAAGCCAGCAGCGGTGTGGCCGACGATTCTGTCGGAGTTCAACTTAACACTAACGACGGTGATCGGAACTTCGGTAGGGGCTTGATTTCTAACCGTTTTGACCTGCTTACCGAGGTCGATCTGCGCTACAAGCGCAATTATGGCCTGCGACTCAGCGGTGCTGCCTGGTACGACGATGTCTATAACCAGGGTAACGATAATCCTGGCCCGACGTGGCAGCTCAACTCCGATGTCAATCGGACTGACAAGTTCAGCAAAGACACTCGTGACTTGCACGGTCGTAAGGCTGAACTGTTGGATGCCTTTGTATATGGCCGCTATGACCTCAACGATATGGCGCTTAATCTGCGGGCCGGCCGCTTCACTCAACTGTACGGCGAAAGTCTGTTCTTCGGTAACAACGGTATTGCCGGTGCCCAGACCTCTCTGGATCTGATCAAGGCACTATCGGTGCCGAACTCGCAGTTCAAGGAAATCATGCGCCCGACCGGTCAGGTCTCGGCGCAGCTGCAAATTAACCAGGATGTTTCTCTCGGTGCCTACTACCAGCTTGAGTGGCGCAAGAGCCGTTTACCGGCAGCGGGTAGTTACTTCAGTTTTGCCGACTTTATTGATGAGGGTGGCGACTTTCTGTTCGTAGGGGCAGATGCCTACAACCGCAAGGGTGATATTGACGCTAGAAACTCTGGGCAGGGCGGCGCTCAGATGAAGATCAAATCCGGCAACTTCGAGTACGGTATTTATGCTGCGCAGTACCACGACAAGATGCCGCAGTTCTATGCCTATCTGGATACCCAACGCTACGAGCAGGTGTTTGCCGAGGATATCCGCACAGTAGGCTTCAGTGTCAGTACCCTGGTCGGTGAAACCAACATCGCAGCGGAGGTGTCCTACCGCCATAATATGCCGTTGGTGGCTTCCGGTAACGCTGTGCTCACTATGGAAGCGCTGAATCCGAATGGCAGTGATCGTTCGGCGTTCGCCAGGGGTAATACCGCACACCTGAACATCTCAGCCATCTCCTTGTTCAATGGCAATAGCCTCTGGGACGGTGCCAGCTTTATCGGTGAATTTGCCTTCAACCGCCGTCTCTCGGTCACCAACAGGGGGGACATGCATGATTACGCCATGGGATCTATGGCGCCCGGCGCCGGTCTTGAAAGCCGGCTTGATGGAGAAGCCACCCGCGACGCTGGTGCTCTTCAGTTCGTGTTCACTCCTGAGTACTTCCAGGTGATGCCGGGACTGGATCTGCAAGTGCCGATTGGTATGGGTTACGGCCTGTTCGGTCGCTCGTCGGTCAACGGGGTGTTGTTTCCCTCCGAAGGAGGCGGGAACGTCAGCCTGGGTCTCAAGGCCGAGTATATGAAGAAGGTCCAGGCCAGCCTGAACTTTACCCACTTCTACGGTTCGTCAGGCTCGGTCGTCAAATACGATACCGATGTTCCAGAGCTCTCTTATCAGAACTTCCATGGCGACCGTGACTTCATTTCGCTCTCCATTCAGAGAACTTTCTAGGGCTAACTTCCCCTAGATGAGGATAATGCAATGTATAAAAAAAATATGATCTCAATAGCGCTGGCCACGGTACTTATGGGTGTGGGCACAGGACAGGCGGCAGTTACTGCCGAGCAAGCCGCGGCGCTGAAAAGTACTCTGACTCCGTTGGGTGGCGAGCGCGCCGGCAATGCCGATGGCAGTATTCCTGAGTGGGTGCCGAACCCGACAATCAATGCCTCAAGTGACATGGTCGGTGATATTCCCGCCAATGTGTTTGCTGATGAACAGCCGCTGTTGCAGATTACCGCAGCGAACATGGCAGAGCATGCCGAGCGTTTGTCGGATGGCACCAAGGCGCTGCTTAACAAGTTTCCCAGCTTTCGGATAGACGTGTACCCGACGCACCGTACTGGCGTCGCGTCGCAACAGGTATATGACAACACTTTGCGTAACGCTACCGAGTGTGGAACAACCGAAGGCGGTCTGTCGCTATCCGGTTGTTACGGTGGTATTCCTTTCCCGATTGCGCAAAACGGTACTGAGGCTATCTGGAACCACCTGTTGCGGGTGGAAAATGAGGCTACTACGGTAGATAGTTTCAGAAATATCATCCTGACCGCGGATGGTGATCGAGTGGTTGCCACCGAGAATGATATGTACAACCAGTACCCCTACTATTACAAGGATGGTTCAGCAGAGAAATGGAGTGGAGAGTACTTTCTGATGCGCTTCTCCACTATTGCTCCGCCGTTCAAGGCAGGTGAGTCGTTGGTATTCCGGGATGGCATCGATGTCAGCCAAGCACGTCAGGCCTGGCAGTATCTGGTTGGCCAGCGCCGTGTTCGCCGCGCCCCGACCGTCGCCTATGACACCCCAGACTTCGTTGCTTCAGGTGCCAACTACTTCGATGAGGTAATGGGGCTGATGGGACATATCGATCGCTATGACTGGAAACTGGTTGGCAAACGCGAAATGTACATTCCGTATAACGCCAACGAATTGGTCACGGCGAGCATGGATGAAGCCTATGCTGAACATCACCTGAACCCTGACAAGGTTCGCTGGGAACTGCACCGCGTATGGGAAGTGGAAGCGACTGTAGGCGCCGGCAAGCGCCATGCGGTGCCCAAGCGTACCTACTATCTGGATGAAGACACCTGGGCGATCACGCTGATGGATGGCTATGACAGCGAAGGTACCCTGTGGCGTACTACCCAGATGACGCCTTTCGTACTGCCCCAGGTCCCCATGGTGGCCCTGAAGCCGGCCAACATCTTCAACCTGCAGGCCAATACCATGAGTACTACCCAGTCACTCAATGATGCTGTGTTCCGCATTGTTGACCGTTATCCGGAGATCCACTTCACCGGTGATGCGGTAGCAGCGGATGGTGTGCGCTGACGCCTTGGTTCCCCATCGACCCTGTCAGATTGACCCGCTCAGTCTGACAGGGGCTCTCCATTAATTTGCAGCATTGCAGGTGTTGTCTACGAACGGCTGCTCTGCAATGCCGCTGTAAATCCGAGTATTTACCATGACCGCAAAAAAATTGCTTTTTCGGTACTCATTGCCAACGGTCATCGCTCTCTGTATTGCCACGATGCTGTCCCCGGCTGCCCTGGCGGATGACCGGGTGGCAGTCGGCGATGTGCTGGATATGCCTGCTGTGCAATCCATACGTGCGCAACACTCCCTGCAACTGGCGGTTGCCAGCGCCGGCCAGCGCCTGGTTGCGGTGGGTGAGCGTGGGATAGTGCAACTGTCTGATGATGACGGACGCAGTTGGCGTCAAGCCAGTAGCGTACCGGTCAGCGTAACCCTGACTGATGTCGAGTTTGTCAATGACCAGCAGGGCTGGGCGGTTGGTCACAGTGGGGTACTGCTGTTCAGTCAGGATGCAGGTGAAACCTGGGAGCGGCGGATGGATGGCAATCAGGCGGCCCAGATCGTCCTGGCGGGTGCCCGCCAGCGGTTGGCCGGCGGTGAGGATGGCGGCGAACGTGCCGTGCGCAATGCCGAATACCTGGTCAAAGACGGTCCGGATAAGCCTTTTCTTGATGTGACCTTTCGCAATCAGCGTGAGGGTTATGCAGTGGGTGCTTACGGCCTGGCGCTGGAAACCCGTGATGGTGGCCAGAGCTGGCAGTCGCTGGTTGAACGTATTCCTAATGCCCGTGGTAATCATCTGTATCAGGTGCGGATAAAAGGGCAGCGGGTGGTGATTGCCGGTGAGCAGGGAGTGCTATTCCGTTCACTGGATGGCGGTGAGAGCTTCATTCAATTGTCGGTGCCTTACCCTGGCACCTTCTTTGGTGTGCTCAATCTGGATGGCGACGGGCTGCTGGCTTACGGGCTGCAGGGCAATGCCTGGCGCAGTCTGGATGACGGTGACAGCTGGCAGCGTATCGATGTCGGTCAGCCAGTCACCTTGTCCGCCGGTTTGCGTCAGCGCGACGGCACCGTACTGCTGGCCGATGAAAGCGGACGCTTGCTGCGCAGCAACAGCAACGCGGGCCGCTTCGAGGTGGTGCCGGCGCAGTCGAGAGCCGGGGTTACCGGGTTACTTGGGACAGCCGATGGTGCGCTGATTATATCCGGCATGCGCGGTATGCAGCGCCTCGAAGATGATGTGGTTGCAGCAGGAGATAGCCAATGAGCCATACGACCTCTACTCAGAATGAAGCAGTGGGTACGGTTATCACTGATCTCGCTTCGTTTGATGAGCGCTCCGGCACCCTTGCCGAGCGCATTCTGTTCAACAATCGCCTGATCATCGTCGGGTTGTGCCTGTTGATCACCATCGTGCTGGGTTGGCAGACACAGCATCTGACACTGAATGCCGCCTATGAAAAGATGATCCCCACCGGGCATCCCTACATCTCCAACTTCCTAGAGAACCGTAGCCAACTGGCCGGCATGGGTAATACCTTGCGGATTGCGGTGGCGACCAAGAACGGCAACATCTTTGATGCCGAATACCTGGATACAGTACGCAAGTTGAACGATGAGCTGTTTCTGCTGCCGGGTGTGGATCGTCCCTATATGAAGTCATTGTGGACGCCAGCGGTACGTTGGACCGGGGTGACTGAGGACGGCCTAGATGGTGGGCCGGTGATTCCTGATGATTATGATGGCTCACCGCAAAGCCTTGAGCAGGTGCGCATCAATATTGAGCGCTCGGGTGAGGTCGGTCACCTGGTGGCGGCCAATTATCGGTCAAGTATTATCCTGGTGCCGTTGCAGGAGCGGATCGTCGAAACCGGCGAGCGTCTCGACTACCATGCCCTGTCCCAGCGCGTCGAGGAGATGCGGGCCAAATACGAATCGGACAACATCAGCATTCATGTGACCGGGTTTGCCAAGGTGGTGGGCGACCTGATCAGTGGCCTGATGCAGATGCTGTTGTTCTTTGCCGCTGCTATCGTTATCTGTACCGCCGTGCTGTTCTGGTATACCCGTTGCCTGCGCAGCACCTTGTTGGTGGTGGCTTGCTCTCTGATTGCCGTGGTCTGGCTGATGGGCTTGCTGCCGACCCTAGGCTTTGAGTTGGACCCCTATTCGATCCTGGTGCCCTTCCTGGTGTTTGCCATCGGTGTCAGCCATGGTGCCCAGAAGATGAACGGCATCATGCAGGATGTGGGGCGCGGTACGCATAAATTGGTGGCCGCACGTTATACCTTCCGCCGACTGTTCCTGGCTGGTATGACCGCCTTGCTGGCCGATGCGGTCGGCTTTGGGGTACTGATGATCATTGATATCCAGGTCATCCAGGATCTGGCGATCACCGCCAGTATCGGTGTGGCAGTGCTGATTTTCACCAACTTGGTGTTGCTGCCGATCCTGCTGTCTTATACCGGCGTCAGCCCCGTAGCGGCCAAGCGCAGCCTGCGCCCCGAGCTGCAGGAGCTGGAGGGTGGCAAGAAGCACTTTCTGTGGGCCTTCCTGGACCTGTTCACGCAACGCAAGTGGGCCACGGCGGCTGTCGCATTGGGCTGTGCGCTGGGGCTGTTCGGTCTGGTGGTCAGTTTTCAGTTGAAGATTGGCGATACTGATCCGGGTGCCCCGGAGCTGCGGGCGGATTCGCGTTACAACATGGATAACGCCTTTATGGTGGACAACTATGCGGCCAGCAGTGACGTCTATATCGTGATGGTGAAAACCCCCCAGTATGCCTGTGCGCATTACGATACCTTGCGCGTGGTGGATGCTCTGGAGCGCGAGTTGCAGCTGCTGCCCAGTGTTGAAGCCACCAGCTCGTTGGCGGGCCTGGCCAAAGTGGCCAGTACTGGCATGAATGAGGGCAGTCAGAAATGGTTCGACATGCCGCGCTCGCAGGACCTGTTGAATGCCATCGTTACCCGGGCACCCCGGGAGATGTTCAACCAGAACTGTGACCTGCTGACCGTTTACGCCTACCTCAAGGATCATAAAGCAGACACCTTGAGCAGCGTGGTGGAGACGGTGGAAGGTTTTGCCGCGCGTTATGCCACCGATGACATTCGTATTCTCAATGCGGCAGGTAATGCGGGTATCGAGGCGGCCACCAACATCGTGGTGAAGAAGGCTAACCGGCAGATGCTGTTGCTGGTGTACGCTGCCGTCATGATGCTGGCCTTCATTACTTTCCGCTCATGGCGGGCGGTGGTGTGCGCGGTGGTGCCACTGATGGTGACCTCCATGCTGGCTGAAGCACTGATGGTATGGCTGAACATCGGCGTCAAGGTGGCAACCCTGCCGGTGATTGCCTTGGGGGTGGGGATCGGGGTCGACTATGCGCTCTATGTAATGACAGTCACCATGGCGCATTTACACCAGGGCCAGAGTCTGTCCTACTCCTACTACCGGGCGCTGCTGTTCACCGGCAAGGTGGTGGTGCTGACCGGTATCACCCTCGGTGTGGCAGTGATTACCTGGGCCTGGTCGCCGATCAAGTTCCAGGCGGATATGGGTATCCTGCTGGCCTTCATGTTTGTCTGGAACATGCTGGGTGCGCTGATCCTGCTGCCGGCTATTGCCCACTTCCTGTTTCGCCCAAAAAACAAGGATGTACGGGCCTGAAAGAGATGATCGGTGTGTCTATTGGACACACCGATCAGTGTCAGAAGCTCAAAGGAGTAGCCAGTGTCATGAAGGTGTATTTAGGGAAAATGGTCGCATTGTTATTACCCTCTCTCGTTGGCATTCTGCTGGGCATGAATGCGCTCGGCTGGCGCTGGCTATGGTTGGCGTTGTTGTTGGGGTTGCTGCCTTGTGCATTGGTCGCGCTGACTCGACGAGAGCGTATGATGACTGCTGGCATGGGTGAACTGTATTTGTGGCTGGAATGTGAACAACCGGTCACTGACCCTGCGCGGGACCCGCTCGGGCAATTGCAGGATGTGTTGCAGCAGAAAGTGGCAGCGGCTGGTCGTATGAGTGTATTGGCCCGCGACCTGATGATGGCAACCGGCACTCTGGTGTCCAGATTTACTGAAGTGGTGAGCACAGCCGATAGCCAGTCGGCGATGACCAGTAGCTCTCGTAACGAGATCGAAGCGATGGCCGAGTGCGCCCGCCTGACCTCCCGGGAGGCAGTGGGATTGGCACAGGCCAGTACTGATGCGCGTGAGCAGGTACGTACGGGCGCTGATCAGGTGCAGCTGGTCGCCAATGAAATGATCGAGCTATCCACCGTGGTGAGCTCGGCGGCTGATGAGTTCTCCAGCCTGCGCGAGCAAATAGCGCGTATCGAGGAGATCGTCGAAATTATCCGCAATATTGCCGGGCAAACGAATTTGTTGGCGTTGAATGCGGCCATTGAAGCAGCACGGGCAGGGGAGCATGGCCGGGGCTTCAGTGTGGTGGCTGATGAGGTGCGCAATCTGGCGGAAAGCACCGGTAGTGCCACCCTGAATGTCAGTGAAATTATATCGAAGATAGGCGATAGCATTGATCGGCTGAACAAGGCGCTGGAACAAACCCGAACAGGTGCCGCAGGTGGCGTGAGTCGGGCAGGGGATGCATCGGCAATCCTCAGCAATATTGCTGAAACATCGCACCAGACACTACAGTCGGTGCAGGGTATTGCGGAGCGTGCTGATAGCGATATGCACAGTGCGAGCAAGGTACTGGAGGACTCCAGTGTGGTGGCCCGATTGGCCGGTGAATTGGATGGCAAGGTGCACGGCTGCAATACCGACCTGCGTACCCTGATGTTGGGACTGGTGGAGCTCAAAAGTCTGGCTAATCAGCTGGAAACCAGTCGGGACAGTCGCACTGCGTTGCTTGAAGCTATTGAGGCAACGCGGGCCCATAACATCATGGTATTGAACTCCAAGACTACCGAGCAGATGTTGCCGCACATTCAATGTATTCAAGTGCTGGATCAGGAGATGGATCAGCAGTTGAGCCTTGCTCAACAGACATCCGCTGTCCGTTCTGGCGACCCGCTGGTAGCAGCTTTATCCCGACTGCGTCACGAGTTGGATAGCTACCGGCAGATACGTGATGTGTTATTGGATGCCGCCAGAGAAGGGCGCCTGGAACAGGTGCGGGGACAATTTGCACCTAAAGTTCGCGAGGCATACCAGCGGGTCAAAGAAGCCTATCAGAGGGCCTTCGACGACCCAGTAGTTGTCAGCAGCTAGTTAAGGCTGGTGGCCACTATAAGAATAAAACTGTTCGCTATAAAAGCAGGGCACCATGATGACTGATCAACTGGTTGAGCGTTTCAATCTGCGCTCCCGACTACGATTCAATATTGAAACAGGCCAGATATGGCTTGATGAGAACCGCATGCTGCTGATGCATGCCAAGGCTTTTGGTGCCTTGCGTCAGGAGGTGCTGGAGACTCTGGGTCGCGATCGGGCTAAGGGCCTGTTGTTTCGCATGGGTTTTGTTGCCGGTCAGAATGATGCTGAGTTGGCCCACAAGCTCTACGGTGAGGCTGATATTTATGATGTCTTCAAGATCGGCCCCGAATTGCACGCATTCGAAGGATTGACGCGACCGACGATCATCGAAGCGGATATCGATTGGGATAAAGGCACTTTTTTCGGCAAGGTGCGCTGTGAGAATTCCTGGGAAGCAGAGTCGGATTTGCAATTATTTGGCAACAGTGATGAGGCCGTCTGCTGGAATTTGGCCGGCTATGCATCGGGTTATGTCACTCAGTTCTTCAAGCGGGTGATCATCTTTCGGGAAACCCAATGCGTATGTTGTGGTGATGCCTATTGTGTGTTGGAAGGGCGACCGCTTGAAGCCTGGGAGGACGCGCCTTTCCTCCGACATTGTGTGCTTTCCGATGCACAGGAAACTCATTTTGAGGATCTGCAAAAAGAGCTATGGCAGTTGCGTGGCTCGCAGGACGAGCCCTCGCTGGGAGGCAAGTTGGTAGGTGGTTCGCCCGCCTTCCGCGCTGCCTTCGATCTGCTGGCCAAAGCGGCCAATACCCCTATCACCGTGCTGCTATTGGGGGAGACCGGGGTTGGTAAGGAAGTTTTTGCCCAATGGTTGCATGACAACAGTGACCGAACTGATAAACCCTTTGTGGCGGTTAACTGCGCAGCCATTCCCGCTGAGTTGATCGAGTCTGAGCTTTTTGGTGTGCAGAAGGGCGCTTTCACCGGCGCGCACACTTCCCGCCCCGGCAAGTTTGAGCGTGCCGACGGAGGCACACTTTTTCTTGATGAGCTGGGAGAGCTGTCCGCTGCGGCACAGGCCAAGTTATTGCGTGTATTACAGACCGGGGAGGTCGAACGGCTGGGTGACGACAAGATGCGCAAGGTGAATGTACGTCTGGTTGCCGCCACCAACATGAATCTGCAACAGGCTATTGCCGAAAATCGTTTCCGTGCTGACCTCTATTACCGTCTGTCAACCTATCCACTGGAGATACCTCCATTGCGTGATCGCAAGACGGACATTCCGGTGCTGGTCGCGATGCTTATTGAAAAGTTTGCCCCGCTGTATCACAAGACCATCCCAGGTGTCAGTGATCTGGCCATGCAGGAACTGGTGGAATATGGCTGGCCTGGTAACGTGCGTGAGTTGGAGAATTTGGTGGAGCGTGCAGTACTGCTGACCCCATCAGGCGGGGAAATTGAGGTGCAGCATCTGTTTCCCGGTACCGGTCAGGCGCTTCCTGCAGGCGCGGCGGTTGATCGTGACGGCAAGGTGGGTAATGCCAGAGAAGCCAAAATGGCGCAGCTGTATGATGCCCTGCTGGAAGACGATTTTGACCTGCAGGCTCACGAGGCGCGCCTGCTGAAGTTGGCCGTGGCGCGGGCTGACGGCAACCTGACCCATGCCGCACGTGCCTTGGGCATTACCCGCAGGCAGTTAGCCTATCGGCTGAAGCAAGCGCGGGAGCGCTAAATTGTTCAGCGACATTTTGTCGCAGAGCATGACAAAAACGAACATCTCGCACCAATCCCATGTAGTACCAACCCCGATACACTTTTGCTGGCGTCTTAAAGCGTCAGTGAGGGTGCTCCTTTGCTAATTTTCTGTTGTTGCGAGGGACGAATCCTCTTCTGCACGCCTATTTCAGCCGGAACTTTCCTGTCGCCACAATCCCGCCTTTGAATGCCGCTGAGTTTTGCGGACAAACATCTCATTTCCGCCTTACGTTTTTGTAAGGCGAATCGGTGAGTGTACCTAAGCGTCATGCTTGGAGTTCGCTATATGTTCGGCATTATATAGTAAAACCCATATAAATCAATTGCTTGTGTTTGTTGGCATGCGATCTGCTTTGTAACTAATGAGAATAAGAATGAGGGTTCGTTATCAGACGGGCTCCAGAAAAGATAGCAGTTCATTCAGCCAACTAAAGGAGACAACAAATGGCGATGACAGGTGTTTTACGCCCCGGCCATGCCCAGGTGCGTGTATTGAATCTTGAAGAAAGCATTCATTTTTATAGCAACGTGTTGGGGCTGGTGGAAACCGGACGTGATGATCAGGGTCGGGTGTACTTTAAATGCTGGGATGAGCGTGACCACCACAGTTACATCATCCGCGAAGCAGAGTCCGCAGGTATCGATTTCTTTGCCTTTAAGGTGCTGGATAACGCCACCCTTGAC
>SMEN01000498.1_pt1 | contig 19194 bp, 21 predicted proteins | sample 2456271 | NCBI WGS metagenome assembly SMEN01 (sample SAMN10132593, study PRJNA489261) | soil metagenome | isolation source: day1 control-loamy sand soil ammended with raw manure from dairy cow... | place: USA | collected 2015-04-01 | reverse complement strand
GTGCAGTTCTCCCTGCTGGCCGCGGGCCTGGCCCTGGTGTACCGCGGCGAGAATCCCCCGGCCCCAGCCGGCGGGTAATGCTCCGGTAACGCCCCGGCGTCCATCCTTTGTCTGAGCACCGTGCCGAGCCTGCACGGTGCGCGGCACCGCAAAGGAGCACCCCATGGCATTGCTGAGCCTGCAGCCGGCCGAGCCGGCCACGCTGCATTCGCTGCCTCCCACCCTCGACCTGGAGGCCCTGCGCCCGCACCTGGTCAACCTCTCCAACGGGCAGTTCTCCGACGACGGCGCCCTGGTCACCAGCGCCGAGGACGTGGACGCGATCTTCGCCGAGCACCTGCCGCGCTACATGGACCAGCACCAGGGCCCGCTGCGGCTGCTCTTCTGGGCCCACGGCGGGCTGGTCAGCGAGGCGCGCGGCATCATCGGCGCCGCCCGCATGCTGCCGCACTGGCTGGAACACGGCATCTACCCGCTGTTCTTCATCTGGGAGACCGGGCTGCTCGACGCCCTGTGCTCGCTGCTGCCGCGCAGCGGCGCCCGCGAGCTGCAGGAACAACAGCAGGCCCGGGCCCGCAACCTCGTCGAGGACCTCTGGGCCGCCGGGGTCGAGCGGGCCGTGCGCCCGCTGGGCCAGAAGGTCTGGGCGCAGATGAAGGTCGGCGCCGACCAGGCGGTGGCCGTGGACGGCGGGGCCGCCTACGTGGCGCAGCGGCTGGCCGAATTCACCGCCCGGAATCCCGGCGCCGTGCAGGTGCACGCGGCCGGGCATTCGGCCGGCGCGATCTTCCATTCCAGGTTCCTGCCGCTGTACCTGCAGCACGGCTCGGGCACCGGCGTCAGCTCGCTGAACCTGCTGGCCGCGGCCCTGAGCATCGCTGACTTCAACCGGCTGCTGCGACCGCTGGTCGGCACCCCGCAGGGCATCGAGCACCTGCACCTGTTCGGCCTGCACCGGCAGCTGGAAGAAGAGGACAGCGTGCTGTGGCTCTACCCGCGATCGCTGCTCTGCCTGATCAGCGCCGCGCTGGAACCAGAACGCGGCATCGGGCTGCTCGGGCTGGAGCGCTCGGTCGCCGCGGACGCGGACCTGGCCGGTTTCCTGGGCGCCCCAGCGGCGGACGCCACCTGGTCCAAGACCGAGGTCGGCGCCCCCGGGCGCCGCTGCCTGGCCTCCGCCCACGGCACCTTCGACGAGGACCCCGCCACCTTGAACAGCGTCGTCTACCGGGTCGCCTCCGGATGATCCGGACGCGTAACGCAGGGGTAATAACCGGGTAACGACGCCCCGGCTACGCTGGAGCCTCCACGCGGCCGACGTGCCCGAACCCGGGCGGCCGCCCCGGTATCCACCGGCGACGGCATGGGCGTTGGCCTCAGCATGAGGGGGAAATCATGGCGGACATCAATGAGGGGACCGATCTGGTCTTCGACCGGCTGCTTGCGGCCCGGCGCGAAGAGGTCGTCGCCCTGCAGAAGGCGCAGGCCGACCGGCTGGCCGACGTCGAGACGCGCGGGCAGCGCAGCCTGGCCGCGCTGCAGGACTCGCTGCCGGAGTCGCTGGCCTCCTACCTGGGCGGCGATTCCTCCGCGGAGGAGGCAGCGGCGAAGGACATGAAGTCCTGCGCGGCAACGCTGGCCGGGCAGTCGCCGCGCGAATCCACGGCGCTCTCCGCGGTCATGGGCAACGGGCCTTCCGCGGCGGCGGTGGGCTGGCTGACCCCGTACTACGGCACGCTGCACGGGTCCAACGGGGCCATCTCCTGGCAGGGCTACAACCCCGGCAACATCGACGCGTCCTGCTGGGCCAGCGGTGCCGGCTCGGGGCTGTTCGGCACCGGCGCCGGGTCGTTCACGCTGTACATGGACTGGTGGTTCAGCTTCCGCGCCCCGGAGAACCGCAATTACGCGCAGACCATCTACGTCCCGTTCAACGGCTTCTACATCGTGCGGGCGGACGACGGATGGTTCGACTCCAAGGAGGCGAAGGTCAACATCTCGATGACGGCCCGCGGCTACCAGTACAACTACAAGCCGGCCGGCAGCGTGAACGTGCTGTCGACCGGGGATGACAACATCAATGTCAACGACCGTTTCGACGGCTGGCGTACGATGTACTACTCGGACCTGCTCGGTGCGGACCAGGCCTACCTGCTGCTGTCCGTCGCGCTCTACGTCTACGCGCGCGGCGGAGGCTCGAACGCCCAGCTGAACTTCGCCGACGGCAACGCCAACTACCTCGGCGTTCCGCTCGTCTACGTCAGCTAGGCAGACCGCGCGCCGCACCGCCTCCGGCGCGGCGCGCCCCCTCGATACTCCGTGAAACCTGAATCCAGGGAGCAGGATATGAGCAATGAAAACCGGCCGCTGTGCCTGACCAAGCCGATCGTCCAACGCGAGCTTCCTCCCGGCCTGCCGGACCTGCGGATGCGCCTCATACGGGTGCTGTCCAAGGTCTGGGTCAACGAGACCGAGCTGCACTACTTCTTCATCGACGGGCCCGAGGCGCAGCGCGAAGCCGTGCGCAAGGCGTTCGCCGAGTGGAAAGCCCTGCCGCTGGGACTGAAGTTCACCGAGACCACCGACCGCGGCTCCTCGGAAATCCGCATCGCCTTCGACCAGGCCGACGGCTCCTGGTCCTATGTGGGACGCGACCTGCTGGGCATTCCCGCCACCGAAACCACCATGAATTTCGGCTGGGACCTGACCGACGACTACGGCCACACCACCGCCCTGCACGAGATCGGGCACAGCCTGGGCCTGCCGCACGAGCACCAGAACCCGTTCTCCGGCATCGTGTGGGACGAGGACGCGGTCTACAAGTTCTTCACCGGGTCCCCGAACTTCTGGACCCGGGCGCAGACCGAGCAGAACGTGCTGCACAAGTTCAGCCAGCAGGAGGTGGACGGCTCCCCGTGGGACCCGAACTCCGTCATGGAGTACTGGTTCCCCGCGGGCCTGATCGTGCAGCCTGCCCAGTATTCCGGCGGCCTGGAACCGGCCGGAGGGCTCTCGGACCAGGACAAGGAATGGGCCAAGAAGTTCTACCCGGCCACCACCGCCGCCGTCACCGAGCTGAAGGCCTTCGAATCCAAGGTGCTGCAGCTGGCGGCCGGGCAGCAGGCGGACTTCGCCATCGTCCCGGAGGCCTCGCAGGACTACACGATCGCCACCTTCGGCAAGTCGGACATGGTGATGGTGCTCTTCGAGGACGACGGCGGCTCGCTGCGCTACCTGGGCGGCGACGACGACAGCGGCACCGGGCTGAACGCCCAGCTGACCACCCGGCTGCTGGCCGGGCGCCGCTACGTGGTGCGGCTGCGTTTGTACTGGGCCGGGGGCAACGGCACCTCCAGCATCATGTACTGGTAGCCGCTCGCGGCCGCGTGCCCCGGACCGCCGGATCCCGGACGGTCCGGGGCATCTTCCTGCCCTAGGCCGGGCGGCCCTGCCCATCGGTCTTAAACGACTGGGTCTGGAACTTGTTCAGGAAGCCCAGCAGCCGCCCGTCGGGCTTGAGCACGATGGTGCCGCCGTCCTGCCAGATCCAGTTCTCCGCGTCGTGCCCGCCGCCTACCGGGTCGCCCTGGTTCTGGTGCACGTTGTGCACTCCCAGACCGCTGGAGAAGGGTTCGCCGAACACGAAGAACCGGGCGCCGGCATCGATCACGTTTTCCAGTTCGGTCAGCGCCTGGAACCCGGTGCCGCTCTTCCACGGAGGATTCCAGCGCAGCCAGGCCAGCAGCCGGTTCAGGCAGCTCGAGTAGCGCAGCAGGTGGATGAGGACCGGCGGGTGCAGCACCGCGGCGCGGATGTAGTCCAGCGCCCCGGTGGACGGGTCGGAGGCCAGCGGGTGCCAGCCGTCGGGCAGGGAGGACATCGCCGCGAAGTCCAGCGTGCGCAGCGACACGGTGCGCCACTGGACGCCGTCGGGCATGTTCTTCGGATCCACGTCGATGGCGCACTTGTAGTTGCCTGCCGGCGCGTGGATCACCAGGTTGCCGTGGTAGTAGCGCCCGAAGTCATCGGGCGGGTCGCGGTAGTAGTCGTGCAGGGTCCCGATCAGCACCCCGTACCCGTTGGCCAGTGGCATGTCCTTGTCCTTTCCCCGACGCCGCTCATTCGTTCGGCGCTTCCACCACTTCGCCGACCTGGTCCTGCACGCGCTTGGCCTGCTGGTCGACCATCACGGTGAACAGCTGCTGGGCGGCGCCGAAGATCACCGCCCAGGCCAGGATCTGCGGGGCGCTGTCCAGGTCGGAAAGCCCCGGGAAGAATCCGCCGCGGATCAGCAGCAGCCCGAACACCGCGATCAGCGCCCCGAGCGGCAGCTTCAGCAGGGCCATGGCGATGGCCAGGTTGAACGGTGTCGCGGTGCCGCCGACGCTGCGGAAGGACCCGGCGGCCGTCACCGCCGCCCCGGCCATGCCCACCAGGAGCAGCAGGGAGATGTCGGTGGGACGCACGGCGCCGGCGATGACCTCGTCGCGCCGCTGTTCGCCGGAGGACACCCCGGCGGAGCTCTCGGTGTTCTCCGCGGCGCCGGCCGGCGCCGCGGATTGGCCCGCGGCGTAGGGGCTTTCCCTGGTCGGGCAGACCACGGTGCCCTGGCCCTGCGGGGTGAAGCAGATCGCCAGGTCCGTGGGGCGCACCGCGCCCCAGACGGCCAGGCCGGCGGCCAGCACCAGCAGGATCACTGTCCACGCGGTCAACCCGCGGTGGAAGCTGAGCATCCGCGCGTACTCGCGCCGGTAGGACATGTTCGCCGCGGTGCCGGCGTTGATGATCTCCTCGCGCACGTGGCCGGAGGAGACCAGGTCGCGTTTGGCCTGCCCGTTGGAGCCGAGCTTGTCCATGTCGCGCATGAGCTGTTCGAAGCCGATGCGCTGGGGGTCCTTGAGCCGCAGGTGGTTGCGCACGTCGGACTGGATCTTGGGCAGCTTGCCCAGCAGGTAGTCGGTGTCGCCGCGGCGCAGCATCAGGGATTCGGCGGCGTGCACGTGGGCCATGACGCTGCCGATCAGCGTGGTGCCCAGCATCATCTTGAACCTCGGCCGTGTCAGCCGCGCCTGCGCCGCGTCCAGGTGGTGCTTGATGGCCTGGTCCAGCTCGGCCGCGGTCTGCGGCGTGCCGGCGGGGTTCGCCGCGGTTGCCGGCAGCTGGGCGAGATACCGCGCCTCGTCCTGCCACGCGGTGAGGTCCGACACGGCGATCGGGAAACGGCGCTGGGCCATGTTGGCGATGAATTGCGGATGCGCGCCGGTGTTCGGCATGGCCGGTCCCTCGATTGCTGCCCGTGGTTCCACGGAAGGCGAAGCGGTACGAGCCGCCGGCGGCCCCGAACAGCGGGTCACCGGCGGGAAACAAGGAGCCTGCCGGACACGATCGCTGCAGGCCCACGGCGCCCGGGCTGCCGGGGCGATGCGCCGGTTCCCGGGTAGGCCCAGTGTCCGCCGGGCCGCATTACACGGGCATTACCGGAATCGATCACCGGCCCGCAGCCGATGCCATGGGTCAGGCGACGATCAGCGCGACACCCACGTAGACGGTGAGCAGGGAGGCCAGGGCCCATTCGGCCGCGGATCCGGTTTCGGCAAGGATCGGCAGCGCGACCCGCCCGTTGGCCTTCCACACGCCGCCGATGACCGGCAGGCGCCGGAACCAGCGCGGGGAACGGATCTTGATCGGCCAGATCAGGTTGCATCCGCCGATGGTCAGCATGTCCCCCAGCACGTGCACCACGACGCCGACGGCGACCGCCACCAGGAACCACTGGTTTTCCGTCGGCGCGTTCATGCCGACGAACGCGCCGGCGGCCAGCGCGATGACCCAGCACAGGGCCGGGGGCATGAATTTCACCGACTTCACGGCGAAGGAGATCAGCAGCACCGCGAACAGCGCCGCGGCCGGGTACACGGTGCCCAGCGCCGCGGTCTGCACCGCCCAGCCGTTGGCCAGCCAGGCCAGCAGGATGAAGAACGCCATGCCGAGGATCGAGTGCGTGCCGTTGCGGTGCCCGCCGGAGACCTTGCCGATGATGCGGGTGAAGATGCTGGAGATGGGCGGCAGCGAACGGGCGATGGTGGCCCCGTGGTGGTCCGCGTCGGGCAGCAGCGCGGCGCCCGCGCACACGATCGCCCCGGCCAGCGTTTCCCACCGGTCCATCTGCAGGGCCCCGAAGCCGAGGTCTACGGAGCCAATGCTCACCGGAGTCGTAATTGCTAGCCATGCGGCTGCGCCGCTCATGGCGTGGTGTCCACCCATCATGGGTTCAACCTTAAGACTGGTCACCGACGAATTGGCGGCACGACGGCGGTAAGCTTGAGCACATGAGCAATGTGCGCGAAGCAACCCCTGCCGACTGCCCGCAGATTCTGGAGCTGATCCACGAACTGGCAGTTTACGAGAAGGAGCCGGACGCGGTCCGCAACACCGTGCAGGACCTGGAAAACCACCTGTTCGGCGCGGACCCCAAGGTCTTCGCCCATGTCGCCGAGGACGACGCCGGCACCGTGATCGGCGTGGCCGTCTGGTACCTGACCTATTCCACCTGGGAGGGTCGCCACGGCATCCACCTGGAGGACCTGTATGTGCGCTCCGCCCGGCGCGGTTCGGGCACCGGCACCGCGCTGCTGCGCACCCTCGCGCAGATCTGCGTCGAACGCGGCTACAAGCGCCTTGAATGGGCGGTGCTGGACTGGAACGAGCCGGCCATCAAGTTCTACGATTCCATCGGCGCCTCCTCCATGGACGGCTGGACCACCCGCCGGCTGGACGGCGCCGAATTAACCGCCCTGGGCACCGAAGGAGCAGCACGATGAGCCACTACCGCGGCATGGACGTCACCGAGCACCGCGTCGAGGTCCCGCTGGACCATACGCGCCCGGCCGGCGAGAAGATCAGCGTGTTCGCCCGCGAGATCAGCACCGATTCCTCGCTGCCGTGGCTGCTGTTCCTGCAGGGCGGGCCGGGCGGAAAATCCCCGCGGCCCGGGTCCCTCTCCGGGTGGCTGGCCGAGGCGGTCAAGCACTTCCGCGTGCTGCTGCTGGACCAGCGCGGCACCGGGCTGTCCACCCCGGCCAACCGCCAGTCCCTGGCCTTGCGCGGCGACTTCGCCGCCCAGGCCCGCTACCTTGAGCATTTCCGCGCGGACTCGATCGTGCGCGATGCCGAGGCGCTGCGCGAGCAGCTGGGCATCGAGAAGTGGAGCACCCTGGGACAGAGCTACGGCGGGTTCTGCACGTTGACCTACCTGTCGCTGTTCCCGCAGTCCCTCGACCGCTGCCTGGTCACCGGCGGGCTGGCTTCGCTGGACGCCGAACCGCGCGAGGTCTACCGGGCGACCTACCAGCGCATGGCAGAGCGCAATGCCGAGTATTTCTCCTGGTACCCGCAGGATTTCGAGGTCCTGGGCAGGATCTACGAGCATGTGCGCCACGGCGGCGACGAAGTGCTGCCCAATGGCCAGCGCGTCACCGTCCCGCTGGTGCAGATGCTGGGCATGTACCTGGGCGGCAACAGCCGGGTGCACCTGCTGCACCACGTGTTCGAGGAAGCGTTCATCGACACCCCCGGCGGCCAGCGGCTGTCCGACACCTTCCTGGATGCGCTGTACACGCAGTCCTCCTTCGCCGCGAACCCCTTGTATGCGCTGATGCACGAAAGCATCTACGCCCAGGGCGCGGCCACGAACTTCGCGGCCGAGGCCGTGCTGCCGGAATTCCCGCAGTTCACCGCGCACGCCAAGACCCCGCTGCTGACCGGGGAGATGATCTTCCGCTGGCACTTCGCCGAGGACCCGGCGCTGCGCCCGCTGGAGGACGTGGCCCGGATCCTGGCCGAGCACGAGCACTTCGGGCCGCTCTACGACGTCGAGGCGCTGGCCTCCAATACCGTGCCGGTGGCCGCGGCGGTCTACCATGACGACGTCTACGTTGATCGCGAGCTGTCGCTGGAAACCGCCTCGCGAGTCAAGGGCCTGCAGGCTTGGGTGACCGAGGACTTCCACCACGATGGGCTGGGCGACGAGGGTCCGGCGATCTTCCGCCGGCTGCTGGCTATGACCAACGGCGAGGACCCGGAAGCCGCCGCGAAGGGCGATTCCGGGTCCTAGGCCTGGCCGGCGCGCCGGGGCCGTTCAGCGATCCAGCTGGGCGGCCAGTTCCTCGCACAGCTTCGCCAGCAGCGGCGCGGCCGTAGCCAGGACCTGCTGGTCGGCATCGGGCAGCGCCTGGATCCCTCCGGCGAGCGCCGTGTAGGCGCGCAGACGGTAGGCTTCGACCTCTTCCCTGCCCTGCGCGGTCAGTTCGACCAGGCTCGCACGCCCGTCGTTGGGGTCGGGCCGGCGGGACACCATGTGGTCCTGCTCCAGCCGGATCACCAGTCCGGTCATCGTCGGCTGCGCGACACGCTGCTGGAGCGCAAGGTCCCCCACGCGTTGCGCCCCGTCGCGGTCCAAGCCGGAAAGCACTCTCCAGGCGGTGACCGATCGCCCCTGCCCTGCGGCATGCCCCAGCAGGCGGGAGAGCGTCCCGGAGGACACCGCGATCCACGAGGCGGTTTCGGTGGCGGAGGAGGGTGTGGTGCTCATGATGTGTACCCTAGCAGAATGCGTTAATGGTGGATTTCGGACAGCGAAAAGCCCGCCGCCACGGCCCTTGGCAGGCCGTCGGCGGCGGGCAGTTCACGTGATGAGGCTACTTGCTGCCGTTGGCCTCTGCCGCGGCCTTGGCCGCCGCGGCGATGGCCTCGGCTTCCTCGGCCTTCTCGGCGGCGCGGCGGCCCATCGGGGTCCACAGCGAGAGCACGGTGGCCACGACAATGGCACCGAGGATCACCAGCAGGGAGATGCCCACCGGAATATCCAGCCAGGCGAACTGGTGCAGCGGCTCGCCGCCGTTGATGAACGGCACCTGGTTCTCATACAGGGCGTGGAAGACCAGCTTGACGCCGATGAAGGCCAGGATGAAGCTCAGTGCGTGCTTCAGGAAGACCAGTCGGTTCATCAAGCCGCCGAGCAGGAAGTACAGCTGGCGCAGGCCCATCAGGGCGAAGATGTTGGCGGTGAACACGATGAACGCTGACTGGGTCAGGCCGAAGATCGCGGGAATCGAGTCGAAGGCGAACAGCAGGTCGGTCATGCCGATGGTGATGAACACCAGCACCATCGGGGTGAACAGCTTCTTGCCGTCGACCACGGTGCGCATCTTGTTGCCGTCGAAGTTCTCGGAGATCGGCAGCTTGCTGGTCAGCTTCTTGACCAGGCCGCTTTCCTCGTCCTCGTCGCCCTCGTCCTTGAGCTGGTTCCATGCGGTCCACAGCAGGAAGGCGCCGAAGATGTAGAAGACCCACGACCACTGCTCGATGATGGCCGCGCCGGCCACGATGAAGATCGCGCGCAGGATCAGCGCGATGATGATGCCGAACATCAGCACTTCCTGCTGGTACTTACGCGGTACCGAGAAGCGGGCCATGATGATGATGAACACAAACAGGTTGTCAATGGACAACGCGTATTCGGTGACCCAGCCGGCGTAGAATTCCTGGCCGAGCTGCGGGCCGGCCTGCCACCAGAGCACGCCGCCGAAGACCAGGGCGAGGGCGACGTAGATGCCGACGAAAATGCCCGCTTCCTTCATGGAAGGAATGTGGGGGCGCTTGGTCACATAAAGTAGATCGGCGACGAGCACCGCGCACAGCACGATCAGTGCGATGATTTCAAATTGAAGTGTTAACCCGGAAATGCCCACGGAAGAGCGACCTTTCATTGCAGGGTATGGCTGATAATCGCAAGTCTCTCCGCCGGCCCCACCGCATGATGGCGGTGCGAAATTCGGCTGCTGCGCCCGGCGAATCACCGTTGATTCGCGTGCTGACGTTCACAGCATTTGGGATACTCCCCTACGTCCAATCAACCATTGTAGCCCACAGCAAAATCACAGCCCCAGGCGGAGCATCCTGCACCCGGTCCGATGGCCGGGCGCGTGAAACCCCGTCCCGGCGGGGATTACCGCGGGGACGGGGTGGCATTTCCGCGTACGCCGTGCCGGTCAGGCGTGCCCGGCGGCCTTCATCTGGCGCAATTCCTTCTTCAGCTCGGACACTTCATCGCGCAGCCTCGCGGCCAGCTCGAACTGCAGCTCCGCGGCGGCGGCATGCATCTGCCCGGTCATCTCCTCGATCTGGCCCAGCAGGTCCTCGGCCGGCGCAGCGGCCAGCCCGTCCTTGCGCACGGTCGACGATGCGGAGGTGCGCTTGCCGCCCTTGGCCAGGCGGTTGTTGTTCAGCAGCTCCTGGGTGTCGGCGTCTTCCCGGGCCAGCTGGTCGGTGATGTCAGCGATCTTCTTGCGCAGCGGCGTCGGATCGATGCCGTGCTTCAGGTTGTGCGCCCGCTGGATCTCGCGGCGGCGGTTGGTCTCCTCGATCGCCTGGCCCATCGCGTCGGTGATCTTGTCCGCGTACATGATGACCTGGCCCGACACGTTGCGGGCTGCGCGGCCGATGGTCTGGATCAGCGAGGTCGCCGAACGCAGGAAGCCCTGCTTGTCGGCATCCAGGATCGTCACCAGCGACACCTCGGGCAGGTCCAGGCCCTCGCGCAGCAGGTTGATGCCCACCAGCACGTCGAAGGATCCCATGCGCAATTCGCGCAGCAGCTCGACGCGGCGGATGGTGTCCACGTCAGAGTGCAGGTACTGCACCCGAACCTGGTGCTCGGTGAGGTAGTCGGTGAGGTCTTCGGCCATGCGCTTGGTCAGGGTGGTGACCAGCACGCGTTCGTCGCGGTCCACCCGGGTGCGGATCTCGTCCAGCAGGTCGTCGATCTGCGCCGGTCGGGCGGATGATCTGCTCCACGAAGCCGTCGGACTTGCCCAGCTCGTACTTGCCCGGGGTCGCGGACAGGTACACCGTCTGGCCGATGCGTTCAAGGAATTCGTCCCACTTCAGCGGGCGGTTGTCCATGGCGGAGGGCAGGCGGAAGCCGTGCTCCACCAGGGTGCGCTTGCGCGACATGTCGCGGTGCGCTTGCGTGACATGTCGCCCTCGTACATGGCACCGATCTGCGGCACGGTGACGTGGGACTCGTCGATGACCAGCAGGAAGTCGTCCGGGAAGTAGTCCAGCAGGCAGTGCGGGGCGGAGCCGGCCTCGCGGCCGTCGATGTGCCGCGAGTAGTTCTCGATGCCGTTGCAGAAGCCCATCTGCTCCATCATTTCCAGGTCGTAGGTCGTGCGCATGCGCAGCCGCTGGGCCTCGACGAGCTTGTTCTGGCTCTCCAGCTCCTTCAGCCGCGCCGCCAGCTCGTCCTCGATGGTCTTGATCGCCTTGTGCATCCGCTCGGCGCCGGCCACATAGTGGCTGGCCGGGAAGATGTACATCTCGGTTTCCTCGCGGATCACCTCGCCGGTGACCGGGTGCAGCGTGTAGATCGCCTCCACCTCGTCGCCGAAGAACTCGATGCGCACCGCCTGCTCCTCATACATCGGGATGATCTCCACGGTGTCTCCGCGCACCCGGAAGGTGCCGCGGTGGAAGTCCATGTCGTTGCGGGTGTACTGCATGGCGACGAACTGGCGCAGCATCGCGTCGCGGTTCAGTTCCTCGCCCTGGCGCACGGTCACCATCCCGGCGACATATTCCTCCGGGGTGCCCAGGCCGTAGATGCAGGACACCGTGGCGACCACGATCGTGTCGCGGCGGGTGAGCAGCGAGTTGGTGGCCGAGTGGCGCAGCCGCTCGACCTCCTCGTTGATCGAGGAGTCCTTCTCGATGAAGGTATCGGTCTGCGGCACGTAGGCCTCGGGCTGGTAGTAGTCGTAGTAGGACACGAAGTACTCGACCGCGTTGTTCGGCATCAGCTCGCGGAAGGCGGTCGTCGCGGACTTGCCGGTGCCGGTCGCGCCGAGCAGCACGATGTCCTTCTCACCGGCCTGGATCCGCTGCGTCAGCTCCGCGATGGCCTGCGGCTGGTCGCCGGCCGGCTCGTATTCGCTGATGACCTCGAAGGGGGCGACAACTCGTTTGATGGGCTGTGCAAGACTCATGCATCTAGGCTACGCCCTAGGTCCCGACTCTTGGGGAACTGCTCGCGGTTGGCTGAAAGAATCCAGCAATCGGGTCATCACCTCGATACGCTCGGGGATCCCGGGATGGGTGCGGCCGACCCTGTTTTCAAGCCAGTCGAAGTAGCGCTTTGCCCCACCAAGCACGGCGGGGATGAACGCCAACGGCTCGATGCGATTCGATACCCCGCCAATCGAAAAACCCGCGGCATGCCGGTTCCCCGAGAGAATGATCTCAGCGCTGAATGAGCCGTGACCGGCGCCCGCCGACAGGAATCCTTCAATCGCGTCAAGCAGCGCAAACCAGATCGCCAGCGTGTCGTCCCACAATCCGGGCGGAATCAGTTGTTCGCCGAAATAACGTATTTGCACAATCCCGTCGCCGCCGTAGGGGTTTTGCGCCGCCCGCTTGAACCAGAGCTGCGTTGCCCGGTCGGGTTCCTCCTCGACGGAGACCAGGTACCTGCGGGGGGATGCCGTGAATTCCGCGAGGTTGGTCACCGTATGCGGGAGCAGCAGAAAGGACTCAGCTTCACACCCAGGTTCATGCGCAGCGTCGTGCGTGCTCATGCCCGGTCACCAACGCGGCATGCTCCAGCCCGTGCCGCATCCGCCGCGTGGTCTGCGCGCTCCACGGGTACAGGCTCGGTGGCACCACCAAGAATTCCATCGGTGAGTCCATCGAATTCAATGATGCGGCCGACTGTGCCGACGGTGAACTTGGCCAATGGCTTGTTGTCGGTGATCGCCTTGGTTGCCTCGGCGGCCAAGGATGATTCGAGCACCTGGATCCCGGCGCGCCGGGTCCCCTGCACCTCGTCAATCACCTCAACGGGGATCAAACACGGCCAGGGGTAGCGCCGCCGGGTACTTCCCCCTTGTCGCTGCGGCACAGCGGCGCAATCGGGACCCCGTTGGATCGAGACGAGGTGTTCACCGGCGCCGGACTTCGGGGTGTTGGGCATGATTGATTCGGCGGCCTGAGAGACGTTCATTGACGACTTTCGTTTGCTGTGTTGTTTGGCCCGGGCATCACGTTCAACGATCGAGCCAGGCGAGGCGCGCTTGGTGCTCGGCCCGGAAATTCCCGCCAGGTTGGTTGTGGCAAGTGGTTCGGCCAGCGTCCGCCAGGCGGCGACAACGTCCTCGCACAATGCGGCGTGTTCGGTGCGGAAACTGTTCAGCGCTGGGTCCTCGACCGTTTCAGGCCAAAAACTCCCGGCCGCTACTGGTCGCGGCACGCGGCTACCGGGGCGCAGGAGCCGGAGGTCCAACGGCTGCGCGACTATGGGCCCGCCGGAAACACGGTCGACGCCCCGCGTCGTGAGCTTTTGTCCACCCAGCAAATTCAGTTTCATCATGGCATGTCTTTTCTCTTGACTACCAGCGTCCCCTAGGAATTCTCCCATCGGTTGCCGGGCCGAACAACGCGCCGGGCCGTCCCGGGGACTGCCGGTTTCCCGGGCGCCGCCCTGGGCGGGTAGGTGTTGCTTGGCAGCGTCAAGTTTCCTCGTATTTGCGTGAAAGGAGTCTTGGCCGTTACCGCCGGGGCTCTCCACCTCGCTTTCCTGAAACCGCAGCTCCCCCAGCGCGCCGGCTCCCTGATCGAATGGTCCGCGCTGGGCGTCCCGTTGCGGCTCGCCGCCTTTTTCAAGCTTGAAACGATCGCCGTAGCCAGCGGACTGCCGTCGCGGTAATGCCGCGGTAACACAGCGGTAATCACCCAACGGCATAGTAGTGACAGCACGTCCGCCGCCGGAATTTCCGGCGGCGGCGCGCCACGGGGCGAACCGGCGCAGTTCTTGCCGGCCGCTCCCCCGGACAACGTTGCGCATACCGGGCGCTGGCTTTTCGATGCTGCCTCCCGATGTGCCTTGGCGAATCCCGCCTGCCGCCGCTACGCGGCGGACGACGCGGAATCAATCCCACATCACGCCACCCAAGGGAGGAAGGCACCCGAATGCCAGTCCCATTCCAAGGCGAATTATTCACCTTTCAGAACCCCGACGGCTCCGAGTTGACACTCAAGGGCTGGGGAAACCAGTTCCATGCGGTCTTCGAAACCCTGGACGGCTACACCGTCGTCAAGGGCGAGGACGGCTACTACGAATACGCGCAGCTCGCCGAGAACGGAGAATCGCTGCAGCCCACCGGCGAGCGCGTCGACACCGCCGATCCGCAAACGCTAAACCTGCCGCAGCATCTGCGGGTCACCCGCGAATCCAGCGCCATGCAGGCCCGCGAGGCGCGCGAATCCCTGGGGCCGGTGCCGCGCTGGATGCAACGCCGCAGGGGAGCCCAGGCCCAGGCCAAGGCCCAGTCGGCATCCCCGGAGGCCGCGCCGCCGTCGAATCCGACCACCGGAAATTTCCGGGGGCTGGTGCTGCTCATTGATTTCAGCGACTTCCCGGCCACGATCAGCCGGCAGGAGGTCGACGACTTCTGCAACAAGGCGGGCTACACCGGCTTCGGCAACAACGGATCGGCATTCGACTACTTCCGCGACGTCTCGGACGGCAAGTTGAGCTACAAGAACCTCGTGGCCGCCTACTACCGGGCGGCCCATCCGCGCACCTACTACACGGATCCGGCCATCAGCTACGGCACCCGGGCCCAGGAACTGATCCGCGAGGCGCTGAACTCCCTGGTGGCGTCGGGCTTCGACTTCTCGTCGCTGACCGCAGATGCCGGCGGCTACATCAAGGCGCTGAGCGTCTTCTACGCCGGGGTCCGCTCGAACGCGTGGAGCGAAGGGCTGTGGCCGCACAGCTGGGCGCTGGCCACCCCGTACGTGCTCAGCGCGACGCGCCGCTTCTCCGACTACCAGATCACGGATTTGGGCAACCAGCTCACGCTGCGCACGTTCTGCCACGAGAACGGTCACATGGTGTGCGACTTCCCGGACCTGTACGACTACGACAGCGTCGGGGTCGGCCTGGGCGTCGGGCACTATTCGCTGATGTGCTACGGCGGCAACGACAAGAATCCGACCCAGGTCGACGCCTACCTGAAGCATGCGGCGGGCTGGTCCTCGGCGGCCACTACCATGGCATCCGGGCAGAGCTACACCATCGCGGCCGGACGCAACGAGTTCCTGCTGCATCCGCGCAGCGCCACGGAATACTTCATCGTGGAAAACCGCGAGCAGGCCGGACGGGACGCCTCGCTGCCTGATTCCGGCGTCGCGATCTGGCACGTGGACACCACCGGCAACAACAGCAACCAGGAGATGACCCCGGCCAAGCACTACGAGCTGTCCCTGGAGCAGGCGGACAACCGCTTCGACCTGGAACGGCGGGTGAACTACGGCGACGCCACCGACCTCTACGGGGGTTCGGGCTCCAGCTTCGGCCCTTCCTCGGCGCCGAACAGCAACTGGTGGGACGGCAGCGGCTCGGGACTGGACATCGAGTCCGTCTCCGCCGTCGCCCATTCGATGACGGTGGCCACCAGGAACACCGGCCCGGCCACCCACTACAACATCGCGGTCAACCAGGTCTTCGCCACCGTCAATGCGCAGAACGCGTGGGCGCATGTGGGAACCCTGGGCTGGCGCAAGATCACCACCGGCGCCCCGGACGGCATTACCAACATGCTGGCCCTCCTCGCGCTGGCCCGGGCCAAGGGCCTGCTGGTCACCGTCGTCGCCGACGCCTCGACCATCTCGCAGTGCTACCTGTGAATCCGTCCACGAGCGACACGAAAGAAGGAAGAACCATGTGGACCACCATCAACCAGATCTTCACCTCCAACCATTCGCAGAACGCCTGGGCCCATTTGGCCTCGGACAACGCCTGGCACAAGGTGCTGACCGGAGCAGCCGACGGCGTGACCAACGTCCATCTGCTGCTCTCGGTGGCCAAGGCCACCGGCAAGCAGGTCTATGTCGTCCTGGACGCGGCGAAGAACATCACGCAGGTCTACCTCTAGCCCGACGGACAGAGAAAGGGGGTGCAGTCGCACATGAGCAAGGACTACAAGATCAAGATCAGCGTTGCGGGTACCGGCGAAGCGGAGTCCCAGGACGCCGCGGACTCCTCGGCTCCGTCGCCGATGGCGCTGGAGCAGCTGGCAGGCGCTGCCGGAGCGGGAACAACGGGGGCGGCTCCCGAGCCGATGGCCATGGGCCAGATGGCCGCCGGAGGACCGGACGCGGCGCCCGAACCCATGGCGCTGGATGAATTGCCCGATCCAGGCGGCTCCTGACCCGGCGCGGTCCTGCCGAAGCGCGGCATCGCGTGGTGCGCGGCCGATCCCAGCGGTCGGCCGCGCAGTGCTGCGCCCGGTTTCGCTAGCGCCCGCGTTTCATGCCGTAGCGGATCGAGTTGCGCGCCACGGTACGGCGGATCATCCCGCCGAACACGCCGACGGTCAGCCAGGTCGCGGCCGCCAGCCCTGCCAGGGCCAGCCAGCCGCTGATGTGCACCACCGGCGGGTAGGGCCCGTCGGAGGCGACGAATTCACTGCGCCCGCCGAAGCCCAGCCACAGCACCAGCGCGGCGGCAAAGCAGGCAAGCATCGTCCACTTGGCGGTTTTCAGCATCAGCGGCCCAGCTCCTGGCGGTAGAGCTCTTCGACCCGGGCCAGCAGCTGCTCGCGGGTGCCGTCGTTGACGAGCAGGTAGTCGGCGATGTCTGCGCGCTGCTCGTCGGTGGCCTGCGCGGCCATGCGCGCCTCGGCGTCCTGCCGGGTCCAGCCGCGGTCCTCCACCATCCGGCGGATGCGCTCCTCGCGCGGCGCCTGCACGACGATGACCACGTCGTAGGCCGGGGCCTGCCCGGATTCGGCCAGCAGCGGCACGTCCTCTACCACCAGCGCACCGGAGGGCGCGGCTTGGCGCAGGCGCGCGGATTCCTCGCGGATCAGCGGGTGCACGATCGCGTTGAGCTTTTCGCGGGCTGCCTCGTCGGAGAACACCAGGGCGCCCAGCGCGGCGCGGTCCAGCGTCCCGTCCTCCTGCAGCATCCGCTCGCCGAAGGTTTCGCGGATCGCCGCCAGCCCGGGGGTGCCCGGTTCGACGACCACCCGCGCCAGCGCGTCGGCGTCGATCAGCACCGCCCCGAGCTGCGCCAATTTCGCCGCCACTACTGATTTACCGGATGCCACCCCACCGGTCAGGCCCACATGCATCATGGGTAACAGCCTAGTATGGCCCCGGCCCGGAGCAGGTTTCCGGCGCACCGCAACATGCCGCGCAGCCGCACCCGGGCCGGAGCCGGGTGGCTGGCTGGGCGCGGTACAGCTAGGCTCCGCGCAGCTGGGTGAGCGTGTGCAGCAGCTCGGGGCTCGGCTCCACCCCGAGCTCGGTCTTCAGCCGCCCGATGAACTGCAGCAGCCCCGCGGTGGCCGAGGCGTTGTTGCCCTGCCCTGATTCGGCGCGGGCACTGAGGCTCGCGGCCGATTCGCGCATCGGGTCGATCCGCAACGCGCTCTGGGCCAGCTGCCAGGCCCGATGCTGCAGCCCCGAATTCAGCAGCTGCGCCGATGCGGCCTCCAACGCGCGCAGCTGCAGCTGGCGCAGCGCCTCCTGCTCCTCGAACAGCCAGGGCTCGTCCCAGTCCGGCAGCAGCGCGCGGGTGTTCAGGAAGTTGTCCTCCTGCAGGCTTTCGGCGTCGGGGGCCAGCAGCGAGCGCTGCAGCCGATGGCGCAGGGTGTGCAGGTCCACTGACACCGCAGGGTCGATTTCCACCCAGCCGTCGTCGCAGCGGATCACCCCGGGGCACTGGTGGTGGATGTGGCACAGGCTCACGCGCAGGCTGTCGGCCGCGCGCATCTCGGTGGTCTCCGGCCAGAGCATCCCGGCCATCCGGCGCCGCGAGACCGGCCCCTGGACCGCCAGCAGGGTCAGCACCCGCTGCTCGCGCAAACGCAATTTGACCGGTTGGCCGTCGGCGATCAGACGCCATCGGTCAAGCAGTTCAATTTCATATGATGCAGCCATCGGCAACTCCCCCAGCAAAGCACAACCAGCCCCAGTAGATGCCCCATGAGGAGAATTTTCCCACTCCCCCGGCACCGGAGTCAATGCCCGGACCATGGATAAATCAACCTGAAAGACCGTAGCGAGGTGCAAACATCGGGTTAAATCGTGCAGTGCGGACTATTGCGGCGGCCGCCCCTCCGGATGCCTTCACGCGCGTCGCGATAAACTGGTGGCAATGAACTCCACCGATTCCCGGGCGTCGGCCTACACCACCCTGAGCCGCGACAGCGTCCACGAGGTCGAGATCAAGCGTTCCCGCTTCATCACCTACCTCTTCAGGGTCGACTCCGAGGCGGCAGCCCGCGACCACATCGCCGCGCTGCGCAAAACGCACTTCGACGCCCGCCACCACTGCAGCGCCTTCATCCTGGGCCCGGACAGGATGGTCCAACGCTCGAACGACGACGGCGAGCCCTCGGGCACCGCCGGCATCCCGATGCTCGAAGCCCTGGCCAAGCGCGACACCGGACGCGGCACCGACCTGTCCGACGTGCTGGCCGTGTGCGTGCGCTACTTCGGCGGCATCAAGCTCGGCGCCGGCGGCCTGGTCCGCGCCTACTCGGATTCCGTCTCCCAGGCCCTGGAGCATTCGACCCTGCACGTGCGCCAGCGCATGCGCATCTTCACGCTCCCCGCCCCGCACGCGCTGGCCGCCCGCTGGGAGAACGAGCTGCGCGCCGCCGGCTACCAGCTCGAACCCAGCGTCTGGGAAGCGGACAACGCGGTGCTGCACATCGGGATCGACGACACCGGGCAGGACGCGGACCAGCTGGCCGCCTTCACCGCCGCCCTGACTTCCGGCGAGGGCCGGCTGCTTCCCTACGACACCAAATGGGTGGACCTTCCATGAGCACCATGAGCGAACCGGCCGGCGCAGGAGCCGGCGCCGAAAACCCCGCCGCCGATCCAGCCGAGGCACTGCTGGCGCAGCTGAGCCGCTGGCCCGACGTGCAGGCGCAGAACCTGTTCGCCGTCGACGCCGCCGACCGGCTGGTGCTGGACACCTGCGCCGGCGCACTGGCCGAACACGGCGCGCCCTGGCCCGAATCCGTCGCCGTGATCGGCGACCACTACGGCGCTCTGGCCCTCGGCGCGCTGGCGCGCGGAGGATCGCTCGGCGCCCACCACCGGCTGGACTCGGCGCCCGGG
>SMEN01000208.1_pt1 | contig 19250 bp, 14 predicted proteins | sample 2456271 | NCBI WGS metagenome assembly SMEN01 (sample SAMN10132593, study PRJNA489261) | soil metagenome | isolation source: day1 control-loamy sand soil ammended with raw manure from dairy cow... | place: USA | collected 2015-04-01 | reverse complement strand
CGACGGTCTCTCGGTCTGCTAAGAAAACCTTGGCCGCGACAGCAAAATCAGGGGCATCAAGCTCGGTAGAGCTCGATGAACTTCACGAGAGTGGAGAGCCAGGCGCAGCGCCTGCCAAGAAGGCCGCTAAAAAGGCCGCTGCGAAAAAAACGGTAGCCAAAAAAGCGGCTGCCAAGAAAACGGCAGTAAAAGCCGCTACCGGCGGTCGCCGTGGACGTCCCGCAAAAAATGCCAATAGCGACGGTATTGACTTTGTCGATGACGACGAAATGGGCGAAGAAGAGGTCATTCCTGATCTCAAGCCAGTGGCCAAGCGTGGTGCCAAGCGTGCCAAAGCCGAAAAAGACGTATTCGGTGTGCGTGGTCAGTTGACCCCTGAAGAACAGGAAGCGCGCCGCAATCGCCTGAAAGCACTGATCAAGCTGGGCAAGGATCGGGGTTACCTGACCTACAGCGAAATCAATGACCACCTGCCCGATGACCTGGTGGATGTCGAAGCCATTGATGGCATTATCGGCACCTTTAGTGACATGGGTATTTCGGTCTACGACCAAGCTCCGGACGCTGACACCTTGCTCATGAGCGATAACGCGCCCATGGCATCCAGCGACGACGACGTCGAGGACGAGGCCGAAGCTGCTCTGACTACAGTGGATTCCGACTTCGGTCGCACCACGGACCCTGTGCGTATGTACATGCGCGAAATGGGTTCGGTTGAGCTGTTGACACGCGAAGGCGAAATTGAAATTGCCAAGCGTATCGAAGACGGCTTGAAACACATGGTCATGGCAATTGCTGCTTGTCCTACCACCGTCAACGAAATCCTGGCCTACGTTCAGCGTGTGCGCGAAGGCGTCATGCAGATCGACGAAGTCGTCGATGGTCTGGTGGACGATGATGGTGAAGAGTACGCCGGTTCTGGTGTGACGGCTGACGACGAGGACGAAGGTCCCGCCGGCGGCATGAGCAGCAAGCAAATCGAATACCTGCGCAACAAGTCGCTCAAGAAGTTCGACATTATTGGCGAATGGTTTGACAAGATGCGCGTGTCTTTCGAGACCGATGGCTACAAGAGCCCCGGTTACGTGCAGGCACAGGAAACCATCCTGAACGAATTCATGGGCATTCGCTTTACCGCCAAGATGGTGGAAAAGCTGGCCGACACCATGCGTGAGCAGGTTGCGATTGTGCGTCAGCACGAACGCGAAATCCTGAACATCTGTGTGGATCGTGCTGATATGCCACGTGCGCACTTCATCAAGGCTTTCCCAGGCAACGAGACCAATCTGGAATGGGTGGTGCAAGAGGTTGCTGGCAACCACGCGTACAGCGCTATTCTGGAACGCCATATCCCTGCCATTCAGGAAGTTCAGCAAAAGCTGATAGACCTGCAAACCAGCGTGGTATTGCCGCTCAAGGACCTGAAAGAAGTCAACAAACGCATGACCACCGGTGAAGCCAAGGCTCGTAAAGCCAAACGCGAAATGACCGAGGCCAACTTGCGTCTGGTGATCTCGATTGCCAAGAAGTACACCAACCGTGGTTTGCAGTTCCTGGATCTGATTCAGGAAGGCAATATCGGTTTGATGAAGGCGGTGGACAAGTTTGAATACCGTCGTGGCTACAAGTTCTCCACCTACGCTACTTGGTGGATTCGTCAGGCTATTACGCGTTCGATTGCTGACCAGGCCCGCACGATTCGTATTCCGGTTCACATGATCGAGACGATCAACAAGATGAACCGTATCAATCGTCAGATCCTGCAGGAAACCGGTGTTGAGCCGGATCCCGCAACTCTGGCTCAGAAGATGGACATGCCTGAGGACAAGGTTCGCAAGATCTTGAAGATCGCCAAAGAGCCTATCTCCATGGAAACGCCCATCGGTGACGATGACGATTCCCATTTGGGCGATTTCATCGAGGACAACAACACTGTTTCGCCTTCGGACTCCGCTTTGCACGGTTCGATGCGCGACGTGGTGAAAGATGTCCTGGATTCCTTGACGCCACGCGAAGCCAAAGTGCTGCGCATGCGTTTTGGTATCGAGATGAGCACCGACCAAACGCTGGAAGAAGTGGGCAAGCAGTTTGACGTTACGCGTGAGCGTATTCGACAAATAGAAGCTAAGGCTTTGCGCAAGCTGCGTCATCCTAGCCGTGCTGACAAGCTAAAGAGCTTCCTGGAAAGCCAGTAAGTTTTTTAGCCAGGCATGATAAAAAACCCGACCTTTGCAGGTCGGGTTTTTTTATGTCCTTGATAAGGTGGGCTTAGCTGCCTGCAGGCCAGGTTCAAAACGGGGATACTGCCAGCCAGTACCTACTACTACTACTACTACTACTACTACTACTACTACTACTACTACTACTACTGCTGCTGCTGCTGCTGAGTCGGGAACCATCGCAATAGCGTCTATCGTTTTCTGATGCGTTTCCGATCCGAACACCACGTTCCGCAATAGGCCGTCAGGAAGGGTTCAAATCCAGCGTGAACACGCAACCTTTGCCATTTGGCCCTGTTTGCACGCTTAAGCTCCAGCCTTGGGCCAGCGCCAGTTGGCGAGCCAGGGCCAAGCCTATGCCTCGGTGTTCGCCTTCACGTATATCCCTTGTAATTTGTTTGCCACGGCTGAAATGCCGCTCGAAAATCAAAATCTGCTCTTGCTGGGCGATGCCGGGGCCGTCGTCTTGTAAAGTCAGCGTGGATGGGGAAACCCAGCTTAGCTGCAGTTTGCAGGGGGCAGCATGATCAATGGCATTGCGCATCAAGATGCGTAGCAGCATGGACAAGGCGTAGGGGTCCAGGGTGTAGGTAAGCGTTTCGGGAAGCAGATTGCTCCAGCGAACCTTGCTGCTACCCGTATCCAGCAAGGCGACGGCTTGCCAAGTTTGCTGGGACAGTTCTTTAAGCTCGACTTCGCGTACATGTCGCTCTGCGGTATAGGCCAGGCTCTCTGCTGCATCCAGGCTGGCGGTAACGGCATCAGCCTGTACCATCATGCGTTGCAGCCGCTGTCGTTGCGGGCCGTCGGGCAACTGGAGTACCAGTAGCTCGCAATCACTGCGTATGGCGGTCAAGCCCGTGCGCAGCTCATGCCCCAGATTGGCGGCGAATTCTCGTTCGTGGGTCAGCAGTTCTTCCACTTGTTCCTGCATGCGGTTAAAGGCCCGAATGAGCCGGCCCGCTTCGTCATCCTGGTGCTCGGGCAGTCCGGAGCGGCCAGGGGCCCAATTTTCCAGATGGCGGGACAGGGCCAGCATAGGAGCCACCGCATGGCGGGCCACGCGCCGCCCCAGCAAAAAGACCAGCAAAATAGTGACTGAACCGATCAGAATCAAAAACAAGCCAAATTCACGGACCCGGTCTTCGTGCGGGGTGGCTCGGTACACCAGATAGAGCTGGCCTTGCTCTTTATCTTGGCGCAGCACGTGCCAGGTATCGCTGTTTAAATGAAATTCATAAATGCCGGGTTCCGAAACTTGGGCGAACTTGGGCAGACCGTCAAGAGGCTGGCCGGGTACAAACCAATAGCTGTCCAGCTCGGCTCCCAGCGCTTCGCTGCGGTCATAGGCACTGTCAGGCAATAAAGCGGGATTGCGGGCATAGGACATCAACATGGCATTGACCATTTCGTCCTCCATACGCGCAAAGGCCATATAGGCCAAGCCGCCCATGATGATGACCAGCAGGGCGGCAATCAAGGTCAGGGCCCAGGATACCCGCTGGGTCAGGGTGCTCATGAAGCGGCTGCGTCGCACCATTTTTGTCATTTCTTAGGCTTCCTTCTGCAAACGCCAACCCGTGCCTGGCAGGGTTTCGATAGAGCCTGCTCCGGCCGCGGACAGCGCACGGCGCAAAATGTGGATCTGGCTACGCAGAGCTTCGGCAGAAGGGGCGCCTTGAGGCCAAAGTGTTTTCTCCAGTGCCCGTCGCGTCAGAATAGCCTGGGGGTCTCGGAGTAGTGCCTCCAGCAATTGACGTGCTTTAAAGCTCAAATGCAGATCCTGACCGTTCACGCTGACCACTGCCGTGTCCAGGTTGTATTCCAAGGTTCCCCAGTGCAGCGAGCCATGTTGGACTGGCGAGGGGCCACGGCGCATCAGGGCGCGCAGCCGGGCTTCGACCTCGGCCAGTGCAAAGGGTTTAACCAGATAATCATCTGCCCCCAGATCGAAAGCGGTGAGCTTGCTTTCCAACTGGCTGCGCGCTGTCAGCACCAAGGTAGGAATGGGTGTTTGGCTGGATTGGCGCAGCGCCTGCAGCACTCCAAAACCGTCCAGGCCCGGCAGGCCCAGATCCAGCACCAAGGCATCGAAATCCTGTTCTTGCAAGAGTGTCAGAGCGCCATGGCCATCATAGGCAGCATCCACCACAAAGCCTTTAAGCTCCAGATAGGTGTAAAGATTCTCGGCAATGGTCGTATCGTTTTCAACAATCAATACACGCATGACAGCTTGTTCCACGTTGTTGGGGCAGTCTTGTACAGCTTAATCCAGGCCAGACCCATCAGGGTAGACGTAGTAGTACGGGGACAAGCTCATTGATTTGCAGCCACTGTGCCAGTGCGAAGACCGGCCAGATCAAGAAGTAGGGCAGCGCATCACGTAAGGTCCGGGCCAGTCCGCCTAAGGAGACCTCAAGCTGGTCGGGGCTGTTCCATAGACTCAGGCGGGGCGCCATGCGGGGTACGCGCTGGCAGTACGCCTGATAGGCGCTGCCAAACACTTTTTGCAGCAGGATTTCTTCTTCGTCGATCACATTGTTGAAGACCGCGTAGACGAACAGGGCCAGCACGGGGCCTAGCAAGAGGCTGCCCGACAAGGCTCCCATGCCGGTGACCGCGCATAAGGAAAACACATACAAGGGGTTACGGCTGATCGAGTAGGGGCCTTGGCTAATCAGACTGGAACCCTTATGCCCGCCCAGATACAGCATGCACCAACAGCGGCCTAGCACCGCGATCAATACCAGAGCCAGGCCTGCCATGCGGGTAAATTGAAAAATTAGAGAATCCGGCGTCCAGGTCGAGGAAAAAACGGGTAATAGCAGCAGCATCAAGCCCCCCAAAACGCCCAATGTGCGGCGGCGTTGAACTTGGATGGTAGCCAGATGCTCCCAAGCCTGGGCGACGCTTGCTCGTTCACTGTGAGAGGCTGACCAGCGCTTAGGGTTAACTATCAAGGGATAAAACGCCAGGCTACCCAGCAGCCAGACAATGGCCAGCGAGGCAAAGACCTGCGTTAGATTAATGCGTTCTTGATCAGGCTCCAGCACGCCCAGCAAAAAGGCGCAGACCAAGCCTGCCAGCAAACCACCCCAGCGCAGTCTGGCCTGATTCATGGCCCAGCCTGCAAAGTACAAGTGCAGCAGGCCGGCACCGACGGCCACAACTGCGCCTAGCTCCAGCAAGGGTTTGACTTCTGGTAGCCAGCGATAGACAGGTATCAGGCCGCTGGGGGTGGACTGACTTTGTACGACCAGCAAGAACAAGGGGACAGCCATGAATAGCCCGGCTCCCAGCAGCAGTATGGTCTTACTAGGCCGAGCCGCCTGCCCCCGCAAGCGCCGCATTTTCCAGGCAGTAAGGCACAGGCCTGCTGACACGATCAATGCAGTCAGCAGGGCTTGAAGCTCTTTCATTTCGTGAGCCATGTGACCGGCTTGTGGGTTGCCAGCCAGCAAAGGATTGGGCGGAGACCAGTTCTGGCTCAGACTCGCTAGCCAAAGAAACAAGACGGTGACCCCGACGACTTGCGTTAACAGGTAGAACAGGGAATTACGTTGCACCACTGACGATGTGCCGGACATAGTGAGATCTCGCCAAGAAAAAGTGGGAGCCGGGGCTGGCTCCTTACTGACGGGATCAATGTATCGCTGGCACCGTAAAATCCGCGTTAAATCGAAAAACGCGTGTAGATGCTTTTTTGAGTATGCAGAAGAGGGTTCCTGGCAGGCGCTGTAATGCCTGAAATTGCTAGCCAGGAACCTTGTGTCAGAGGCGTTTAGTGATCGCGTTGATGTACGCAGCGGCCGGCGCTGTAGCTGGCCTGAATGCAGCGGTCATCGCCCAAAATGGCGAACATGAACAGTTGCTCTTCCAAAGAATTGAGCATGGTGCTGCGGCGGGCCATCAAGGGCGTGGCCTTAGGGTCCAGAACGATAAAGTCTGCTTCAGCACCGGGGGCCAGCGTGCCGATTTGACCTTGCATATCCAGGGCACGTGCAGCGCCTTCGGTAGCCATGTAGAACATGGAAGCGGCGGTCAGGTGATAGTGATTCAGGCGTGCCACTTTATGCGCTTCGTTCATGGTGCGCAGCATGGAAAACGAGGTGCCACCTCCTACATCAGTGGCCAGTGTGTGCAGAACCTTGTCCTGACGGATGGACTGGAAGTCGAACAAACCGCTGGCCAGAAACAGGTTGGAGGTCGGGCAGTGCGCCGCGATACTGCCGGTGTCGTGCATGCGGGCACGATCTTGCTCGTCCAGCCAGATACTGTGGCCGTAAATCGCACGCGGGCGCAGCAGGCCAAAACTGTCATAGACATCCAGGTAGCTGCGGTTCTTGGGGAACAGTTCGCTAACCCATTTGATTTCATCTTTGTTTTCAGCCACGTGGGTTTGAACGAAGACATCGGGGTAGGCGCGCGCCAGCTCACCACAGGCGGCCAATTGTTCGGGGGTGGACGTTGGTGCAAAACGGGGAGTCAGCGCATAGAGTTGACGGCCTTTGCCGTGCCAGCGCTTGATCAGGTCTTCCGAATCACGGGCTCCGGATTCAGCGGTGTCTTGCAGGTACTCCGGGCAGTTACGATCCATCATGACTTTGCCGGCAATCATGCGCACATTGCGCTCATGGCTTTCTTCAAAGAAGGCGTCCACCGACTGCGGGTGCACGCTGCCGTAGACCAGGGCTGTCGTGGTGCCGTTACGCAGCAGCTCGTCCAAAAAGACGCTGGCCACTTCGCGGGCATGTTCGCTATCGCCAAAACGGCCTTCAGTGGGGAAGGTGTAGGTCTCTAGCCAGGGCAGCAGACCGCTGGATGGGGAGGCAATAATGTCCGTCTGGGGAAAGTGCAGGTGAGTGTCAATCATGCCGGGCATGATGAACTTGTCGCGCAGGTCCAGTTGCTGGGTGCCTGGGGGCAGGCTGGCCGAGAGCTCGGCCCAGTCGCCACAGGATTCAATGCGTCCTTGCTCGTTTACAAGCAACAGCCCGTCGCTGTGATAACGCACTGCTTCGGAAGGATCTTCCAAGCTAGCAGGGTCAGCAATGAAGTACAGCAGTTGGGCGCGGTAGGCACAGGCAGAGTGCAATGGGGTAGTCATGTTTATCCTTGAGAACAACGTCGCATCAGCGACTGAGCTGGCCCATGTCATAGGCATGCGCCAGCAGCTCGGCAGCAACAGCCACGGCAATAATAGAAGGGGCTTTGCCCTTGATGCCGGGCACGCCGATAGGGCAGACCAGCTCTTGAATACGGGACTCGGGCAAGCCACGCTGTTGCAGGCGGCGCTCGAACTGGCGGCGTTTGGTCATGGAGCCGATCAGGCCGACATAAGCGGTATCGGGGCGACGCAAAATTTGCTGGCACAGGGCCAGATCCAGGCCGTGATTATGCGTCATCACCAGAAAATAGCTATTGGTAGGAGCCTGTTCGATCAGGGCATCCGGGATGTCGGTGATCTCCAGGCTGACATTGTCAGGGACTCGGGCGGGGAAAAGCTCAGGTCGCTCGTCAATCCACTGCACCCGGCAAGGCAGGGTGCCCAGGATCTGCACCAGCGCCTCACCCACGTGACCGGCGCCAAACAGCAAGATAGTCAGCGGCGGGGGCGGTAAGTCTTCCAGCCAGACTCCTTGCGAACCGTCGTAGTCCAGGCGTGATTCATCCGCTACGGAGGGGCTTTGAATGTCTACTTGCTTGCTGCCGTCGGACAGCAATTGGGAGCGACGGCTGCTGGCTTGCCCGGCTCGTATAGTCTTGTCCAGTTCTTCTAGCCAGGACAGGTCCTCCGGGCCCAATGTTTCGTATAGCAAGGTCACCACCCCACCGCAGCACTGGCCCAGGCTGGGACCCAGCGGCAAACGGCTCAGGCTCCAGCTGGGGCCCGATGCCTGACTGAGCAGCACGCGCGCCTGCTCTGCGGCCACCCATTCCAGGTGACCGCCACCAATGGTCAGCCACTGTTCGGTTTGGCTGAACAGCATGGCCGTACCCGCCGTGCGCGGCGTGGAGCCCTTGGCCAGCGCGACCGAGCACAAGACCAGCCGCTCACCCGCTTTCAGACGGGCGAGGGCAAGGGAGGGCCAGCTACTCATTTCGCTTTACGGATTGCCGCGACTGCACGCATGACCGCTTCGGCGGTAGCAGGGGCGTTCAGCTCTGGCTCGATCTGATAGTCGCCCACGCTGGCGACGGCATCGCGGATCGCATTAAAGACGCAGAAGGGCAGCAGCAAAGGCGGTTCGCCGACGGCTTTGGAGCGGTGGATGGAATCCATCACGTTGCGGCCATCGAACAGATTGACCCGAAAATCCACGGGGCAATCGCTGATCGCCGGGATCTTGTAGGTCGAGGGGGCATGGGTGGTGAGCTTGCCCTGCGCGTTCCAAACCAGTTCCTCAGTGGTCAGCCAGCCCATGCCTTGAATAAAGGCACCTTCAACCTGACCAATATCCAGGGCCGGGTTGATGGACTTGCCCACATCGTGCAGGGCGTCCGCACGCAGCAAGCGGGATTCACCCGTCAGAGTGTCAATCAGCACTTCGGCCACGGCGGCACCGTAGGAGAAGTAGTAGAAGGGGTTGCCCTTCATGGTCTTGGAGTCCCAGTGCAGACCGGGAGTGGCGTAGAAACCATCGGACCACAATTGAACACGGGCTTGATAGGCGTGTTCAACCAATTGGAAGAAAGGCATGATTTGATCGCCGATTTCTACTTGGCCGCGTTCAAACTTTACGCTGGACTCATCAACCGAGAACAGTTGGGCGGCTACGGTCGTCAAACGCTGACGAATTTGATAGGCCGCGTCTTGAGCGGCTTTGCCGTTCAAGTCTGTCCCGGTAGAGGCCGCTGTGGCGGAGGTATTGGCCACTTTGGTGGTGTCGGTTGCCGTCACCCGGATGTGCTCCAGGTTCAAGCCCAGTTCGTGGGCCACCACTTGGGCGACCTTGGTGTTCAGGCCCTGGCCCATTTCGGTGCCGCCATGGTTCACCAGGACGGTGCCATCGCGATACACGTGTACCAGCGCACCAGCCTGGTTAAAGGCAGGCACGTTAAAGGAAATACCAAACTTCACCGGCGTCAAAGCCAGCCCTTTTTTCAGAATAGGGCTGCTGGCATTGAATTCCCGTACCTGCTCACGGCGCTGGCGGTATTCGCTGGTGGTTTCCAGCTCCGCAACCAGTTCGTGAATGATGTTATCCACCACGGTCTGGTCATAGGGCGTGATATTGCGGTCTTCTGTGCCGTAAAAGTTGATGCGGCGCACGTCTAGCGGATCTTTGCCCAGACGGCGGGCGATGCTGTCCAGCGCCACTTCCATGACCAAGGCCCCTTGTGGGCCACCGAAACCGCGGAAAGCGGTATTGGACTGTGTGTTGGTGCGTCCGCACAGGGCGCTCATATCCACATCGGACAGGTAGTAGGCATTGTCAAAGTGACAGATTGCGCGGGTAGCCACCGGGCCGGACAAGTCGGCTGAGAAGCCAGCATTGGCGGTCATGTCCAGGCGCGCGCCCAGCAGACGGCCTTCGTCGTCGTAGCCAATATCGTATTCGTAGTAGAAACCGTGACGCTTGCCCGTAATCATGAAGTCGTCGTCGCGGTCCAGACGCAGCTTGATGGGACGCTGCAAACGCACAGCGGCCACGCTGGCCACGCAGGCGTACAGGGCCGATTGGGATTCTTTCCCCCCAAAGCCACCGCCCATACGGCGGCATTCCACATGCACCTTATGGGCTCCAACGCCCAGGCAGTGGGCCACCAGTTGCTGCATTTCCGAAGGGTGCTGGGTGGAACACCAGATATGTACCGCGCCATATTCCTTGGGGACAGCGTAGGAGATCTGGCCTTCCAGATAGAACTGTTCCTGACCGTTGCACTGGAACGTGCCTTTCAAACGATGTGGAGCTGCTTCCAAGGCTTTCTTTGCATTGCCTTGAGTCAGGCTCATCAAGGGCAATACACCGGCTTGCGCGGCTTTGGCCTCTTGCGGGGTCAAAATAGCGGGCAGCTCTTCATAGGTGATTTTGCCCAGACGAGCCGCACGGCGCGCCTGATCGTGGCTTTTGGCGATGACGGCAAAGATGGGCTGACCGAAGTAGTGCACGACCCCATCGGCCAGAATCGGGTCGTCATGCAGAATCGGGCCGCAGTTATTGGCGGCCGGGATATCGGCTACGGTCAACACGGCGATCACGCCTGGCGCCTGACGTACGGCTTCCAGGTCCACTTCCAGCAAACGTGCATGGGCTTTTTCTGACATGCCCAGGGCAATATGAGCGGTGCCTTGCAGTTCGGGCAGATCGTCCGTGTAGGTGGCTGTGCCACTGACGTGCAAATCAGCCGACTCATGCAGAAAGGACATACCGACGCGGTTGGGCGTAGCGGTGTTCAGATGCTCGATTTTGTCGATTTTCATCACAAAGTCTCCAGGCTGGCTTGAGCTCGGTGAAAGACATTCAGCTGTGCGGGACTCAAAGCGTGTTCAGGGTGAGTTTCCAGGAAGAAGCGGTACAGCAGGTTAGCGGCGCTTTGATTGCGGTACTCGCTGCTGGCACGCATATCACTGAGGGCCTGGTAGTCCTGCTGCAGGGCCTGCATGGCCGCTTGTACGTTTTCTTCGTTCCATTCCTGGCCTTGCAGGACTTGCTCGGCGTGGCTGGCGCGTTTAGGCGTGGCCGCCATGCCGCCAAAGGCGATGCGGGCTTGTTTGACCGTTTTGCCATCCAGTTCAACGGCAAACGCGGCACACACGGCAGAGATGTCCTGGTCAAAGCGCTTGGACAGTTTGTAGGTACGGAATTTCCATTGGCCTTTGTCGCGCGGGATCAGCAGACCCTGAACGAACTCACCGGGCTGCATCGCTGTCTTCTGGTAAGCCAGATACAGGTCTTCCAGCGGCATGACGCGCTCGACCGGGCCTTTACGCAGAACCACACGGGTGCGCAGGGAGATCAAGGCGGGCATGGAGTCACCAATGGGCGAGCCATTGGCCACGTTGCCCCCCAGGGTGCCTGCGTTGCGGATGGGGAAAGAGGCAAAGCGCTGATGCAGCTCTTTGAGCTCCGGATGGTCCTTGACCAAAGCGCCAAAGGCGTCGTTCAGCAATACACCCGCGCCAATGTACAGATCGTCTTCCCGTGCTGTCAGTTCGCGCAGTTCAGCAACCTGGCCGATATAGATCAAATGGGGCAGATCGCGGAACTGCTTGGTAACCCACAAACCAATGTCGGTACTGCCTGCCAGGATGCGGGCTTGCGGGTACTGTTCGCGCAACTGCGTCAGTTGGTCCAGATTGCGGGGGGCGTGGAAGGTTTGGCCTTGGTATTCATAGGCCAGCATGCCGTCCTGGCGAATGGCGCGCAGCTTGTCTTCAATAGCCTGGCGATCCAGGCTGACAGCGGGGTAGCTGTGCATGGCCTTGGCGGCGTCGATAATAGGGCGGTAGCCCGTGCAGCGACACAGATTGCCGGAGAGCACATCGTCGATCTGGTCTCGGGAAACCGGGCCGTCCTCTGGCGAATGCGTCATGTACAGGCCCCACAGCGACATGATGAAGCCGGGCGTACAAAAACCGCATTGGGCGCCATGCCAGTCCACCATGGCCTGCTGCACCGGGTGCAGGGTGCCATCGTCCTGGCGCAGGTCCTCAACGGTGTAGAGCACCTTGCCATCAAGGGTAGGCAGCAGCTGGATACAGGCGTTGACGGCCCGCAATTGCAGTTGATTGTTCTGGTCCAGTTCGCCAATCATGACCGTGCAGGCGCCGCAGTCACCCTCGGCACACCCTTCTTTGGTGCCGGTGCTGTGCAGATCCTCACGTATATACTGCAAAACGGTTCGCGTGGTCGGGGCTTGAGCCACCTCTTGTACCTGGCCGCGATAAATAAAACGAATTGGTCTTGTCTCCATGATCTCACTCGACTGGTTTTTTACGGATCGAAGATAGCATCTGCTTAGGGCGCGAACATTTGCTTGTAATGATGTTCACTATATAGGCGTATGAGTGTCTACACGGATCTACGACAGGTAGCCAGTGCTTGTATTATTTAGACCATGCCAAAATTACGAGAACAACTAGACCTACATTTGCTGCGGGTATTGCAGTCGCTGCTCAAAGAGCATAGCGTCTCGCGTACGGCTATCCGCTTGGGCATGTCCCAGCCAGCCGTCAGCAATGCCTTGCGGCGCTTGCGCGAAATCACGGGCGACCCGATCTTGCTGCGCGGTAAAAAAGGGATGGTGCCGACCGAGCGCGGCCCTTTTTTGCTGGCACATGCTACGGAAGCCCTGCAAGCTATCGAGCGAATTTCTGCTACCGCAGAGCCTATGGACCCCAGCCAGTCCACCCGAGTGTTCAATTTGGGGGCACCGGATTATCTGGATGGGGCGTTTATCCCGGATATAGCCGAACGTGTACGCCGTCAGGCGCCGCAGGCCCGTCTGGTGGTGCATACCATCAATCCGGATCTGGACTACGTGCAGGCCCTGGAGGAGGGCGAACTGGACGTGGTGATCGGTAACTGGCTGGAACCCCCGGAAAAGCTGCATCTGGCGCGCCTGTTTGACGATGAGGTGGTCTGCATGCTGGGCCGGCACCATCCTTTGGCCCAGCGCGGCCTGTCCTTGCAACATTATCTGGAAATGCCCCATTTGGCACCTTCTGCCCATGTAACGGACAAGCGCGGCTTTATTGACGGCTGCCTGGCGGAACAAGGGATTAGTCGTCAGGTGCAGATGGTGGTGCCGTATTTCGGCCTGGTTCCCGGTATTTTGAGCCGCACGGACATGGTGTTTACCACTAATCGTCAGTTTGCCGAGTACTATGCCCGCATTCTGCCCATTACGGTTTTGCCCTGTCCGGTTCACTTTCCACTGATGCGTTTTTACCAGCTGTGGCATCCACGCACGCATAATGCGGCAGAGCTGTTGTGGTTCAGGCGTTGTATCGCCCAGGCCGCGGGCAGACTGGATGGTTTATCAGAGGGGACACCATGAGCTTACGTATTGATTTGAATTGCGATATGGGCGAGAGCTTTGGCGCCTGGGTCATGGGCCATGACGAGCAAGTCATCCCCTGGGTGAGCTCGGTCAATATTGCTTGCGGCTTTCATGCAGGCGATCCGGGCACCATGCGTCAGACGGTAGCGCTGGCGTTGAAGCAGGGCGTCAAGCTGGGGGCTCACCCCGGTTTGCCTGATCTGGCCGGCTTTGGCCGTCGGGTGATGGCTGTTACCCCTGAGCAGGTATACGACATGGTGGTAGTGCAAGTGGGGGCGCTGGCGGCCGTGGCGCGCACTCAGGGCGCGGCCTTGCATCACGTCAAGGCCCATGGGGCGCTCTACAACATGGCGGCACGCGACGGGAATCTGGCCCGTGCCATCGCCCAAGCGGTGGCTGATATTGATCGCAGCTTGATTCTGTATGCCTTGGCAGGAAGTGTGCAGGTTCAGGCCGGGCGAGATGCGGGCTTGAAAGTGGCTCAGGAAGTATTTGCGGATCGCAGCTATCAGGATGATGGCAGCCTGACGCCACGGCAACAGAGCGGCGCCATGATTACGGATGCTGAGCAATCGGTCACGCAAGTGATGCAGATGATAGAACAAGGCACCGTCACCAGCTTGGCAGGTAAAACGGTGCCTTTATCCGCAGATACCTTGTGTTTGCATGGCGATCAGGCGGGAGCGGCGGAGTTCGCGCAACGTCTGCATCAGGCTTTCAAGCAACACGGTATCCGCGTTCAAGCTATCTGACTATTCCTTGTGCTCAGGCAAATTGCGGCGCGCAGTATCGGTGCTGGCCATTTCTTCCAGCTCTTTTTCCGACATCGTCTTATACATTTCCAGCGACGCCCCTTTCAAACTGGACAGGGGCGTTTCGCCGCGTTTTGCAGATAAAGCCGCGCCAGCGGCTTTTTGTTGGGCTTGAGATAAAGCAGGCATGATGCACCTCCGAAAAGTGGTCACGCTTTTAGTGTGCCTACAAACGAAGACGGCCAAGCAAGCAAATGTGAAGCTTGTTTGCCGTCTTGAACAGAGGCGGGGCGAAAGGCCCGATCAGGACACTTTTCGTTTCTGAATCAAATAGATGGCCATGCCAAAAACCAGGCCCCAGAAGGCGCTGCCGATATTGAGCAGGCTCATGCCCGAGGCAGTAGTCAAAAACGTCACCAAAGCCGCGTCCCGGGTGTCGGGGGCTTCCAGAGCCATATGGATGCTGTTGCCAATTGTGCCCAGCAAGGCCAGGCCGGCAATGGCTGCGATCAATTCCGTGGGGAAGGCTGCGAACAGGCTGACCACCGTGGCACCAAAAATACCGGCTGCAAAATAGAAAATACCGGCCCAGACGCTGGCGCGGTAGCGCTGACGGGGGTCTGCATCGACTTCCGGGGTCATGCACAAGGCAGCGCTGATCGCAGCCAAGTTATAGGCGTAACCGCCAAAAGGGCCGAAAATCAGGCCAACAATCCCGGTCCAGCTGATGACGGTGGAGTTGGGCGCCTCGTAATTGTGGGCCTTGAGTACCGCCACGCCCGGTATGTTTTGCGAGCTCATGGTGACGATGAAAAAGGGAATTCCCACGCCGATCAACGCAGTCCAGGAAAATTCAGGCCAGACCAGAACCGGCGTAGCGGGTGTCCAGCTCAGAATCTCCATTTTCAGCAGGCCTTGCATTGCGGCGATCACCACGCCGGTTACCAGGGCCAAGGGCACCGCATAGCGTGCCGACCACTGGCGAATCAGCAAAAACACCACGAACATGCTCAGGCACATCAGCCATTGCGTTTGCATGGCGCCAAACAGATCCAGGCCAAAACGCAGCAAAATCCCGCCCAACATGGCACCGGCAATACTACGTGGCATGTACTGCATCAGCTTTTGAAAGCTGCCGCTAAGGCCACAGAGGGTGGTCAGCAAGGAGGAGAACAGGAAAATCCCTATGGCCTGGGACATGGGCAGGCCGACCAGGCCCGTAGCCAGCAAGGCTGCACCGGGAGTCGACCAGGCGGTCAGAATTGGAATTTTGTAGCGTAGCGATAAACCGGCCGACAGCAAGCCCAGGCCAATCCCCAAGGACCACATCCAGGAACCCAGTTCTGCGGTGCTGGCTCCGGCTGCCTGCGCGGCTTGAAACACAATGGCCGCTGAGCTGGTGTAACCGACCAGCACGGCAATAAGCCCCGCCGACATATGAGAGATCTGAAACCAACTTAACAAACGATGCAGATATCCGGCGCGGGGCAGGGGTGTGGAGGACATGGGTGTCTGTGTTGTGAGTAAGTAAGACTTAAGAGGATTGGGTCTGGCTTAGATAACGGCTGGGGGTTTCGCCCAAAATAGACTTGAAAACGGTAATGAAGGCACTGATAGAGGTGTAACCCAATTCCCTGGCCGTGCTCTTTACGGACATTCCCGAACCTAGCTTTTGGAGGGCCAGCATAATCATGAATTGTTGCCGCCAGCGCCCGAAACTCATCCCTGTGTGTTTTAGCATATGTCGGGCCAGGGTGCGCTCGCTCATGGCCAGTTCTTTTGCCCAGTCCGCCATTGTGGGCCGCGAGTCAGGGTGCTTGAGCATATGGTGAACAATGGCCTGCAAGACCTTGTCTTCCGGCACGGGCACATGCAACTGGCGCGTTGGCATTTGGTTCAGGGTTTCCAACAGCACCAAGGCCAGACGGTGTGTCTGGCTATTCGGTGCATAGTCAGGGTTCAGATCGCTTAAGTGAATAATCATCTCGCGCACCATGGGGCTGATTTCCAGGGTGCAACAGTGGTTGGGCAATTGATCCAGGCCAGGCTGAATGTACAGAAAGTGCATCAGGGCCTGATCGTCGGCGCGGGCTCGGTGGGGGATGCCGACCGGCACCCAGACCGCGCAAAGGGGTGGCACCATCCAGTAGCCCTTGTCCGTCTGCAAGGTGACAGAGCCGTATTGAGTCAGAATCAACTGCCCATTGGGGTGCGTGTGCAAGGGCTGTTCGGTGGTGGCGCCCATCTCCACTTTGATGCTGAAAACAGGGCCGCCCTGCGGATCAGTGCTAAAACTCATACATTGTCCGTTTAGAGGTATAAGTTGTCATAATATCCTGTTTGCGTCGGACTCGAAACAAGATAGAGTAGGGTTTTTACCTACTGGCCCTTTTCATGTCCCGCTCTCGTCTCTCATGGTTCTCCCATCCCCTGGTGGTTTTAATAGGGGTGTTGTTGATTGCAGGTAATCTGCGCGCACCAATCACCGGCATTGCGCCTTTGCTTGAGTTGATTCAGGCAGATCTGTCTCTATCCTCAACGCAGGCTGGCTTGTTAACGGCCATGCCTTTGTTTATCTTTGCCGTGGTCTCCTTGCTGGCGGCCTCCATGGCGCGACTGGTGGGACTGTCCCGCTCCTTGTTCATCGCCTCTGTACTGATCGCTATCGGCGTGGTGATTCGGGTCCTGGGTGGGACCACGGCCTTGTTTTCCGGTATTGGCGTGTTGGCTATTGGGATTGCGCTGGGCAATGTGCTGCTGCCGTCCCTGGTGAAACGGCATTTCCCCATGCGTATCAGTTTCGTGACGTCCTTGTACGTGCTGTTCATGGGTCTGGTGGCAGCCTTTAACTCGTCCTTGGCAGTGCCGCTGGCCGAATGGACGGGGCAAAGCTGGCGCTGGTCGTCCTTGATTGTGGTCGGTGTGATGGCGATTGCCGGTGTACTGATCTGGGGAACTCAGTTGGGGGCGGACCGACGTGCTGCGCAAAATGCGCCTGCTGCGGCTCCTTCAACGGCACCCGTGTGGCGCTTGCCACTGGCCTGGTACATCACCTTGTATATGGGTTTGAACTCGGTGGCGTATTACATGGTGGCCAGTTGGTTGCCTGTCATGTTGGTTAACTACGGTTTCGAGCCCGATCATGCAGGCCAGATTCATGGGTTGATGCAATTGGCCACGGCTGTCCCCGCTTTGTTGTTGATGCCTTTGCTGAGCCGTTTGCACGATCAGCGTCTGGTCGCCTTGGCAGGGGCCTTATTGCAGACTCTGACCTTTGTCGGCTTTCTGGTCTTGCCGTCCTGGTCCTTGCTGTGGTCCTTACTGTTCGGGATTGGCAGCGGCAGCGTGTTCTTGATCGCCTTGTCCCTGATCGGGGTGCGTTCTACCTCCACCTCGCAGGCGGCTTCCTTGTCGGGCATGGCGCAGTGTATGGGCTATCTGCTGGCCGCATTTGGTCCTCCGGCCATGGGTGGCCTGCACGACTTGTTTAACGGCTGGGGATGGGCTCTGGGCCTTTGCTTGCTGGTTACCCTCGCCATGGCTTATGCCGGATGGCTGGCCGCTCGCCCCGCAGTGCCCGCACCGGTAGAAACAGTCAACGTCGTTTAAGACTGCTGACTTCAGCGAGAGATAGAAAAACGGCCTGTAATCAGGCCGTTTTTTGTGTCCGCTGCTGTGGCTGGGTTCGTCCAGGCTTATCTTTACGGGGGGTAAGTAGAACAAGTCTTGGCTTGTGTGCTTTTCCTGAACCTGGTTTGTACGAGGAGCCTAATCCGCCTATGAAGATTAATCCTTGATTCGCAGCGAAATAGAATGCAAAGCCAAGCCGCCCAAGGCCAGCAGCGCGCCGACCCAGGCGGTGGATGTCCAACCCCAGCCCGCGGCAATCGTCAGCCCGCCCAGCCAGGCGCCCAAGGCATTGGCCATATTGAAGGCCGAATGATTCAGCGCCGCAGCCAGTGTCTGTGCATCGCCTGCTACGTCCATCAAGCGAATTTGCAGTGCTGGGCCCAAGGCAACCAGCGTACCGATCAGCATGATGTTCAGCGGACCCAGGATTGGGTGGTGCGCCGTCACCATGAACAGCAACAGTACCGCCGTGGCCCAGATCAGCACCATCCGGATGCTGCGATCCAGATGGCTGTCTGCATAGCGTGCGCCCAACAGATTACCCAGGACCATGCCCACGCCAAACAAGGCCAGCACAAACGGAATGGTGCTGGCTGACAGGCCCGCCAGTTCCATCAAGGTGGATTTGACGTAGCTAAAGACAGAAAACATGCCGCCAAAACCAATCGCACCAATACCCAGCGTCAGCCAGACCTGTTTGCGCTTGAGAGCGCCTAGTTCACGCAAGGGGCTGGCCAGGGTGTTGGCGGGGACGTAGGGAACAAAGCGCAGCACCAAGCCCATGGTCAACAGGGCGATCACGCTGACAAATACAAAGGCAGCTTGCCAGCTGGACCATTGGCCCAGAGCAGTGGCAATAGGAACACCGGCCAGTGTGGCTACTGTCAGGCCCAGCATGACGTAGGCCACGGCCTGGGCTCGGCGGTGAGGCGGGACCAGACGAGCAGCTACTAAAGCGGCTACGCCGAAATAGGTGCCGTGTGGCAAGCCGGCCAGAAAGCGGGAAATCAACACGGTTTCATAGCTGGGTGCAATCACCGTCAAAAAGTTGCCAACGGCATAGCCGCCCATCAAGGCAATCAAGAGACGACGCCACGGCCAGCGCGCGCCCAGTACGGCCAGGACGGGAGCACCGATCACCACGCCCAGGGCGTAGGAACTGATTAAATGCCCGGCAGTTGGAATGTCTATGCCCAGATCATGGGCGACATCTGGCAGCAGGCCCATGATGACAAATTCGCCTGTGCCAATCGAAAAGCCGCCCACGGCTAAAGCAAGAATGGCCAGTAGCACCTGACCAGGAGAGGAGGAGGAAAGAGAAGGGGACAAGATGCCAACCTGTGAAACAAGATGCGGGTGCACGCCAGAAACAGGCATGCGAAAGGAAAGCAGTATTGTCGCGCAGTCTGGCTAGGCGGCTCAAGTTCTATGCAACCATCCGTAAGTTATTAGAAACAAGCGCTAATTCTGAATTTTCTGGCTTGGATTATTAATTGATTTATGTCCTAGCACAAATTTATTTATCTAGCTATAGCGTCAGCCCTAAACAACGTATGCAGATTTTTTTATTTATTTTATATAGAATCACGGTATTGGGTGTTTTGTATCCAATCATTTTCCTGTGGTAGCTTTCCCCTGATTT
>SMEN01000226.1_pt1 | contig 19327 bp, 17 predicted proteins | sample 2456271 | NCBI WGS metagenome assembly SMEN01 (sample SAMN10132593, study PRJNA489261) | soil metagenome | isolation source: day1 control-loamy sand soil ammended with raw manure from dairy cow... | place: USA | collected 2015-04-01 | reverse complement strand
TCAGCCACGAGGGTTTCGGTGGTCAGCACCAGGGCCGCGATCGAGGCCGCGTTGCGCAGCGCCGAGCGGGTGACCTTGACCGGGTCGATGACGCCTGCGGACAGCAGGTTCTCGTAGACGCCGGTCTTGGCGTTGAAGCCCTCGTTGGCGCCGGACTCGGCGACCTTGGAGGCCACCACTGCGCCGTCGAAGCCGGCGTTGGTGGCGATCCAGAACAGCGGCTGCACCAGTGCGCGGCGGACGATGGCCACGCCTGCGGCGATGTCGCCCTCTGCGGAGGTGGCGCGGGCATCCTCATCCAGTGCGGACAGGGCGTCGACCAGGGCGGTACCGCCGCCGGCCACGATGCCCTCTTCCAGCGCTGCACGGGTGGAGGACACGGCGTCCTCGATGCGGTGCTTGCGTTCCTTCAGCTCCACCTCGGTCGACGCGCCGACCTTGATGACGCCGATGCCGCCGGCCAGCTTGGCCAGGCGCTCGGAAAGCTTCTCGCGGTCCCACTCCGAATCGGTGCGGGACAGCTCGGCCTTCAACTGGGCCACGCGGTCCTGCACGTCTTCCTCGGTTCCGGCGCCATCAACGATGGTGGTCGAATCCTTGGTGATGGTCACGCGGCGGGCCGAGCCGAGCACCTCGGTGCCGACCTGGTCCAGCGACAGACCCAGCTCAGGGGAAACCACCTGGGCGCCGGTGAGGATCGCCAGATCCTGCATCATGGCCTTGCGGCGGTCGCCGAAGCCCGGAGCCTTGACGGCTACCACGTTCAGCAGGCCGCGCAGCTTGTTGACCACCAGCGTGGACAGGGCTTCGCCCTCGACGTCCTCGGCGATGATCAGCAGCGGCTTCTTGGCCTCCAGGACCTTTTCCAGCAGCGGCAGGAACTCCGCCACGGTGGAAATCTTGCCCGGGTTGATCAGGATCAGGGCGTCTTCCAGGACAACTTCCTGGCGCTCTGCATCGGTGATGAACTGCGGGGACAGGTAGCCCTTGTCGAACTGCATGCCCTCGGTGAGGACCAGCTCGGTGGCGGTGGTGGAGGATTCCTCGATCGTGATGACACCGTCGGTGCCCACGGTCTTGAAGGCCTCGGCCAGCAGGTCGCCGATCTCGTCCGACTGCGCGGAGATGGCGGCCACGTTGGCAACCTTGTCCTCCACGGCCACGGCGTTGGCGGCCAGGCGCTCGGAGACGATCTCGGTGGCCAGCTCGATGCCCTTGCGGATATCGCCAGGGGCGGCGCCGGCGGCCACGTTCTTCAGGCCTTCCTTGACCAGTGCCTGGGCCAGGACGGTGGCGGTGGTGGTGCCATCGCCGGCCACGTCGTTGGTCTTGGTGGCGACTTCCTTGGCCAGCTGTGCGCCGAGGTTCTCGTACGGATCTTCCAGATCGATGTCACGGGCAATGGTGACACCGTCGTTGGTGATGGTCGGGGCGCCCCAGGTCTTGGCGAGCACCACGTTGCGGCCGAGGGGGCCGAGGGTGACCTTCACGGTGTTTGCGAGCTTATCGATGCCCGCTTCGAGGGCACGGCGTGCTTCCTCGTTGAATGCTAGCTGCTTAGCCATGCATTGACTCCTGAAAGTTCGGCTGCATCCACAGACCTCTCCCCCGCGTCCGGCGAGCGCCGTGGGCGGTGGAAAGCTAGCGGATGCCGCGAGGTTGGCGTTACTTTACGACGACTGCCAGAACGTCGCGAGCCGAGAGCACCAGGTACTCCTCGTTGCCGACCTTGACCTCGGTTCCGCCGTACTTCGAGTACAGGACTACGTCGCCTTCGGCTACGTCCAGCGGGATGCGGTTGCCGTTGTCGTCGATGCGGCCTGGGCCTACTGCGACAACGGTGCCTTCCTGCGGCTTTTCCTTGGCGGAGTCCGGAATTACCAGGCCCGAAGCGGTGGTGGTGACGGCTTCGACCTGCTTGATGACAATGCGGTCTTCGAGCGGCTTGATGGAGACAGACATGGTCTCTCCTTTTCGTGTATGAACCAATGGTGTAGGGGTGCGCCCTACTGGCATTGGACCAACCGTCGTCGCGGTGCCAGTTGGTGGTATCCAGTCAGGCGGTGTGGCGTGCCGCTGGCATGCCACCCACACATGACTTTAGGACGATTATTAGCACTCGGTCAAGGCGAGTGCTAACGAATCGCCGAGTTCCCTGCCCCGGTTCGCGCAGAGCGCACCTTGGCTGATTCCTCGATGTCTTCCGGAGCGGACAGATCCATCTCCATCAATGGGACGACCCGTGATTTGGTCACGAGCCTGTGGATGAGCCAAAGCCCCAGGAAGAGCGGCAAGCCGATGTAGGCGGAGAGCACTTCAAGCCCGCGGCCGGCGAGCACTGCTTCATAGTTCTGCCCCGCAATGACCGCAATCAGCATGACGAAGGCAAGCAACGGACCCAGCGGGAAGAACGGGGCACGGTACGGCAGGTCCGACACGGCGTACCCCTGCGCCAGATAGCCGCGGCGGAAACGGTAATGGGATACCGCGATGCCCACCCAGACAATGAATCCGCACAGGCCCGAGACGTTGAGCAGCCAGGCATAGGCTGCGCCCTGACCGACCAGCGCGGTAAGGAATCCGAAGAGCCCCACGCCTGCGGTGGCGAACAATGCAGCCATGGGCACGCCGCGGGAGTTGGTGCGGCCGAAGATCTTCGGAGCCTTGCCGTCATGGGCCATGGCATAAAGCATGCGGGTCGAGGCGTAGAGGCCGGAATTGCCAGCGGAGAGGATTGCGGTGAGGATGACGGCGTTCATCGCGGCCGCGGCGAAGGCGATGCCGGCGCGCTCGAAGACCATGGTGAACGGCGAGGACGCCACGTCGGCTTCGCCGCTGGAAAGCAGGCTGGGGTCCGCGAACGGGATCAGGCAGCCGATGATGAAGATGGCGCCAATGTAGAAAAGCATGATGCGCCAGAAGACGTTGCGGATGGCTTTGGGGATTTCACGGCGCGGATCCTTGGCTTCTCCAGCAGCCACTCCGACCAGTTCGGTGCCTTGGAAGGAGAACCCGGCGATCATGAAGACGGCCATGATCGAGATCCATCCCCCATGGAAGACATCCTGGCCTTCCCGCCAGTTGGCCAGCGGATCGGTGTGGTCGCCCAGGATGCCGAAGATCATCAAGACGCCAGCCACGAGAAAAGCGATGACAGTGACGACCTTGATCAGCGCGAGCCAGAACTCGCCTTCACCGAAAGCCTTGGCGGACAGGGCGTTCAGTGCGGTCAGCACGAAGAGGAAACCGCCGGCCCAGACCCAGCCAGGAACATCAGGGAGCCAAAAGCTCATGACGATACCGGCGGCCACCAACTCGGCCGCCACGGTGATGGCCCAGTTGAACCAGTAGTTCCAGCCGATGGCGAACCCGAAGGAGGGCGAGACAAAACGAGTGGCATAGGTCTGGAAGGAACCGGCCACCGGGATCTTTGCGGTCATCTCCCCCAGCGACTGCATGAGCAGGTACACCATGAGTCCCACTGCAGCATAGGCAACGAGCGCTCCACCCGGTCCCGCTTGGGCGATAGTGCCGCCGGAGGCCACGAACAACCCAGTGCCGATGGAACCGCCAATGGCGATCATCTGCAGATGCCGGCTGCTGAGCTGTCGCTTGAGCTTGTGTACCGTTGCATCGCTTGGCGTTGATTCCGCAGCAGGGACGGGGCCTCGTTGCGCCGTCGGCTGGCGTGTAGTTGTCTGCCTTAGTTTCATCACAGGTGACATACAACACTACGAAACCCCTCGGATGCGATGTGGAACACTCGCCAATTTACTGACAGTAAAACTCGTGGCCGGGGTTCCCAACGAACGCCTGCCCACCAAAATGGGAGCGTGGCTCCAGCACACTAAACCTCAAAGGCGGATATTCCGTGGAATGATTTCTAAGCGCAGAGAAGGATTAGTCTTTATCACTCCTCAGGTCGCGTTGAATCAGGAAACCTAAGCCTCACGGGATTTCCAAAATTGCCTGATCGATTGAGTGAGCCCAATGAATCGTTGCCCGCGCTCGACTGACGGCCTCACCAAGAACGCTCAAAGAAATCTCGGAAAGTTCGAATATGACGCAAATATGACATTAAGCAACCCACCGAGCTGGCACAACCTATTACTAGTCCTTCGAATCTGGAAGTCCTGCCACAGCCACGTGGCGCCCCTCACGGTGCACAACGTCGAGCGCAGGTTCAGATTGGATATTGACGATGCGATGCAATAGCTGCCACCACAGGACTCATTCGGCTGTTCACGGTTAGAGCGCTTGGCAAGCGGTCACGTAAGATTCTCCGCAACGATGCTGACCAGTAGATTTCTTGTCGAGCATCCGCGTTAGACGAGGAAAGTGAAATGTTCAGTCACCGACAAATGGCTGCAGGCCTCATGGCAGGGGCATGCCTGGTTCTGACGGCGTGCGCGCCCACGGGTGTGCAACTGAAAACCCAAACCGAGGCGTCATCGATGGTCTGTGCACCATCGGACGAGCAAGGGCGACTGGCCATTGCGCAGGTACATGTCCAAGCGGACGGCTCAGACCCTGCACTCATACGTGCCGTGACACTCCAGCATTCCGACAACGTTCGAATTGAGGGCTTCGGAGTTATTGAGGATGGCAAGGACGGCTTTCGCGGTGTCTTGCTGCCTTCGGATGCCCAGATTTCGGATAACCATGAAGTGCCCGCGGGCGAAAACGCCACTATCCAACTCACAGTGGCATTGATAGATCCTCTCAAATCAGGAGTGATCGAGTCCGTAAATCTGGAATATGACAGTCCAAGGTGGACAGGTAGCGAGACGGTATCCGCGGGACTGAGTGCACAGGTATTTCCTGTAGGTGACAAGACACCGAAAGGCAGCATGTGCGACAAGTCTGAAGGGTAGTCGCTACCTCATGGGATCACCTTGTACCAGCGAGCCTCTCGCCCCACTCCGCCTGGCAGCAGTCCGGAACGATACTGACCACCAAACCCAGATAGTCTTGGAGCATGGCTCAGGCTTCCAATGACTCAACACTCAATGAACAATTTGCCGCACTCTTGTCGGCCGACGGCTGGAGTCTTCTCTCGACCATCGACCCGTCCATGGTGTCCACCAAGGACGCGGCGTGGACGCTGAATGAGAAGCTGCGCAAGGACGGGCACGACGCACAGGTCATCCGCGCGGTCATCGCCCAAGCAGAACTGAGGTACCGGGCCAGGGTGAAATTCGGCCCTTTCGCCGATTCGCTGATCTTCACTCCGGCTGGTTTGGAACAGGCTACGCGGCTGACCATCGCCGGGCTTCACGCGCGCCGGTTTACCTCGGCAGGCTGCACCCACGTAGCCGATCTTGGTTGCGGAATTGGCACCGATTCAATCGCCTTGGCCAGCGCGGGCCTGCAAGTCACCGCCGTGGAAAAAGATGAAACCACAGCAGCTGCCACCACGCTGAACCTGATGCCGTTCGAGAACGCCAAGGTAGTCCACGGCAGTGCCGAGGAAACCGACCTGACCGGAATCGACGGCGTCTGGCTGGACCCTGCCCGCCGCACCGATCAGGCAGGAAGCACCCGCCGCCTCTTTGACCCCGAAGCTTTCTCCCCTCCCCTGTCCTTCGTCGAGAAGCTTGTCGACGATGGCAAGGATGTCGGGGTCAAGCTCGGCCCGGGCCTGCCGCACGATGCCATTCCCGGTACCGCCGAGGCCGTATGGATCTCAGACCACGGCTCGGTCATCGAAGCATGCCTGTGGTTCGGTCGGCTCAAGCGTGAAGGCATCGCCCGCGCCGCGCTGGTGATCGACAAGGACGGCGCGCACGAATTGACAAGTCCTGTGGTGGCGCAGGCTGATGTGCCGTCGCCAGTGGGTGAGCTCGAAGCACATGTCTACGAACCCGATGGCGCAGTCATCCGCTCGCATCTGATTTCCGCGTTGCTGGAGTCCACCGGCGGGCACCTGCTTGACGAGCACATTGCCTACTTCACCCATGCGAAGCAGATCTCCACTCCCTTCGCGCGTGGATACAAGGTCGTGGCAGTCCACGATTACAACGTGAAGAAGCTGCGCAGCTGGGTCAAGGCCAACGGCATCGGCACCCTGGATATCAAGAAGCGCGGTGTGGACGTGACTCCTGAAGAGCTGCGTCGGATCCTGCTTGCGGGCTCGCCCAAGAGCGCCAAGAACAAGGCAACGCTCATCCTGGCTCGCCTTGGCGACAAGCGCGTAGCATTCGAGGTACAGCCCCACTAACCACGTGTTTGTTACATGCAATCTGCGGACGTTGATGCAGTGAGCTGACAAACCCCGCGCACCAAATACAATGGTTATGGTTATCCTCCAATCGGGTGTGGGGTACACCGGTTTCTATACATGCCGGTTCAGGCCCTGTCTGGATCGACCTTGCAATGAAGGAGTTCCGTGCAGAAGATCGAATTTGCCGACTCAGCCCAGTCCACCATCGGTGTCGAATGGGAAATTGCGCTCGTTGACCACGACACTGCTGATCTGTGTTCCGTCGCCGAGAAGGTGCTGTGCAAGCTCAAGGATGATGCCGGGATCCCGCATGAGGAAGAGCACCCGACTATCAAGCCGGAACTTCTGTTGAACACGGTGGAGATCGTCACCGGCGTTCACCACACCGTCGCCGAGGCCGCTGCAGAACTGCGCGAAAACGTCCGTACCCTCAGCGAAGTCACGACTCCGATGGGCGTGGACCTGTACTGCGCCGGCTCGCACCCATTCGCTGCGCCCACATCCCAGCCTGTGACCGACAAAGAACGCTACGCAAACCTGATCGACCGGACACAGTGGTGGGGACGACAAATGGTGATCTACGGTGTGCATGTGCATGTGGGCCTGGATGACCGCGAAAAGGCCCTGCCGATCACCGACGGACTGGTCAACTACCAGCCGCATTTCCAAGCTCTCAGCGCGTCCAGCCCTTACTGGGGTGGCGAGGACACGGGCTACGCGTCGCAGCGCGCCCTGATGTTCCAGCAGCTTCCCACCGCTGGAATCCCGTTTCATTTCAATACCTGGTCGGAGTACGAATCGTACGTCGCCGACATGCTGTACACGGGCGTCATCGACGATATCTCGGAGATCCGCTGGGATGTTCGTCCGGTGGCGCGCCTCGGCACCGTAGAAATGCGGATCTGCGACGGCATGAGCTCTCTGGAAGATATCAGCGCCATCACTGCCCTAACCCAATGCTTGGTACACGACATGTCGTTGAGCCTTGAAGCCGGAAACAAAATCCCGGTCATGCCTGACTGGTACCGAGTCGAAAATAAATGGCGCGCAGCGCGCTACGGTTTGGACGCGATCATCATTCTCAACGCCCAGGGCGATGAAATGCTTGTCAGCGATCATTTGCGTAGCGAAGTGAAGAGATTGATGCCAATAGCTGAACAGCTGGGTTGTGCGGACGAGTTGCAGGGCATCATCCGTTTAATCGAACGCGGTGCTGAATATCAGCTACAGCGAGAGGTGTTTGCCGCGTCAGGGGGCGATTTCCGCGAAATCGTCAGGACTAATGTCAGCCGAATGCTCACACAAACTAACTGACCGATTCGTGGCTGTGGAGCTACGATTCCAACACCTGCTGGGCCCGCTCACCGATGCATGAAAATCTTGCTGCCAAATAATAAGGCAATTCTCCAAAATTGAAGGTGCCGTGCATTATTCAATGCACGGCACCTTTAGCGTATCGGATCCAGCCCCCGAAATATCTACCCGGCAGCAGTCCTGAACTGCGAATTCCTAATGCGTCAGCACAATCTGTGTCACCGGCTGTGAGGAGTCGGTCGCGAATTCCAGGCCTGATGGCTTTGCACCATCAGCAACCAATTGCGCACCAAGAGCGGCAACCATGCCGCCGTTGTCCGTACACAGGCTGAACGGCGGCACAACCAAAGCAATGCCAGCCGAAGCGCACCGAGCAGCCAGCAGTTCGCGCAGCCGTGTATTTGCGGCTACTCCCCCGCCCAGCAGGACGGTGGTCAGGTTGTTCTCGACCATTGCACGAACAGCTTTGGAGGTAATGACGTCGACGACAGCTTCCTGGAAGGACGCGGCGATGTCGGCCACTGGGATCGGCTCCCCCGCGGCTTCGAAGTGCTCGACGCAGCGCGCCACCGCGGTCTTGAGGCCAGAGAACGAGAAGTTGTTGCGGTGCTTGCCGGGGTTCTCTGCGCTGCCGACGAATTTCGGCAGCGACAGGCCGCGCGGGAAACGGAACGCCTTGCGGTCCCCGTCCTTGGCGGCCTTGTCGATGGCGGGGCCACCCGGGTAGCCAAGACCCAGCAGGCGGGCGACCTTGTCGTAGGCTTCGCCGGCGGCGTCGTCAATGGTCGAGCCTAGCAGTTGGACGTCGTTGGTCAGCGAGGTGACTTTCAGGATCTCGGTGTGGCCGCCGGATACCAGCAGCGCACCGAAGGTCGGGGGCAGCACGGTGCCTTCCAGCACGCCGACGCCCACGTGGGCGACCAGGTGATTGATGCCGTACAGCGGCTTGCCAGTGGCCAGCGCCAGTGCCTTGGCGGCAGAGACACCTACCATCAGCGCACCGGCCAGCCCCGGTCCGCTGGTCACTGCAATGGCGTCGATGTCATCGAGCGTCAGTTTCGCGGTATCCAGGGCTTGCTGCAGGGTGGGCACGAAGGCTTCCAGGTGGGCACGGGCGGCGATCTCCGGGATCACGCCGCCGAAGCGAACATGCTCGTCCATGGAGCTGGAGACGGCGTTGGCCAGCAGCTGGGTGCCGCGCACGATGCCGACACCGGTTTCATCGCAGGAGGATTCGATTCCCAGTACTACCGGTTCTTTCGTGCTCATGCGGTGGGTTCCTCTTTTTCATGCGTACGTTCTTCCTGCAGTGCATCCAGCTGCAGTCTCATGATCAGTGCGTCCACGCCGCCCTTGTAGTAGCGTGCGCGTCGGTGGATGGTGGTGAATCCCAGGGATTCATACAGTGCAATGGCAGTCGGATTGTCGAAGCGGACTTCCAGCATGACATCCAGAGCCTTGGACTCCCGTGCGGTGTCGATCAACAGGTTCATGAGTTTCCGGCCCAATCCCTGTCCTTGGTACGCCGGATCAATGGCGATGGTCTGCACATCGCTGATGGGCAGCACGGTGCACAAGCCCGCGTAGCCGACGACCTTGCCCTGGTCTTCGTAAACCCAGTAGTTGCGGGTTTCGTGCTGGGCCAGCTCGGATTCGAAGGCGGCCACCGGCCAGGCATCCTCGGGGAACAGCCGTGTTTCCAGCTGGTGCACTTCGGAGATGTCGGCGCTGGTCATGGGGCGCAGTTCGACGCTCATGCCGTGGCTTCCTTGGCCTGCGCCTGCTTCATAAAGGCCGGCACCTGAGCATCAGACTCGCGCAGATACTGCGGGGCGGTATTGGACAGGTCCTTGCCGGCGGCCAGGTCCTTGAGGCCATGCTTGGCCAGGTACGCGGACTCGGCGATCCATGCAAAGGACTCGGGCTGCGGGGCGGCGCCGGCTTCGCGCAATGCGTCCTCGTAGATCCCGGCGCCCACGCCGTACACCGGCAGTGCCGGCAGGGTCGCGGCGGCGGCCACGTGCGGGCCATCCGTCAAGGCTCCCTGGCGGTTGTACGTGGCCCAGTACACTTCCTTGCGGCGTGCGTCCGAAGCCACGATGAATTCTTCCGGAATCTCGTCCAGCTCCAGCACCCGTTCGGCGAGCGCATGCAGCGACATCACGCCGTGCACCGGAACCTGCCAGACAAAGCCGAAGGTGCGTGCCGCGACCAGTCCCACGCGCAGGCCGGTGAACGGGCCGGGGCCGACGCCCACGATGACGCCTGCCAGCTCCGGGCCCTGCTGGCCGTGGTCGGCCATGAGGTCGCGGACGTAACCGGCCAGGGTTTCGGTCTGGTCATTGCCCTTGGGCGACGTACGGGCGGCGATGACCGCTCCGGTGTCCGCATCGATCAGCGCGACCGATGCGTGGGCGGAGGTGTCGATGGACAGGTAGTTAGGCATGTAGCTCTCCGGTGTGCACGGCATCAAGCAACGTGCTCTTCAGATGTTCAAAGGCTGGTTCGTCCCAGCGCGGGCCGATGGCCTTGAGGGTGAACAGGCGTGGTTCGTCCAGGTCCGCTTCTTCTTCCCAGGGGTTAACGGCCGGCTTCTCCGCGGCGGCGGTGAGCGCTTCGCGGTCCAGTTGCAGTTCCAGGCGGGAGTCGGTCAGGTGCTCGACCTTGCCCAGTCCCCACTCGACCACGGTGACCGATTCGGCCAGCGTGGATTCCAGGTCCAGGGTGTCCACGTCGTTCTGGTCCTTGAGCCGGTAGGCGTCCACGTGGATCAGCCCGGGGCCCTCGACCAGCGAGGGATGCTGGCGGGCGAGCACGAAGGTCGGGGAAATGATTCCCTCGCGGACCTTCAGTCCCACACCCAGCGACTGGGTCAGGGTGGTCTTCCCCGCACCCAGGGCGCCGGTGAGGATCAGCAGGTCCCCGGCCCGCAGCTGGGTACCCAGTGCGGTGCCCAGCGCTTCGGTGGCGGCGAGATCGGTCAGTTGTACGGTGAATTCCTTGGCGGTCTCACTCACCGGCTTCTCCCCAGCTGCCCTGGACGTAGTAGCGCGGCACGCGCGGGGAGATGCGGGTGACGACCTCGTAGTTGATGGTGTTCGCGGCGTAGGCCCAGGTGTTGACGCTCTGGCCGCCCTCGCCGAAAATGATGGCCTCGGCACCCAGGAAGTCCGCCGGGTCAACGTCCGGGCCCAGGTCGATGACGCACTGGTCCATGGCGATGCGGCCGCGCACCGGGTAGGTCTTGCCGTTGATGGTCACCGGGGCTCCGGTGGCGATGCGCGGCAGGCCGTCGGCGTAGCCCAGCGGGATCAGGCCCAGGTAGGTCTCCGCAGCGGTGTGGTAGCTCAACCCGTAGGAGACACCCTGGTTCAGCGGGACCTTCTTGACGTTGGCCACACGGGTCACCAGTTTCATGGCCGGGCGCAGGCCGAAGGAGTCCGGGGATTCGTTCTCGAAGGGGCTCAGGCCGTAGAGGCCCAGGCCCAGGCGTACCAGTTCGTGGTGAGAGTCCGGGCGGGAGAGGATGCCCGGGGTGTTGGCGATGTGGCGCACTTCCAGGTCGAAGCCCGCGGCTTCCACCAGGGCGATGGCTTCGTCGAAGACGGCCAGCTGCATGTCGGTTTCCGGGCGCTCGGGCTCATCGGCCACGGCCAGGTGGGAGAAGACCCCGACCACGCGCAGCAGTCCGGCTTCCTGGTACTCGCTGGCACGCTGCAACAGGCTTGGCAGGTCTGCCATGGTGGAGCCGTTGCGGCCCAGTCCGGTGTCCACCTTCAGGTGGATGCGGGCGGGGGCCTGCAGCCGCCGGGCGGCCGCCGCGATGGCGTCGAGGTCCCAGCCGGAGACACCGAGGTCTATACCGGCCTCGATGGCGTCGTCAAACGGGGTGTCCTGGGTGTGCAGCCAGGCGAGCATCGGGGCATCGAGCCCGGCTTCGCGCAGTGCGAGTGCTTCGGTGACGTGAGCGCAGCCGACCCAGCCGGCGCCGGCTTCCAGCGCCGCGGTGGCGACCTGCAGGGCGCCGTGCCCGTACCCGTCCGCCTTGACGACGGCCATGACCGCGGCCGGGGCGACAAGGTCGACTACCTGCTTGACGTTGTTGCGGATCGCTGAGAGATCGATGACTGCTCGGCGTTCCCATGGGACGGAGGTCGAGGGCATTATCGCGGCAGTGTCATTGCTTTGCTCAAGTGCTTCAGAGTTCACCGTTCCATCTTCCCACTTTTCGTCTTTTCATGCCGTCATCTCCCCCGTGCCCCGAGGTGCATCACCCTGTGGTGTTAAATTCGTGGGGCGGGCTGCCCGGCCCCGAAGGTCTGGCGGCCCGCCCCTGAAAGCGAGTGATGATGACGCTGAAGGTTGCTAACGCAGAGACTTGATCTCGTCGCGGATCTGTTCCAGCAGAGCCAGCTGCGGATCCGGTTCCGGCTCTTCTTCCTCGATGCCTCGGTGGCGCTTCAAGGCCTCAGTTGCCTTGTTCATTGGCATGACCAGCACGAAGTACACGGCGGCGGCGATGAGCAGGAAGTTGACCAGAGCGGTAATGAATACGCCAACCTTGATGTCCACCCCGTCAATGGTGAAGAGCAGGAAGCCATCAAAGTTCGGGGACCCGACCAGCGCTGCAATCAACGGCATCAGCACGTTGTCCACCAGCGCGGTCACTACGGCGCCGAAAGCTGCACCGATCACCACGGCAACGGCCAGATCGACGACGTTGCCCTTCATAATAAAATCGCGGAAACCCTTAAGCATGGGTCGATCATACACAGGCATTTCTCAGTTCGACAGGATATCGGCTACCCGAATTCGACTTGTTCGATAAAATCACACGTACTGTTAACGGCGGGTTAGATCTTGCGCAACAGCATCCGGCGCACCGAATGATCGGCCGCCTTGCGCAGTACCAGCTGGGCGCGTCCACGGGTAGGCAGCACGTTTTCCTTGAGATTCGGGGCGTTGATGCGCGACCAGATGTCATGGGCGGTAGTGCGCGCTTCCTCGTCGGTGAGCTTCGCATAGCGATGGAAATAGGAAGCCGGATCCGAGAAGGCACCGGAGCGCAGGTTCATGAAGCGGCGGATGTACCATTCCTCGATGTACTGGGTCTTCGCATCCACGTAGACACTGAAGTCGAAGAAGTCGCTCAGCGCCAGCCCCACAGTTCCGTCCGAGCGGGTACGTGCCGGCTGGAGTACGTTCAGGCCTTCGACAATCAGCACCTGCGGCGAGCGCACGTACTGCCGCTGGCCGGGAATGATGTCATAGGTCAGGTGCGAGTACACCGGGGCGCTGACTTCCGGCACGCCCGACTTCACCGCGGAGACGAAACGCAGCAGCGCACGGCGGTCATAGGATTCAGGGAAGCCCTTGCGCTGCATGATGCCGCGGCGCTCCAGTTCGGCATTGGAATACAGGAAGCCGTCGGTGGTGATCAGCTGGACGTCAGGGGTTTCGGGCCAGCGGCGCAGCATTTCCCGCAGCACACGTGCGGTGGTGGACTTGCCCACTGCCACCGAACCGGCCACGCCGATCACGAACGGGGTCCGCCGGGTCTGCTCCCCCAGGAAGGTCGTGGTCGCCCGATGGGTCGCCCCGGCCCCCTCGACATACAGGGACAGCAGGCGGCTGAGTGGAAGGTACACGTCACGCACTTCCTGCAGGTCCAGGGAGTCGCCCAAGCCGCGCAGGCGCTCGATATCGTCCTGATTCAGCGGCTGTTCCATCTGGTTGGAAAGCCGTGCCCAGGTTTCGCGTTCGAGGTCTACGAAAGGCGTAACTGTTGATTCGAGTGTGTCGTGTGGTTCCACGAGGACAAATTCTGCCAACAACTAGGGCCACAACCCAAATAACTCTGATTTAAGCGTTGGGCGGCCGCTAGCGTTGCCAGGTACCTGAGTGACCTATCGCACAGCTTTTTTTGAGTGCTCTGCCACGATTAGTTCCATCGTTTGACCATGAGCCGGTAGTCTTTTTTTCATGTGCGGAATTGTAGGATATGCAGGAACCTCAAGCGTGAACGCCGACCACGGCGCCCTTGACGTTCTGATTGAAGGCTTGCGCCGATTGGAATACCGTGGCTACGACTCTGCCGGTGTGGCAGTCGTTGCTGACGGTGCTATTCATTCCAGGAAAAAGGCCGGCAAGCTGGTCAACCTGGAGAACGAGATTGCCGAGGATCCACTGCCGGCATCCATGACCGGTATCGGCCATACCCGCTGGGCAACCCACGGAGGTCCGAGCGACGGAAACGCCCACCCACACCTGGCCGACGGCGGCAAGCTGGCCATGATCCACAACGGCATCATCGAGAACTTCGCCAGCATCAAGGCCGAGCTGTTGGCCGACGGCGTCCAGTTCCTTTCCGAGACCGACACCGAAGTTGCTGCCGCCTTGCTGGGCAAGGTGTACGCCAACGGCGCCGAGGGCGATTTGACCCGTGCCATGCAGCTGGCAGTACAGCGCCTCGAAGGCGCTTTCACCCTGCTGGCAGTCCACCAGGACCACCCGGGCGTGGTCGTGGCAGCACGCCGCAACTCGCCGCTGGTGCTCGGCTTGGGCGACGGCGAGAACTTCCTGGGTTCGGACGTTTCCGGCTTCATCGACTTCACCCGTCGCGCCGTGGAACTGGGCCAGGACCAGATCGTGACCATTACCCCGGATGCCCATTCCATCACCGACTTCGACGGCAACCCTGCCGAAGGCAAGGAATTCACCGTCGACTGGGACGCAGCCAGCGCCGAGAAGGGCGGCTTCCCGTCCTTCATGGAGAAGGAAATCTTCGACCAGCCAGCCGCCGTGGCCGACACCCTGCTGGGCCGCTCGGACGCCGAGGGCCGCCTGACCCTGGATGAGCTGCGCATCGATGCCGACGACCTGACCAAGATCAACAAGATCGTTGTGCTTGCCTGCGGTACCAGCGCCTATGCCGGCCAGGTCGCCAAGTACGCCATCGAGTCCTGGTGCCGCATCCCCGTGGAGGTGGAGCTCTCCCACGAGTTCCGCTACCGCGAACCGATCGTGGACAAGAAGACCCTGATCGTGTCGATTTCCCAGTCGGGCGAAACCATGGACACCCTGATGGCGGTGCGCTATGCCAAGGAGCAGGGCGCCAAGACCATGTCCATCTGCAACACCAACGGGTCCACCATCCCGCGTGAATCCGATGCCGTGCTGTACACCCACGCAGGTCCGGAGATCGCGGTGGCTTCCACCAAGGCGTTCCTGGCGCAGATCACCGCCACCTACCTGCTCGGCCTGTACCTGGCACAGCTGCGCGGCAACCTGTTCTCCGGCCAGATCAAGGACATTCTGGCAGACCTGGGCAAGATCCCGGCCAAGATCCAGGACATTCTGGACCGCAGCGGGGAGATCAAGGAACTGGCCCGTTCCATGGCCGATGCTTCCTCCGTGCTCTTCCTGGGCCGCCACGTCGGCTACCCGGTCGCCATGGAAGGCGCGCTGAAGCTCAAGGAGATCGCTTACATCCACGCCGAGGGCTTCGCCGCCGGCGAGTTGAAGCACGGCCCGATCGCCCTGATCGACGACGGCCAGCCGGTCTTCGTGGTGGTTCCATCCCCGCGCGGCCGCGACTCGCTGCATGCCAAGGTCGTTTCCAACATCCAGGAAGTCCGCGCCCGCGGCGCCAAGACCCTGGTCATCGCGGAAGACGGCGACGACGCAGTGAAGGACTTCTCCGAGTTCGTGTTCTACGTGCCGGAGACCCCGACCCTGCTGATGCCGCTGCTGGCCACCGTGCCGCTGCAGATCTTCGCCTGCGAGCTGGCAACTGCCAAGGGCTTCGACGTCGATCAGCCACGCAACCTGGCCAAGTCGGTGACCGTGGAGTAATCCACCGGTTTCCTAGCCACGAGCTGCGGGTGTCCTCATGATGGGAGGGCACCCGCAGTTTTTTTATTGCCCCGCGGCGGCTCTGGATAAACTGGGAGGCATGATTGCAGGAATTGGTGTAGACATTGTCGACGTGCCGCGCTTCGGGCGGCAATTGGAAAAGACACCGCGACTGCACGATCGGCTGTTCACCGAAGTCGAGCGCGGGCTCCCCCTGCGTTCGCTGGCGGCACGCTTCGCGGCCAAGGAAGCCATCGCCAAGGCCCTCGGTGCGCCGGCGGGAATGAACTGGCAGGACTGCAGCATCATCAAGGACGAGGCCGGGGATCCCCAGATCCATGTCACCGGGACCGTCGCGGAGGCGAGTGCCCAGCGGGGCATCACGTCTTGGCATCTGACCATGTCGCATGACGGCGACATGGCCATTGCGATGGTTGTCGCCGAACGCTCGTAACCCTCTTTGCGACACGAACTCGAATAAAACCAGCGTTGCAGGTAAAGGATGAGTATTGTTTGATTTATGATCCCCGTCTACAGTCTTGCCCAGGTTCGTGCGGTAGAAGCCCAGGAGATTTCACGGCGCTCTGACGCTGCCCTGATGAAACAGGCAGCCAGCGCATTGGCGGCGGAAGCCGTAGACATGCTCGGCGAACAGCCAGTCGCTCCCGGAACTCTGGTAGTAGGCCTGATCGGTCCGGGCAACAACGGCGGGGACGGGCTCTATGCCCTGGCCCAGCTGGAAGACCAAGGCTACGCAACTGCCGCGCTGCAGTGCGGTCCCTCGGTCCACTCCGATGCACTGTCAGTCTACGAATCGGCTGGCGGACGGATTGCGCCATATTCACAGGACAATCAGCCTCTCGCCAATGCAACGCTGATCATCGACGCCCTGTACGGTCTCGGTTACCGCTCCGGAGCAGAATTGCCCCGGATCCCCCGGGGTTCCCGGGTGCTGGCCTGCGACCTGCCATCCGGCCTGAACCCTGAAACCGGCGTCGCCGATGACAAGGTGCTGCTGGCAGAACGGACCGTCACTTTCGGCGCGATGAAGTCCGGCCTGCTGACCGGCGACGGGCCGCTGGTCACCGGGGACATTACAGTGGTTCCGCTGGATTTCGATTTCACCGGCCAAGCACCCCAGACGAACCTCATCGACAAGCAGGCGGCCCTGCAGCTGCTTGACGCCCACCGCTCTTGGCGTGATGCCGGGCGCCACAAGTACCAGCGGGGCGTGCTCGGTCTCATCGCAGGCTCGTCACTGTATCCGGGAGCCGCGCAGCTGACCGCCCGGGCAGCGGTGAATTGCGGCGTCGGTCTGCTGCGTACCCACGTGCCGGAGGACATTGCCCCGCTGCTGGCCGTGGCCGTTCCTGAAACCGTTCCGCTGGACGATGACCAGATCCGGGAAGCGCTCTCCTCGGCCCGCCGGTACGTGCACGGGCGCGGCGCCAAGATCTCGTCCTGGGCCATCGGGCCCGGCCTGGACAGCCACACTCCCCCGACCGGCGCGATCGCCGAGGTCTTCGCCAGCCGCCAGCCAGCCGTCATCGACGCGTCGGGGCTGGAGCTCGTGCCCGCTGGCCCCAGCGAGCAGCCACGCGTGCTGACTCCCCACGCCAAGGAATTGCGGATGCTGCTGCGGCGTGCCGGCGTGAGCGTCACTATCGAAGAGATCACGGCGGATCCGATCCGCTGGACTCGCTGGGCCGCGCTGTCGTACAACGCAGTTGTCTTGCTCAAGGGGCCGACCAACTACATCGTGGCTCCGGACGGCAGCAGCCTGGTGGTCAGCCATACCGCACCGCAGCTCGCCACGGCTGGCAGCGGCGACGTGCTGACCGGAATCCTGGGCTACTTGCTCTCGGACAGCTCGCTGACCGGCGTGAATGGCGTGCAGACTGTCTCCAACCGCCGCATGATGGAACTGGCCGCGTGCGCCGCGGTCATCCACGGAGAGGCCGGCCGGGCCGCGGCCGCCTGTGGAACCGTCAACGCGTCGCGCCTCATCGAGCTGCTGCCCGGAATCATGAAGCGTTTCGGGTTCTAGCTTCCCGATGACCTGCTACCGTCCGGACGCGGTGTGCCCTTGGCGCACCTCCGGTTCCGGAAGCTGGCCGAACCGGCCGGAACCCAGCAGGGATCGATAGAGCCGCAGGTGGGCTTCGGCAAGGGCCTCGCGTTGCTCGCGGCGTCCTTGCGCGTCCATCCCCGGGATGTACGGCAGGGAAAGTTGGCGTTGGACCGCGTGGCGTAATGAGTCCGCGTCCACCTGCTCGCCGTCCCAGCGGTAACTGGCCACCGAGGCGTCCTGATCCGAGTAGTAGCCGCAGTCCGGGGCGATGACTGCCGTGCCCGCATCTAGGGCGGCTTCAAGCCATCCGGAGTGCGTACCGTAGCGGTAAGGCAGGACATTCACGTCGAGGCTGCCGAAATAGTCGAACAATTTAGTTTCGCTGAAGTACTCGTGCGCCACGAGATCCCAGCGCCCAGCGTCATGACCTGCCGCCAGGAACTCGGCGAGCGCTTGACGGTATTCCTTGTTCTGCGGGTCCACTACTTGCCGGTGGATGTTGACCTGCAGCGTGCACTCCGGCAGGTCCAACACGATCTGTGCCAACGGCTCGATCACCTGCTCCGACAGGTTGGGCCGCATCTCCTTTAAGTGCACCCCGATTCTACGGACTCGCTGGCGATCTCTGCGTGACTGCATCCGTTGCTCGCGAAGGCGTTCCATGGTGGCGAAGTCGATCACGTGAGGATGCGGCAAGACGTGGCAGCTGCGCCCCCAGCGCTCCGAAATCTCATGCGCCGCCCCTTGAGTCAGGGTGATGAGCGCATCGGCTGCCGGGATCAGCACCTCTAACAGGGCCTCGTGCGCGTGGGGATCCGGCTGGTGCGGATTGGGATCCAAGGCATCGAAACCGAAGTGCATGTGCATGAGATCGAAGCTGTCGCTGTTCTCCCGGATCCAGTCCGGTTCGAGCATGCGCGGCGGCCACCAGGCGGATTGCTGGCTTCGTGGTCCCCCGGCGGGTGCCGGATCCTGCAAGCGCTGCACCATTCCGGCCCGATCCTCGTCGGGCAGCTCGAGATGGCGGATGTAGACCTGGCTGTATGGCACGGAGGCCACGCGGATCAGCGTGGGGATCTTCTGTGAACTCATGGTTTCTCCTGCGGAGATCGTGGTGGGACGGCTACGTTGGGAGGCGGAAGCATCACGTGAGCACGCGGCCCCGCCAGCGTGGAAAGGTTGGAAGATGGCTCTGGATTTCTCGGTTCTGGTAATCGCCCACCAGCGGCACGGGCACCTGCAACGCCTGCTTGACGGGGTGAATCGCAGCGCCCTTCTGCCGGCGGAAATCATCGTCGCCTACATGGACGAGCCCGACCCGGAACCCGTTGAATCCGCACTGCCGGTGACCTCCGTGCACGTGGCCTCGTATCCTGGTGAACAGGGACTGCCTTTGGCCCGGGCCCGGAACCATGCCGCGAAGCACGCGCGAAGCCGGTACCTCGTGTTCCTGGACGTGGACTGCATTCCTGCCCCTGACGCCTTCGGAATCCTGCTTGACTGGCTTCGCCGGCAACCGGTGCTTGCCATGGCCGAACCCCGATACCTCGCCCAGCCCCTGGGCCCCGGGCCTACCCCGGACGCCGAGGAGCTGACCCGTCGTTCCGCATCCCACCATTTGCGCGCCGAACTGCCCATGGATACTCACTGTCAGCGCCATGAAATGTTCTGGTCGCTGGGATTCGGAATCCGCGCCGAGGACTTCGTTCGCCTTGGCGGCTTCTCGACCGGCTATGCCGGCTACGGGGCGGAGGACACGGATTTCGGCTTCAAGGCCCGTGCCTTGGGCTTGCCGGTGGTATTCACGCAGGGCACCGTATTCCATCAGCATCATGGGGTGGTCAAGCCCCCGCTGAACCATTTCG
>SMEN01000206.1_pt1 | contig 19366 bp, 19 predicted proteins | sample 2456271 | NCBI WGS metagenome assembly SMEN01 (sample SAMN10132593, study PRJNA489261) | soil metagenome | isolation source: day1 control-loamy sand soil ammended with raw manure from dairy cow... | place: USA | collected 2015-04-01 | reverse complement strand
AGTAAGAAAAAGCCGGCGATTGTCCAGCGGATGGCTTTGTGTCCGCGCCAGCCGAGTTGGTGGCGTCCCCATAAAAGGATGCCAAAAACCAGCCAGGCGATGCATGACAACAAGGTCTTGTGGACCAAATGTTGAGCGAATAAGTTATCGAGGAACAACCAGCCGGTGATCAGTGATAACGATAGTAACAACCAGCCTGCCCATAAAAAACCAAACAATAAGCTTTCCATGGTTTGCAGCGGCGGAAAGTGTTTGATTAATGTGGAAACTGGGCGTTTGCGCAGTTGCTGGTCCTGAATGAGTAAAATCATCGACTGGAATACAGCAATAGTAATCATGCCGTAGGCTAAAATTGAAAACAGAATATGCGCCAAAATACCTGGGGCTTCATTAATAGGCTGCATATTGCCTTGCGGCAAAAACTGCGCACACAATACAGTGACGGTGCCTAAGCTCAGTAGCGGCACCAGCAGAACATGCACCGACATACGCAGCAGGCAAAGCAGTACCAGAGCGATAACGGAAAAGGCGATCAGGCTGGCAGCATTAAAGAAGCTTAAGGACAGACCTTGGTCGGTCAGCAGGATCGGAAATAAATGCAGGCCATGGGCAATCAGCCCTAATAACGTAGCACTGGCGACGAGGGTTGTGTTGAGCGCGGTGCGCCGCAAAAAGCAGCCAATAATGTATAAACAGGTGGCTAAATAAAAAACTGCAGCGAAGACACTAGAAAGCAGAATGGACATAAGACCTAATACAATAAATGCAACGGGTTGAGTTTGGCATATAATACATCAGCACAGAAACAATATTTGCTTTGCTGCACAGAGAGACTCGATATTTCCAGTCTTTTTACGATTAAGCAATCGCTGTTGTATCTAAAACACAATATCCTTTGACAGTTGCAAGGTCTATCCATAGAATACCGCGCCTATGATATATGGACCGATTCCTCCTCACGTTGATCCGCGAAAACTTGCCGATCGCAGTGTTTCCTTAGCTGGAGAGCTGCAACTGTCGCAATTTTCTAGGGTCTGCGAACTGTTAACAGACACTGCCGGACATGTTCGCGCAGAGTTTGCGTTTAGTCGCGACGAGCAGAAAGTAGCAGTAATGCAACTTAAACTTGAGTCGGAGGTTAGGATGATCTGCCAGCGTTGCTTGGATGAGGCAGCTATACCTGTTAGTGGTGAGTATCTGTATGCCATAGTCACACCCGGCACAGATGCGTTACACTTGCCCAAAGGATATGACGCGCTTGAAGTAGGTGAAGAACCTTTAGATTTATTGGCATTGATTGAAGATGAGTTATTGCTCGCTTTACCCATTGTGCCAATGCATCCACCTGAAGAATGCCAGCAACCGGCTGGGCTCCTAGAGTCCGAATCGAGCAAGAACGCGGTTACAAGGTCCAACCCGTTCAGTGTATTGGCGCAGTTAAAGCGTGACCCAAACGTTTAGGAGTTAATAATTATGGCTGTTCAGAAAAGTAAGAAATCCCGTTCAGCGCGTGACATGCGCCGTTCACACGATGCACTCACCGCAAGCACTTTGACTGTAGAAAAAAGTACAGGCGAATTGCGTTTGCGTCACCACGTGTCACCAGAAGGTGTATACCGTGGTCGCCAAGTGATCGCGAAGGATTCTGCTGAGTAAACCTTGACCGGTTTAACGATAGCAATTGATGCAATGGGCGGGGACTTTGGTCCCCGTCTTGTCGTTCCTGCTTGTATAAAAAGCTTAACCGAATACCCTGCGCTGCATTTAGTGTTGGTCGGTGACCGTTCTATTATTGAGCCAATTCTTGCTCAGTATCCCCAAAATGATTCTTCGCGCTTAACTGTGCAGCATGCCGGTGAAGAAGTGACGATGGATGATTTGCCAGTCCACGCGCTGCGCCATAAGCCCGACTCTTCGATGCGTATTGCTTTGCAATTATTGCGTGATAAGCAAGTGCAAGCCTGTGTCAGTGCTGGCAATACCGGAGCCTTGATGGCTTTGGCTAAACATGTGCTCAAGTGCTTGCCAGGTATTGATCGACCGGCAATTATGACTGCGTTGCCAACTCAAAGCGGTGAGACACATCTATTAGATTTAGGGGCAAATGTTGATGTCAGTGCCGAGCAATTAGTGCAGTTTGCACTGATGGGTTCTGCCGCACTGCAGATTCAAAGTGTTGATCATCCGCGCGTCGCTTTGCTTAATGTCGGTAGCGAAGCGATTAAGGGCAATCAGCAGGTTAAGCTGGCGGCAGCATTGCTAGAAGAGATCAAGCACCTTAATTACATAGGGTACATCGAAGGTGACGGTGTCTTTCGCGGTGAAGCGGATGTAGTGGTGTGTGACGGCTTTGTCGGTAATATTTTGCTTAAATCCAGTGAAGGCCTTGCGCAAATGATCGCTGCACGTATTCGGCAGCGACTCGGGCGAGGCCTGCGAGCATGGCTATTATCATGGCTGGCTGCGCCATTGCTGAGAGTGCTGCGCACTGAGCTTGCTCCTGATCGTTACAATGGTGCATGTCTATTAGGCGTGACGGGTGTTGTGGTGAAAAGCCATGGCAGCGCCAGTCAGGCTGCCTTTCAATCGGCGATAGGTGTGGCTTATCGTGCTGCGCAAGAGCGCCTTGCGGAGTGTCTACAGCAGCACTTACAGCAAGTCATGGTTGATGCAGAGCTCAATCTTGATACTAAGGTGTGACCGATGCTGGGTGCTTATCATCCAATAGTCGGTTTGTTATTAGTACCTTAAGCGTGGCAAACTTCCTTTGTTGAATGATAGGTAATATTTAGTTATGAAGGCTTCTCTTGCGTTTGTATTCCCCGGACAAGGTTCTCAGGCTGTCAGCATGTTGGCAGATATTGGTGCCGCGGAATCTGTGGTTGCTGAAACTTTTGCCGAAGCATCTGCTGCTTTAGGTTATGACCTGTGGGCGCTATGTCAGCAAGGCCCTGCCGAAATATTAAATCAAACGGATAAAACCCAGCCGGCTATTTTGACCGCATCGATTGCCTTATGGCGTTTGTGGCTGGCTAAAGGTGGTCCGCAACCCGCTTATGTCGCAGGGCATAGTTTGGGTGAGTATTCAGCGCTGGTTGCTGCAGACAGTTTGACTTTGGTTGATGCGGTGCGTTTGGTTGAGCGTCGTGGTCAGTTGATGCAAGAAGCTGTGCCGGCAGGTACTGGTGGCATGGCCGCTATTTTAGGTTTAGATGATGCTGATGTGCAGGCTTCGTGTGCAGAAGCTGCGCAAGGTGAAGTGGTCAGTGCAGTGAATTTTAATGCGCCAGGCCAAGTGGTTGTTGCAGGTTCTGCCGCTGCTGTTGAACGCGCGATTGAAGCCTGTAAGGCGCGTGGTGCGAAGCGTGCAATGCCTTTGCCGGTGAGTGTGCCTTCGCATTGTGAGTTAATGCGACCTGCTGCAGAGCAGTTTGCTCAGGCCTTGGCTGCAGTCGTTTGGCATAAGCCAAACATTGCTTTGGTGCAGAATGTCAGCGCTGAAGTCGTGACAGATTTAGCCGTATTAGAACAAAACCTGTTAGCGCAACTCTATAGTCCTGTGCGTTGGGTTGAATCGATGGTGTGTTTGGCGGCGCAAGGTGTAACTGACGTGGTGGAATGTGGCCCAGGTAAAGTCCTGTCAGGCCTCAATAAGCGCTGCATTAAAGGTGTTAATACATATAGTTTGGACAGCCCAGAAGCATTTGCTGCAGCCTTAACTGCACAGCTTTGATATGGAGAGAGTGATGAGTTTAGAAGGTAAGGTGGCGCTAGTCACCGGTGCAAGCCGTGGTATTGGTCGCGCCATTGCCCTGCAGTTGGGTGCGCAAGGTGCAACTGTTATTGGTACTGCTACTTCTGAAAGCGGCGCGCAAAGTATCAGTCAAGCGTTGCAAGACAGCGGCATTCAAGGCGCTGGCATGGTGTTAAATGTCTGCGATGCAGATTCTGTGGCTGCGACACTTGAGCGCATTCAAACAGAGTTTGGAGCGCCACTGATTCTAGTCAATAACGCCGGTATCACTCGCGATAATCTGATGCTGCGGATGAAAGACGATGAGTGGTTTGATGTTATTGATACCAATTTGCATAGTTTGTACCGTATGTCGAAAGCTGTGTTACGCGGCATGACGAAAGCGCGCTGGGGACGTATTATCAGTATCGGCTCAGTAGTAGGTGCAATGGGTAATGCAGGTCAAGTAAACTACGCTGCAGCAAAAGCTGGTTTAGAAGGTTTTGGTCGTGCTTTAGCCCGTGAAGTAGGCTCGCGCTCGATTACCGTTAACGCAGTTGCTCCAGGCTTTATCGATACGGATATGACCCGTGATTTGCCCGAAGCACAGCGTGATGCATTATTGACTCAAATCCCGTTAGGGCGTTTGGGGCAAGCGCAAGAAATTGCTAACGTTGTTGGTTTTCTTGCGTCAGAACAGGCTTCTTATGTTACTGGAACCACGATTCCGGTGAATGGCGGCATGTATATGAGTTAAAATAGCTGCAAATGTGACCGAAGCGTCAAGTTTTGAGTCATAATTGCGGTTTGTAAAACATGAGTTGTTTGAGTGACGCATCACGCTGAACACAGACAAATCGAACAAGTTGTTCGCAAAGGGCAGGCAGTTGGCTTAAAATGCGCAAAACCCTTTCATGCACTAGTGGCAGCTAGAGTTGCCCAGTTTTTTCCATTTAGGAGTGATACACGGTATGAGCACTATTGAAGAACGCGTTAAAAAAATTGTTGCTGAACAGTTAGGTGTTAAAGCAGAAGACGTGACTAACAGCGCATCTTTTGTTAATGATTTAGGCGCGGACTCATTGGATACAGTTGAGTTGGTTATGGCTCTTGAAGAAGAGTTCGAGACTGAAATTCCTGATGAAAAAGCTGAAAAAATCACTACTGTTCAAGAAGCTATCGATTACATCAACGCGCACGCGCAGTAATGTAAACGGTTGTTTTACAACAGCGAAAGCCGCGCGACTTTTATAGATGTGCGGCTTTTTTTTTGCACAGCGCATAATGCATTAACAAGAGGTTATCGCCATGTCGCGTAGACGTGTCGTAGTTACCGGGATGGGAATGTTGTCCCCGCTGGGTGTTGATGTTGCACAGAGTTGGTCTGGCATCCTTGCAGGTAAAAGCGGTATTGGTTTGATTGAGCATATGAATGTTGATGCTTTTTCAACTCGTTTTGGCGGGTCCGTCAAAAACTTTGATGTTGAACAGTATATGCCTGCTAAAGATGCACGGCGCTTAGACTTGTTCATTCAGTACGGGTTGGCGGCAGGTATGCAAGCCATGACTGACTCAGGATTGGAAGTCACTGATGCCAATCGTCAGCGCATTGGCGTAGCGATGGGCTCTGGGATTGGCGGTCTAACCAATATTGAAAACACCAGTAAAACGCTATTTGATCAGGGCCCGCGCCGGATTTCACCATTTTTTGTGCCCGGTTCTATTATCAACATGATCTCTGGCGTCTTGTCGATCCAGCTTGGTCTACAGGGTCCAAACTACGCTGTAGCAACCGCTTGCACGACAGGTACCCATTGTATCGGTATGGCGGCGCGCAATATTGCTTATGGTGATGCTGATGTGATGTTGGCTGGCGGCGCTGAAATGGCAGCCTGTGGTTTAGGTCTTGGTGGCTTTGCTGCGTCACGCGCATTATCTACGCGTAATGACGATCCGCAAGCTGCAAGCCGTCCATGGGACGCTGGCCGTGATGGTTTTGTGCTGTCCGATGGCGCCGGTGCCTTGGTGTTGGAAGAGTTAGAGCATGCGAAAGCCCGTGGTGCGACGATTTATGCAGAAGTTGCTGGCTTTGGCATGAGTGCAGATGCTTACCACATGACCTCGCCACCAGAGCAAGGTGATGGTGCGGCGCGTTGTATGGCCAATGCACTGCATGATGCAGGCATGCTTGCGGATCAAGTGCAGTATGTGAATGCGCACGGCACCTCAACCTCAGCGGGTGACTTGGCTGAAGTTAATGCATTGAAAAGTGTCTTTGCTGAGCATGCCAAAACCATCTGTGTCAGCTCCACGAAATCGATGACGGGACACCTATTAGGTGCTGCCGGCGCTGTAGAGGCAATCTTTAGTATTTTAGCAATACGCGATCAAGTGGCACCGCCGACCATCAATCTTGATGAGCCGGGTGAGGGCTGCGATCTCGACTTCGTTGCTCATCAAGCTAAGCCGCTAGCGATTGATGCCGTGCTCTCCAACTCCTTTGGTTTTGGCGGCACCAATGGTTCATTGCTGTTACGTCGGTATCGTTAGACGTGCAGGCTTGGATTAACGGTCAGCCCAGCGATACTATTGCGCTGGCTGACCGTGGTCTTGCTTATGGTGATGGTTTGTTTGAAACCATCAAAGTGCGCAATGGCAGGGCAATCTTACTTGAGCGTCATTTGCAGCGCTTACAAGAAGGTTGCCAGCGTTTGGCAATCCCGCTTGACCTGCCATTGTTGCGCCAAGAGTTGAATGCTTATATGCAGCAGCTCGATGTTGGCGTATGTAAGTTGATTTTAACCCGTGGCGCCGGTCAGCGCGGTTATGCTCTACCTGAGCCGTGCGTCCCGCAGCGTATTTTACAGTCTTCAAGTCTTCCTCAATGGCCGATCGCGCACAGAGAAACTGGCATTCAGTTGTATAACTGTCAGTTACGACTTGCCGAGCAGCCCGTTTTGGCTGGGCTAAAACATCTGAATCGTTTAGAGCAAGTTCTGGCGCGGGCTGAGTGGTCAGACCCTGTTTACGCTGAAGGCTTATTGTTGGATCAGCAGCAGCGTGTGGTTGATGGGGTGTTCAGCAATATTTTTATTGTTAAGAACCAGCAGCTAATGACCGCTGATTTAAGTCGTTGTGGTGTGGCTGGGGTGATGCGTGCCGAGCTGTTAACGCGTGCCCAAGCTGCCGGAGTTGCGGTGGCAGTGTCTGATATTACCCTCGAGCAGCTACTGCAAGCGGATGAGGTTTTCACTTGCAATAGTCTTTATGGTATTTGGCCTGTACGCAGTTACGCAACACAGCACTGGTCAGTCGGTGAATTGACTCGTAAGCTGCAGCAACTTATCAAAGACTTAGTGGATGAATAACCGTGCTGCGTAAGTTAACCATTGCTTTTTTTAGTAGCTGTTTGTTTGTGCTGATGGCGGTCGCTTTGCTATTTTGGATGCAGCGCGAAGTACTTGAGCAGCCCTTGCAAATTGATAGTGAGCAAGTGCTTGCTGTGCCTGCAGGCAGCACGCCAAACGGTTTGTTGCTGCAACTGGAGCAGCAGGGTGCATTGCGCGGGGCGTTTTGGCTGCGGCTGAGTTGGCGATTGCAAGGCTATAGCCAACCTTTGCATGCCGGTGAATATCAGCTTACTGAAGGTATGAAAGTTGCGCAGTTATTAGAAAAGTGGCGCAGCGGTGATGTCTTGCAGTACCGCGTCACCTTGGTTGAAGGTTGGAACTTTCGTCAAGTCCGTAGCGCTTTAGCGCAGCAGGAAGAACTCCAGCAAACCCTTGGCGAGGTCAGTGATAGTGAGCTGATGCGTCAACTGGGTCAGGCTAATGTGCATCCTGAAGGACGCTTTTTTCCGGATACCTATAACTTTGTGCGTGGACAAAGTGATTTAGATATTCTCCGTCAAGCCAATCAACGCTTACAAAAAGTGCTCGCTGAGGAATGGGCGACGCGCGCAGAAAACTTACCTTATCGGACAGCTGATGAGGCTTTAGTGATGGCATCGATTATTGAAAAAGAAACCGGTGTAGCGCATGAGCGTGATGAAATTGCTGGGGTGTTTATTCGTCGTCTTGGCATTGGTATGCTGCTGCAGACCGACCCCACAGTGATTTATGGGATGGGTGAGGGTTATAGCGGGAAGATCACTCGCGCTGATTTACGACGTCCTACGCCTTACAATACCTATGTGATTGCTGGCTTGCCGCCAACCCCGATTGCTATGGTTGGGCGCGAAGCGATCCATGCGGCGCTGCATCCCAAGCCAGGTAAAAGCTTATACTTTGTTGCGCGTGGCGATGGCAGTCATGTGTTTTCCAATTCGCTGGCTGAGCACAATAAAGCGGTGCGTGAGTATCAACTCAAACGTCGCGCTGATTACCGTTCCAGCCCAGCACCCGCTCCAGCTGCGGCTCAATAAGGATTTAGTATGCGTGGATTGTTTATTACCTTAGAAGGTCCTGAGGGCGCGGGAAAAACCACTAACCGAGCCTATCTAGCCGAGCAGTTGCAGGCACAGGGTTTCGTTGTGGCGTTAACTCGAGAGCCAGGTGGCACGGTCTTGGCTGAGCAGATTCGTGAAATTTTACTTGCGCCGCATGCTGAAGCGATGTCGGTGGATACAGAGTTGCTACTGATGTTTGCCGCGCGCGCGCAGCACTTAGCACAAGTGATATTGCCGGCGTTAGCTGAAGGTAAAATCGTCATCTGTGATCGTTTTACCGATGCGACCTATGCATATCAAGGCGGTGGCCGAGGTTTGGATTGTTCGCGCATCGCATTGCTTGAGCAATTTGTGCAGGGTGATCTGCGTCCAGATCTGACCTTATTGTTTGATTTGCCGGTTGAAGATGGCATGGCGCGCGCCGTTGCCCGCGGTAAGCTTGATCGTTTTGAACAAGAGCAGCAGATGTTTTTTGAAAACGTGCGTCAATCCTATTTGCAGCGTGCTCAAGATGATCCTGAGCGTTTTCGCTTGGTGAATGCTCAGCAAGCGTTACCTGATGTGCAAAAGAGCCTTGATAAGTACCTGCTGGAAATAATGGAACGCGCGCGTGAGCAGTAATCTCTATCCATGGCAAGCAGAGCTCTGGCAGTCACTCGCTGGGCGTAGTCAGCAAGCCCATGCTTATTTACTGCATGGTCCGGCTGGCAGCGGTAAGCGTGCTTTTGCTGAACATTTTGCTGCTTTTTTGTTATGCAAATCCCCTGAGCAACAACAGCCGTGCGGCCACTGCTCTGCCTGTAAATTGTATGCTGCTGACACCCATCCTGATTTGGCCAGGCTTGAGCCAGAGGAAGAAGGCAAAGGGATTTTGATTGCCAGCGTGCGAGATTTGGTGGCAAAAATCTTACAAACCTCGCAGCAAGGTGGCCGTAAGGTCGTGATCGTTGAGCCGGCAGAAGCAATGACGACGGGTTCTGCTAACGCTTTATTGAAAAGCCTTGAAGAACCAGCTGGCTCAACTATTTTCTTGTTGATCAGCCACCAGTTTAGTTTTTTACTGCCGACGATTAAAAGTCGCTGTGTACTGCAGGCATGTCCGCTACCCAGTGAGCAAGCTAGCGTGCAATGGTTGCAGCAACAGCAGCCTGACCTGAGCATAGAGCAATGCCAGACTTTGCTCGCGCTGGCTTCGGGGTCGCCGCTGAATGCGCAGAAACTCTTAAGTGCTGATGTGCTGGCGATTCGCGAGCAAGTGGTGAGTGGCGTTAAACAATTATTTAAACAGCAAAGTAGTCCCAGTGACTTAGCTGTGGCTTGGGCGAAAATCCCGCAAAACTTACTCTTTGATTGGTTTTGTCAGTGGGCGCAGTTGATTCTGCGTTATAAAATGACTGAAGATGAAAGTCAGCTTGGTTTGCCTGATATGCAAGTTGTGTTAAAACATCTTGCACCTCGAGCGCCGCTAGAACTATTGCTAGAAACACAAAACTGGTTGCTTGAGCATCGACAAAAAGTGTTACGTCGCGTGCCGCTGCGTCCAGATTTACTGCTTGAAGCGCTGCTGGTACGTTGGCAGGCTCTCTTGCCACGCTGAATGTGTCGATCTGTGCGTATAATGAGAACATTGCACTGGGTTGTCACTGCACCCACGTACTAGAATCACACGGTTATTGACTTGCAAGGAAGGTGCTATGAGTTTGCCCCCGAATATTGGTCCGCGTAATGGTATTTTGTCGCTGACCATTAAAGATAAGTCCGTGTTGTACGCGGCATATATGCCGTTTATTAAAAATGGCGGCTTATTTATTCCGACCAGTAAAGATTATAAATTAGGCACTGAAGTGTTTATTTTGCTTAATTTGATGGAAGAACCAGAAAAGCTTCCTGTCACAGGCAAAGTTGTTTGGGTGACGCCACGAGGCGCACAAGGTAACCGCGCTGCAGGAATTGGCGTGCAGTTTAGTGATACTGATATGGCTGTACGTAATAAAATTGAAACCTATTTGGCGGGTGCACTGAAGTCTGATCGACTCACCCATACCATGTAATGTTTTGCGTATTTGCGCTGTAAATTGACCTCTAATGACGGCTGTACCGATGCTTATTGATTCACATTGCCACCTCGATCGACTTGATTTAACGGCTTATAACGGCTGCCTTGATACTGCTTTGCAGGCTGCCCGTGAGCGTGGCGTTAGGCATTTTTTATGTATTGGCATCAGTGTTGAGAATGCGCCAACAGTGCGTGCTTTTACTGAGCGTTATGCCGATGTTGATTGCTCGGTGGGTGTGCATCCGTTGGATTTAAGCCGTGGCAGTGAGCCAACCATGCAGTGGCTGCTGGATGAATTGAATCATCCTGGCGTGGTAGCGGTGGGTGAAACGGGCTTGGATTATCACTATCAGTCGGAAACAGCGCAGATGCAGCAGGATTCGTTTCGCCTGCATTTAGATGCTGCGCGCGAGTGTGGCAAGCCAGTGATTGTGCATACCCGTGAAGCGAAACAAGATACATTGGATTTGCTGCGCGAAGCTGCTTTGCCACAGGCTGGGGTGATGCATTGTTTCACTGAAGACTGGCCGATGGCGAAAGCTGCATTGGATTTGGGCTATTACATTTCGTTTTCTGGAATTGTGACGTTCCGTAATGCCGATGCGCTGCGTGAAGTGGCCTTACAAGTACCGAGTGACCGTATTCTAGTTGAAACAGATTCACCCTATTTAGCACCGATCCCACATCGCGGTCGGCCAAACTTTCCTGAGTATGTGGTGGATGTAGCGAAGTTTGTCGCTGAATTGCGTGGTGTCTCTTATGAAAAGCTGGCAGCACAAACCACGGATAACTTTAAGCGTTTGTTTCCTTTAGCACGCGTACAAGCCAGCTAAATCAAGTTCTTGCATCAGACTAGCTTGGCTAGTTGTAAAGTTCTCTTGTGTAACGCTGGCTAGGTTGGCGGCTACGCTCTCCTGTATGAGCTGGCCATGCCAGCGACAGCTCTAATACAAACAACGCCTATCTAATTGCTTACGCTGCGCACATCTGTCTATGTCTGGGTTTTAAAAATATTACAAAAGCCGCGCATGCCGTACTTCGGGCAAGCTGTTAATCCGTCGATGAACCCATCCAGGGTTCAACGCCGGCGCTCCGCCATCCTTGGCTCGCTTGTCACACCTATCCCGAAGCTCTCATTGATCTTTTGTATCGTTTGCACGCGCGCAGCTTACATCAGCAGCGCAAGCAATGGGCTATTTTCTGCAGCGAGTTCGACTCGTTGTAAAGTGCGCTTGTGCAACCTTGGCGAGATGAGCGACTCGACTCACCTGTATGAGCTGGCCATGCCAGCGACAGCTCTAATACAAACAACGCCTGTCTAATTGCTTACGCTGCGCACATCTGTCTATGTCTGGGTTTCAAAAATATTAAAAGAGCCGCGCATGCCGTACTTCGGGCTAGCTGTTTATCCGTTGATGAACCCATCCAGGGTTCAACTCCGGCGCTCCGCCATCCTTGGCTCGCTCGTCACATCTATCCCGAAGCACTCATTGATCTTTTGCATTGTTTGCACGCGCGCAGTGGATTTGCCGACAATACACATGATCAAAACGTACCTCGCTGGTGCTGCGGTTAGCGTAGCCAGGGATGGCGTAGCGCCTGAATCGGGTCAGGATGACCCGTTGAGGGAAGAGCAGCATTAGCGAGGTACGTCAGGCGCAGATACCTTTCAGTAAAAAGTTAAAGGGTAATACATGCCGTAGATATAAATCCCTAAGACTTACGCGCGACGATCACCGCCCGCATCGGTGCTGGTAAGCCTTCAACGGTATGTTGTGGATTTTCTGGATCTAAGAAATCGCCTAAAGACTGATACTTCATCCACTCGGTGGAACGCTGTTCGTCGGTTGAGGTGTGGCTGACATCAACACAGTGCACATCAACAAAGCCCGCACGACGCAGCCAAAGTTCCAGCGCCGCCACGGAAGGCAGAAACCACACATTACGCATCTGCGCATAGCGGTCTTCAGGCACCAGCACTTGGTTGCAGTCACCCTCAATCACCAAAGTTTCCAGAACTAATTCGCCACCACTGACTAAACAATCTTTCAGTGCTAAGAGATGATCGATCGGCGACTTACGATGGTAAAGTACGCCCATCGAAAAGACCGTATCAAAACCTTCCAGCTTGGCTGGCAAATCTTCCAGAGTGAAAGGTAAATGCCAGACGGGTGGCGCATCAAAAAAGCGCAACATCGCTTGGAATTGGCAGAAAAATAACCAGTTTGGATCAACGCCGACCACTGTTTTTGCCCCAGCACCGAGCATGCGCCACATGTAATAACCGTTGCCGCAGCCCACATCTAAAATGCGCTTATTGGTTAAGTCTAAGTGAGGACTGACACGATCCCATTTCCAGTCGGAGCGCCATTCGGTATCGACATGCACGTCAAACAGGTGGAAAGGACCTTTGCGCCAAGGGATTAAACCTTGCAGGGCGGTGCGTAACTGCTCGCGCTCAGCATCGTTGCAAAGACCATCTAGTTGAAACCTATCTTTAAGCTCTGTGGTTGTTGGTACCAGCGCCGGTAGTGCATTGACTGCCGCCATCCAGCGCGGCAAATCACCATGGCTGATGGCAAATAGGTTATCAAATTGTTGCTGGATACCACGTGACCATTGTTGTAATGGTGTAGAGGCAAGTTGCTGAACTAAGGGGCTGAAATCGATCATGGTAGGGCAATCAACGAAGCAAAGTTAAAACACTGGAACCACACGATCACTTTGCTGAAACCTGCGCTGTATAAGCGCTCGCGGTGTTCTTCAAGGCTGTCGGGGAGCATGATTTTTTCAATGGCGCGGCGCTTTTGCGCAATTTCAAGTTCGCTGTAACCATTGGCGCGCTTAAACGCGAGGTGCAATTCGTTAAGCAGTTCATGCTCGTCGGCATCATTGAAACGCAACTTTTCTGAAAGTATCAGAGCACCGGCAGGCAGTAGAGCGCTGTGAATATTTTTTAGGAGTTCAAGACGCTGTTCTGGTGCGATAAATTGTAAGGTGAAATTGAGCGTCACTAGTGACGTAGGCTGCAACGCGAGAGTGAGAATATCTGCATCAATAACTTCGACCGGTAATAGTTCTTGGAACATCGCATCTTGTGCGTTGAGATGTTCACGGCAGCGCTCAACCATTGCCGCTGAATTATCCACAGCAATCACTTTACAGCCGCTGTGGCTGACATGGCGGCGCATGGCTTGAGTCACAGCGCCTAATGAGCAACCTAGGTCGTACAAGGTGCTGTTGGCTTGGGCAAACTGTGCGGCCAGTACGCCGGTATTCTCCACGATGGTTGGATAACCGGGTACTGAGCGTTTAATCATATCGGGAAATACGCGCACCACATCTTCATTGAAGGTGAAGTCAGGTACTTGTGCGAGCGGTGTGTTGAATATGCGATCAGGGACGTGTGTCATAGGCTTGAGCAGGCAAAAAAGAAAGCCATTATGCCACATCTTGCGCTAGAGAATGATGGCTGGGTTAACCGCTAAAGCCTTGTGAGTGCCATAGGTGTGCCGCCACTAATGCGCGCCAAGGACTGAACTGTTGTAGCCATTGCTCGGTTTGCTTGGCAGTGAGCGTATCTTGCTTGAGTAACACCTGCAAATAGCGGCGCACAGCGGCGTCACCATGCAGTGAGCCATCCAGCCAGGCAAAGCCGCGCATCAAAGTGTAGTTGACTGTCCAAGGGCCTATGCCACTAATCGCCAATAGCTCAGAACGCAGCTGTTCGACATTCTCAGCGTTGACCTGCTCTGGAAACTGTAGCGTTTTAGTGTGTAAGAGTTGACTGATCTGCGCCATGGTCCGGGCTTTATTGAGCGATAAACCAACGCTGCGTAATGCTTCAAGAGGGAGCTGTGCGACACGCTGCGCATCCGGATAACACCAGATGCCGGAGGAGTGCTGCACGCCGGCCAGTTCAATAAAACGTCTGCGCACATTTAATGCAGCGGCGACGCTGATTTGCTGGCCAATAATCGCCCAAGTGATGGCTTCAAAAGGACTGCTGACTTGCGCAACCCGCAGGCCAGGGTGGCGTTGGATTAGTGGTCCTAGCTCAACATGCTGATGATGTTGTTTAAAGAAACTTTGAGTCGGCTGCTGAAGACCCAGAAAGTATTCCAGCCATGACGGCCAGTCTTTTACCGTAGTTGGCGTGTTGACGTGTTCCGAATCAAGTAAGAGTTGTGCGTGCGCCTGTTCTGCAGTGAAGTGGATGCTTAAACAGGCAGGTTGCTGATGCCAAATCAAACCTTTTTCGAGAGTATTGTGAGTCACGCGCTCAGCGAGTTCTTGACTATCGCGCTGATGGAAACTTAAAAAATCAGCAAGGTTGTAGTCGATTGGTAGGGTAACGCTGTGAGTTAAAGTCGTCATCGCCAGGCCGTCATTGTGTCGTAGTAGTCAACAGAATATACGCGTTTAGCCAATAAGTTACAGAGTATCGCTAGGGTTCAAATTCTGCTGCTGGATAGAGCTTTTGTGTTTACGCCCTTTGGCCTATAGCGCGCTATGTGTCGTCAGGCTATTGTGTTGCGTCACAGCTGAAACAGATTTTTAGGCTTGATCGCCCGTAACTAACGCGCAAATTGTGCGTATTTTTTTACCTGTCAGTGACCGTTTGGTCAGCTGCTGGTGTGGTGGTCATCTAAAGCGGCACTTAACGTGGAAGATGCACGATGATTGGCATACGCAGTATTGCAAGTTACATCCCAGAAGGCAGAGTCGATAACATCGCTCAGGCAGAGAGCTTTGGCCGCGATGCAGAGTTTGTGCAGAATAAATTAGGCACAACAACCTTAGCGATTAAAGCTGATGATGAAGAAACCTCAGATTTATGCGTACGCGCGGTGCACAACTTGCTCGCGAAGAACGTTGATTTAAAGCTTGAGGATGTTCAGGCTTTGGTTGTCGTTACACAAAATGGTGACGCTGAAGGACTGCCGCATACCTCGGCAATTGTCCAGCACAAGCTTGGCTTGCCAACCCATGCTGCGTGTTTTGATGTGTCGCTGGGCTGCTCTGGCTATGTCTATGGCTTGTATGTGCTGAAAGGCTTTATGCAGGCTGCGGGCTTGAAAAACGCCATCTTAGTCACGGCTGACCCCTATTCAAAAATAGTTGATCGTGCGGATCGGATGACCACTTTATTGTTTGGTGATGCGGCCACGGCCACTTGGATGACTGAAGATCCAGTCTGGGAATTGGGGCCTGCACGTTTTGGCGGCGATGGCGGCGGCGCTGAGTACTTGGTGGTAAAGGATGGTCATTTCCATATGAATGGTCGCCAAGTATTTAACTTTGCTAGTCTGAAGATTATCCCGCACATGCAAGAAGTGCTGGATGAGCTCCATTTGAGTTTTGATGATGTCGATTCGATTTGCTTGCATCAGGGCAGTGGGGCGATTGTTGATGCGATTGCAAAGCGTCTTGGCGATAACGGCTCTAAAGTCATTAAGGATATGTTTGGTGCAGGCAATACTGTGTCTTCGTCAATCCCTATGTTGCTTGAGCATTATGCTTTTAATAACGACTGGCGTAACACTTTGTTGTCAGGTTTTGGTGTCGGTTTGTCTTGGGGTTCGGCATTGCTTGTGCGTCCAACGCGCTAATTGTTGCTGGGAGCGCGGGCGGCTCGCCCGCATTTGTGCACATGTCCATCTGCTTGTGCCGCAGTCTTCTTGGGCTCGATGTTTACCACCGCTCGGAGCATCTTTACTTGCTGCTATACTGCCGCTTTTAACGATAGCGGTAAGGATTCTAGTTTATGAGCACACAGCCAGCCGGCGCATTATTGCATCCGCGCAACCGTCATCAAGGACGCTATGACTTTGCTGCGTTGATTGCTGTTGAGCCGCGCTTAAAGGCTTTTGTGATTATTAATCCGTATGGCAAGCAGAGTATCGATTTTGCCAATCCTGCTGCGGTGCGAGTATTTAATGCGGCATTATTAAAGCAGCTGTATGGCATTAAAGACTGGCAAATACCTGAAGGGTATTTATGTCCGCCGGTGCCGGGTCGTGCTGATTATATTCATGGATTAGCTGATTTATTGGCGTCTGATGCGAAAGGCGTGATTCCGCGTGGAGCAGGTTTTACCGCACTGGATGTCGGAACCGGTGCCAACTGTATCTATCCTCTGTTAGGTCAGCATGATTATGGTTGGCGCTTTATTGCCAGTGATATTGATGCGCAAGCTTTAGCCAATGCGCGGCAGACGCTGCGAGCCAATGCTTTAGATAAAGTCATTGAGCTACGCTTGCAGTCAGATAAATCTGCTTTTTTTAAAGGTGTGCTGCGCGCCGATGAGCGGATTGTCTGCACCTTATGTAACCCGCCTTTTCATAGCAGTGCGGCTGAAGCGAGCACTGGCAGCGAGCGTAAGTGGCGTAATTTAGGCAAGCAAGATCCGCAGCGTAAATTGCCGGCGTTGAATTTTGGTGGGAAAAGTAATGAGTTGTGGTGCAAAGGTGGTGAGTTGACCTTTGTGCGCAATATGATCAAGGAAAGTAAGGATTACGCCGAGCAGGTGTTGTGGTTTACCACGTTAGTTTCGAAATCAGCACATATTCGATTGCTGCAACGCGTGCTTAAGCAAGTCGGTGCTGTTGATGTGCAGGTTTGCAGCATGGCGCAGGGGCAAAAACAGAGTCGCTTTTTAGCCTGGACCTTTCATACAGCTGAGCAGCGGCAAGCTTGGCTGGAAAAGGTTTAGAGTGTTGTCCTTGGATTCAAATGATTCGTGGCAATCATTGAGCAAGTTTGGCGCTTAACCTACCTCGCTGGTACTGCTTTTCCCTCAACGGGTCATCCTGACCCGATTCGGGCGCTTCGCCATCCCTGGCTACGCTAGCCGCAGCACCAGCGAGATACGTCTTGATCATATGTATGGTCGGCAAGTCTGCAGCACGAATCGTCTGAATCAAATGATCAGCAGCACGTCTCGAATGCTTGAATGCTTGAATGCTTGAATGCTTCATGCTGAGAGCGTGCAAACAGCGCAAAAGATCAATGAGTGCTTCGGGATAGATGTGATGAGCGAGCCAGGGATGGCGTAGCGCCGGAGTTGAACCCTGGATGGGTTCATCGACGGATAAACACCTATCCCGAAGTACGGCATGCGAGATTGTTGTAAGGCTACATCAATCAAAACGTGTGCCTGACGTACCTCGCAAATGCTGCTTTTCCCTCAGTGGGTCATCCTGACCCGATTCGGGCGCTACGTCATCTCTGGCTACGCTAGCCGCAGCACCAGCGAGATGCGTCTTGACCATGTGTATGGTCGGCAAGTCTGTAGCACGTATCGTCTGAGTCGAATAATCAGCAGCAAGTATCGAATGCTTGAACGCCTCATGCTTAAAGCTGCGAACGTGCAAACAATGTACAAGATTAATGAGTGCTTCGGGGTAGGTGTGATGAGCGAGCCAGGGATGGCGTAGCGCCGGAGTTGAACCCTGGATGGGGTCATCGACGGACAAACACCTATCCCGAAGTACGGCATGCGAGATTGCTTAACGCTTCATCAGTCAAAACTTATGCCTGACGCACCTCGCTGATACTGCTTTTCCCTCAACGGGTCATCCTGCCCCTATTCGGGCGCTACGCCATCCCTGGCTACGCTAGCCGCAGTACCAGCGAGGTACTTATTAACCGTTGGCGCTGTTTGCTAGATACTGCTCTGGCATACTAATTTTAAACTTTAAATCCCTTGTGGGATTTCTTCGCCGCCGAGTGCTTCGAGAAGTTCTGGAATGAACTCAACAAAAGTCATCATCATCAGAATGAAACTGGCATCAAACTGGCTGGCTGCATCATCACCGCCATCTTCTTCTGCCTGATCCAACAGCAAGTCTTCAAAGCGCAAACGTTTAATCGTCAACTTATCGTCGATTAAGAAACTGAGCTTATCTTGCCACGCCAAAGTCAGCTGAGTAACTAACTTACCTGCAGCTAAGTGGTTTTGTATTTCTTCGCTAGCGAGGTCTTCACGCTTGATGCGGATAATCCCACCATCTTCAGCGCTGTCACGCAGTTCACATTCATTGGTGAGCACTAAGCCATTGCTGGCCTCATGTTGCTTCACCCAGTTGGTGAAGGTTGCAGTTGGCGCCGCTTTAACGGCAACAGGGCGTACTGGCAAGCTACCGAGGACTTCACGCAGCGTAGATAGCAATTCTTCAGCACGCTTTGCACTAGCGGTGTCAACTAAGATCAAGCCTTGTGCTGGCGCAATTGCCGCGAATGTTTTAGAACGACGAATAAAAGCGCGAGGGAGAAGCGCTTGAGTGACTTCGTCTTTAATTTGATCGCGTTCTTTTTTGTAGACTTTACGGCCTTCAGCGGCTTCAATTTCATCGGTTTTTTCTTTGACCGCATCACGCACAACGCTACCCGGTAAAATACGCTCTTCAGTGCGAGCGCATACTAGAAAAAAGCCCTGACCACTGTGCACTAAAGGAGCGTCTTCGCCTTTGCCAAAAGGGGCAACAAAACCATAGGTGGATAACGTTTGGCTACCGCAGGGTAAAGCTGGCTTGCTGGCAAGGGCGGTCTCCAGCGTTTCAAGATCTACAGCTGTGTCTGAGGTTAAACGGTACATCAGCAGGTTGCGAAACCACATAAAAGAAAACTCCACACATAAATAATAAATTAACATGCACTGGCATGTGACACAGACGCGCAAGGATAACGCGCTCAGAAAAAGTCTGCCGAGAAAATCCATTCAGACAGATATTGCTGTATATAATATCAGTATTTTATTAAGCGTTGCTGCTGAGGTTTATTGAAAGGTGACGAATGGTACTCAGTCTGCAAAAAAGACCGCCGATAGCGCTTAAGGTTTCTTCTTGAACTGCACAGCTAAAGCGTATTAATTTGTTTTTATTGGTTTTATGACTGCACTGTGTTTGCCGAGCCTGAGCTGATCATAGCTGTATAGCGAGGATAATCTGTGGTTTTTGCAAGATTTCGCTAAGTCATTGGATTAATTATGGAAATAAATTGATTTAATGCTTGCCAAGAGCCGTTGCGGTGTCTAATATACGCACCACTTCGAGAGACAAGGGTGATTAGCTCAGCTGGGAGAGCATCTGCCTTACAAGCAGAGGGTCGGCGGTTCGATCCCGTCATC
>SMEN01000209.1_pt1 | contig 19425 bp, 13 predicted proteins | sample 2456271 | NCBI WGS metagenome assembly SMEN01 (sample SAMN10132593, study PRJNA489261) | soil metagenome | isolation source: day1 control-loamy sand soil ammended with raw manure from dairy cow... | place: USA | collected 2015-04-01 | reverse complement strand
CAAGTGAGAACTTGGAATTTTGAAGATGAGTGTGGAAATATAAGTGCTGATTTCGTACAAACAATTACGGTTGTTGATACGCAAGCACCTACGATAACTACAGCTCCAAATACATTAAACAGAACATTAGAATGTTCAGATAGTATTGGTTTAGCTCAAGCGTTAAACTTAGTGCCATCTGCAACAGAATGAATGTGGTAGCAGATGTTACAGTTGATACGTGTGCAAATGGATATGTACGTACAAGAACATGGAACTTTACAGATGAGTGTGGAAACATCAGTGCAAATTATGTACAAGTAATTACGGTACAAGATACACAAGCACCAGTTATCACAACAGTTGTTAATGCTTTAAACAGAACATTAGAATGTTCGGATGCAGCAGGTATTGCAGCAGCTAAAGCTTTAGTTCCAACGGCTACTGATAACTGTTCGGTAGGAGCTGGAATAATAATGAATTTAGTTTCAGATAATACAATTGATACTTGTGCAAATGGCTATACGCAAGTTAGAACATGGAACTTTACAGATGCATGTGGTAACACAAGTGCTGATTTCGTACAAACGATTACAGTACAAGATACAAAAGCTCCAGTAATTGCAACAGCTGCTTTTGCTTTAGATAGAACATTAGAGTGTTCAGATGCAGCAGGAATTACTGCAGCGTTAACTTTAGCTCCAACGGCAACTGATAATTGTTCAACAGGTGCAGGAATTACGATGACATTAGTGTCTAATCAAGTTGTAAATAGTTTAACATGTTCAAATGGTTATACTCAAATGAGAACATGGAACTTTACAGACGAGTGTGGAAATGTAAGTGCAAACTTTGTACAAACAATCACGGTTGTTGATACAACAGCTCCTGTAATTTCGACGGTAGCAGGTACATTAGACAGAACGCTAGAATGTTCAGATTCAGTTGGATTGAATGATGCGTTGGCATTAGAGCCTGCAGCAACAGATAATTGTTCAGCTAATGTAATCATGACATTGGTTTCAGATACAACAACTTTAAATCCAACGTGTTCTAAAGGATATACTCGAGTAAGAACATGGAACTTTAAAGATGTTTGTGGAAACACAAGTGTGAACTTTGTACAAAGAATTACGGTTGTAGATACTACTGCTCCAGTAGTTTCAACAGTTGCTGGTTCATTAGATAGAACGGTAGAATGTTCTAATCCTGCAGGATTAAATGCAGCATTAGCATTAGTTCCTACTGCAACAGATAATTGTTCAACAAGAGCAAGTTTAACTATAAACTTAGTTTCTGATGTTACAACTACGGTTTGTGCAAATGGTTATGTTCAAGTGAGAACATGGAATTTTGAAGATGAGTGTGGAAATGTAAGTGCTGATTTTGTACAAACCATTACGGTTGTAGATACACAAGCACCATCAATCACGACAGCTCCAAGTTCATTAAATAGAACTTTAGAATGTTCGGATAGTATTGGTATAGCTCAGGCTTTAACTTTAATACCTACAGCAACAGATAATTGTTCTTCATTTGCTGGAATAACAATGAATTTAGTGTCTGATGTAACAACACCAACATGTGCTCAAGGTTATGTTCAAGTGAGAACTTGGAACTTTACAGATGAGTGTGGAAACATAAGTGCTGATTACGTTCAAACAATTACAGTTCGTGATACACAAGCACCAGTTATTTCTACAGTCGCAAATGCATTAAACAGAACATTAGAATGTTCTGACACAGCAGGAATTGCAGCAGCATTAGCTTTAGCGCCAACAGCAACAGACAATTGTTCTGCTTCTGCCGACTTAACGCTTAACTTAGTGTCTGATGTTACAACTGCAACATGTGGAAATACTTATATTCAAGTGAGAACTTGGAACTTTACAGATGAGTGTGGAAACACAAGTGCTGATTACGTTCAAACGTTAACTATTATAGATACAACTGCACCGGTAATTGCTACTGTTGCTGCTGACTTAAATAGAACAGTTGAATGTTCGGATACAGCTGGAATAAACGCTGCTTTAGCATTAGTTCCAACTGCTACAGATAATTGTTCAGCTAGCGCAGATTTAACTATTCACTTAGTATCTGATGTTACAACAATGACATGTGCAAGTGGTTATATTCAAGTTAGAACTTGGAATTTCGAAGACGAGTGTGGAAATATCAGTGCGAACTTTGTTCAAACGATAACAGTTGTTGATACTACTGCGCCTACATTTGTTGGAGTTTTACCAGCTGACATAACAGTTTCTTGTGATGCGGTTCCTGTAATGGATGTACTAACAGCTACAGACAATTGTGGAATACCAACAGTTACAAGTTCTGAAGTTAGAACTAGCGGATTATGTCCAAATTCATATACTTTGACAAGAACTTGGATTGCTGATGATGGTTGTAATAATACGACAACTCATGTACAAACAATTACAGTTGTTGATACTACAGCACCAACATTCGTAGGAACTTTACCTTCTGATTTAACATTAGAATGTCAAGACGAAATTCCAACGATGGCTATCTTAACTGCAATAGATAATTGTGGAACAGCTTCAGTAGCTAGTAGTGAAGTGATTACAAACGGTTCATGTGCAAATTCTTTCGTAATAGTTAGAACTTGGATTGCTACAGATGAATGTGGTTTAACTACAACTCATACACAAACAATAACTGTTCAAGATATTACAGCGCCAACTTTTGTTGGAACATTACCTACAGACTTAACATTAGAATGTGGAGATGAAGTTCCTCAAATAGCTGTACTAGCTGCAGTTGATAATTGTGGATTAGCAACAGTTTCAAGTATAGAAACAAGAACTAATGGTTCATGTCCAAATACTTATACTTTAGTTAGAACTTGGACAGCAACTGACGAATGTGGTTTAACAGCAACTTACTCTCAAACGATTGAAGTTGTTGATACAACAGCGCCAACGTTCGTAGGTACTTTACCAACAGACTTAACATTAGAATGTAGCGATGCAGTTCCTCATATGGCAACTTTAACAGCTACAGATAATTGTGGATTCGCAACGGTTTCGGCTACAGAAGTTGTTACAAATGGAGCATGTGCAAATACATATACTATTGTTAGAACTTGGACAGCAACTGACGAATGTGGATTAACTGCAGTTCATTCACAAACAATAACTGTTCAAGATACAACAGCTCCTGAGTTTGTTGAAATGTTACCAACAGATATTACTGTAGAATGTGATTCAGTTCCTGCAATCGTAGAGTTGACTGCAACTGATAATTGTGGATTCGCTAAGGTTGTAAGTACAGAAGTTAGAACAGATGGAAATTGTCCTAATAACTATACTTTATTGAGAACTTGGACAGCAACTGACGAATGTGGAAACACAACTGTTCATACGCAAACTGTTACAGTTCAAGATACAACAGCTCCTGAGTTTGTTGGAACTTTACCAGCTAAAGAAATCTTTATCAAATGTGAAGATCTTAAAGATGCAGAACAGTTATCAGCAATTGATAATTGTGGTGAAGTTACAGTTACAACAAATGATCAGTTGATTCCTGGAGAATGCGATACCAAGTACACTATTGTGAGAACTTGGACGGCTACAGATTCATGTAACAATGAAACTACATTCGAACAGATAATTCACTTGTCTTGCCAAATTGAAATTTTCAATGCGGTTTCTCCTAATGGAGATGGATTCAATGATGAATTAGTATTAAACGGAATCGAATGTTATCCAGGTAACTCTGTTGAAATCTTTAATCGTTGGGGAGTAACTGTTTTCAAAACAAATAATTACAACTCAAATGGTAACACTTTCAAAGGTTATTCTGAAGGACGTGCTACAATCAGCGGAGGCTCTCAATTACCTTCAGGTAGTTACTACTATATCGTAAAATATAATTATGATTTAGGTAATGGAGAAGTTTATCCAAAAGAGCAAACAGGTTTCTTCCAGTTAGAGTCAAACTAATCTGTAAAATAAATATTTATGAATTTTTCAGTAAAAATTAATACACTAATTATTGGGATTTTATTGTTGGGATGTGCAAAAGCACATTCCCAACAAGATTCTCAATTCACGCAATACATGTACAATACCATTAACATTAACCCTGCTTACGCAGGATCACGTGGAGCGATGAGTATTTTCGGTATGCACCGTGAACAATGGGTTGGACTTGACGGAGCACCTAAAACCAATGCCTTTTCGATAAACACACCTATTAAAAATAGCAAGTTAGGATTAGGAGTTTCATTTATCAATGATGAAATTGGGGTTTCAAAAGACAATACCATTTCGGTAGATTTATCATACACAATTGATTTAAATAATCGTGATAGTAAATTATCGTTTGGACTTAAAGGATCAGCAAATCTTTTAGATGTTCGTTTCAGTGATTTGAACCAACAACATTCATCTGATCCAAAATTTAGTCAAAACATAGAAAGTCAGTTTACACCTAATATTGGGGCTGGGGTTTATTACCATACTCAAAAAAGTTATATAGGTTTATCTGTACCAAATATGTTACAAACGGATCGTTATGATGATAATTTATATGCGACTGTACAAACCAGAATGAACTTTTATTTAATAGGAGGTCACGTATTTGATTTGAATCCAAACTTACAATTTAAACCTGCATTATTGTTAAAAGCAGTTGAAGGAGCGCCTTTACAGGCTGATGTTTCTGCCAACTTCTTAATCAACAAAAAGCTTACTCTTGGAGGAGCTTACCGTTGGGATGCAGCTTGGAGTGCTTTAGCAGGTTTTCAGATTACAGACGGTTTGATGATTGGTTATTCTTATGATGGTGATACCACAAAACTTGCAAATTACAACTCAGGGTCACATGAAGTTTTCTTACGATTTGAATTATTTAACAAATTCCGTCGTGTAACTTCACCGCGATTCTTCTAAAACTAAAGATCATGAAAAAGGGATTAACATTATTGACCTTGGTATCTGCTTTGTTTTTAGGGAATACCACGGTTAAGGCTCAAGCAGGTTTGCAAACGGCCAATACAACGTACGATAGATTAGAATACAGCACAGCAAAAGAATACTATGAAAAAATAGCTTCTCGTGGTTATGTAAATGCTGAAATTCTAAAGAATACAGGAAACACTTACTATTTTAATGGTGATTATCCAGTAGCTTATCTATGGTATAGTAAATTGTTTAATGATTTTGAGAGTAAAGATATCGAATCTGAATACGATTATCGATTTGCTCAAACATTAATGAATGTATGCGATGATTTGAATGCAGAAAAGTATTTCAAAAAATTCGCGGAGAAAAATAGTAGTTCATCTCGTTCTAAATTAATCAACAGTGAAAGAGACAAGAAGTTGGAAATTCAGAAAAATTCTGGACGTTTCAATATCGAAAGCTTGTCAATAAATTCACCATATTCTGATTATGGAACAAGTATTCACGACAATAAATTGTTGTTTACTTCTTCAAGAGATACAGGTAATTTTACCAAACGTGTTTTCACTTGGACCGGTGATGCTTTTACGAAGATTTATTCTTCTGATATAGCTGAAGGCGATTCATTAAGTAAACCAAAAAGATATAGTAATAAAGTAGATACAAAATACAATGAATCTTCTCCAATTATTACTAAGGATGGTCAAACGATGTATTTTACAAGAAATAACTTCAATAAAGGACGTCGAGGAATTGATTCGGAGTTTACTACTTTGTTGAAAATCTATCGCGCTGAATTGATAGATGGAAAATGGAAAAACATTACAGAACTTCCGTTTAACAGCGATCAATATAGTACTGCGCATCCTGTTCTTAACGCAAGTGAAAATATGATGTATTTTGTTTCTGATAGACCAGGAGGTTTTGGAGAATCTGATATTTGGAGAGTTTCTGTTACTTCTACTGGATTTGGAATACCTGAAAATTTAGGTGCAGACATCAATACTGATGGACGTGAAACTTTTCCTTTTGTAACTTCAGATAACGAATTATATTTTTCGTCAGATGCTCGTGAAGGTTTAGGTGGATTAGATATTTATGCAACTAAAATCAGACCTGATGGTAGATTAACTAGAGTTCAAAATATTGGAGCTCCTGTAAATAGTAACGCAGATGATTTTGCATACATAATCAACAAAAACACAGGTCGTGGTTATTTTTCAAGTAATCGTGAAGGTGGAGTTGGTTTAGACGATATCTATGCTTTTAAAGAACTTAGATCTTTAGTTTTAGAATGTAATCAAGAGTTGCGTGTAATCGTAATCGATGGTAAAACTCGTAACATCATTGCTGATGCAAGTTTGAGTTTGTTCGAGAAAGATTATACTGCTAAGTCAACAACGAATAGAATGAACGGTGGATATTATGGATTCAACACTGAATATGAATGTGAAGAAACCTATCGTTTAAAAGTTGAGAAAAAAGATTATCATACTAAAGAAGAGGTTGTAGTGATCAATGACGAAACAGGAGTAACTGAAGTTACCATTGTTTTAGATCCTGTTATACCAGAACCTAAATTCAAAGAAGGTGATGATTTATTCAAGATTTTAAAATTGAATCCAATTCATTTTGATTTCGATAAATGGAACATTCGTCCTGATGCAGCTGTTGAGCTTCAAAAAATTGTTGATGTTATGAAACTTCATCCAACGGTTAAAATAGATGTACGTTCGTTTACAGATAGCCGAGGAAATGATGCTTACAACATGAAATTATCAGAAAACCGTGCTAAGTCAACTGCAGAATGGATTATTTCTCAAGGAATTCCAGCTTCTCGAGTAACCTATAAAGGTTTTGGAGAAACAGATATTCTTAACAAATGTACTAACGGAGTTAAGTGTACAGATGCAGAACACGAAGTAAATCGTAGATCTGAATTTAAAGTAATTCAATTATAAAAGTTTTTTAATAAATTATTTAGAGATGAAAAAACCGGCTATATGCCGGTTTTTTTGTTTATTATGTTTTTCCATTTAAAATATCCCGAAGTAGCAACAATAAATAATATCAAACTTAAAATTGCATATAAATACAATTCTTTATGAATCATTAACGGAATTGCAATTGCGTTGCTGATGTTCAAAAAGATCCAATTTTCAATTTTGCGTTTCGCCATCAACCACATACCAGCCCAAGCAAATGCACTAACGATTGCATCTAAAACTGGAACATCTGAATCGGTTAGTCGTGTCAAGCCAAAATAGAATAATAAAAAGGTGGAAATGACGATTGAAAAACTGATTGTGTAATCCTTTTTATTCGAATACGATATTGGAGTTTCGTGCTGTTGTTTACCAAATTTCCAAAAGTACCAACCGTAAATGCTCATAATCAAATAATAAATGTTTAAAGTAAATTCTGCATAAAGTTTACTTTGAAACATCAAATACATTGTAATTGAAACACTACAAATTCCAAATAAATAATTTATTGGATTGTTCACTCTAGAAAGTAAAACTTGAACAATGGCGAAGCTTACACCAATCCATTCAAGTATCGAAATTTGAAAAAAGATTTCCTGTATCATTTTAAATTTTTTAAAGATCAGGAGATGATAAAATATTCCCTACGTCAGCATTATCTGAATCAGGTGTAGAATAAGATCTTGGGTATCATCTCAGCCCTTGAAAAAGAGCACCCCACATTTTAACTGCAAATATCCATAATTATTTTGTAGTTTTATTTAGAATCAATTTAATTAATTTGTATTTTTAGTATTTTTCGATGGTTTGAATCGTTATCTTTGTATTAAAAATAATAAGGTTACAATTTCAAGTTGTAACTTTGTACAAATTTTTAAAGAAGATGTTAGATATTAAATCCATAAGAGCTGATTTTCCTATTCTTACACAACACGTAAACGGAAAACCTTTAGTGTATTTTGATAATGGTGCAACAGCCCAAAAACCGCAAGTGGTGATTGATGCAATAGCTAAATATTACGAAGAAATCAATGCAAACATTCATCGTGGTGTTCATCATTTAAGTCAAGTTGCTACGGATGTTTATGAAGAATCTCGTCTAAAAATTCAAAAACATTTAAATGCGCGTCATTCATACGAGGTTTTATTTACGTCTGGAACAACTTTCGGAATTAACCTTGTTGCTAATGGTTTCGGACAGATTTTAAAACCTGGAGATGAAATTATTGTTTCGCATTTAGAACATCATTCTAATATTGTTCCTTGGCAATTTGCTGCCGAACGTTCAGGTGCAACTTTAAAAGTAATTCCAATGAACGAAAAAGGGGAGTTGATGATGGATGAATATGTGAAATTACTTTCGCCAAATACAAAAATCGTAGCAGTTAATCATATCTCAAATGCTTTAGGAACGATTAATCCTATTGAGTTTATTATCGAAAAAGCACACGAAGTGGGTGCAGCTGTTTTAATTGATGGCGCTCAAGCAACTCCGCATTTAAAACCAGATGTTCAAGCTTTGGATTGTGATTTTTATGTTTTTTCTGGACATAAAATTTGCGGTCCAACCGGAACAGGAATTCTTTATGGAAAAGAAAAATGGTTGAATCAATTACCTCCGTATCAAGGTGGTGGAGAAATGATTAAAGAAGTTACTTTCGAAAAAACAACGTACGCTTGTTTACCACATAAATTCGAGGCTGGAACTCCAAATATTGCAGGCGGAATTGTTTTAGGTGTAGCCGTTGATTATTTGAATGCGATTGGATTCGATAATATCGAAGTTTACGAACAAGAACTTTTAGATTACGCAACCAAACGTTTACAAGAGTTTGATGGAATTGAATTTTACGGAACTTCGGAACATAAAGCATCTGTAATTTCGTTTAATTTCACAGGAATCCATCCGTATGATGTTGGTGCAATCATTGACAAATTAGGTGTTGCAGTTCGTACAGGTCATCACTGTGCGCAACCAATTATGAATTATTTTAATATACCTGGTACCATTCGCGCTTCTTTTGCTTTTTATAATACTAAAGAAGAAATTGATATCTTTATCGAAGCTTTAAAAAAGGCGAAAACTATGTTATCTTAAGCCCAAAACAAAATGACAATTAAAGAAATACAAGAAGAAATTGTTGATGAATTTGCAATGTTTGACGATTGGATGGAACGTTACGAATACATTATTGATTTAGGAAAAAATCTTCCGCTGATTGACGAAGCCTATAAAACCGAAGATAACATCATCAAAGGATGTCAATCTAAAGTTTGGGTTCATGCAGATAAAATAGATGATAAAATTGTTTTCACTGCAGATAGTGATGCTATTTTAACTAAAGGAATTATAGCTATTTTAATTCGTGTTTTTTCGAATCAAAAAACAGAAGATATTTTAAATGCCGATATGAGTTTTATTGACGAAATCGGATTAAAAGAACATTTATCGCCAACTCGCGCAAACGGATTGGTTTCGATGATAAAAAAAATAAAAATGTACGCATTAGCCCTTCAAACAAAATAATATGGAACAAGAAATTGATATGAACGAATTGGGAGAAAAAATCGTTAAGGTTTTAAAAACCATTTTCGACCCAGAAATACCAGTTGATATTTACGAATTAGGATTGATTTACGATGTTTTTGTAAACGAAAATCGTGAAGTTAAAATCTTAATGACATTAACTTCTCCAAACTGCCCAGTTGCTGAAACCTTACCAATGGAAATTCAAGAAAAAGTAGCTTCTATAGATATGGTAAAAGATGTTGAAATAGAATTGACATTTGAACCGGCTTGGTCAAAAGATTTAATGAGTGAAGAAGCAAAATTAGAATTAGGAATGTTATAATTATATAATTATGGCAGATGAAATTGTAAATAAGGTAGCTCAAAGTAGCTTAATGGTTTTCGATTTAGAAGATTATTATCCTAAAAATGAGCGTGTGATTTTAGATATTTCGCAATGGCTTCACGGCGGATTTATTCTTAAAGAAAAAGAATTTCGTGAAGGTTTAAAGAATTTCGATTTTGAAATTTATAAAGATAAATTGGTTGCTTTAACTTGTTCTACCGATGCTATTTTGCCTTCTTGGGCTTTTATGTTGGTAAGTTCTTACTTACAACCCGTTGCTCAGAAAGTAGTTCAAGGAACTTTACATCAGCTTGATTTAGCTTTTTATGAAGAAGTAATCGCTAATTTAGATTTTTCTTCTTACGAGAATAAACCTCTGATTATAAAAGGGTGTTCTAAAAAACCAATTCCTGAAGAAGCTTATGTAATGGCTACTCAAAAAATGATGAACTACGCACGTTCAATCATGTTTGGTGAAGCTTGTTCGGCAGTGCCAATTTTCAAAAAGAAATGATTTAAAATTTATAAAAAAACACTTACCTATTACGGTAAGTGTTTTTTATGTTTAAACAAATTAAGTTTACTTTATTACTTCACCTAAGAAAGACCCATTTGTAACTAATGTTTTTATAAAAGGTTCTACAGATGACCCTCTGTTCCAATCTCTTTGCAATTCACATGCAACTTGAGTTAAGGATGTTAATTTAGCTCCTGCTTGTTGCATTCTACTCAAAGCTGCATTGTGAGCCTCCATAGATGTACCTCCAACACAATCAACAGGAACATAAACTTCATAACCTTCGTTCAATGCATCTAATGCAGGAAATGCTAAGCACGCTTCTGTCCATAGAGCGCAAATGATTAATTTTTTTCTGTCTGATTTTTTTATTGCATTCAAAACCTCTTGGTCTTCCCAAGAATTTATTGATGTTCTGTCATATGATGGCACATCGTTAAGTATCTTTTTTAAAGGAGTGATTGTCTCTGTGTTTTTTCCTGTTTTTACGTTTACCGTGGATAAGACAATTGGCAAATTGAAACCTTTAGCTAGTTCTGAAATAGCACAAATGTTTCTAACCATATCATTTCTGTTCATCGATTCGATCGAATTTACTTGTATTCCTTGGTAATCAATGATTATTAATAATGAATTTTCTGGTGTTAATAAATGATCTGTTTTTGGGTTTCTAATTGGTGTTATACTGCTCATGATTGTATGAATTAAATTGATTAATATTTTATATGCGGATAGTTATTTGTTACTTAATAGATTTATTGAGTTTCAGTTTTTTTTGAATTTTTTCCTAGAGCTTTAATTTCACCATTAACTTTAAGCTCATTCACCTTTCCTTCTTTTTCTTTTATATAAGAGGTTACATTGTCTCCGTGAGTTTCAATATTGCCATTAATAGTTATTTTGTCTGCTTCACCTCCGTCTTTTATGCTTAAACCATAGGCTGATAAATCGATATATTTACCTTTTACTAAAGAACTTCCAATTGCTCCATGAGTGATAATGTTCTCATCAATAGTTAACGAACCGATTTTTTTGCTAATTTGAATACCAACGGATCCATTTCCAAAAGTTTCTATTGATTTGAATTTTATATTTTCAACTGTACCATCATATTGATTATAACCTCTCGCACCCAGACCATAAGTTTGTAAAGGGGCATTTACAGTGAAGTTTTTCACAACACCAAAATTTACAAAACCTACACCGCTTGCTCCGTAAGATATAATAGGTGCATTACTTGTCCAGTTTTCAACAGTTCCCCAAACATCTAAGACCATGTCATTGTTTCCGTAAGTGACTATTTCACCGTTGGTTACAACCTCTTTCGCATGAGCGCCGTTTAATATAAACACTCCTCCAGAAATATAATCAGAAATTCCAGGAGGAATTTTACCGTTAGAATATACTGCCTTTGTCTGTAATTTTGCCACTGTTACTTTTCCTCCATTGTCACCATAGCCAGCAATAAAAACTCCAGAACCAGTAACAGGAGCATTTTTTCTGCCAATACTTATATTTTCAATATTTACTTCGACATTACTTTTCTCGTTAGGATTAATATTGTAAATAGTTAAAGCTCCCTGTAGTACATTAACTCCGTATTTTTGTGGTTGTTCTAAATAATGTCTGGAATCGGACGAAATAATATCAACATCCTTAATAACTATTTTACCCTCATCTACTCCTGCGCCGAATATTAATGAGACTTGTCCTTTAATAAATAAATTTTGAAATAGAAAGTCACCTATACTGCTTTTGTTTAAAGTGGTATAAATTGCTTTGTTTTGTGTAGCGACATCTATATTTAGATTACTAATAGTATTGTTTGTGGAAATTCCGATTCCATCCGAGTTTATAAAAGACAAAAGCGGATATTCTCCATTTTCTTGTTTTATTCCTGTTATGCTTACAGATTCAGGCAATATAATAGAATGCGTACAGACAAAACTTCTTTTAATTTCAATAGTTTTATGATTTGCTAAAATTGCAGTTTTTAAATCTTCAAAATTCTCAATTTGAACATGGTTGTTAGATGAATGTGTTTTCATGAAGAAGAGTATTAAAATGATTAAAAATAAATTTTTCATATTTTATTATTTTTTACATAAAGATATTTCTTTTTAAACATATATTAACAAAAAAAACTAATAATAATTTATTTTTTTTTAGAAACGGTTTAAGTGTTGTAATCTCGAAGAATGATCAAATTTTTAAAAAATAATAGTTTGAAATTCGCAGATAAAATACTTACTTTGTCTTAAAGCATTTAACTATGAGTAAGTATTTTTTATTATTTCTAATTTCTTTCAGTCTTTCAATTGCAAATGCGCAAACAAAAAATGATAGTATTCCAGAAAAGCATTGGAAGATTTCAGGAACAAATTCTCTAACAGGAGCTCAAACGAGTTTTGATAAATGGCAAATTGGAGGAACAAACAATTTAACAGTAAATGCAAAAATCAATTACGATTTTAATTATCATAAAAAGGATTGGTCTTGGGATAATAAAGTTTTAGCAACTTATGGTTTTAATAGAAATAAAAGGAATTCAGTTAAAAAAACGGATGATAGAATTGAACTAAATTCTATTTTATCTAAAACATTGAATAAGCAATGGTCTTATTCTGCTTATATGAATTTTCAAACGCAGTTTGATAAAGGTTACGACCCAACTGATGAAACTAAAAATATTTCTCGTTTTATGTCTCCTGTTTTTCTTCAATTAGGTCCCGGGGTTTTATGGAAAAAAAATGATAATTTTAAAATTAATATTTCTCCAGCATCAACGAAGTTTATTTTTGTTCACGAAAAATTTACTAAGAACGGAAAATCGTTTAGTGTGGAACAACACGAAACGCAAAGATTAGAATTTGGAGCTGCTGCTTATGTTTATTATCGTGTAAAAGTTTTAGAAAATATTACGATTGAAAACATTTTAGGATTGTATTCAAATTATATCGAAAATACTAAAAATGTTGATTTTGATTACCAATTGAACATCGATATGAAAGTAACTAAATTCATTACTGCTAATATTAATTATCAAGCATTATATGATAATGAAACTTTTGGAGCTTTACAGCAAAGACAAAATATTGGAGTAGGATTTAAGTATTCTTTTCATAATTAAAAGAAAGAATTGTAATAAAAAAGATGCGTTAAAATCTGATTTTAACGCATCTTTTTTATTATTCAGAATCTTCTTCTTTATCAAACGCATCTTCATATTCAGGATACAAAAAGTTGTTGTAAGGAAAACGGGTTAAGTGAATGTCACGAACTGCATCATAAACTTTATGTCTAAATTCCTCGAAATTTTCTTTTTCAGTTGCCGAAATGAAAATCGCATTATTTTCTCCAACCTTATTCATCCAAGTATTTTTCCATTCATCAATTGAATAATGTTTTGTAGAACGTTCAATCATTAAATCTTCTACATCAAAAAACTCAGGCTGATATTTATCAATTTTATTAAAGATCATAATGGTTTGTTTATCATCACTTTTGATTTCTTTTAAAATCTGATTTACCGATTCGATATGATCTTCAAATTCTGGATGAGAAATATCTACAACATGAAGTAATAAATCAGCCTCGCGAACTTCGTCAAGTGTACTTTTAAATGATTCAACCAATTGTGTAGGAAGTTTTCTAATGAATCCAACTGTATCGGTTAATAAAAATGGTAGGTTTTTAATAACTACTTTTCGAACGGTTGTGTCTAATGTTGCAAATAATTTATCTTCAACAAAAACTTCACTTTTTCCAACAGCATTCATTAAAGTCGATTTTCCAACATTGGTGTATCCGACTAAAGCAACACGAACTAAGGCGCCTCGATTACCTCTTTGAACAGCCATTTGTTTATCGATTGTTCTAAGTTTTTCTTTTAGTAATGCAATTCGATCGCGAACAATACGACGGTCAGTTTCAATTTCTGTTTCTCCAGGTCCACGCATTCCAATTCCGCCTCGTTGGCGTTCAAGATGCGTCCACATTCCTGTTAAACGTGGAAGTAAATATTGAAATTGTGCTAATTCAACTTGAGTTCTTGCATACGAAGTTTCTGCACGTTGAGCAAAAATATCTAAAATTAAATTTGTTCGGTCTAGAACTTTGGCTTCTAATAATTTAGATAAATTTTTTTGTTGTGCAGGCGTAAGTTCATCGTCAAAAATAACGGTGTCTATTTTATTTTCAATAACATAAGATTCAATTTCTTCAAGTTTACCAGTTCCAACAAAAGTTTTAGGATTGGGTTTGTCCATTTTTTGTTTAAAACGTTTTACAACTTCTCCACCAGCAGTGTAAGTTAAAAACTGAAGTTCGTCTAAATATTCGTTAAGTTTTTCTTCGCTTTGGTTTTGAGTAATAATACCAACCAAAATGGCTTTCTCGTAACTAATAGTTTCTTTATCTAACATAAAAGGAATAGATATAATATTTAAGCAAAAATACAATTTAAATTTCAAATTTATTTTTTTAATTATATTGTTAATAAAAAATTAAAAGAAGTGAAATATTTTTATACATTTGGTGTTATACGTAAATATTATATAATTTTTTTAATTAAATAACAAATAAAACCGAGTGTCTATGAAACGAATATTACTTTTATTTTTTTTAACCTCTACTTTATTTGCAAATGCACAAGTATTTCAAGAGAGTTTCAATACAGGAATTCCTTCAACTTGGACAATTAGTAATAATGGAGTAGGTTTAGGTCAAAGTTGGATGAATTCTCCTGCAAGTTTGGGAAATAATGCAACTGTTGCTGCAATGGTTGCAAATGAAACAGGTACTGCTGCTAATCCAGTACAAGATTGGTTGATAACACCTCAAGTAAATTTGACTGGTGTACCAAATCCACAATTGGTTTTTGTTGGGAAAACAACTCCTGTTGGTCCAAATAGAAATAGTGTTTTGAAAATAATGATTTCTACTACAGGAACAGCTCCTGGAAATTTTACTCTTTTACATACTTATACTGAATCTTTTTCAGGTGCAGTAAATCCAATAAGTCCAAATGCTAATTTTGGTTTGAAAACTTTGAACTTGACAGGTTATGCCAATCAAAATGTTTACATAGCATTTGTGATGGAAAATATCGGTGTTGGAAAATCTTGGCTTATTGATGATGTTAAATTTTTTAATCAATGTTTAGATGTTACTAATATAATGATTAGTGATGTTGATTTAGATTCAGGTGTTATTTCTTGGGTTAATCCTGGTGGAGCTGCTTCTTTTGAAATTGAAGTAGTAACAGGTAATAATCAGCCAACTGGAGTAGCTACACATACTTCAACAGTAAATTCTATTGAAATTCCTTTGGTTTTTGGTGTAAATTATAAAGTATATGTTCGCGCAGTTTGCTCAGGAAATACTTCTGGTTGGGTTGTTTCTAATCAATTTACACCTAAAACACCAGGTTCAGATTGTTATTCTGCTTTGAACATTAATTCGCTTCCTTATTCACATTCAGATACTACAGCGAATTATGGAGATGATTATAGCGGTTCTGCAGGAAATTCATGTGGAGCTGCGGGTAACTATTTAAATGGAGATGATGTAGTTTATGCTTTTACTCCAAATGAAAATATGGATGTTGAGGTTGAATTGATTCCTCAAGATGTTTATTCAAGTATTTTTGTATATGATAGTTGTGCAAATATCGGTGTAAGTTGTATTGCTGGAGTTGCAAATGCAAATGCAAATATTCGTCAGATTAATAATTTAAGTTTAACAGCTGGTACAACTTATTATTTTGTTATTTCTACTCGTCCTACGCCACAATCTGTTCAATATACTTTTAATATTCAAAGAATTCGTTGTGTTGAGCCAATTAATTTAACAGCAACTAATTTTACACAATCGAGTGCTCAATTAGGTTGGCAAAATGGTGTAGGAAATAATGCTACTTCTTGGCAAATATTTGTTCAAAATACTGCTGATAATTTACCTGTCACTTCAGGAACAACTGTTACAAGTTTAACTCCTGTGGTTAATCAGTTGCAAAATGGTACACCATTACAACCATCTACAATTTATGAATATTACGTACGTGCTTCTTGTGGCGATGGTAATTTTAGTACTTGGGCTGGACCTTATACTTTTAATACACTTTGTGCACCTTTTAACTTGCCTTATTCTGAAGGATTTAATACTACTTCACCATCAGAAATTTGTTGGAATGTTATTAATAATAATAATGATGCAAGATTATGGGATATGAATTTTACTCAGACTCCTTTTGAAGGAAATCAATCAGCTTCGATTAATGCTGTAGGTTCTGGAACCGCTACAAATGATGATTATTTGGTTTCACCTGTTTTTAATTTCAATGGCCAATATCGTTTGCGTTATAAATACAGAACAGGTACAACAACGGCACAAAATTTCTCTGTAAAAATGTCTCAAAATGGTGGAATAGGAGTGTCTGATTTTTCAACTGTTTTAGTTCCAGATACAGGATACAATAATATTACTTACAAAGAAAAAATAGTTTATTTACCTAATTTTATTGGAACTGGTGCTATTTCTTGGCATGTTCAGAGTAATATGGCGTCAAGAGTTTTTATTGATGATGTAATAATTGAAGCTGTTCCGTCTTGTCCAGAACCTTATGATGTTGTGAATACTTCTTCTACAGCAACAAATATGGTTTTAGATTGGCAGCAATTTGGAACGGTTGCTTCATGGGATGTAGTTTTAGTACCAGCTGGAACTCCTTTTACAGGTAATACAACAGGTTTGACAGTTTATAATACTACAACTAAACCATTTACAACTCCAGTTTTGCCTTCAGGAACTTTATATGATGTTTATGTAAGGTCAAATTGTTCAGGTACAAATCAAAGTACTTGGTCTATTGCTGGAAGTGGTTTTACAAAAGCACCGAATGATGAATGTATAAATGCTATTCCAATACCAGTAAATCCTGATACAGAATGTGTTTCTAGTGTTGATGGAAGTTTAATTGGGGCAACGAATTCAAATTTAGGAACAGTATGTACCGGAGTTTCAAATAATGATGTATGGTTCCAATTTACTGCTACTCAAGCAACTCATATTTTAAAAATAAGTGAAATAGTTGGAAATGTAACAACTTTATATACAGTTTTATATTCTGGTGATTGCGCTGGTGGGTTAACTCAAATTGAATGTGATAACTTTACTAATTTTAATGAAATTAATACTTATAATAATTTAGTAGCAGGAACAACCTATTACATAAAAATTTATTCACTAACAGCTCCGGCTATAACTACATATAATGTATGTATTTTATCACCGTTGCCTCCAATTAGAACAAGTAATAATGAATATACTGTTCCGGAATTGGTGACAGAAATTTTAATTAATAATCCTTGTGCTGAAGTTACTAATGTTACTTGGCGTACTAGCTCAAACAGTACAGGACCGTTAGGTATTGGATATTTTGAAAAAAATGGATCTTCTTTTGCATATAACGATGGAATTATACTTTCATCAGGATTTATTTCAGCTGCTCCAGGGCCAAAATTAGCTGGAAATCAGTCAAATGGAAGTTCTGCTGGTGATGCTAGTTTAAATGCACTTCTTTTGGCACAAGGAGTAACTGGAACTACTAATAATGCTTCAGTTCTAGAATTTGATTTTACTGCAATTACAGATCAAATGAGTTTTAATTTCTTGTTTGCTTCTGATGAATATGGACAATTTCAATGTGGTTATTCGGATATTTTCGCTTTCTTGTTAACAGATTTAACAACTGGTATAACTACTAATATTGCGGTAATTCCTAATACAACAATACCAGTTGCTGTAACCACTATCAGAGATCAGCAGTACAATACAACTTGCGGTAGTGCCAATATTCAATATTTCGACAGATATTTTGAAGGTGGTAATGATGCAGCTTCATTAGGTGCTCCAATTAATTTTTTTGGTCAAACCGTTTCTATGATTGCGCAATCTGCAGTTGTTCCTGGAAATACCTATCATATTAAATTAGCAATTGCTGATTATAGTGACGGAAGTTTCGATTCTGCGGTATTTATCGAAGGTGGAAGTTTCCAATTGGGTACCATAGAATTAGGTACAGACTTAACGGTTGAAGAAAATAACGCCTTATGTGCAACACAAAGTTATACACTTGATTCGGGTGTTGATATGGATCAATACACCGTTCAATGGTTAAAAGATGGTGAGCCAATTCCTGGTGCTACTAATCCTGTTTTAATTGTTACTGAATCTGGAACATATACAATTGAAGCAACTTATATTGGATCTAGTTGTGCTGTTTCAGATAGCATTGTAGTTGAGATTTATCCATTGTTTATTGATGATTTCCAAGAGCCAGAACTGATTAAAGTTTGTCATAATGATGTGAAAATTGTCGATTTAACGGTTAATGAAGCCGTGATGTTGAATGGAATTCCAGCAACAGATTTTACATTTGAGTATTTTTCATCAATTTCCGATTTAAATGATAATGTTAATGCGATTACTAATCCTCAAGCATTCTTTGTTGATAGATCTTATAAGATTTATGTAAAAATTAAAAATTTGATTTCTGGATGTGAGGAAGTTATGAGTTTTGACATTGAATATATTATTGTTGATGAACCTATGTTGATAGAAGATGTTGTAGTTTGTACATCTTATCAATTGCCAGAATTACCTGATGGGCAAAAATATTTTACAGGTCCTGGTGCAACTGGCGAAAATTTAAAAGAAAATAGTTATATTGCTATCGGAAAACACGAGATTTATATCTATAGCCAAAAAGATAAATGTTTTGAAGAAACAACTTTTAATGTTGAGGTTTTAAATTGTTCAATTCCTAAAGGTATTTCACCAAATGGAGATGGACTTAATGATAATTTTGATTTGTCATTCTTCAATATTTTAAAACTTCAGATTTTCAATAGACACGGAAAAGAAGTATATTCTCATGGACCAGGTTATACCAATCAGTGGATAGGACAAAGTAATAGTGGTGGCATGTTGCCAAGTGCAACTTATTTCTATACAGTTATAACGCCATTTGAGACTTTAACTGGTTGGGTTCAATTAGTACAAGAACAAAATTAGAAACTTAACTATTAGCCAACTGAGATCGTAAGTTCTCAGTTGGTTTAATTATTAACTTTATGAAGAAAATATACATAAGTGCTTTA
>SMEN01000249.1_pt1 | contig 19521 bp, 13 predicted proteins | sample 2456271 | NCBI WGS metagenome assembly SMEN01 (sample SAMN10132593, study PRJNA489261) | soil metagenome | isolation source: day1 control-loamy sand soil ammended with raw manure from dairy cow... | place: USA | collected 2015-04-01 | reverse complement strand
TTCCCGCTGGACCGCGAACAGCTGCTGGCCAAGCTGGCCGAGGACGGGATCTCCGCCCGCCGCGGCATCATGGCCTCGCACCTGCAGCCGGCCTACGCCGGGCATTCCGGGTACACGATCCCGCTGCCGGTGACCGAACGGCTGACCGCAAACACGCTGATCCTGCCGCTGTACCACGACCTGAGCGAAGCGGAACAGGACCGCGTGATCGCCAGCGTGCTCTCGGCCAGCGTACTGACCAGCGCCGGAGCATAGCATGGCCCAGGTTCTGCTCGTGGCCGCCAGCGGGCTGGCCAGGGAGGCTCTTGAATCCATCCGCCAGACCGGCGACCACGAGGTGTCCGGCATCCTGGATGACAACGCGGCACTGCACGGCACCCGCGTGAACGGGGTGCCGGTGCTGGGCGGCCTGCAGCTCGCGGCGCAGCGGGGAGAACAGCTGCTGCTGTGCGCCGGGAAGGGCGCCTCGCGGGCGGCCATCGCCCGGCGCCTGGGCCTGCCCGAGGAACGCTACGCAACGCACATCAGCGCCCACGCGGTGCTGGGCGGCAGCGTCAGCGTGGGCGCCGGCAGCATCATCCTGGCCGGCACCGTGGCCACCAGCGACGTGCGCATCGGCCGCCACGTGGTCTTGATGCCGCGGGTGGTGCTCACCCATGACGATGTCCTGGAGGACTTCGCCACGCTGGCCGCCGGCGCCGCCCTGGCCGGCACCGTGCACGTTGGCAGCGAAGCCTACCTGGGCACCAACAGCACGGTCCGCGAAAACCTCAGCATCGGTCGCGGCGCAGTGCTCGGCATGGCCGCGGCGCTGATCGCCAACCTGCCGGCGGAACAGACCTGGGCCGGAAATCCGGCCCGACCGCTGGGCACGGGAAACGCCGGGCCGCACCCGGCCCCGCACACTGAAAAACTTTTGAACGCAAGCCTGAAAGAAGCCACTCGATGACCAACAACTCGCTGACGACCCACGCACCCATTCCACTGGTCGACCTGAAGGCGCAGCAGCGCGAAGTCCAGGAACAGGTTAATGCCGGCCTCGCCAAGATCTTCGAGAACACCGCATTCATCGGCGGCGCCGCGGTGAGCGACTTCGAACAGGCCTATGCGGGTTTCCTCGGCGCCGGACACTGCATCGGGGTGGGCAACGGCACCGACGCGCTGGAGCTCGCGCTGCGCGCCGCCGGCGTGGGCCCGGGGGATGAGGTCATCATCCCGGCCAATACCTTCGTGGCCACGGCCGAGGCCGTGAGCCTGACCGGAGCCACCGTGGTTCCGGTGGACGTGGACCCCCAGCATCTGCTCATCGACCCGCTGGCCGTGGCCGAAGCGGTCACCGAGAAGACCAAGGCGATCATCCCGGTGCACCTGTACGGCCAGACCGCCTTCGTGGAAGAGCTGGAACCCATCGCCGCCGCCTGCGGCGCCGTGATCATCGAGGACGCCGCGCAGTCGCAGGGCGCCACCCGTTTCGGCCGTACCGCCGGAACCCTGGGCCACATTGCCGGCACCAGCTTCTACCCGGGCAAGAACCTGGGCGCGGCCGGCGACGCCGGCGCGGTCCTCACCAACGATGCAGAGCTTGCCGAACGGGTTCGCCTGCTGTCGGCCCACGGCAGCCGCGTGAAGTACGTGCACGAGGCAGTGGGCCGCAACTCCCGGCTGGATGCGGTGCAGGCCGTGGTGCTCAGCGCCAAGCTGGAGCGGCTGGCCGGCTGGAACCAGCTGCGCCGCGAAGCCGCCGCACGCTACGCCAAGCTGCTGGCGGATGTTCCTGGCGTGGTCCTGCCGCAGCAGGCGGAGGGCAACGAGGACGTATGGCACCTGTACGTCATCCAGGTCGAGGAGCGCGACCGCGTGCTGGCCGAGCTGAACGAGGCAGGCATCGGGGCGGGCATCCACTACCCGGAACCGGTGCACCTGACCGGCGCCTTTGAGCACCTGGGCTACGGCGCGGGGTCCTTCCCCGTCGCAGAGCAGGCCGCCGGGCGCATCCTGTCGCTGCCTCTGTACCCGCACATTACCGAGGAACAGCAGCAACGGGTGGTTCAGATACTTAAGCAGGTCCTCTAGCCATGGCGCAACACCGGCTTGAGTCAGGAAAGCCCGCCAAGGCTTCTGGCCCTTCGGCCGGTGGAGCTTTCGGCTGGAGCTTGGCCAATACGCTCATTTCACGGCTCGGAACGCTGGGTATCGGCATCGTGCTGGCCCGCGTGCTGGGGCCCGAGCAGTTCGGCACCTTCGCCATTGCATTGGTGGCGTTGATGGCTGTCTTGAGCTTCAACGAGCTCGGGGTGTCCCTGGCCATCGTGCGTTGGCCGAGCGATCCTGCGCTGATTTTCCCGACGGTCAATACACTGTCGTTAATCGGAAGCTCCGTGTTCTGCGCACTGGCGTGGCTCGCGGCGCCGCAGTTCACCTCGCTGATGGGGGACCCTGAGGCCACGCAGGTGGTCCGGCTGCTGATCTTGTCCGTGCTGGTCAATGGCGCGGTGGCAGGTCCCGCGGCACTGCTGCAGCGCTCGTTTCTGGAGCGACCGCGCATGGTCATCGACCAGGTGAACGTCTGGGTCGGCGCCCTCGTGTCAATCGTTCTGGCCTTGATGGGGATGGGCGCCATGGCGCTGGCCATCGGCCGGCTGGTGGGCAGCGTGCTGTCCGGCATCATGTTCCTTGCAGCTTCCCCGATTCGCTTTCGCCTGGGGTTCGACCGGCAGAAGGCCTCTGCACTGCTGAAGTTCGGGCTACCGCTGGCAGGATCCAGCATCGTGGTGTTCCTAGTTGGCTACGCGGACCAGCTCATGGCCGGTGCCCTGCTGGGGACCATCGCCCTGGGTTTTTACGTGCTGGCTTTCAACCTGTCCAGCTGGCCGCTGAACATTGTGTCCCAGCCGCTGCGGCGGGTCGCGCCGGCGGTCTTCGCCGCCGTGCAGCATGATCCGCAGCGCTCGCAAAACACCCTGCGGGGCCTGTTCGCACTGGTCGCCAGCGTGAGCATCCCGGTGTTCACCGCTCTGGCCGGCGCCGCCGAACCTCTGGTTCAGCTGATCTACGGCGAGGTCTGGATGCCTGCGGCCGCGGTGCTCATGTGGCTCGTGATCGCCGCGCTGGCCAGGGTCTTCTGCGAACTGGTCTATGACTACCTGGTGGTTGCCGGCCGGACCTCCGTGGTCTTCACGGTGCAGTTCATCGGGCTGGTGCTGCTGGTACCGGCGTTGTGGATCGGCGCAGAGCTGGGCGGCATCGTTGGCCTGGCCGCCGCGCAGACGCTGGTGTGGTTTGCCATTATTCTTCCCATTTATCTGGGGCAGCTTCGCAATCTGGGAGTGCATTTCCTCTTCCTGCTCAAGGCGTTTTGGCGCCCAGCGCTCGGTGGATTGGCCACCGGCCTGGTCTGCTACTTTGCCGGCGAACTGGATATCCATCCGCTGGCTGCCTTGGCATTGGGCGGGCTCTTTACCTTATTGATCTTGGGATTGCTGCTTTGGCAGCAACGCGGTGAAATCGCAACGATCCGCAACATCTCGCGAAATGACGAAACGACGGTGACAGCATGAGAATCCTTCTTTACCCTCATGACCTGGACATGGGCGGAAGCCAGCTCAATGCCATCGACATTGCATCCCAGCTTCAGGCCGAAGGGCATGAAGTCATCGTTTACGGGTGGCCCGGGCCGCTGGTCGAACGCATCAAGGAACGCGGTCTGGAGTTCATCGCTTCCCCGCGCCCGCGTTTCCGGCCCACGCCGGCAATCGTTGCCGACCTGAGAAGGCTGGCCGTTGAGCGCCAGCTGGATGTGCTGCATGGATTCGAATGGCCTCCCTCGCTCGAATGCAGGCTGGCCGTGCAAGGGCTGGAAGGGAAAACCAGCGTATCGACCGTCATGTCCATGGCGGTCGCCGACTTCATCCCGCGCGACATGGCGCTGACTGTAGGCACCGAACAAATCAGGGACGAGCGGCGCAAGAAGGGCTACTCGCAGGTCTCGCTGCTCGAACCGCCCATCGATACCCGTGAAAACCGGGCCGATGCGGCGTTGGGCGAGCAGTTCCGCCGCGCCCACGGGATTCCGGATGACAACCTGCTGCTCGTGGTTGTCTCCCGGCTGGTTCCGGAGCTGAAACTGGAAGGAATCCTCGCGGCGATTACCCACGTCGGCAAGCTCGCAGAGCACCGGAATGTGTCGTTGGCCATCGTGGGCGACGGATCAGCCGAAGATCTGGTTGCCGCGCAAGCCGCCGCGGTCAACGAGGCCCGTCCGGGCACCATCATCATGTGTGGCCAGATGTCAGATCCGCGTGGGGCTTATGCGGCGGCGGACATCATGCTGGGAATGGGCGGGTCGGCGCTGAAGTCGCTGAGCTTCGCCAAGCCGCTGGTGGTCCAGGGGGAAAACGGCTATTGGAAACTCCTGGATGAAACCACGCTCAAGGACTTCGAATGGCAGGGATGGTACGGAGTCGGGGAGGGCGCCGAGCGCGGCGAAGCGGTACTGGCCGAAGAACTCGCGCGGATCCTCGACGACGAGCCCTTGCGACGCCGGTTGGGGGACTTCGGCCGCCGTCTGGTGGAGGAACGCTATTCGCTTCAAGCTGCTGCATCCACTATGGAGGGCATCTACACTTCAGCGCTCGACCGCCGACGGGCTTCCTGGTCCGAGGCCGTGCGCGCCGGCGTATTCTTCGGTGGCTACCTCGCCGAACGCGCCATCCAGAAGGTGCAGCGGAAGGTCGTCATGGACGACTTCAATTCGCGCAAGCTACTGGTGGAGCGCAGCCAGCATCCGGGTGCCCGGCAGCGCGTCGTCGTTTTTGTCCCCGGGACATTCTGGGATGATCTGAAGGGCACGGACCACATGCTGGCCAGCGCCTTGTCCCGAGAGGCCTCGGTACTGTGGGTGGATCCTCCGAGGACCATCCGTTCCTCGGTGTCCGAAGGCAGGGGTGTGTCGCTGAAACCGGTGGTGGTCGACCAACTGGAGAATTCGGTGACTAGAATCCGGACTCAGGTTCCGGGCGGAGTGCGCTTCGCAATCCTTCGCAACCTGTACGATCTGCTTCCGCTGCACAGGATCCGCACGTTCGTGCGGGCGCAGAGCGCGGAGAAGCCGGTGATCATCAATGCCTCGGCCACGGCATCCTTTCCCAAGGATCTGGATGGCATCAAGATCCTGTACGTCACCGATGATTGGATCGCCGGTGAACAGCTGATGGGATTGCCTGTGGGCAGCGTCATCAAGAGGTTGCGCGCGAATCTGGTCGAAGCCGATGCCGTATTCGCCGTGTCTCCGACGTTGGTCCAGCAGCTAACCCAGCTGGATCCCTCGTGCGGTGCTACGCTACTGCCCAATGGCTGCAGGCTCCAGGACCTGCTTCCCGATGCCGGCCAGCCTGCTGCGGGTCTCGTTGGGCAGCTCAATGACAGGTTGGATTTGAATCTGCTGGAAGCAATCCGAGACGCCGGAATCGCCCTGCGAATCGCCGGTCCGCTCCGGGGCAACGACCCGGCATGGAGGGCACGGATGGAAGAATTTCTCGCGTCCGACGGAGTCCAGTGGGTCGGCCAGATCCCCTCCGAGCAGATTGCAGAATTTCTTTCCCATTGCCGGGTCGGCATCACCCCATATGCCAACAATGAATTCAACCAGGCAAGTTTTCCCTTGAAGACGCTGGACTACCTGGCCGCGGGACTTCCTGTCATTTCCACGAACCTGCCCTCATCGAAATGGTTGGCCACCGAACACGTCTTGATCGCAGAATCCACCCGTGAATTCGTGGATTTGCTGGGCCACGCAGTGGCCACGGGCCTTGAGCCTGCCGAACGGCAGGAACGGCGTCAGATCGCTGAGCAGCACACTTGGGAACGACGAGCACAGCAACTTTTGGCCGAAATTGATGACTGCGTGCTCACCGACACGTAGACTCGAGTAAGCCGACGGATATCGTTCGTTCGGCCACGCCACCGATAATTGGGGATCGTGTGGCATGGGGGTGCCGCCATGGCGGCAAATTTTTGGGGGAAACATGTTTGTTAACGACATGCTGCGCAGCTTAATCCACCGATGGTACATAGTACTCGCGGGATTGCTGGCGACAGTAGGCATGGTCTACGGGGCCTATGCAGTCACGCCGGTCACCTACCAGGCGCAGGCCACAGTCATACTGCTGCCGCCGGAAAAATCTGTAGTGGACGGAGACAATCCGTATCTCTACCTCGGCGGGCTGGGGCAGGCGCTGAACGTCTTGGTGATCAGCATGAACTCTGCGGAATCCCAGAAAGCCTTGGTCGGGGAGCAGGAAGGTTATGGATACGCGTTGGAACAGGACGCGACAACCACTGGCCCGATCATCAACATCACCACCGTGGCGCCTGAAGCCGACGCAACCATGGCGTTGCTGGACCAAGTAGTAGCCCAGGTGCCGAAGACCCTTGTGGGGCTTCAAGACCAACTGGAAGTCCAAGCGAACGCGCAAATCGGCATCATGACACTCGCCAAGGACGCTGAGCCTGAGGAAGAAAACAAGAAGCAGCTGCAGCTCATGGCAGTCGCAGCGGGAGCCGGTGGTGTGGGTACGCTGCTGCTCGCCGCCGCCGTCGACAAGTTGCTGGCACGACGCAGCGCCAAGCGCGCCAACGATCAGGGCGGGGACAAAACGTCTCGGCGCAGGCGCTCAGATAAAAAGAAGAATTCACGGCTCGAAAACGACCAAACCGGGGACGACAGCCAGTTGCCTGGGCCGGCGACGGGTGAGGTGCCGGACGGCAGCGACTCTGACAGCCCGCGTTCGACCGACGCATCGATTCTGCAGGTCCGCAGCCTGAAAGCCTTCAACGGGTTCTAACTGATGCTGACGATTGCGCTTCCAGCACCAGCGAACACGCCCGTCAAAACGACGCGAACCAGCGTCAAGTCGGATGCAGTGACCGGGCTAAGCATCTATGTTGCGCTGATGTTCCTGATTCCCAGCGACCGGGTGGTTGCACAACTGGGCGGATCAGGCACGCCATCGGTCGTTTTTTCCATTGGACTTCTGGTCTGGTGGCTGTGGTTCCGCGCCCGACGGTCAACACGAGCGCGATTCCCCAACCCGGTAGTTATCGCCTTCACCATGTTCTGCATTGCGGTCTTGGCCAGCGAGGTGGTCGCCGCAACCATGACCGTCCCCATGATGGATCGAAATGCCGCCGATACGGGGCTGATCAAGCTAGCCAGCTATGCCGGTGTGTTTTTCGTCGCGGCCGACGGCATCCCGAGTTTCGACCGGCTCATGGTCCTGATCCGACGATTGGTCTTTGCCGGTGCGCTGGTGGCCTTGCTGGGCGTCTACCAGTTCGCCACCGGGACGGTGCTCATCGACAGGATACCGACCCCAGGGCTGGCCAGCAGCGACGGTGGTATCGACATGCGCGGCGGGTACATGCGCCCGCGAGGCACTGCCAGGCACGCATTGGAATTCGCCTCGGTGATCACGAGCATCTTGCCGCTTGCATTGGCCTTGTGCGTGGGAGACCAGACGCGCCGGGTGATCCGCCGACTCGTTCCTGTCATGCTATTGGTACTCACCGCCTTGATTTCTTTGACTCGATCGGCGCTCATCGGCCTGGTGCTGGGGTTCGTAGCGATGTTTCCGTTCTGGGACAGCAAAGTGCGGCGCATTGCCATTGCGTCGATGATTGCCGGGATGGGCGCTGCCGCGGTCGCGTTCCCGCAGCTGATTCGGACGATCGGGGACATGTTCTCCGCCGTGGATTCAAGCGTCAACTCACGCACCGATAGCTACGGCGTCGCCTTCGAGATCTTTGCGATCCATCCGTGGTTTGGCCGCGGGTTTGGAACATTTCTTCCTTCCTACCGCATCTTGGATAACCAGCTGCTCCAGTTGCTGCTCGAAATCGGCATCGTGGGCATCCTGTGTTTCCTCGGCCTGCTGCTGACCTCCGTCTACTGCCTCTTCGCGGTGCGCAAGGCAAAAATGAGTACATTGGAAAGCCATGTGGGCGTGGGCCTGGCAGCCTCGATCACGGTCGGTGCGTCGCTCATGGCGTTTTTTGATGCGTTGTCCTTCCCCCAAGCGCCCGGAGTCCTCTTCTTGGTGCTTGGATTGGCGGCGGCGTACGTGAGGCTGGCCGGCGAGGAGAACACCTATAACAGGATCATGATCCCCGTGGTTTCCGTATCAAAGCATCGGGCGCATCTGCTGGCAACGGTAGCGGCGATGCTGGTACTGCTCATTGCGGCGCCCGTTGCCATGGCAATCAAGTCGACTCCGGGCATTGTCTGGGCCCAACGCGACGTTGTTTTCCTTCCGCCGGCTTCCTCGGTGGGCGGCAATTCACTGAGATCCGATGCTCGGGACCTGATTCCGTTCGCCACCATGGTTGAGCACAGCTATGACGGGGTGCACGGGCTGGACGCCATCCAAACTGTGTCGGCGCCAATTTATGGAACCGGTATCTCCTCTGGTTCAGCTGTGTACGTCCCGAACGCGGGAGGCCAATGGCAAACGTACATGACCGACGCAATCATCAGCGTCGAAGTGGTCGCAGACACTAACGAGGCGGCATTGCAGAAGCTCAATGTCATGACCGACGAAATCGTGGCTTTGGCTGCACAACCTCAAGCGGATATGAAGATCATCGAAAGTGCCTATATTCTCACCGATACGTATCCGGAAGAAGTTGTGCCGCAGACCATCATGCCGCGGACCAAATGGGCCCTGTTGCTCTTTGGATTCCTCACCATTGTGGGTGTTGGATTTGCCTACGACTTGACCCGGCGAAAGCTCGGCTGGCCCTAACCGCAACTGATTCACGAAAGGCGAGATATGGACTACAAGCGAACGCAGAAGGCAGCCGCCGTCTGGAAGCCAGTGCTGCTCCTTTCGGCCGGCCTGCTGGCCCTGTCCGGCTGCAGCACGGCTGCCGGGAACGTATCTTCGCTGCAGGATGATCAGCGGGCCATCGACGGAGGCGCCGATTACTATTCGCAGTTCACGAATGGACTGCCCGATGACACCGGGTTCTTTCCGCTGGCTCTTTGGCATGAGAGCCTGACCGACGTCGCGGGGGTCCAAGCCGACAAGTCGTTCGGAATCAACACCTATGTTGAAGTCACTCCGGACTCGGACACTTCCTTGGCCCGGAACCAAGACATGTATGTTCTGTCCAGCCTTCCCACAGAAGAACAGAACGGATTCGTGCTGCCTGATGAAGTGGACATGTGGGCCAAATCCGGCGACGGTCTCTGGACCGGGGCCTGGCCGGGGGAAGCCCCCGTGTGCGAACCGGAAGAGAGTCGCTGCGGTTACACCGTGATGGAGCAATCCCTGGCCAAGGCGCCACAAGGCTTGGCTGTCTACGCGAACTTCGGCAAAGGGGTGACGTTCTGGGATCCGGATGAACCCGGGAAGAAGTTCGTCAATTCCTATGCCGATATAGTCTCGGCCGACAACTACTGGTTTACGGACCCGAATATCTGCAGCCAGCATGAGGGGGGAAGACGATTTGAGACGCCGCGGGACATGACCGCGGAAGAATGCCGTCTCGCCGCCAACTACGGGTGGACGGTCGAAAGAATCCGTAACCTGATGGATCCCGAAGCTCGCAAGCCCGTGTGGGGATTCGTTGAAATCGGGCTGCCTTTCGCCAACGGCTCTCGCCCGATTGCCAGCCAGGAGATCCGTGCGGCGGTGTGGCAGAGCATCATCGCCGGGGCTCGGGGCATTGTGTACTTCAACCACAGCTTCGGCGGAACGTGCCAGTCCCAGCATGTGTTGCGGGACTGCGGAACCGAGCTGGGCAACGATCTTTCGGCGATCAACACGGAGGTGGCCAATCTCGCTGCGGTCATCAACGCCCCCGTTCTTGAAGGAGCAGTGGCCGTCAATGGCCCGACGAACGCGGTGGTCAAGTCTGTCGGCCATGACTTGTACATCTTGGCTGGTTCGGCACAGGCAGCGAAGCAGGAGACGGAATTCAGGGTCTCATGCGATCTGCAAGGAAGTGTTGAAGCCATCGGTGAAGGCCGGACGATCCGGGCACCTGGCGGAACGTTCACAGACGTGTTTGCCGACGGTAACGCGATTCACCTCTACAAGCTTGCCGGGGCCAGCTGCTGAACCGTTGAGCTGCTGGACCGCACCACGCGGCGAGGGCCCGCATGCCGCTTGGGCGCGCTACACGCCGCTGGGTTCAGGCAACTAAGAGAACCCGGCCGGGGAAATGGAGATCAAACATGAATCTCCAAGTCCCCGGCCGGGTTCTACGTGCCTTTCAGCAGAGGAGCTATGCGCAGCCGCCAAGCTTGCCCCGCTCAACTGCGGCTGGTCAAGTCCCGCTCCCAGGTGACAACCTTGGTCTGGTCCTGCCGGTTCTTTAGCCTGGCAGCGGCAACCATAAGGGCATAGACCGTTGCATCAAGCGCCGACCGCGGCCCCGCAACGGAACGCGCCAATTCTCGGGCTGTCTGCATAGTGCCGGAGGTGGTGGCCATGGTTGGGGCCTCCGAAGCAATTTCAGCCTGCCCGCGATAGTTGCGCTTCAGGATGCCCATCAAGGCCTGGACCGTGCGCGGGGTCGCGACCTTGACCGGGATGCTTGGTACGATCTGCTTTTCCTCGGCCCCGAACTGCAGATCCACAAACAGGTCGTCGCCGGTGAGCTCCGGGAACTGCTCGAACCGGGCACGTCCCGAGGCGCTCATGGCGTACGCCCCGGCGCCCCACAGCGCGCTGTTGGTCGAGGGCAGCCGGCGGCGCGCCCGGTAAAAGGAACGGACCGCCCACGATGCACCGGTGGTGTCGTATTCGAACGCGGGACGGGCAGACAACGCACCTGGCTGGTTCAGCCGTTCGAAGGTCATGCGCAAGGCCGACACAGTCAACGTGATATCGGCATCCAGATACAGCCGGGGGAAGGTATCGGTGGATTCGTCGGCCATATTCAGGGCCGCCACCTTCGACGGGACGGGAGATTCAATCACCCGCACTCCGGCAAAACTGCGGGCAATATCCGCAGTGTTGTCGGTGCAGCCGTTGCAGGCAACGATGACCTCGATCGTGCCTGCCGCCGCCAGCGGAGCCAACGGGGTCAATGTGCGGGCAATGACACTGGCCTCATTGTGCGCCGGGATGATCACCGCACCGTGGGGGAAATACGCACCCCCATTGACCGTCTGCGTCCCGGAGGGCAGCGCCTGCCAGGATTTCTCGTCGGCGACCCGTGCGAAAAGGCCCCGATGCGCCGGCTTGTTGCGCCGCGCGGCATGGTGCAGGGCCACAAGCGCATGGTATGCGGACGCATGGCGCGGCGTTCCGTGCTTGCGGGCGTAACGCACCCGGTTGACGGCCATGAGCGCGTTGAGCTCCAGGGAAGCTCCCGACCCGCCCATCTGGTGGGTCATCACCGCTGCTGGCTCGTACCAGATCTTCGCCCCCGCAGCACGCGCACGCTGGAAGTAGTCCGTCTCCTCCGAGTACAAGAAGAACTGCTCATCCCATGGGCCGAGCTGCCGCTCCAGCTTCGCGTCGATGAGCAGCGCGGCACCCGTGGCCCAGTCGATCTGGTGCGGATGGGCGTAGCTTTCCGAATCGAACTCGATCTCGGTGGTCCATCCCGGCCTGGATGAAAGCTTGGCGCCAAACAACGCGTCACCCAGCGCACGCATCAAGGTCGGCTCGCGGCGCAGCGATACGTAGGTTGTCCCGTCCGACTCCAAAAGTTTCGGCACCACAATTCCCGCCCCCGACCGGCGCATGCGTGCCGTCAGTGCTGAAATAGCTCCGGGGGAGACCGTCAGGTCGGGGTTGAGCACCAAAACGGCATCGCTGTCGCCGATCAGCGTGCGGGCCATGTTGATACCGCCTGCGTAACCGAGATTGGCCCGATTTTCCAAGACGAGGACATCTTCGTGTTCTTCAAGGATGGAAAGGGTTGCATCGCGGGACCCATTGTCGGAAACCACCACCCGAAGGTGCATGTTCTGAGCTTCGTTGCGAAGGCTGTCGAGCAGGTCTTGAATCGAATCTTCATTGTTGTAGGTGACGGCCAGGATGCTCACGTCAGCGTGTTCCGAAGCGGAGCAGAACCTACCCGGCGAAGTCTGCAACCGCTCCAGCGCCTTCGGGAGGTTTTCGACCTTGCGAGGTTCGACGCGTCCCGTCAGATGGGCGCGCTCACGTCGGATCCGCAGCAATCCCGGGGGATCGTTGACCAGATAGCGCTGCGCCAGTCGACGAGGTTCAAGGCTCAGCCGCCATGCCCATTCCAGGCCGTTGTCGCTGACCCAGGCAGGCGATCGCTTGACTGCGCCGGCCAGGAAATCCACCACGGCGCCGAAGGCCAGAAGCACCTTGGCCCCGGTTAGGGCTCCATAGCTGGCCATCCACAGCTCCTGGCGAGGTTTGCCCAGGCCCACCACCAGGATGTCGGTCTGCGAGTCGTGGATTTGTTCGGCCAGCTCGAAGGACGCCTGCGGATTCTCGACGTCGTCCCGCGACGGGGCCCAGAATCCCGAAACCTTGAGCTGTGGCCTGTCCACCGGTAGCGTTGCGGCCAGCTGCCGCTGCACCCGAGGCTGGCCTCCGAGGAAACCGACGGAGAGATTCTCCTGCTCGGCGGCATCGAGGATGGGCCCTATGAGATCGCTGCCGGCCAAGCGCGGCCACGTCTGCTTAGTGATCTGGTTGGCTTGGGCCACCAACGGCGCCCCGTCAAGCAACGTCAACCAGTGCATGCCGCGCTCTGCGGCATCGTGCACCGGATCGTTGCCGGGGCGCAACGGCCTGGTGTTGTGCGTTGAATCGCCCAGCACCCCGCGCCACCGGCTTTCGTTGCCGAACTGCACGATATGGTCCAAGTTCGCCGACACGACCGAGAGCGGGCCCACGGAATCCGTTGGCGCCAAGGCATGATCGATGATCCGCTTGACCGCAGCGGGCTGGTCCATCAGGTCGACGACGATGCCTCCGAGACTGATTTTTTGATGAGTTGAGTACACTTGCGACTCCTTGCAAAATCCAGCCGGGCGCGGCCGCAGGGCTTTGCTGCAGGCGGCAGGGACTGGTACGACGTAGGTGAATGAAAGGCGCGGCGGATTCAGCCGACCGGGGCGAGCTGTTCGTCAGCGACGGAATAGCGCTCGCCGGTAGCGGGACAGACCCACTCATCGCCTTCGAGGACCAGGCGGTGGCCTGATTTTCCGACCCAGCCGATCTGCTTTGCAGGAACTCCCGCCACAAGTGCATGTGCAGGAACGTCCTTGTTGACCACGGAGCCCGCGGCCACCATGGCCCAGGCACCGATTTCGACAGGCGCAACACAAACCGCGCGGGCGCCGACGGACGCTCCTTCGCGCAGGGTGACGCCTACTGCATGCCAGTCCGAACCGTCTTTCAGCGAGCCGTCGGTATTGATGGCGCGCGGATAGAGGTCGTTGGTGAGCACGGCGGCGGGGCCGATGAACACGCCATCTTCAAGGCGCGCAGGTTCATAGACCAAAGCGTAGTTCTGGATTTTGCAATTCTTGCCCAAGATCACGTCAGGGCCGATGTAGGCACCTCGACCGATGTTGCAGCCAGCGCCGATCTCGGCCCCCTCGCGGACCTGCGCCAAATGCCAGATGCGTGCGTCGGCACCGATACGTGCCCCCGCGGAAACATCAGCGGTGTTTTCAATATGTGACATGTAATTTCCCCCAAGTATGGCTCCGTATTAGCCATGGGCGCCCAGCAAGTGCGGTGTTGGGCACCTCGTAGCTCCGAGGATAGATTCAGCGCACAACTTTCTCAATGCGAATTGCTGAATTACGTGGCAAATAGGTGGGAATAGCGTACTTGCAAGTAGTAATCGAGTGTCACGCTTGGAAGCCAAAAGCGACATCAGGGCCCATGGCGTTCTAGTCTTGTGGTGGTGATATTCCGCATTCGTGGGGGATCGGGATATCCATGGGGGAGAAAATGAAATTCAAGTCTTTGATTGCCGTAATTCTGTCTTTGGCGGCAATTCTTTTTGCGGTGGCTATGACGCTGGACTGGATGGGGCGACCAGAGGCGCCATCAATGGCTGGAGCACCGTCGAGCACCGCGGTTGCGGGCGCTTCCAAGGGCACCGATTCGCCGACAGGCAGCGCCGATACGCCCATCGAGACATCGCCGACGCAGCCATCGTCCGGCGGCGCGAAGCCTTCCCAGCCAGCGGACACTTCGGAGAACGTCGAAGCGACCCGCCCGAGCTGGAATCCGCAGCCAACACAGGCCGATGAACGCCTTGAGGTTCCTGAGGATCCTGAGAAATCCTCCGGCGCCCTGCCAAGCGGCGAACCGCGCAAGCCGGTGTTGACTAAGGCACCGAAGCCCGGAGCCGCAGAGGGGAAGCTGACCAAGGGATTCCCCAAGGACGCCATGCCGCTGCCGTCGTCCACGACGATTGAACGGTCTTCCGTCGAGAAGCAGTCCTCGCTGGTCATGGTGGGGGTGCAGGGCCGCAGCAAGCAGGGCGTGGAAGAAATCCTCGCGTTCTACGAGTCGCATTTCAAGGACCTCCAATGGCTGGCAACCACCAGTTCCGAGGCTGACGGGAGCACCCGGCTACAGGCAGGATTCGGTCAGGACACCGCCACGGTGACACTGCACCAACTGCCCACAGGATTGACCGAAATCAACGCTGCCGGCGTCTTCACCGTGGAGGACTAGGGAAAATGTACCTGAGCCTCTCGGACTGGAGAAGCAACAAGGCATCCAACACCTCCCGGGCCGCAAAAGTGGCGTTCAAGGCCTCGCCGACGGTGATCGCCCTGGGCATCGTGAGCATGCTGACGGACATCTCCTCGGAATCCGTCGCCGCCATCCTTCCCATGTACATCACCGGTGCGCTGGGGCTGTCCATGATCGCCTACGGATTCTTCGAGGGCCTGAACCAGTCGGCCAGCGCGCTGGTCCGCATCGCCGCCGGATACGCCGCCGACCAGACCAGCCGGCCCAAACCGGTAGCAGTCGCAGGCTATGGGCTGTCCATGGTGGCGCGTATCGGACTGCTGTTCGCCACGGGGTTCGCCGGAATCGCCGCAATCATCGGGGTGGACCGCGTGGGCAAGGGGATCCGCACGGCGCCGCGCGATGCCATGATCCAACAGGCGTCCCAGCCCGAGCACCTGGCTCGCTCCTTCGGCCTGCACCGGCTGCTGGACACCATCGGCGCCACCGCGGGCCCCATGCTGGCTTTCGTCGTCCTGCTGCTGGTCCCTGACGGATACCGTGCAGTTTTCGTGCTGTCGCTGGCCGTGGCGATTCTGGGCGTCGCGGTGCTCGTTCTGGTGGTGCCCAATCGCAAGCTGGGGGCGAAGCCCGTACCTGCAGCGCAGTCCCGCACTGCGGCCGCGGAACCGGAGCGGAGCATCCAGGTGCTGAAATTCAAGCCGTTGCTGCGGATGCTGTCGCGCGGGCGGATGGGAAGGATGCTGTGCGCCGCGGGCTTGCTCGGCCTGCTGACGGTCGGCGACGGCTTCGTCTACCTGGCGCTCATGGCCCACGGAACGATGGACTACTTCTGGTTCCCGCTGCTGTTTGTGGGCTCCAATCTGGTGTTCCTGCTGCTGGCGATCCCCTTGGGCAAGCTGGCAGACCGGACGTCCCGGGCAGCAGTTTTCGTTGCGGGCCATCTAGCACTAGCCGTCGCCTACCTGTGCGCCAGCGGGGGAGGATCGCTGTTCTTCATCGTTTCCGCCCTCGCAGCTCTGGGGCTGTTCTACGCGGCGACCGACGGAGTGCTGGCGGCCTTGGCTGGACAGCTTTCGCCGGAGGGATCGGTGTCCACGGGGATCGGGGCGGCGCAGACGGTTGTGGCCGTAGCCCGCTTGTTGTCCGCTACGGGATTCGGCGTGCTGTGGGTGCTGTTCGGGTCTAACCTCGCCCTGCTCGGCGTCGCGGCCTTGCTTTTGCTCGCGGTCCCGTTGGCTTGGTATCTTTTGCTCGGAAAAGCCTCCCGGCCGATTGAGGAGAATTCATGAGCGATACCGGGCCCAAGTTCGTGGGAAGGCAGCGGACGCTGGTTCTAATTGCCATTGCGGTGCTGGTCCTCGGAGCGGCCGGGATCTACAGCGTGCAGGCCTTCCAGCGCTACCAGGAACGTACAACCGGCGCCTCGGCGGCGGCGTTGCGTGCGACCATGCCCGAAGGCGACCGCATCGTCTTCCGCAATACCGCCATGGGAGAGGGCTACGGGTCCATGGCCGCCGTCGCCCTGGACGCGCCGTCAGGGCAGCGCGCGGTGACCGAGATTCCCTGCGACCGGGTGGCCGAGCGTGCGGGGCTGGTGTCCTGCATGAAGACGCGCCGCGGGATTCCCACGACCTTCGAAAACGACGTGCTTGATGCCGACGGAAACCTTGTTGAAACCCTGCCGCTTCCGGGCATCCCGAGCCGCACCCGTATATCCGACGGCGGCCTGGTGGCGACCACGTCATTCGTGACAGGGCATTCCTACGCGGCCGGGAGCTTTTCCACCGAGACCACGGTGACCAGGGCCGACGGCACCGGGTACGGAAACCTCGAGGACTTCACCATGATGGTTGACGGCGAGGAGCTCACTGCCGTGGACCGCAACGTCTGGGGCGTCAGCTTCGTCAACGACGACGAGTTCTACGTGACCGTCGCCTCCGGCGGCAATACCTGGCTGATGAAGGGGAGCTTCTCCACGCGGACCTTGGCCTCGGTGCTCGGGAACGCCGAATGCCCCTCGGTATCGCCGGACCGCACCCGCGTCGCGTACAAGAAGCGCACCGGTTCGGGCGCGGCGGTGCATTGGGATATTGCGGTGCTGGATCTGCAGACCGGCAAGGAAACTGTCATCGGGTTGCGCGACGGCTTCGACGACCAGCTTGAATGGCTGGACGACGGCCGGCTGCTCTTCGGGGTTCCGCGTCCCGGAGCAGTGGGAGACAGCGACGTCTACGTCATCGATGCCCGGGCCGAGGCGGAACCCGAGCTGCTGATTGAACATGCGTGGTCGCCATCGGTCGTGCGGTCGGCCAACTAGCGCCACGCCTTGTACTGTTTCTGTTGATGTCCGGAGACCACAGCGCCCGCGAACTGCGGATGCTGCCCTTCCCCCTACTGCTCCGAAGCCTCGGGCGGCCTGGAGGGTTGCGGCACAACGCCGTCCGTGTCGTCCGGCGTCGGCGTAGGTGTTTCGCCGCCGTCCGCCGTGGGCGTGGCCGTCGGGGATGGCTGCGTCGGCTCCGGATCCCCGGTGGTCTGCGGTGCACCGGTCGGCGGTGCCGCCGGAGCCGTGGTTTCGGCAGGCGCGTCGGAGGCTTGCTCCACCGAGGAGGGCTCGTCCGGTGCTTGCCGGGCTGCTGGCGCCTGATTGACCGAATACAGCAGGTCCACGAAGTAGTTGCTGTTGTTCCAGGAATTCGAAGGCCGGCTTCCGGGGCCGTAGGCGAACAACCCGTTGCTGCCCGACAGGCTCAGCGCTGCGTTGTCCTTGCCGTTGGCGAAGTCCGCACCAGTGACGACGTACCCGCCGTTGGGCGCGTGGTAGGACACCGTGAACTGCTCACCGTTGCTGATCGCCACCGGAGTGCTCAGGTACGCGGTATACCAGCCCGGAGTCGTGGCCGGCCCGAAGGTCGTGGTGGCCAGCAGGTTGCCCTGGGTATCCCACAGGCTTCCGCTGGAGGCCCCGGAACCGGTGCTGCCGCGGTAGTAGCGGATCGCGTGGACCGTCAGGTCGGCGGATGCCGCCAGATGCATGCCCAGCTCGACCTCGCCGGTGTCCTGCGGATCCAGGGTCTGCGGAACCTGGTCTCCCAGGAAGGAATCCAGCTGGAGATCGGCTCCGGCGGTGTGGACGGTCCACGGCGCGATGGCGGCCGCGCCGGATTCCACGCCGCGGATGTTCTGCGGCGTGATGGTCAGCACGCTGCTCTCCGGCAGGGCGGAGACTGGCGTGAACGTCACCGTAGTGCCCTGCTGGCCCAGCTGCGAGGTCCCCGGGATCTCGCCGTCCGGCCCGGTGACCTTCAGCGTGGCACCGCTCTCCAGCGCCTGGCTGAAGGTTGCGCTCAGCGTGCTGTCCAAGGCGACGTTCGAGGCTCCGGCTTCAGGGTTGCGTTCGGTGACGGTGACCGGCGGAGCCTTCGGGACGAACCTCACGTCCACCAGGTAGCTGGTGGTTACCGAACCGGCTGGGTAGCCTGTGCCGTAGGTGTAGTGGCCGGCCTGCGCACTGGTTTTCAGGTGCCCGGTTTGCGTGGCGGTGGCGAACTTGGTGTCTCGAAGGCGGCGTACTGCCAGCCGGAGACGTTGGTGTCCGGGAACTGGACCGTTGCCAGCACCTCGCCCGAGGTCGAGTACAGCGTGCCGGTATGCGTTCCGGTTTCTCCGATGCTCCGGTAGAACTCAAGCCCGGTCAGTTTGCCTTCGACATCCGAGGAGAACCTGGTGCCCAGGGTCACCGGCGTTCCGTCGTCAATTGCCGGGATGGTCGGCGTCTCAGTGTTGCCGAACAGTCCGCACGGGCAGTTTGCGGGATCCTCCGGCACCGCGGCAGTCCGGAATGAATAGGAGGACGGGTTGGCGAAGCCTTCCGGCTCCCCGCTGATGGAGAAATCCACGGTGTAGACGGTGTCCGCCTGCAGCGGCGCCTGCGGGGTGAAGGTCAGCGTGGTGCGTTCGGCGTTCAGCGCCGAGGAGCCGTCCACGGCAGTTCCGCCCTGTTTCAGCGACAGGGTCGAGCCCTCGGCCACCGCCCGATTGAACGTGACGGACACCGGAGAGGTGGTCTCGACCGACGATGCCTGCGCTTCGGGACTGCGGGAGGTGACCTTCAGGTCGCTCGGTGCCGAACTGCTCGGCGCTGGCGTTTCGGTGGGCTGACCGGAGCCGGACAGGCTTCGGTAGACCAGGTCGGCGAAGTAGTTGCTGTTGTTCCAGGAACTGCCGGGCATGCTCCCGGCGCCATAGCTGTAGATGCCGTTGGCGCCCGTCAGCGACAGGACACCGTCGGTCTTTCCGTTGGCGAAGTCAGCGCCCGTGAAGACATACCCGCCCTTCGGGGCCTGATAGGAGACGGCGAACTCGGCCCCCGCGGCCAGGGTGACCGGGGTGCTCAGGAACGCGGTCTGCCAGCCCTGTGCGGTGGTCGCGGGGAAGCTGGCGGTGCCCAGGAGGTTGCCCTGCGCGTCCCAGACGCTTCCGGTGTGCTCGCCGTATCCCAGCGGGCCCTGGTAGTAGCGCAGCGCCTGGATTTCGATGTCCTGGCTGCTGGTCAGCCTGATGCCGAGCTCGGCCGCGGAAGAATCCGATGGATCGAGATTGGCCGGTTCCTGGCTGCCCAGGAAGGTGCGCAGCTGCTCGCCGCCTCCCGCGGTGCGGAAGGTCCACGCGGGGATCTGTGCCGCACCGGTGTCCGTGCCGGAGATGTTCTTCGGCGCGACGGTGATGACGCTGGCCTCGGGCAAGGGGGCGCCGGGGGTGAAGGTCAGTTTCCTGGCGTCTTCCGAGACCGCGGTGGTTCCGGCGA
>SMEN01000201.1_pt1 | contig 19624 bp, 14 predicted proteins | sample 2456271 | NCBI WGS metagenome assembly SMEN01 (sample SAMN10132593, study PRJNA489261) | soil metagenome | isolation source: day1 control-loamy sand soil ammended with raw manure from dairy cow... | place: USA | collected 2015-04-01 | reverse complement strand
GCGGCTAATTTTGCCCAGCCTTCATCGTCAAGTTTCCCGCTTCGAAGCTTCTGCATGTTGAGCTTGCCGATTAAAGCTGCAAGCCGGTATGCAATTTGTTTTGAGGGCATTTCCAAGCTGTAGAATTGGACGGTTTGTTCTTTAGGTAATGTGTCTAAAGCTGCTTGGATGAATCTGAGACACAGACCTGTTTTTCCCATTGAAGGCCTTGCGGCAAGTATGTTGAGACCTGTAAACCAACCACCAGTAAGGTTGTTTAGGTCGATCAGTCCAGTGTCTAGGCCTAGTAAGCTGATGTTGTTTTGAACGGCGAAATCCACTTCATCAATCACCTCCAGCATGACCGCCCGGAGGTCGGTAAAATTGCTGGCTGATTCGGACGAAAGCGTGAACAGCTCCCGCTCAATTTCCTCACGTACATCTTCACTGATAGCCTCTTTAGAGCTGGCTAGGCGGGTGCAATCATGGCCAATCTTGATCAGTCGTCGCAGCTGTGAGCGCTCTCGAACAATGTCGCGGTAGGCTTCAATGTTTGCAGTAGAAGGGGTGTTGAGACAGATTTCACCGACATAGGCCAAAAACTCCTGATCGCCCATCTCGCGCTGCATGGCAAGTTCGGAAATGGTTATGACATCAAAAGGCTCGCTGCGCTCAGAAAGTTCGCGGATCAGTTTGAATAGCTGCCTATTGTTAAACTGAAAGAAATCCGACTCGTTAAGCACTCCGGCAATGAGGTCCCAGGTCTGGTTGTCCAGAATCAGTCCGCCTAGTACGGCGTGTTCTGCTTCGAACGAGTAGGGTGTAGATGAGGATAAATTAGTCATTCGCTACCTTCCCCAGCCTCAAACTGAGCAAGCGTAGAAGCATCGAACATGCTGTTTACTTTCTCTGGGGTCAGCTGTCGAAAGTCATCTGCCCACTCTGGGAAAAGCTCAATGGCCAGTGCAGTCATTGTTTCCAATGCTGACGGAGCTTTTCTGCCTGACGGTTTGCGTGTTTCAATTCGGTGGGCAGGCATTGAAAGACTTGCTGCGCGTCGGTACGAGGCTAGGTTGGGAACAGATGTGTTGAGTACGCGAATGCCTGAATCACCATCAAATGTGCTGTGCAGGTTTTCTGTAATCAATCGTGCATCAGTTGTGACTGCATCGGCTCTGTTGATAAAGACCTGCAACTCTGGCAGCTGAATACCCATGTATTGATAGCTACTAAGCTCATCAAACAGCGCTATGGTTCCACGCCGAAACTCACGTGCTGCGAGTAGCTCCGGGATAATTGGAGAGATTGCGGTGTCAGCTGCCAGCAGTGCCATTTCGAGCGTGACGGAGCGTGCGCCTTGGGTGTCCATGACAACCAAGTCGTAATCGTCTTTAAATGCTTCCAGTAAACGGAGAAGTCGTAGGCGACCGTCAGCAGCGTTAAGTAGCAGACTGTTCAGCTGGCCCTGATCATCATTTGACTTGATGACATGAAGATTCGGTATGGAGGTGCCGGAGATGATTTCGCTGTGGCGAGTCTCGTTGAAGCCAACGAGCTGAAATATGCCACCATCAGCTTCAGCTTCTAGGTGGAAATAACTGGACAGAGTTGGTTGAATATCTAAGTCAAGAAGCAGGACGCGTTTCCCTGCATCGGCAGCAATAGCTGCTAAGTTGACTGCTGTTGTGGTTTTACCTACGCCACCTTTAGTGGAAATAACAGCTACTTTTTTCATGACTACCTCACAGAAAGAAATCTGAGAGGTGCTTTTAAACCTGAGTATGTGAGGAGTTTTCAACCCTTAAAAAGGGGTGCTTGGCATTTTGACTTGTAATCAGTAGGTCCCGAGTTCGACTCTTGGTGCCGGCACCATTTTAAAAGGCCTCGCAGAAATGCGGGGCTTTTTTTTGTCCATTATTTGGCGTTTAGCGATTTTTACGCGCCTTATCCATGGCCTAGCTCTGCTGTAAAACAGGTTAAACACACAGGTGTTGCGCTGTACTCGCCTTAAAGATTTTGTGTGTTTGCGCCGCCTACTCGCCCCTTTGCTCTGCCTAAATACACCTAAGTATTTGATTGGACTGCAGATTTGCACACCTTATCTGCACGCGCGACTGGTTGTAAGTTCTAAGTTCGCTTTCTAGACTCGAGTCAACCCTAACGTAATGCTTAGGGTGCCTATTTCAAAAATAATTTCAATAATAGGAACTCGCCATGCTTATCTTAAGCTACCTCGGCCTTTTTGTAGGTCTGTCACTTTTGGTCATTATGACCATGCGCGGTATCGGTATTATTGTCTCAGCGATTGTCTGTGCACTGGTTGTTGCTCTAACCAGTGAGATGAATCTTGGTGATGCCATGCTCAACTATTATATGAAGGGCTTTACCGGTTTCTTTACCACTTGGTTTCCAGCCATCTTACTCGGCGCTATTTTTGGCCGCTTAATGGACGACAGTGGTGCTGCGCTCTCGATTGCTAATAAAACTAAGCAGGTGCTGGGTGCTAAACGCGCGATTATGGCAGTGGTGGGTGCTGGGGCGATTTTGACCTATGGCGGCGTTAGCGTGTTTGTGGTGGGCTTTACCTTATATCCAATTGCCTTTGAGTTATTCCGCAGCGCTAATATCGCTCACCGTTTTATTCCTGCGGCGATTATTTTTGGTTCTATTTCCTTCACCATGGTGTCGCCCGGTTCGCCAGAAATTCAAAACCTAATCCCCACCACTTATTTTGGTACCACGGCCACTGCCGGTGGCATTATTGGCCTATTAATGGCTTTGCTGATTATGGTGTCCGGTGGTTTCGCTTTAAGGTTTATGGCCAATCGTGCAACTGCCAATGGTGAAAATTTTGACTTGCCAGCTGACTATGGCGAGGAAGCGGTGAGCAAAGAATCACTGGTGAGCTTTCTCAGTGCGATTGTCCCGCTTATTATCTTAGTGGGTGGTTTTAACCTGCTCAGCCACTATATTAGTGTGATTGAGGCGTTACTGGCGGCGATGCTGAGCAGTTTGCTGATCGGTTATGTACTGTTTCGTAAAACCATTGAAGCGCCTGGGAAAATGATTAGCGTGGGCAGTGAAAATGCCTTGATTGCGATTTCTAACACCTGTGCGGTGGTCGGCTTTGGTGCTGTTGCCGCGCAGTCACCGGCCTTTGCTAATATCGTTGCGTTTCTCACCGATATGCCAGGTCTTGAATATGCAGGATTGGCGGTTGCGGTGACTGTGATTGCCGGTATTACTGGCTCAGCGTCCGGTGGTTTAGGCATCGCGCTACCGATTTTAGCGCCGATTTATCAAGGTATGGGCTTGGATAATGGCGCTATGCACCGTATTTCCTCCATCGCATCGGGTGGCTTAGATTCCCTGCCGCATAACGGCTATGTGGTCACCACCATCCGCGCGATCTGTAAAGAAACCCACCAGCGTGCTTATCCGGCCGCTTTTGTCGTGAGTGTGTTAATCCCGTTGCCGGTACTGGCCATAGCAGTGCTGCTGTACAGCTACTTTGCTTAATTCAGCTTAGGACAAATAGGAAAGTTCAAGCCTATATATGCCTTACTTAGATCATAAGAGGGGCCGCTATGGGGTTGAGCTTTTTGCAGTTGTCGCCGCTACATTATTGATGTGAAAACATCCGCAGCAGTACTTTGACTGAGAATTAACTGCAGCTGCTGTATAGTTGGCGCAGATAATGCGCTCTGTATTATAGGCTTGTTAGGCGTTAGATGCGCTGTGGGTTAAACATGTTTAAGCGATTGCGTCACTGGTTGGACAATAGACGTATTAAGAAAATGGGCTTTACTGCCGCTCAATGGGAAGCGGCAGTTGCTGACTGGCCAGTTATGCAGCGTTATCAGGGTGCTGAGCGTGAGGCGCTGCGCATTATGACCTTGCGTTTTCTTGCTCGAAAAAGCTTCAGTTCGGGCGCTGGTTTTCAATTGACCGATGCGATGGGTTTAAAAATCGCCACTATGGCCTGCGTGCCTGTTCTGCATCTTGGTCTCGATTGGTACAAGGGTTGGCGCACGGTGATTCTTTATGAGGGCGGTTTTGTACCCAATCGCTCCTATCGCAGTGGCGATGGCATTGTGCACGCTAAGGGGCCTGCTTTAAGTGGTGAGGCATGGTTTCGTGGGCCGGTGATTTTGTCGTGGCAAGCGATTACTCAATCCGGTGCATATGCGCACAGTGGTAAGGCCAGTAATGTGGTGATTCATGAGGTGGCGCACAAGCTTGATATGCTGCGCGATGGTGCCAATGGTGCACCGCCCATGCATCCTGATATGCGTGCGGGCGAATGGCACCGTATTTTTACCGCGGCTTGGGATCGCTTACAGAGTGATTTTGCGCAGGATCGACCCTTGCCGCTCAATGCGTATGGGCTGACCAGCCCGGCAGAATTCTTTGCGGTGTGCAGTGAGACGTTTTTTGAAGCTCCAGAAACCATACAAGAACAGATGCCTGAGGTGTATCGGCTGCTGTGTCAATTCTACCGTCAGCAACCGGTGCCGTTGCCAACCTGCGCGACATAAGCTGTCCATAGCGGCCAAGGTTTGATTTTTCAGCTACTTTCACCTCATCTTAGGGCATATAACGTGTTGGACTACGCGTCAATCGCATACCAAGCGCTGCAAACCTTGTGGTGGCTGATTCCCATCGCACTGATTATTGGCGTATTCAAAAAATCTTGGTTTAAGGGCATGCAAGGTGAAGTTATGGTCAAATATGCTGCCAAGTTTCGGTTGGCGGCAGGCACATACCATCCCATGCATAATCTCACCTTGCCTACGCCAGATGGCTCGACACAGATCGATCATGTTTTTGTTTCGCGCTTTGGCATTTTTGTTGTTGAAACAAAAAACATGAAGGGGTTGATTCTCGGCAAGGAACATCAAGCGCAATGGACCCAGCAATTCTTTAAGAGGTCCTACCTCTTTCAAAACCCTTTGCGGCAAAATTATAAGCATATTAAAGCCTTAGAGTTAGCGCTTGACGTCCCAGCCGAGGCTATCCATTCTGTTATTGTGTTTGTTGGTGCCAGCACCTTTAAGTCAGCAATGCCAGTCAATGTGACCCACGGTTGGGGCTTTATTGGCTATATCAAGTCGTTTCGTGACGTGCTGCTTTCAGAGGCCGAGGTGCAAAACACCTTAGCGCAGATTACTGTGCTTCGTTTAAAACCGACGCGCAAAACAAATCGGCGACACGTAAAGCAACTTAAAGCGCGCTTCGATCCGCGAACCCAGAAAAAGTGTCCAGCCTGTGGCCATAATATGGTGTTGCGTACGGCTCAGCGTGGAGGCTATGCCGGCCGCACGTTTTGGGGGTGTTCGGCGTATCCCAGCTGTCGGCAGGTACAAGCTGTGAGCTAGCAAGGGATTGAGCGGCGCTGCTTGGTTGCGCTATCAGATGTGCTGGAATTGAAGCAAACAGACGTGGGCAGATATATAGACTAATAAGCATAAATAATATTGTATGGGCTATGCCTCGCTATTTTATTTTGAGATGGAGTATATGCGTCGACTTTTAAATTATTTTGCTTGCATGCTGCTGTTGTGCTTGGCGACTGCTGCCCTTGCGCAGCCTGTCGCTGAGCCTGAGCCTGAGCCTGAGCCTGAGCGTGAGCGTATTGGACTGGTGTTATCCGGTGGTGCCGCACGCGGTTTAGCACATATTGGTGTGCTTAAAGCTTTAGAAGAGCAGGGCGTGACCATTGATGCGATTGCCGGTACCAGTATGGGCGCCGTGGTGGGTGGTTTATATGCGGCGGGTTATCGAATTGCTGAATTAGAGACCTTAGCCATTGAGTTGAACTGGCAGCGCGCTTTGTCAGATGCGCCGCCGCGTGAAGATATTCCGTTTCGCCGTAAGCAAGATGACCGTGACTTTTTGGTCAAACAAAAGCTCAGTTTCCGTGATGACGGCAGTCTAGGTTTGCCATTGGGGGTTTTGCAAGGACAGAACTTGGCGCTGCTCTTAGAAAAGCTCTTTGCTCGCGTCGGTGCACTGGAAGATTTTGACCAGCTGCCTATTCCATTTCGTGCTGTTGCTGCAGATATTGCCAGCGGTGAAACTGTGGTGTTTTCGCAAGGGCATTTAGCCTTAGCGGTGCGTGCCAGTATGTCGATTCCTGCACTATTAACTCCGGTTGAGGTGGATGGACGGCTGTTGGTGGACGGTGGGATTTCTAGTAATATCCCTGTGGATATCGCGCGGCAGATGGGTGTTGATCGAGTGATTGTGGTGGATATTGGCTCGCCCTTGGCCTCCACAGAATCCTTGAGAACAGTGTTTGATATTTTAAATCAGTCAGTGTCTTTGCTGACGCGGCGCAATTCCGAGGCGCAGTTGGCCACTTTGCAGGTCGATGATATTTTAGTGCAGCCAATGCTGGCCGGTTTCGGCGTGACTGATTTTTCCCGTGCGCAAGAAATGATGGATGCCGGTTACCGTGCCACTGATGCGCTGCAATGGCGTTTTGCTGGGCTGGCGCAGCCTATGCTTGAGCAACCTAGAGTACCCAGTAACCTTAAAAAGATTAAACAGACACCCTTGATCAGCTCGATACGGGTGCAAAATACCTCGAAAGTCGGTGATGAGGTGATTGGCTATTATATTCGGCAAAGGCTGGGCGAACCGCTGGATATTGGGCAGCTGCAAAAAGATATGGGTACGCTGTACGGCTTGGAATATTTTGATCGCGTGGAGTACCGTTTACAGCCTGAAAAGGGCGGTCATGCGCTGGTGATTAAGGCGACAGATAAGCGTACGGGCACCGATTACTTGCGCTTGGGGCTGAATTTATCGGATGACTTACGCGGCGACAGCGTCTTTAATATCGGTGCCAGTTTTCGTATGAACGGTATCAATCGCTTAGGCGCTGAGTGGTTCACTCGCGCTCAGATGGGCGATCATCAAGAGCTTTATACTGAATTTTATCAGCCGCTGGATATAGGCTCACGCTACTTTGTCTCGCCTTGGCTCAATGCTGATGTGCGCAATATTAAGTTTACCGAAGCACGCGCGCCCATCGCCGAGTACCGGCTGCAGCGGATTCGTTATGGCTTTAATCTGGGGCGACAAATTTCCACTAATGCGGAAGTGCGCTTTGGCGTCGGCTCCGGTTGGGGCAATGCAGATGTGCGCATTGGCGATCCAAACTTGCCGGACTTTAGTTTTAAAGAAGGTTATTACCAGCTGCAATATGCCTTTGATAGTTTAGATAATGTCAACTTCCCCAGTCGTGGCGAGGAAGTGCGCCTTTCGCTGATGCAACATGCCACTGAACTGGGTTCAGATGAGCGCTATCGACAGTGGTTGGTTGAGCTGAATAAACCGCTCAATTGGGGTGCCAATACCTGGGTTATCGGTGGACGTTATGGGCGTACCTTAGATGCTCAGGAAGTGGTTACCTCCAGCTACCAAATTGGTGGCGCGCAAAAGCTCTCAGGTTATCGAGAAAATGCCTTAGCAGGGCAAAATGTTAGCATTGGGCGACTGATTTATTATCGCCGTTTAACCCCCATGCGCTCTTTTTCGCTGGGTTTGCCCGTGTATGCAGGCCTCTCTTTGGAGCGTGGTCGGGTTTGGAATCAGGCTAACGATTTAAACAGTGGGTATATCAATGCGATGAGTGTATTTGTGGCAGTGGAGACCCCGTTAGGGCCACTCAACTTAAGTTATGGCATTAATAATGATGATGAAAGTGCGCTGTATCTGAATTTGGGGCGCAGTTTTTAATGCGGCACGGCTTATGTATCGTTGTTGCGTAGAGAAAAGAGGCGTCAGTGCTGCTCTGTCGGTGCGTGACAGGGCAGCGCTGCGAACGCATGGCTTATGATTCTAGAACGTCATCTTGCTCATCATCGTCTTCATCGGTAGCGTCATCGTCAATGGGCTCAAGTAATTGCAGCCAGCTGGCTAAAACATGGTGTGCTTCTTCGATACCAATGCGCTTGGTCGAGGAGAACAGCTGGATGGTGGCGGTGTCGCCCCATTTCTGTTGAATGTCTTTTTGTGTTTTTAGCAGGGCAGCACGACCGGCGCCAAAGGTCAGCTTGTCAGCTTTGGTTAATAAAATATGTATGGGCATTTTGCTGCTCGCGGCCCAATCCAGCATTAAGCAGTCAAAGGGCGTCAGAGGATGGCGGATATCCATCATCAAGACCAAACCCATTAGGCTGGTGCGACTCCCGAAGTAGGCTTCTAAGTGACGCTGCCAGTGCAGTTTCAGTGGAATAGGTACTTTGGCATAGCCATAGCCGGGTAAGTCGACCAAGCGTCGATCTTCATCGAGGCCGAAAAAGTTTAATAACTGGGTGCGGCCCGGTGTTTTTGAGGTGCGCGCTAAACCTGCCCGAGTCAGGGTGTTGAGTGCGCTGGATTTGCCTGCATTAGAGCGACCTGCAAAGGCGACTTCGTAGCCTTCATCTTCAGGACACTGCTCAACACGCGCCGCGCTGGTGAGAAAGCTGGCTTGTTGGCACAGGCCAATAATGGGGTTTTTAGGCTGCATAAGGTATCCAAGTAAAAGTGCTGCAAGAGGTTCGTGTTTGTTTTAGTCTGAGCAGTATATAATGCTTAGGATTGTATGTACGCATTGCTATCGATCTATCTGTAAAAGGTTGTCTGCGCAACAAATTGTGGTAATCTTCTCGTAATTTATAAGCGCCGAGACTCGCTCAGTCTACAGAATGATTGAGGTCGGTCCGGTAAATAATTTTTAGCCGTAGTTGGAAGAGCTGATGAACAAACTATTTGTAAGTCTGTTATTGACCTTGGGCATCAGTGGTTTAGCCCAAGCCGCTGGAGATGCTGCAGCAGGTCAAGGTAAAATTGCTATGTGTTCTGCTTGCCACAATGCTGATGGTAATAGCATGGTGCCAACCTTTCCTAAGCTTGCTGGTCAAGGTCAGCGTTATTTGCTTAAGCAAATGAATGACATTAAATCAGGTCTGCGTCCAATCGTGGAAATGACCGGAATGTTGGATGCCATGACCGAGCAAGATATGGCAGACATTGCGGCTTGGTATTCAAGTCAAAAAGGTACTGTTGGTGCTGCCGATCCTGCTGTGGTTAAGCAAGGTGAACAGCTTTTCCAAGGTGGAAAAATTGCCGATGGTATGCCTGCTTGCACTGGTTGCCATTCGCCTGATGGTGCAGGTATCGATTTAGCTGTTTACCCTAAGCTCAACGGTCAACATGAAGCCTATCTGACTAAACAGCTTACTGATTTCCGTGAAGGTAATCGTAGCAACGATGGTGATGCAATGATCATGCGTTCAGTGGCTGCTAAACTGAGCAATAAAGATATCAAAGCTTTATCAAGTTACATCCAAGGCTTAAATTAATAGCTGAGCCTATTAATCAAAACCGCCCTGCAGACCCACTGCTCGGCGGTTTTTTTGTGTCTGTGAGGTCTGTACGGCGCGCATGCTTGCCGAAAAGATATTATTCTTCTTGATCCTAATCTAGCAAGAGTTCTTATTAACAGGGCTATGCTGTAGACCATAGAGCAGACGTATGCTCCACCAGTGCGTAAAGACGTGCTGGCAGGGTTGAGGAGAATGATTGTGAATGTAATTGATCGGCGTCAGGCGTTAGCTATTACGCCCTTTTTCCGCTTAGGCTTTCGGCCTTTTTTCTTGCTGGGCAGCGTCTTAGCGATGCTGGCGATTCCTTTGTGGATTATGGGGCTCAACGGTTGGTTTGCTGAGTGGCAACCGACGGGGGGTTGGCTGGCATGGCACCGACATGAGCTTTTGTTCGGTTTTGCCGCCGCAATTATCGCGGGTTTTTTGCTGACTGCGGTGCAGACTTGGACCGGCTTTCCTGGGCTTTCTGGCAAGCCGCTGATGGCCTTGACGGCATTGTGGGTTGCTGCACGTTTGGCTTGGCTGGTTGGCGCGCCGGTCTGGTGCGTGGTGATACTCGACGGTTTATTTTTACCTTTGGTGGCGGCGCAAATGGCGCGCAGTGTCTGGCCCGTACGTCAGGTGCGAAACTATCCGCTGGTGCTGGTCTTGGTGCTACTGGCGATTGCCAATGCGCTGACTTTGTATGGCGTTGCCACAGGTAACGATCAATTACAGCGTCAAGCGACAGTAGGTGGCGTGTGGTTTGTGGCTGCGCTGATGAGCATGATTGGTGGGCGGGTGATTCCGTTTTTTACTCAGCGTGGTCTGCTGCGTAAAGAGGGTGTAACGCCTTGGCCAAAGCTGGACTGGGCTTTATTAATCGGCACTATAGTGCTGTCGATTAGCTTAATGCTGGGCTGGGCGATGCAGTCGAATAGCCTGATCGGTATTGGCTTTGCAGCTGTAGGTCTGGGGCATCTGACGCGTAACGCGCGTTGGTATGATGCGGGTATTTGGCGCGTGCCTTTATTGTGGTCTCTGCATCTGGCGCATGCGTGGATTGGTGTGGCGTGCTTGGCCATGGCATTATGGCACTTCTCGGTGTTTGCTAATATGAGCCTTGCTCTGCATGCGCTAACTGTGGGTGCGATGGGTGGCTTGATTCTAGGCATGATTGCTCGGGTAACGCTGGGCCATACTGGGCGGCAGTTGCAGCCGCCAAAATCAATGACGTGGGCCTTTGTGCTATTTAATCTGGGCGCCTTATCACGCGTGGTGTTGGTTGATTGGGCCTATATGCCAGGCTTATGGATCGCGGCAAGTTGCTGGGCGCTGAGTTTTGCTCTGTATGTGTGGCACTATGCGCCCATGTTATGGCAAGCGCGGGTGGATGGTCATCCCGGTTAGTCACGCCGCAGTGTGTTCTGAGTTGTTAAAAACCACCTGCGGGTGGTTTTTTTATGTCTGCACTGCAGGACAGTCGCGCAGCGCTGGTTGTGGTTTTCTATATTCAGCACAAAATTCGCTGTATATATCGCTCTGAGTTGATGTTTTTCACTGTTAGTAGGGTTTTAGCAATAAAACTTTAGTTTTAATTGTTGGGGGTTTATGTTTAAAATGATCGGACTAAGACTCAATAACAACAAAAAGTCATAGTGTGAGCATTATCCAGATCTCGTGTTTTATGCGATTTTAGGCTCTGCATTTATCAGCAGCAAACTCTATTTGCTTGATCACTCACGCTTGTTCATTGGTGCACTGACACAGTGCTCAATTGCTTGTTGGCTTTGAGGCGCGTATCGCGACATGCCATTCGTAGCATGTCGCCTACTATTTATAACTATAAAAACACAGGAGACATGCAGTGCATATTGGTATTCCTAAAGAAACACAGGCCGGTGAAACGCGGGTCGCCGCAAGCCCTGAGACAATAAAAAAGCTTATTAATCAGGGCCATAGCATCACTGTTGCAGCGGGCGCTGGGTTGAATGCTAGCATTGCTGATCAAGCTTATGCCGAGGCCGGTGCCAGCATCGCCAGTCAAGAAGCGGCGCTAGCTGCAGATATAGTGCTTAAAGTGGTTGCACCCAGTGCCGCTGAACTTGAGCATATTAAGCCCCATGCGGTGTTAATCGGCATGCTTAATCCCTTTTGTAATACCACTATTGCGGCACTGAATGCTGCGCAAGTGACGGCCTTTGCCTTGGAAGCTGCGCCGCGTACCTCGCGTGCGCAAAGCCTCGATGTCTTATCTTCGCAAGCCAATATTGCGGGTTACAAAGCTGTTTTGCTTGCCGCGCATCATTACCCACGCTTTATGCCCATGTTGATGACAGCCGCAGGTACGGTTAAAGCTGCGCGGATTTTAATTTTAGGCGCAGGCGTGGCTGGTTTACAGGCGATTGCTACCGCTAAACGTTTAGGTGCGGTGATTGAAGCCTCTGATGTGCGTCCTGCAGTAAAAGAGCAAATTGAATCTTTAGGCGCAAAATTCGTTGATGTGCCTTGTATTACTGATGAAGAGCGAGAGTGTGCAGAAGGTGTCGGTGGTTATGCCCGGCCCATGCCCGCTTCGTGGATGGAGCGTCAAGCACAAGCGGTGCATGAGCGTGCTAAGCAGGCTGATATTGTGATTACCACGGCGCTGATTCCAGGCCGTAAAGCCCCTGTTTTGTTGCAGGTCGCAACGGTTGAAGCGATGAAACCGGGTTCTGTGGTGATTGATTTAGCTGCGGCGCAAGGCGGTAATTGCCCGCTGACGGTGGCTGAACAAGTGGTCAAGCACAAGGGTGTGACTATCGTCGGCTACACCAATTTAGCTGCGCAGGTTCCTGCGGATGCATCGGCTTTATATGCGCGCAATGTACTGGATTTTTTAAAACTGGTACTCGCTGAAGACGGCCAGTTCCAGCTTAATTTAAACGATGACATCGTCGCGGCCTGCTTAATCTGCCATGCCGGCGAAATCATTCGTAACAATGCTTAAGAGAGGATGTAGAGATGGAAATTGCTGACGGTATCTACAATTTAATTATTTTTGTGCTCGCCATTTATGTGGGCTATCACGTGGTCTGGAATGTGACGCCAGCCTTACATACACCGCTCATGGCAGTCACCAATGCGATATCTGCGATTGTGATTGTTGGTGCAATGCTGGCCGCGGCGCTGACGGTGACGCCTTTGGGTAAAACCATGGGCACGTTGGCAGTCGCGTTAGCTGCAGTGAATGTCTTTGGTGGTTTTTTAGTGACCCGCCGTATGTTGGAAATGTTTAAGAAGAAGGCAGCAAAAGCGCCCGTGGAGAAAGGATAAGATGAGCATGAATCTAATCACAACCTTTTATTTAATCGCCTCTATTTGCTTTATTCAAGCGTTAAAAGGTCTGTCGCATCCCACTACGTCACGACGTGGTAATTTATTTGGCATGATCGGTATGGGTATCGCCGTGCTGACCACGCTGGTGCTGATTATGAAGCTCAGTGTGCAGTTGGCGGATGGCGGGAGTCTGGGCCAAGGTATTGGTTATGTGCTGGTTGGCCTGTTACTGGGTGGTACTGTTGGTGCGGTGATGGCGAAACGTGTCGAAATGACCAAAATGCCAGAGCTGGTCGCTTTTATGCACAGCATGATCGGTTTGGCGGCAGTCTTTATCGCTATCGCGGCTGTGGTCGAGCCGCAATCTTTGGGTATTGTTGAGCACATTACGGATGCAATCCCTGCGGGTAACCGTCTTGAGTTGTTCTTAGGCGCAGCTATTGGTGCGATTACCTTCTCAGGATCAGTGATTGCTTTTGGTAAATTATCAGGCAAATACAAATTCCGCTTATTCCAAGGTGCGCCAGTCTCCTTTAAAGGTCAGCATTTGCTCAACCTAGCCTTGGGTCTGCTGATTATTGCTTTAGGTCTGTATTACACCTTTACCGGTAATCTCACTGCCTTTGCGGTGGTGGTGGCTTTGGCCTTTGTGATAGGTGTGCTGATTATTATCCCCATTGGTGGCGCGGATATGCCGGTGGTGGTGTCCATGCTCAACAGTTACTCAGGTTGGGCTGCTGCGGGTATCGGTTTCTCACTGAATAACTCGATGTTGATTATTGCAGGTTCTTTGGTTGGCTCAAGTGGTGCAATTCTCTCCTACATTATGTGTAAGGCGATGAACCGCTCGTTCTTTAATGTGATTTTGGGTGGTTTTGGTAATACGCCTGACGCCGCTGTCAGTGGCGCGCAGCAAGAGCAACGCCCGGTTAAATCAGGATCTTCGGATGATGCGGCGTTTTTGTTAACCAATGCTGATACGGTCATTATTGTTCCAGGTTATGGCTTGGCAGTGGCCCGTGCACAGCATGCTTTGATGGAGTTGACTGAGAAGCTGACGCAACGTGGGGTTACCGTAAAGTATGCGATTCACCCAGTGGCGGGGCGTATGCCTGGACATATGAACGTTTTGCTGGCTGAAGCAGAAGTGCCTTACGAGCAAGTGTTTGAGATGGATGATATCAATTCTGAGTTTGGCCAAACGGATGTGGTACTGGTGCTTGGCGCTAATGATGTGGTTAACCCTGCGGCGAAAACCGATCCTCACTCAGTGATTGCTGGCATGCCGATTCTCGAGGCGTATAAGGCGAAAACGGTGATTGTGAATAAACGCTCAATGGCCAGTGGCTATGCAGGTTTAGATAATGAGTTGTTCTATATGGACAAAACCATGATGGTGTTTGGTGACGCGAAGAAAGTCATCGAAGATATGGTCAAGGCAGTTGAATAAGCAGGTGTAGTAACGTTTGTTGCTTTAGACATGCCCTAGCCTATGTACACTGCGCTAGGGCATTTTTTTATGCATGTTTTTCGAGGTTGTTGTAAGGTAATGCGCAACTAGGACGTGGTCAGGATTGAATGCTTAAAAGCCCTACCAAAATCGACCTTAGTATAGATGTTAAAAAATCTTATAGGCATAGAATGTTGAAATATAGTCAAAGCATCTGAAGTGTTGCGATGTGCAGTGATAGCCTGTATTAACGCTCAGAAAAGCCTAGATTATCAAGGCTGCTGTCAGACATATTTCAAAAACAACAACTCTTTAAAGGTGGTTGCATGAGTACTGATTTAAGTAAGTTTATCCGTAATAAAGCGTTTTTAGATAAAGTCGTTACAGCAGAAGAAGCAGCCACATGGATTGAAGACGGCATGACCTTGGGTATGAGTGGTTTCACCTTGTTCGGTGAGCCAAAACTCTTCCCTAAAGCTCTGGCTGAACGCGGTAAGAACGAAAAGTTCAAAGTTAACCTGTTCACTGGTGCCTCAATGGGTCCAGCAGCTGACCAGTCCATGGCTGAAGCTGACATCATTAATTTACGTGTGCCGTATCAAGGTAACGCGGTTCAGCGTAAAAAAATCAATGCGGGCGAAATTTTCTATATTGATCAGCACTTATCTCATATGGCTGAGTCAATTCGTCAGGGCACTTATCCAGCGATTGATTACGCGATTATTGAAGCCGCGGCGATCACTGAAGATGGCGATATTATTCCTACTGGTTCTGTAGGTAACTCGCCGATTTTCCTACAAACTGCTAAGCATGTGATTATTGAGCTAAATATCGCAGCACCACGTGAATACGAAGGTATGCACGATATTTATATGCCAGAAGCGGCAGGCGAAAATACTCGTGAAGCCATTCCAGTGTTTGAAGTAAGCAAGCGTATTGGTACGCCGGGCATGAAAGTTGATCCTGCGAAAATCCGCGGTATCATCATTTCAAGCGAAGCAGATATTCCATCACCACTGTTTGAACCAAACGCAGAAACTCAGCAAATTGCTAATAACTTGCTAGCGTTCTTAGGTGAAGAAGTTAAAGCCGGTCGTTTAACTGAAAGCCTTGCACCACTGCAGTCTGGCGTAGGTTCAGTGGCTAACGCTGTACTCAACGGTATGAAAACTTCAGGTTTTAAAGACATCATTGTTGCTTCTGAAGTGCTGCAAGATGGTGTCTTCGATCTGATTGATGCTGGCGTAGTGAAGTTTGCTGCGGGTACAGCGCTGTCGTTGTCGGCAAAGCGTGTCGCTACCTTGGGTAAAGACCTTGCTAAGTACAAAGACAAAATTGTCTTCCGTCCACAAGAAATCTCTAACCACCCTGAAGTGATTCGTCGCTTAGGTATTATCTCGTTCAACACTGCGTTAGAAGCTGATATTTACGGTAACGTGAACTCAACGCACGTTGGTGGTACGCATATGATGAACGGTATTGGTGGCTCCGGCGACTTCGCGCGTAATGCGCGCATCACTATTTTCGTGACGCAGTCGACTGCTAAAGGTGGTGCTATTTCTGCCATCGTGCCGTTTGTAACTCACGTAGACCACACCAATCATGACGTTGATGTGCTGATTACTGAACAAGGTTATGCTGATATTCGTGGTTTAGCGCCAATTCAGGCCGCTGAGCGTATTATCGAAAACTGCGTACACCCTGACTATAAGCAGCAAGCACGTGATTACTTAGCTGAAGCCAAGACACGTGGCGGTCAAACCCCACACAACTTGGAAAAAGCCTTCTCATGGCACAGCAACTTTGCTAAAAACGGTACGATGTTACTGAAATAAGCACCGCTGCTGGGAGCATCCCACGCAGATGCTCCTTGGTTTAAGTGGTTTTAAGTTGAAAAAAGGCAGATGTTTTTAAGCATCTGCCTTTTTTATGCGCGTGATTTAAGCTGTGGCGCCAGCGATTAAGACTTGAGCAAAGACTCTGCTAGAGCACGTTAATCAAAGGAATGCTGAGCTTTTCTAAGAACCGCGCCTGCGCATTGCACTCCTCTTGTTCGGCATTGGGCTGCAGATGTTGGTAGCTGCCATCACTGTGTAGCAGCCAAGCATGGGTGTTGTCCGACAGGTAGGTGAGCAGTTCTTTTTTAACCCGTGAAACCAGTTTTTTACCTTCCAGCGGAAAACAGGTTTCGATACGTTTATCGAGATTACGCTCCATCCAATCAGCACTGGATAGCAGTAGTTGCTCTTCAGCATCGCTGTTTAAAAAATAAAACACACGGCTGTGTTCCAGTAACCGGCCAATAATTGAGCGTACTTGAATATTGTGCGAAACACCTGGAATACCTGGGCGTAAGCAGCACATGCCGCGCACAATAAGATCAATTTTGACCCCGGCCTGACTGGCTTTATAGAGCGCTTTGATCATGCGTGCATCGGTCAGTGCATTCACCTTAATAATAATGCGAGCTTGTTTGCCGTCGTTGGCATTGCTGGCTTCACGGGCAATGTAATCCAGCAGGGTTTTTCTTAAGGTAAAGGGTGCATGGAATAGTTTTTTCATGCGCAAGGTTTTACCCATGCCAATTAACTGATTAAACAGTTTGGAGACATCTTCACACAGATCAGGATCGGCGGTGAGTAAGCTGTAATCGGTGTACAAACGGGCGTTGCCAGCATGGTAATTGCCGGTACCCAAGTGTGCATAGCGCACTAGGTTGCCGTTCTCACGACGTAAGATGGAGACAATCTTGGCGTGAGTTTTAAAGTCCACTACGCCGTAGATCACCACCGCCCCGGCCGCTTGTAAGCGACTGGCTAAGGCCAGGTTGGACTCTTCATCAAAGCGCGCACGCAGCTCAATAACTACCGTGACTTCTTTGCCGTTACGCGCCGCATCCACTAAGGCGTCAACAATTTCTGAGTTGGCCCCCGCACGGTATAAGGTTTGTTTCACCGCAAGTACATTGGGGTCTTTGGCCGCACCACGCAGTAAGTCGACGACTGGGGTAAAGGATTCAAATGGGTGGTAGAGCAAAATATCTTGTTTGCTGATGGCTTGGAAAATATTCTCGCTATTTTGTAAGGCCTTGGGAATCGATGGGGTAAAAGGCGGAAATTGTAAATGGGGGTGACTGTCGAGACGGGTCACGCTAAATAAGCGCGTCAGGTTGACTGGGCCATTGACCTGATAGAGTTCAGCGGTGGATAAACCAAACTGCTTAAGTAAAGAGTTGACTAAATGCGCGGGGCAGGTGTCCGCCACCTCAAGACGCACCGCATCGCCAAAGCGCCGCGAGTAGAGCTCGCCACGTAAGGCGCGGGCTAAGTCTTCGACGCCTTCTGCATCCACTGACAGGTCGGCGTTACGGGTCAGTCTAAATTGATAGCAGCCTTTGACGCTCATGCCATGAAATAAATCATCAGCATGTGCGTGAATCATGGACGATAAAAATACATAGTTAACCCCTGGACCGCCCACCTCTGCAGGCACTTGAATAATACGCGGGAGCAAACGTGGCGCAGGTAAAATCGCTAAACCTGAGTCACGGCCAAAGGCATCGACGCCTTCCAATTCAACAATAAAATTTAGACTTTTATTGACCAGTAGTGGAAAAGGGTGAGTTGGATCAAGACCGATCGGGGTAATAATAGGTGCAATTTCTGCGTCAAAATACTCTTTGACCCAAGCTTTTATTTTGCTGGTCCAAGAGCGGCGCCGAATAAAACGAATATCTTGCTTGGCCAGTTCGGGCAGTAAAATATCATTAAGAATTTGGTATTGACGATCGACTTGCTCATGCACCACCTCAGCAATACGGGCTAGGGCTTGGTGTGGCTGCAGACCATCGGCATCGGCTTGTTCACGCGCAAAGGTGATCTGTTTTTTCAGTCCAGCGACGCGAATTTCAAAAAACTCATCGAGATTGCTGGAGAAAATCAGTAGAAATTTGAGACGCTCTAACAACGGCGTCGACTCGTCTAGGGCTTGCTCTAATACGCGAATATTAAACTGCAGTTGTGAAAGTTCACGGTGTATATACAGACTGCTGTCATCGAGATTGCTGATTGACGCTAGAGCAACGGAGGGCTCGTCGGTAATAACTTGATCTGCGGCAGCGGCCGTAACAAGTGCCTCACGCTCTTGTTCAGCATCATCTGCTGCCTGGTGTAGCCCTTCGTTGCTCATAGACTCTCCCGTGCGAGTTAAGCGCCTTGCTTTAGTTGTTTTGCCGCATGTACGGCAAAGTAGGTGAGAATACCGTCAGCACCAGCACGTTTAAATGCCACTAATGATTCCATAATCACCGCTTCGCTGAGCCAGCCATTTTGAATCGCGGCCATATGCATGGCGTATTCACCGCTGACTTGGTAAACAAAGGTTGGCGCTCGAAATTCGTCTTTAACGCGGTGCAAAATGTCCAAGTACGGCATGCCCGGCTTAACCATCACCATATCCGCACCTTCACTGAGGTCAGTGGCGACTTCATGCAGGGCTTCATTGCTGTTGGCTGGGTCCATTTGGTAGGTGGATTTATTCGCTTTACCTAAGTTGCTGGCTGAGCCGACGGCATCGCGAAATGGGCCGTAGTAGGCGCTGGCATATTTAGCCGAGTAGGCCATGATGCGCACGTTGCTGTGTCCTGCCATTTCAAGTGCTTCGCGAATCGCTTGAATGCGGCCATCCATCATATCGGATGGTGCCACGATCTGTGCACCGGCATCGGCATGGGAGAGCGCTTGGCGCACTAAGGCGTCAACGGTCTCATCATTTTGCACATAGTTGTTGTCATCTAGGATGCCGTCTTGACCATGCGTGGTAAATGGGTCAAGCGCAACGTCAGTGATCACACCCAGCTCTGGGAAATGTTCGCGCAATGCACGCACCGCGCGTTGCGCAATACCTTGAGGATTCCACGCTTCGGCGGCATCCAGTGATTTGCTTTCTACTGGGGTGACGGGGAACAGTGCCAGTGCTGGAATACCCAGCTCAACCCACTCTTCGGCGGCTTCGAGCAGTAAGTCAATGGATAAGCGCTCTACGCCTGGCATTGAGGCAACGGCTTCCCTGCGATTGCTGCCATCTAGAACAAATACCGGCAGGATTAGATCATCCACGCTCAGTTGATTTTCACGCACTAAACGACGTGAAAAATCATCACGACGGTTGCGACGTAATCGAGTGGCTGGAAAAAGACGGTTAGCAGTATTGATGCTCACAGTAGCTCCTCATCCCGCAATGGCGGGGTTGTGTAACAGTATGTAGGCTAATAGTATGACGAAAAGATCACAGAAGTGCGAAAGCTGTGTTATTTAAATCTTGCTATGTGTCGCGCAGTGCGATTCTTTCTGAAAAATACGGCTGGGTGAGTATTGCTAAATAAGACTATTGCAACAGGGGCTTGCTCTGGTATTATTCTCACCCTGTTTTTCGTGCGGTACTCGACAATGGTGTTGGGTGGCGGCACGGTTATGTTGAGGAAACACCATGAAAGCCGATATTCACCCAAATTATGTGC
>SMEN01000203.1_pt1 | contig 19642 bp, 20 predicted proteins | sample 2456271 | NCBI WGS metagenome assembly SMEN01 (sample SAMN10132593, study PRJNA489261) | soil metagenome | isolation source: day1 control-loamy sand soil ammended with raw manure from dairy cow... | place: USA | collected 2015-04-01 | reverse complement strand
GATGGTGCGGCTGCTCTTTTAATCGCATCTGATGAAGCGGTTGCTCAACATGGTTTAAAACCACGTGCCAAAATTATTGGCTCAACGGTTGTGGGTGTTGAACCACTGGTCCAGCACCTGCCATCAAAAAACTATTGGCGCAAACCGGTCTGACTTTAGAGCAGATGGATGTGATCGAGCTGAATGAAGCTTTTGCTGCTCAAGCGTTGGCATGTACACGTGACTTGGGTATCGAAGACGGTTCAGAGAAAGTCAATCCAAATGGCGGTGCGATTGCTTTGGGTCATCCACTGGGTGCATCTGGCGCACGTCTGGTGACGACTGCACTCAACCAGCTGGAAAAAACCGATGGTCAATATGCGCTGTGTTCAATGTGTATTGGTGTCGGCCAAGGTATTGCTTTAATAATTGAAAAAGTTTAAAGCATTAAAAAACCTTCACTTTTAAAGTGATGGTTTTAGGATGAACTGGTTGTAAAAAAGGAAAATTAACATGAGTCAATTGTACGCAAGCTTATTTTACCAGGCTGAAATCACTCAAATTTTTAGTGATGAAGGCATGGTGAGCTATATGTTACAAACGGAAGCTGCATTGGCTCAAGCACAAGCAAAATTAGGTGTCATTCCTGCAGTAGCAGCTGAACATATTATAGCTGTTGCTCAACGTCCTGTAATAGAAGTCATCGACTTTGCTGCACTTGCAAATGCAGCAGGTTTGGCAGGTAATATTGCAATTCCACTGGTCAAGCAATTCACTGCTGCCGTTAAAAAAGTTGATGAAGATGCCTCGCGCTATGTCCATTGGGGTGCAACAAGCCAGGACATTATTGATACTGCCTGTATTTTACAGTGTCGAGATGCTTTAAATATTATCGAAAAACAGTTGCTGGAAGCTATTCAAGCAACTCAATTACTTACCGAACAATATCGTGATCAAGTCATGATTGGACGGACTTGGTTACAACAAGGTTTACCACTGACATTTGGTTATAAGACTGCGCGTTGGCTTTCAAGCTTGCAGCGGGATCTAGAGCGTATTCAAGCTGTAAAAGCATTTGCATTGACTGCACAATTAGGCGGTGCTGTGGGTACACTTGCCTCATTACTTGATCAGGGCAGTGTGGTTGTTGAAGCTTTTGCAAAAGAGTTAGAGCTCAATGTGCCAGATTGCACGTGGCATGGTGAGCGAGATCGTATCGTTGAGATTGCACATGTATTGGCAACACTCACTGGTAATTTAGGCAAGATGGCGCGTGATTGGTCACTCATGATGCAAACCGAAATTGCTGAAGTATTTGAACCGAGCGGTGTAGGTCGTGGTGGTTCATCAACGATGCCGCATAAACGTAACCCTGTTGCAGCAGCTTCAATTTTGGCCGCAGCCAATCGTGTTCCGGCTTTAATGTCGAGCATGTATCAAAGTTTAGTACAAGAACATGAACGTAGTTTGGGCGCTTGGCATGCAGAATGGCTGGCACTCCCTGAAATTTTTCAATTATGTTCAGGCAGTTTAGCTCGTGCGATAGAAGTTTTTAATGGACTAGAAGTACAAGTAGAGAACATGCATCGCAATCTTGAGTGCACTCAAGGCTTGATTATGGCAGAAGCTTTAATGATGGCATTAGCACCTAAATTGGGTCGTTTGAATGCCCATCATTTGGTTGAAGCAGCCTGCAAACAGGCGGTTGCAGAACAGCGCCATTTATTGGATGTAGCACAGCAAAATGCAGATATCACGGCTATTTTTGATGTACAGCAGCTACAAGGGATTTTTAATCCACAACATTATTTAGGGAATACCCAACAACAAATTGATGCGGTATTACAACGTGTACAAGGAAAGACGCCATCATGTCCCTGATCAATAATCGTCATGGCCAACAATTGGCAGTATATACCTTTGGTGATTTAGCCAATCCTGCCATTATTTTTTCAAATTCATTGGGCACTGATCACAGCATGTGGCAAAGCCAAGTGGCAATGTTTGCAGGCAACTATTTTGTCATTTGTTATGACACCCGTGGTCATGGCAAAAGTGTAGTAACTGAAAATATAACACTGGTAGATTTAGCGCATGATGTGATTGATATCCTTGATCATCTGCAAGTAGAAAAAGCCCACTTCTGCGGCATTTCAATGGGTGGAATTACTGGTTTACAACTGGGTCTCGATGCACCAGAACGTTTTAGTAGCATTACCATTGCCAATTCTGCAGCCAAAATTGGTACAGCAGAAGCATGGTCATCTCGTGCAGATACAGTCGAAGCACAAGGTTTGGCAGATATTGTCAGCACCACACATACCCGTTGGTTCAGTGACAACTTTGATTATATTCACGATGCGGTCGCGCAACAAGCCATTCAAAGCCTGTCTGTAACACAGCCTAAAGGCTATGCAGCATCGTGCCGTGCATTGACACATGCAGACTTACGTGACCAAATTGCACAGATTCAAGTGCCTTGCCTGGCCTTATGTGGTGGGCTTGATCCTGTCACTACAGTAGCAGATGGTGAGCTCATGCAAGCACGTATTCCAAACTGTGAAATGACTGTGGTTGAAGCATCACATTTGTCCAACATTGAAGTAGCTGAAGCCTTTAACCAAGCGCTTGCAGCATTTATTTCAAAACACTGATTTTATCCAAACACCGTAATGGGATGAAGATGTTTCTCAGACATCATCATAACGCCTTATAACGCTTAAGAGTGTATTTATCATGAATGATGAAGATCGTTACAAACAGGGAATAGAAGTGCGTACCGAAGTTTTAGGTGAAGCACACGTCGGGCGCTCTTTGGAAAATTTGAATGATTTTAATGAAGATTTTCAAAACTTCATTAGCCGATTTGCCTGGGGTGAAGTGTGGGCTAGACCTGGAATGCCACGTCATACCCGTAGTCTCGTGACGATTGGTATTTTACTCGCGCTTGGGCGTGAAGCGGAATTACGCATGCATATTCGTGCCTGCTTTAACAATGGTGTTACTAAGGATGACCTGAAAGAGCTATTTTTACATGCCTCTTTGTATGCAGGTCTTCCGGCTGCGAATGCCGCCATGCATATCGCTGAAGAGGTTTTTGCCGAACTGGGTATTTCACCAGAGAAAATTAAATAACGGACGATTTTTTTAGGATTGAACAAGGAGAGATTCATGATTCAGAATCAACTAGGCGCTTATGCGCAACGTAATACAGATGATCATCCGCCGGCCTATGCACCAGGGTATAAAACCAGTGTGCTGCGTTCGCCAAAAAATGCACTCATTTCAATTGCGCAAACCCTGACTGAAGTAACGGCACCACATTTCACTTCAGAGCTTTTAGGACCTAAAGACAATGACTTGATTTTGAACTATGCCAAAGAGGGTTTACCTGTCGGTGAGCGTGTCATTATTCATGGTTACTTGCGCGACCAGTTTGGTCGTCCGGTTAGAAATGCACTGATCGAAGTCTGGCAGGCAAATGCCTCTGGTCGTTATCGTCATCCAAATGACCAATATATTGGTGCAATGGATCCTAACTTTGGTGGTTGTGGTCGCATGCTGACTGACGAAAATGGTTTTTTCATTTTCCGTACCATTAAACCGGGTCCATATCCTTGGCGTAACCGTATCAATGAATGGCGTCCTGCACATATTCATTTCTCGGTAATGGCAGATGGCTGGGCACAACGTCTCATATCGCAATTTTATTTTGAAGGCGATACTTTAATTGACAGCTGCCCAATTCTAAAAACGGTTCCATCAGAGCAGCAACGCCGTGCTTTGATTGCCTTGGAAGACAAGAGTAATTTCATTGAGGCTGACAGCCGTTGCTATCGCTTCGACATTACTTTACGTGGTCGCCGCGGAACTTATTTTGAAAATGAATTAACGTGATAAGGAGCATCATGATGAACGGTTGGAATTTCCAGGAATTACATGAAACACCATCTCAAACAGGTGGTCCATACGTCCATATTGGCCTGATGCCCAATCAGGCAGGTATTGAAGTATTTGAGCATAGTTTTAATAACCAATTAGTTAAAGCTGAAACCCAAGGTGAACGTATTCGTCTTGAAGGTCAGGTTTTTGATGGCCTCGGTCTACCTTTACGTGATGTACTTGTGGAAATTTGGCAGGCAGATGTAAATGGCGTCTATCCAAGTAAGGCAGATATTCAGGATAAACAGGCTGATCCACATTTCTTTGGTTGGGGCCGTGCGGCTGCAAACTTTGAAACAGGGTTATGGAGCTTTGATACCATCAAGCCAGGTGCTGTACCTGGGCGTAAAGGCACTCTTCAGGCACCGCATATTGCTTTAGTCATTTTTGCACGTGGTATTAACTTAGGTTTACATACCCGTATTTACTTTGATGATGAGGCAGAAGCCAATGCTAAAGATCCATTGCTGAATGGAATCGAATGGGCGCCACGTCGTCAGACTTTAATTGCTAAACGTCAAGAATGTAATGGTGAAGTAGTTTATCGTTTTGATGTGCGTATCCAGGGTGATAATGAAACGGTATTCCTAGATATCTAAGCATTCGATAGAAAGTGTTAAAATGACAAAAGGTCAGCATTTGCTGACCTTTTTATTGAGAGATATTTCAAAATAAATAACATATGAAATATTATTTAAATCGCAATTTTGATACTTATTTTTGAATATATTTTTCCATAAAAAATTCATTAATATCATTAATTTCACTATTTAAAATGTTTAAGATCCGAATTAGATGCTCTTGATCTTCGGCAGAAAGTACCTCTAAAATTTTTTCTTCCCGCTCTTTGGCTACGTGATACATTTTCTCATACATTGCCAGACCAGCAGGTGTGAGCGTATTTTTTTTTGCACGCGAATCTTTTTTATCTACTGTCATTTCAATATAACCACGTTCTTGGAGTTTTGCTAAAGAGCGACTCACAGCACTCTTATCAAGTCCAATAACATGGCAAATTCTGCTTGCAGGAATATTCTCTTCAACCGCTAAGAGAGAAAGGATGCGCCAATCCGTGACTCCCATATCAAATAAAAAAGCATACAATTGTGATGCACCATTCGACATCTTATTTGAAAAAAAGTTAATTAAAGCAGGAATATATCGATCTAATTGAAGTTTAAGTGAAGTGTCCATACAGCGTGTATCAGAAAGTCTTTTAAGCACTTTAACATGGTTTGTTAATATATTGTTGTCATGTCAACCAATTGGTTGACATGACAACTAAATTGACCTATTTTTATTCATATAGACCTTATTCTGTATTTATAAAGCTCGTATTTTTAAATCAGGATAATTGTGATTAAGGAAAGCATCAGAATCATTACAAAAAGGATGTAGTGCTATGAATAGTGGTCGTCAAATTAAGCTTGTAGATCAAGAAGTCTCAACAAGAAGTCCTTTCCCAAAAGATCAGTGGTATATCATCGCACTCTCTAAAGAGCTACAAGATAATTTACTTGGACGTAAAATTTTAAATATTCCAATGGTTATCTTTAGAGATAAAAAGGGCAAAGCTGTTGCACTAGAAGATCGCTGCTGCCATAGGGGGATGCCGTTATCCCAAGGACTTTTGGAGCAGGGTAAAATTCGCTGTAGCTACCATGGATTGCTATATGATGAAAATGGACACTGTGTAGAGGTTCCAGGGCAAAATAGAATCCCTTCAAAAGCGAAAATCAAATCATTCTATCTTGAAGAAAAACAAGGTTTGATTTGGTTGTGGTATGGAAAAGAAGAAAGTGTACCTCTCATAGAAGCACCAGACTACCCATATCATGATGATCCAGATTACTTATATGATGGAGACCGATATCATTATCAGGCACCTTACCAGCTCATTCATGATAATTTAATGGACTTAAGTCATTTAGCCTATGTTCATTTAAAAACTATTGGTGGTAATGCAAAAGCTCATATGAATGCGACCATGAAAACCAAAGTGATAGGTAATCAAGTCATAGTCACACGGCATATGCTCGAATCGGACCCACCGCCAACCTACAGTATGGCTTATCCGTTTAAAAATAAAATAGACCGTTGGCAAGAAATTGATTTTCGAGTTTCTCATATCCGTATTTGGACAGGAGCCATAGAAGCAGGTGATGACTCCCTGGAAAATCCAGATCGTAAAGGATTTCATATGAGAGGGTTTCATGCAATTACGCCTGAAACAGAGAATTCTTGTCATTATTTTTGGACCATGTCGACCAATCCTAAACATGACCGCGAACATATTGCAAAGTTAGTCATTGATCAGACAAAACAAACTTTTGATGAAGATAAAGAAGTGATAGAAAACCAGTACAAGAACCTAGATGATTTTAATCATCCTGAGATGATCGGTATACATATCGATGTGGGTCTGACCCATGCCCGACGAATCATTCAGTCTTTAATTTAAACATTCAAATAATAAGCTTTATCTATTTATGCTAATTGCAACAGTAGGTTATTTAGTTTCTAGCCTACTGTTGCAAATAACCCACTAACCATTTGAATTAGATAAAATAGCTATGATGATCAGCTAACTTCTAAAGGTTACCTTAAGACAGAATAATGAAAGAGGCACTGGTTTTTGCAATCAGTTTATTATGTTGCCATGCTTCACTTTCAATACTCAGAATTGTTTTCCCTTCTTTAATAAACCAGGCTTTTACTTGTACCTCACCCACATTGCAGGGTCTAAAAAAATCCATAGAAAGATTGATTGTTGCTGCCGGTTTTTTACTCTGATTTAAGGCTGCTAGAATGCCCATTGCATCATCAAGCATTGCGCAAATCATGCCGCCTTCTACTGTACCACGTGGATTGGTAAAGTTTTCAGTAGCTATATAGTTCACTGAAATTTCACGTTTTTCATTATCCCATTGAATATTGTGGCCACCGAGTAAATGATGAATGGGAGGGAGTTGATTCAATATCTTATTTTCCATTGCTGTTTATCCTTAAAACTATTTTAAAATCCTGAAGTTATTATTTTATGGTGAAAGCATCATAAATTACGGCTTTACCTAAACGCATGACACTATCTACAGCAATCGCTTGATTCATCCAGGCATATTGTGGTGCACTGGTTTCAAATCGCGAGCCCTTCTTTATTCAAGATTTGCCAGTCGGCACCATTATTTGAAATCCCGCCTTTGAGTGCAGGCTCATCAAAATGGCCACCAGTGATGGGGATAATACGTCCTTGACCGGCATCATCCGTTATACCCAGTTCCCTACCGGTGAATTCAACTCTACTTTAAAGGTTGTCAGAGGTACAAGCTCTGGGACTAGGGGAGAAAACTGTGTATCTGCATGATCAACCATAGACAAGCTGAATCCAATACTTATGCCAAGTACATATTTCCATCATTACTTCCTTTCAAATAGAAGGAGGCTCTACAGTTTAGAACCTCTAAAAATGTTATTTAAACTTCCATGTGTAATCGAGATTAATACGGGTTTCGTTTGCCTCTTTAATGTTGGCTGTAATTGGCATATCGTTATCATAAATAGCATAACGTGCACGTACTCCAAGATTTTTTAATGGACCATTCTGTACGGTATAACCTATGTCAAAGTCGAGCTCATCTTCTTTAAAGTCAGTTCCTCCGAACTGTGGTGCATAAATGTTGCTACCATGGGTATAACGAGTCATAAACCGTAGACCAGGAATATAATCTTTAAAGTCATATTCATAACGTACGCTGTAGACTTTTTCTTTCGGATTTAAAAATTCACCGGTCCAAGTATCAATAGTTAAACCTGTTTCTCCTCCAGTCAGATAAGGGAAAGCAGTATCACCCTGATGATGGAAGGTCGATAAAATGAATTTATGCGCATCATGCTTGAGTTCAAAATGACTATGAATCAAATCATTGTCTACCTGACCAGCGCGAGCTTCACCATCTTTACGGCTTAAATAATAACGCAGCTGGGAAGTCAAAATGGTCTGATCACTAAAGGCATGTTTATGAGTAAACCCTAATAATGACTGGTGATACAGATCTTGGACATCCATGTGAAAGGCAGTAATTTTTAAAGGAGTTGCTGCCAGATCATAATGTCCACCCACATAGTAAAGATGATCAGTTTCTTCAGATTTAAAACGGCCATTTACACCTGAAATTTTGATATTTTCATAATCGGTCGAATCACGCTGATTAACTTTATCAATATAAGAGGCTTGTAAGTCGAGTTGAGGAATATCCTTAGACTGTAATGCCACCCCACGATAAGTTTGTGGGAGCAAGCGTGCAGGGGAGCCCACCAAGACCGGTGTCATGGGTTGTAAGGTACCCACACGCAGCTCTGTTTTACTGACTTTGGCTTTAGCCGTGATTCCTATTTCACCATATTGATCTGCTGGTTTATTGTTTGTAACACTACGAGGCAAGTTGCCTGTTCCACCATATTTTGCATCAGCATCGAGTTTAAAACCTGCAGTTGCCAAAATATCTACACCAAAGCCAATCGGGCCTTCCGTAAAGCCAGAATTGGCGCGCAAAATAAAACCCTGACTCCAGTCTCTTAATGCAGGATAGCGATTTTCTACCTGATAATCCCGATCAAAGTAAAAATTTCGAGCAGTCAGCTCTACTGTACTTTGATCAATAAAATTACTCGCCAAAGCTGGTGTACTGCAGATAACAATCGGTACTATCCATAATTTGTTCATTGAGATTCATCCTGAAACTTAATTTAAAATATTCTTGTTTTGAATTGCTTGATGTTGTTATTTACCAAGTAGCCCACGGGCAACAATTTCTTTCATAATTTCGTTGGTTCCTCCATAAATTTTTTGCACACGTGCATCTACAAAGAAGCGTGAAATTGGATATTCCTGCATATAACCGTAGCCACCAAAAAGTTGCAGAAGTTGGTCAATCACTTCACATTGCGTATCCGTGATAAAACATTTCAAGGCCGCTACTTCACTGACATTCAGTGCATTTTGGCTATACAGTTGGCTGCAATGATCTACAAAAGATTGGGCAGCCAGAGCCTTGATTTTGGCTTGAGCTAAAACAAAGCGGGTATTTTGGAACTGGGCCAAAGCCTGACCAAAAGCTTTACGCTCTAAGACATACTCCCGGGTAATTTCAATAGCTCCCAGGATTGAACCGAGTGCCATTAGAGAAATGCTAAGGCGTTCACGAGGAAGTTCCTGCATTAGATAACTGAAGCCTTGACCTTCCTGACCTAAAAGTTGATTTTTAGGTACTTTAACCTGATCAAAAAAAAGTTCGGCAGTATCCTGAGCATGTAATCCAATTTTTTTCAGACTACGACCTTTCTTCACACCTTCTAAATGTGCATCGACCAGCAGGATGGAGATACCTTTGGCACGTGCCTGCGGGTCAGTTTTAGCCACCAATACAATTAGATCTGCATGTTGTCCATTAGAAATAAAGGTCTTTGAACCATCTACAATATAATGTTCATCTTTCAGAATGGCCTGAGTACGGATGGCTTGTAGATCAGAACCAGCATTAGCTTCAGTCATGGCAATTGCACTGACCACGTCACCAGACACCATTTTTGGTAACCAGTATTTTTTTTGTTCCTCAGAGCCTATATTTTGAATATAAGGAGAAACGAGTTCACTTTGGCCGCCTATAGCTACAGCTAGTGCTGTGAAACCGGCTTGCGCTGTTTCTTGTACCAGCATTTGCGAGTAATGTATCGGGGCACCAAAACCGCCGTATTCTTCAGGTACGTCAACACATAAAAAGCCATTTTCTCCAAGTCGATGCCAGATTTCGCGAGGAATTAAACCTTGTTCTTCCCATGTTTCATAAAATGGTGCGACATGTTCTTGCAGAAAACGTCTGTAATTGTCACGAAAGAGCTCAAAATCACTATCCCTTTGCATAATTATCCCCTTTTTATAGACAAAAAATTCCTGACAGCTCTCGTAAAAGAGCTGTTTTTTTAAGTTGATTCAGATTTAAGGTTTGAGTGTAGGAATCCGAATAATCAGTGGATTATTAACATGCTTTGCATAGAGCTCTTCCACCATGGTAGCCCTACGTTTTAAAATTCCACTTTGGTTGAGATTGCCTTTATCCGTGGTTTCACCAGCATCCAGTTGAGGAGACTCTGTCATCAGATACAGCATAGATACTGTGTTAGAACTGCCTGTCGCATCTTTGTTGAATTCGAGCAGGAACTGTCTAAACCATTGCTGAACTTTAGGATGCTCCAGGATTTGCTGTGCATTTTCCTGCTTCGGACTTAATCCCGCATATTCGGCACAAGCACCGAGTTTGGGGAAAATAAGGAAACCAACCGCATTCAGGTTGGAACCTGTCACACAGACATCCTGAATAAGCTGATTACCATTAATTAAAACTTTATTACGCAGAGTACCAACATTGACGAAGGTACCCGTGTTCAGTTTAAAATCTTCAGCAATTCGGCCATCATACATCAGGCCCTGGCTTGGATCATTGGGCGCGACTAGTTTGACAGCATCCCCAGTTCGATAAAAACCTTCTTCATCAAAAATATCTGCCTGTTGTTCATGTGGCAGGCGCCAATAATGCTTCATTACATTTTTGCCGCGTACACAGAATTCCAGTTTATCACCCTGGGGAGCCAATTTGACCTCGCAGCCTGGTGCTGGATAGCCGATAAATCCTGCCATGACTTTAGGGCCAGTAGTAAAGACACAAGACGGCGCAGTTTCTGTCATGCCTAAGCCACTCATAATACGAATACGCTCTCCACAATGTTCCTGGGCAATTTTATCTAGACGGTTCCAGCCTGCTTCAGACAAAGCTGCACCTGCAAAAAACAGCACCTTAACTTTAGCAAAGAATTTTTCCCGTAGTTCCGCATCACGTTCCAGTGCTTCAGTAATTTCTTCCCAGCCTTTTGGTACATTCAGATAAACTGTAGGTGAAATTTCTTTAAGGTTGCGAATGGTTTCTTCTATTTTTCCTGGTATTGGTTTACCGTCGTCAATGTAAATCGTGCCACCGTTGTACATTGCAATTCCCACATTGTGACTACCGCCAAAGGTATGATGCCAAGCCAGCCAGTCCACTAGAATGGGTGGGGTATCCTCAAACTCTGGAAAGGTTTGTAATAGCATTTGCTGATTACTGCACAGCATTAAATGAGTGGTCGGTACAGCCTTTGGCATTTTGGTGGAGCCAGAAGTGAACAAAAATTTTGCAATTTGATGTTCATCAATCTGGGCATAATGTTCTTGAATATCGACTGGTTCAGTTTCAAGTAAAGAAGCAAAAGCAGTACATGGCTGTTCACCGAGCGTTCCAGAGTTGGTAATGACTTCAATGTCAGTATTATTTAGACAGGTTTGGATCGCTGGAGCAAAGGCTTCACCATCACTGGCAAAAACCAGACCAGGGGTCAACACATCAAAAATATGTTTAAGTTTGCCAAAGTCTTTGGAGATTAGCGAGTAAGCAGGAGAAATTGCCGAAAAGGGAATCCCAGCCAACATCGCGCCCATGGATAGGGTCATATGTTCCAGATCGTTCCCAGACAAAATTACAATCGGACGTTCAGTTGATAAATGCTGACGGTTTTTTAAAGCCTGTGCAATTCTCCAAGCTCGATTGGCAGTTTCTGCATAAGTCAGTTTAATCCATTCACCCTGAGTATTACGTTTAGCGGCAAACACTCGATCTGGATGTGACACTGCATATTGTAAAAGTCGGTCTGTGAGTTTTTGTGGAAATGGTTTGAGCTTTTCTTTTGGAGAAATATACAGAGCACCATTTTTATACTCATAAGAGGTTTCATGGCTACCTAATTTTACAAATCGTTCTTGATATTGATAAGCAGGGACTGTTATGCGTGCCATTGTTATTACTCCATGTATTTTTTGTCTCTGTTCTACGCAAACAAAAGGAGTCAACATCATGTCAACTCCTTTAAGTCTTTAAACTGGATAGTGACGCGAGCTGGTTTGTATCGTGATCCAGCGAAGTTCAGTAAATTCAGCTACTGAAACCTTACTGCCAAAACGACCATAACCGCTTTGTTTTACCCCACCAAAGGGCATTTGTGCTTCATCATGTACAGTCGCACCATTGATATGGCAGATGCCAGATTCAATACGCTTGGCTACAGCTAAAGCCTCAGCTAGATCTTGACTAAACACTGCTGCAGAAAGGCCAAATTCAGAGTCATTGGCCAATTCAACTGCTTCATCGACTGATTTAAAACATTGCACAGTACAGACGGGGCCAAAAGATTCCTCCGCATACAATCGCATATCTTTAGTAACATCAACGATTATTGTTGGTTGCATGATAGCACCTTGAATATCTAGGCCCAGTGGCAGATTTGCCCCTTTTTCGCGAGCATCTTCAACTAAAGCTTGAATACGGGTGACTGCCTTAAGACTTTCCAGTACACCCAGTGGATAATCACTTTCTAACGGATTACCTGCCCGGATATTACGGGTCTTTTCAATCAGTTTTTCAATAAATACATCTGCAATTTTTTCATCTACCAGTACACGTTCAGTAGACATACAGATCTGTCCCTGGTTAAAGAACGCACCAAATCCAATCGCATTGACTGCTTCATCAATATCAGCATGTTCAAGCACCACTACAGGGGCTTTACCACCTAACTCCAATAGTACTGGTTTAAGATATTTTGCAGCTGTTTCGGCAATAATTCGGCCAACATGAGTAGAACCGGTAAAATTAATTCGTTTAGTTAGAGGGTGAGAGATCAGCCGCTCGACCACTTCTGGAGCATCTTGTGGAGCATGGGTAATGACATTCACAACGCCATCACCTAAACCTGCTTCATGAAGGACTTCGCCAATCAAACGATGGGTCGCTGGGCAAGATTCTGATGCCTTTAGGACTACGGTATTACCGCAAGCCAGTGGCATTGCCAAGGCACGGGTTGCCAGAATAATTGGTGCATTCCATGGTGCCATCCCAACGATAACACCACATGGTACCCGGATGCCCATAGCGATGTTGCCTGGAACATCCGAGGGAATAATGCTGCCATCAATCTGGGTCGTCATGGCAGCGGCTTCACGTAGCATATTGGCTGCAAGGTGAACATTGAAACCATACCATGTTGCAGTAGAACCAATTTCACGGATAGCGGTCTGAATAAAGAGTTCGGTCTTTTGATCCATCAGGTCCGCAGCTTTTAACAGACGTAAACGTCGCTCTGTTGGAGAAAGGGCAGACCAGCTTTGAAATGCCTGATGTGCCGATTCAATTGCACGATCGACATCGTCGCGTGTTGCGGCTGCACTGATCGAAGCCACGCTGCCATCGATGGGACTGATTCTTTCAAAAGTTTGTCCAGAACTTGCAGCAATTGATTGACCGTGAATTAGTAGTTCTACGTTTTGCATGGCGAATGTTTCCTTACATATCCATCTTAAAATAATTAATCACTCAGCATTAAGCCGGACGTTTATAGGCCTGCAGGCCTGGTTTGATAGATTTATCATCAAGGAACTGTTTAAGTCCTTGTTCACGGCCACCTTCATCATCACGATGGTTACACTGGTCAAGCTTCGCATATAAGTAATCTTCATTCTGTTCCCAGGTCAGTTCACGGCAACGCTTAAAGCCATTCTTCGCAGTACGTAGTACTACAGGGTTTTTCTCTAGCAAATTATTGGCAAGCTCAGTGACTTCAGCCTTAAGTTCTGCAAGAGGAACACTCTTATTGACCAAGCCCATTTCAGCAGCTTGCTGACCAGAGAAAGTTTTACCGGTCATGATGTAATACATTGAGGTGCGGTGACCCACGGTGTCAGCCATTGCTTTACTAACTAGGTTACCCGGTGGGATACCCCAATTAATTTCTGATAAACCGAAAGTGGCTTCGTCCGCAGCAATTGCAAGATCACAAGCGACCAGGGGAGAGAACCCACCACCGAAACACCAGCCATTTACCATGGCAATGGTTGGTTTCGAGTAGAAACGTAGTAAATGCCACTGCCAGCGCGAAGCATCACGACGAATACGTTCTTGGAAAATTTCAGGTTGGTTGTCTACTTCCCGAAAATATTCTTTTAGATCCATACCTGCGGTCCATGAATCCCCCGCACCTGTCAGTACCAAAACTTTTGCTTCTTGATCCAGTTCAAGTGTTTCTAGTACGTCAATCATTTCTTTATTGAGTGTTGGGCTCATTGCATTCTTTTTTTCTGGACGGTTTAAAGTCACCCATGCAATGCCTGCTTCCACCTGTACATCTACAGTTTTCCAACGATTTAAATAAGACATCTGATACTCCTTGAATGTTTGTTTTATGTCCTGATGAGACTTAATTTAATATCAGTTAAACTTACATTCAAGCATTATTTTTATATTTTTAATTAAATTTAATAAGCTTATGAAATTTATATAAAATAATATTTGTTTTTCTTATTTACAAAAATATATATTGATTAAATTATAAGTTTGGGTGATATTTTTGGAGTTGCTTAGGACGGAAGCAATACATAGGACGTGTATGAATTAAAAATTTAAATAAAGGACAAACACTCATGGAAAATAGTGTGAGTAGCAAAGGCAAAGCCATACTGACACTCGGATTGTGTTTTGCGATTGCTGTGTTTGAAGGTTTTGACCTTCAATCGATGGGTGTAGCAGCACCACGCATGCGAGCTGAGTTTGGTTTAGATAATGCTCAGATGGCCTGGGCATTTAGTGCGGCAATTTTAGGAACCTTGCCGGGTGCATTATTAGGCGGGCGTTATGCCGATAAAATTGGACGTAAAGCGGTTCTGTTAATCAGTATACTTATTTTTGGAATTATGTCGGTGTTGACGGCATATGCCAGTGATTACAGTTTATTACTCCTCATTCGCTTCCTGACAGGATTGGGTATGGGTGGTGCATTGCCAATGATGATTACCATGGCATCTGAAGCTGTGTCAGAGAAATATAAGGGCACTGCAGTCAGCATCATGTACAGCGGTATACCTTTTGGCGGGATGATGACTTCATTTGTAGCCATGGCTATGGCAGGAGACAGCGAATGGAGACATATCTTTTATATTGGTGGTTTTGCTCCAATTTTATTAATTCCTTTGTTAATGAAATTTCTGCCAGAATCCAATGCCTATCTTTCAGCCCAGCAATCGAAATCGAATGTGCCATTTTTTGAAGTACTTTTTGCCAAGGAACGTCGTTTCTCGACTATTCAAATCTGGATCAGTTTCTTCTTTACTTTAGTGGTGTTGTATTTCCTGCTTAACTGGCTACCACTTTTGATGGGTGCGCAAGGGCTGGGCAAAACTGAAGCCAACTATGTACAAATTGGCTATAACATTGGTGGTATTTTTGGTTCGATTCTGATGGGAGTATTATTAGATAAGCTACGTATGAGCTTTGTTATTAAGCTAATTTATAGCGGTATTCTAATATCACTTTGCTGTCTTGCAATTTCTCCAACAGTTGCATTACTGTCTTTATCTGCTGTGGGTTGTGGCCTGTTTATCGTAGGTGGCCAGTCTGCATTATATGGCCTTGCAGCGGTGTTCTATCCAACAGAAATGCGTGGTACCGGAGTCGGGGCAGCAGTTGCTGTTGGACGCATCGGTTCATTTGCTGGACCATTATTTGCCGGTATGTTGTTATCACTAGGATCAAGTTCGGCCATGGTAATAGGGGCGAGCATTCCAATGATCTTGATTGCGGCCATTGCTGCGCTGTTCTTGGTACGCAAGCCAAAAGTGCAGCAACCAGTGCCTGTATTGAAAACGTCATTGCAGTAATATGAAAACTAAAGTATGGCCTAAATAGGCCATACTTTTTATATTTAAATTTAAGGTTGAATAGAACATTATGGATCAGCAGTTAAATCAGTCGCCAACCCTGAGTTATATGATTGCTCGTGTGGATCGCATTATTAATAAATTACTGAATGAGAGACTAAAGCCTTTAAATATTACTTTGTCTCAGTTTACAGCCTTGTCTGTTTTGGCAGCAAAAGGAAACCTTTCAAATGCCAAACTTGCAGAAAGATCATTTATTAAGCCTCAATCTACAAATAAAATTTTACAGGATTTATTAAGTAATGGTTGGATTGCCAAAGAATCAGATCCTTCTCATGGTCGCCGTATTTTAATTAATGTGACTCAAGAAGGGATGGCAAAGGTAAACGCTTGCCGTGAAGTGGTAAAAGAGCTGGAACAGACTATGTTGCAAGGAATAGACATTAATCTGGCTTATGTGATCCGAAACAATCTGGAAATTATGGTATCCAACCTTCAGCATCTCAATGAGTGATTTGGATTAACACGATTATGCAAATGGGTTTAATAGATATACTTATTTCAAGCATCTAGGCTTGCTTTTATCCTTGCAGGTTCTGTTGAATTATTTCCATTCTGCCGGTAGCATCAATGCATATCTCACAATTGAGTAAATCAATGTCATCAGGTCAGCAGGTTCTGATTGAACTACGAAAAATGATTATATCGGGTGAAATTCCTGGTGGCGAACGCCTTGCTGAAATCCCGACTGCAGAAATGCTTGGAGTCTCGCGTCAGCCGATTCGTGTAGCATTTAGACTGCTTGAGCAAGAAGGTTTGTTGCTGAAAAATCCGACTCGTGGTTACACCGTGCGAGAAATTTCTCCCAAGCTGATTCAGGACGCACTTGAGGTACGGGGTATACTTGAAGGTCTTGCGGCAAAAAAACTGGCTGAGAAGGGGATGAACCAGAAACAGCAAGCTCAGTTATTAGAATGTATTACACATATTGATCCGATGTTTCAGAAGTCTGAACTGAGTGATGAAGATATTGAAACCTATCATCATTACAATATGATTTTTCATCAGACCATTATTCAGGGTGCAGACAATGTAGCGATTGTTCAGGCACTTAGTAAGAATAACCAGTTACCAATGGCATCCGCTCAAGCCATTACTTATGATAAAAGTAATCCACTTTTAGAAAGCCGCCGTCTGCATCATGCTCATCTTCAACATTGTGCAATTTTTAATGCCTTAAAAAACCGTGACTCAGCTAGGGCAGAGAGCTTGATGCGTGAACATAGTCTGGTGGTAACGCTAGGTGATATGATGCATTCGATCTTTAAGTTACAGGCTGACTCTGAAAAATAAGTTCGTTTGTTCTTATAAACCCTTCTGATTTTCAGAAGGGTTTATAAGATAGAAATACTAATTTTTTTATCTGAAATGACTGAATTTTTTCTACTTTTATAGATCAATCACCAATAATTTAGATTTTGCACGTGAACAGCATGGGGTAAACTGGTTATGTGCTGCTTGTTCTTCTTCAGTTAGATACATATCTCTATGATCTACTTCTCCTTCTACAACATTGACCAGACACGTACCGCAAATACCTTGTTCACAAGACATTGGTACATGGACACCAGCAGCTTCCAGTGCCTGGACTGCAGTCTGATCTTGAGTGACATGAATCAATTGACCAGTTTTCAAAATTTTTAGGTCAAAGCTTCCATCTTCACTGCTATTAGTGGCTGGCGCAGCAAAATGTTCTTTATGGATATGACTTGCTGGCCAAGACTGTTGTTGCGCTGTCTGAATAACAAAGTCCATAAAGCCATTTGGGCCACAGACATAAATATGCCGTGTTGGAGAGGTTTGGGATAATTCATTTGCCAAACTACAATGACTATCTACTTCATCATCAATATGCAGATGTACGGTCTCACCAAGTTCCGCAAGATCTTCTTGGAAAGCTACAGCCGAACGCGTTTTGACAAAATAAAATAGTTTAAAGGGTTTATTCTGGCGCTTGAGTTCTTTCGCCATAGCTAGAATTGGAGTAATACCAATACCACCGGCGCACAGTACTGCATGTTCAAGATCACTCTCCAGTTCAAAGAGATTACGTGGCTCACTAATCTGAATCTTTTGCCCGATCTGCAACTGTTCATGGATATAGCGAGAACCACCACGTGAATTTGGATCATTCAGCACACCAATCACATAGCGATGTTGTTCACTACTACAGTTAGCAAGTGAATATTGGCGAATTAAACCATTACTCATATGAACATCGATATGTGCACCAGCTTTAAACGGTGGCAAAGGTTCACCCTTACAATTAATCAGCTCAAGTGAAACAATATGAGGATTATGTCGCTGGATTTGATGAATAGTCACGTCCATGTAAGTACAGCTCCTGAAACTAAAAATTGAAATATACGTTATTAAATATAGAAGTGCTTATGAGCTTAAAGTTACCGTTGGAATTTGCTCTTTGCCTGCAATATTCTGTACTTGTTCCTGACTAATTAGACGGTCAATGATTTTACGGGCCTGGACGCCACCGGCATCGATATTCAACATTAATAGTTTACGTTCTGGATGACGGAGCAAATTTTGCTGCTGCTGTTCCAGCATTTCTAAGTCTTCAGAAAAGATCTTTCCTTGACCTTCACGTATTTGTTCAGTCAATTCAGTATTTTCAGGCTGGAAATGACGTGCCATTCCCCAGAAATACCAATGGGATGTTTCTGTTTCAGGCGTAATGAAGTCGACGACGATAGAAGAAACTTTATGCTCGGCAGCAGCCTGATAGCCGCCTTTACCCGCATGAGCGACGCCTACTTCAATATGAACATTACTTGGGGCAAAGAAGTGGCAGATCTGCCAGCGGTCAACTGGAACATCATCAGCAAGATTATTGCCTTTAAGTGCCATTTTCCAGAATGGGGGCGCATAGATATTCTCCATATGACGTTCAGTAATAATATGGTCGCCATCTATACGCGTTGTTGGAGCTGCTTCATCAATTTCTTTTTGACCAATACTGGCAGCATGGACATAGGTTTCATGCGTGAGATCCATAAGGTTATCAATCATTAATCGATAATCGCAGTTAATATGGAATAAGCCACCACCATAAGCCCATTCAGGATTATCTGCCCATTCAAGTTTAGGCAGTTGATCTTCACTAGCTAAACTTTGGTCACCAGGCCATACCCAGATAAAACCAAACTTTTCTATTACGCTATAGCTTTTATTACATGGAAAACCACGTACGCGCTGACCGGGCATCGACACAGTCTTACCGTCACAACCCATCACTAGTCCATGATAGCCACAAACCAGATTACCGTCTTCTACGAAACCTAAAGATAAGGGTGCACCACGATGTGGACAAAAGTCTTCTACCGCATATACAAGGTTTTCTTTACCGCGATAGAAAACCATTTTTTCACCACAAATTTGACGACCTAATGGTTTATCCATAACTTCTTCAGGACGACAAGCAACATACCAAGCATTTTTAATAAACATAGTGGATCTCCGTATCAATTGGATCCAATTTAAGGTTAAATTTGCATATAGTCAATAATATTTAGGTTAAAAAGCAATTATTGGATCCATTTAGTATTGGGATAGAAAAGTTAAAAAGAGGATCTATAAAACACGCGAAATGGCACGTGCAGATGTGTTTGATTATATCGAGATGTTTTACAATCGAATCAGGCGTCATTCGCATCTTGATGGGATGAGTCCAGAAGCCTTGAAGCAGCTTCAAAATGAGGCTGTCTCATGTCTAGGATACTGGGGAGCAGTCCAATAGCATAAGAAGGTGAAAATCTTATGCCATAAATTCTCTATTAAGGATCATAAAGAAAAACTAAGATTTCTCTTTCAGAATTTGTGAAAAAATTTTAACTTTTTCTAATGTGGCGTCTA
>SMEN01000200.1_pt1 | contig 19664 bp, 17 predicted proteins | sample 2456271 | NCBI WGS metagenome assembly SMEN01 (sample SAMN10132593, study PRJNA489261) | soil metagenome | isolation source: day1 control-loamy sand soil ammended with raw manure from dairy cow... | place: USA | collected 2015-04-01 | reverse complement strand
CCCAGGGCGTTCGGGCTGTAGCTGACCAGCAGGCACTTGGTTTGCTGGTAGTTATTGAGGGCCATCTTGTGGGTTTCGCGGCCAATGCCGGATTGCTTGTAGCCACCGAAAGCGGCGTGGGCAGGATACAGGTGATAGCAGTTGGTCCAGACGCGGCCTGCTTCAACGCCACGGCCTACGCGGTAGGCACGCGAGCCGTCGCGGCTCCAGACGCCAGCCCCCAAACCAAACTCGGTGTCGTTGGCGATAGCGATGGCTTCCTCTTCGTCCTTGAAGGTGGTCACGGCGGCCACCGGTCCGAAGATTTCTTCCTGGAAGGTGCGCATGCTGTTCTTGCCCAGCAGCATGGTGGGGCTGATGTAGAAACCATCATCCAGACCCTTGCCCAGACGATTACGCTCCCCGCCAATCAGGCGTTGTGCGCCCTCTTCGCGGCCCAGGTCGATATAACCCAGAATGCGCTCCATCTGTTTCTCGGAGACTTGCGCACCGACCATGGTCCCGGCGTCCAGCGGATTGCCCGCTTGAATACGTTTAACGCGCTCTACCGCACGCTCGATAAAGCGTTCGTAGATGGACTCTTGAATCAAAATGCGCGACGGGCATGTGCAGATCTCGCCTTGGTTCAGGGCGAACATGCTCAAGCCCTCCAGGGCCTTGTCCAGGAAGGCGTCGTCAGCCTGCATCACGTCTTCAAAGAAGATGTTGGGACTCTTGCCACCCAGCTCTACCGTAGCGGGAATCAGGCGGTCTGCTGCGGCATGCAGGATTTCACGGCCAACGGGGGTGGAGCCGGTAAAGGCGATTTTGGCGATACGGGGCGAGTTGGCCAGCGCGTGGCCAGCTTCTTTACCGTAGCCGGTGACAACGTTCAGAACGCCTGCGGGCAGCAAGTCACCGATGATTTCCATCAGCAGCAGGATAGATGCAGGAGTTTGCTCGGCGGGCTTCAGGACGATGGGGCAACCGGCAGCCAAGGCTGGCGCCAGTTTCCAGGCCGCCATCAACAGCGGGAAGTTCCAGGGGATGATCTGGCCGACCACACCAATAGGCTCATGGAAGTGGTAGGCGACGGTGGTGCCATCGATATCCGAGAGACTACCTTCCTGAGCACGCAGGCAACCGGCGAAGTAACGGAAGTGGTCCACGGCCAAAGGCAAGTCGGCAGCGCGGGTTTCACGGATGGGTTTGCCGTTGTCGATGGTCTCGGCCACGGCCAGGCGTTCCAGGTTTTGCTCGATGCGGTCGGCAATGCGCAGCAAAACAGCTGAGCGCTCGGCAGGCGAGGTATTGGCCCACTGCTTGCGCACTTTGTGCGCGGCATCCAAGGCCAAGTCGATATCTGCGGCGCCTGAACGAGCCACTTGGCAAAACACCTGCCCGGTCACGGGCGAGACATTATCAAAATACTCGCCTTCAACGGGCGGAACCCAGCGGCCACCGATGTAGTTGTCGTAACGGGATTTGAACGGGAATTCCAGATCCAGGCCCATGGATTTGAGATCGGATAGATTCATGATGTCTCCTTATTGATTTAATTTGATGTCACCTAAGGTGCACCGCAGAAAAAGGCTTTTTTGTCCTTCATCTTGTTTTAAGTAAAGCAAATAGCGTGCCAAACTAATTAGCGATTGTCCCGACTCGCTCCTGGGCCTGCCCCCCTCCATAATGAGGTGACCTCCAGTCGCAGGCTGCGACAGCTACTGTCGCAAAAAGCGAGCCCTGTCGCAGATTGCGACACCCCTCCCGGAGCACACTGATGACTTCTCTACACTCGTTTTGCCCGCAGACCAATGAAACCATGTGGCGTCAGTCCTGGGAGCGCTGCCAGACGATGGAGTCGGAGTTAAGTGCTGAACCGCGCGACATGAGCCAGGGGGCCTTGCGACAGTTACTGGAACAGCAGCATCACCTGTTGCACCATTCTTCAGCTGCCGTACAGGATCTGGCGGCCTTAGTGCATCCCCACCGCAGTCTGGTCTTATTGTGCGACGCCCAAGGCACCGTGCTGCAACAGGCGGGGGACCCCAATTTTCTGCAGCGGGCTGAACAGGTGGCTTTGCGCACCGGCGTTAGCTGGGCTGAGAACCACAGGGGAACTAACGCCATCGGCACGGCGCTGATCTGCGCCAAGCCCATACGAATTCATGGCAGCCAGCACTTTCTGCCAGACAACCGGATTTTGAGCTGCCACGCCGCGCCTATTTTTGACCCTTATGGGCAGATCATCGGCGTCTTGGATATTTCTGGGCCTTCGGAGCTGGAACATCACTACGCCCTGGATTTGGCGCAGTTATATGCTCGCCAGATCAGCCGTCAGATGCTGGAGTCTTTGTGCACGCCAGCGCGCCGTCTACTGCACCTGCATACCGATCCCGCTTTGCTGAACAGCGCCTTTAGCGGTCGCTTGCTCATTGAGGACGACATGATTGTGGCCGTTGACGAGTTGGCCGCCCGCATGCTGAAACAAGACTGGCAAGAGCTGCCCGGCCAGGATCTGAACTCCGTTCTGGAGCAAGTCAAAAGCACGAATCGCCCAGTGACGCTGCACCTGAGCACAGCCACTAAAACACCAGCACCTGCGCGCCCGGTTCAAGTTCCAAGCGATATTTCCGATACGCCGCAGCTTTCCCCCCAACAAGAAAAAGCATTGGAGCCTGCTGTACGTGCCATGCAAATGGGCTTGTCCATCTTGTTGAGCGGCCCTAGCGGCTCGGGCAAGGAGCGCATGGCCCGTGAACTGCATCGTCGCCACAAAATACAGTCTGGCCCTTTTGTGGCCATCAACTGCGCCGCTTTGCCGGAAACGCTGATTGAGGCCGAGCTATTTGGTTATGAAGCGGGCGCCTTTACCGGCGCTCGTCGCCAAGGCTACGCGGGCAAGCTGCGACAAGCTCACGGCGGTGTGCTGTTTTTGGATGAAATTGGCGATATGCCCGTGGGCCTGCAAAGCCGTTTGCTGCGTGTGCTGCAGGAGCGGGAAGTCCAGGCCTTAGGCTCGGAACGCACGCACAGGCTGGATTTTCAGTTGATCAGCGCCAGCCATCAGCCACTGGAAACCTTGGTACGCGATGGGCGTTTTCGGGCGGATCTGTATTTCCGCCTGCAGGACTACATCTGCAAGGTGCCCAGTCTGCGGGAACGCACGGGCCTGGGGGACTATATTGCCAGTGAGCTGGCCGTACTCGCCCAAGGCCAGGCTGCGCCCCAACTGCACCCGGAAGCCCTGCAACGGCTGCAAGACTATGACTGGCCTGGCAATTACCGCCAGTTGCGCTCAGTGCTTTTGCAAATCATTGTGCAAGACGCTCCAGGACGTCTGTGGCGAGCGGAAGATCTGCCTGCCCTGCCATGTCTAAGCCCTGAACATAACTCCACAGTGGCCTCGCTCCCCGCGCCGGATAGCGTGAATCACTCGATGAGCAGCCACATCGCTGTGCCTACTAGCCCAAAAGCACAAACCTTAAAGGAACAGGAATACGCAGCCGTGCAACAGGCCTTGGATGATCATCAGGGAAATATTTCACAAGCAGCGCGCGCTTTGGGGCTGCATCGCAGCACCTTGCACCGTCGTATTAATGAAATGGCGCAAGCCCTTACTGCAGGCGGTCGTCATCCAGAAAGTCAGGAATCGGCATGGCAATAATGCCGTCTTCGGCCAGTTCCTGATATTCCTGCACCGTCGCCTGACCCCGAATGGCACGGGGCTCTATATCGCCTTCGTGCATGCGGCGGGCTTCCTGGGCAAACTGGGTGCCCACATTGTCGGATTTACGGATTACTGAACGCAGCTCCTGCATAAGCTGACCTTGAATAGCCCGTATTTGTGCCTCGCTAGGCATAGCAGCCGAAGCGGGGGCCGGAGCAGGCGCACTAAGCGGGGCGCTGGCTGTTTCCTGGGCGCCGATGTTAATGCGGGGGGCAGACAGTTTGCGTTTGATCTGGTGGCTGTCACAGACGGGGCAGCACAACAGCCCACGACTAAGCTGCTCATCGTAACTATCGCGTGAGCTAAACCAACCCTCGAACACATGGCCGTGTTCGCATTCAAGATCAAAAACTTTCAAACTCATAATGTGCTTATCAATGGGCCGACAGACCGGCATATTGTGGCATAGAAGTGCCGGGCAGACTGCCGCTGCCGGGTAAGCAGAAAGCGGGCCCGCAGTTTTAACGGGGGACGGCTGCCAGCAAGCGTTGCGTCAATTCCTCTTGGGGATTAAACAAGACCTGCTTGGCACTACCCTGCTCCACAATCCGGCCCTTGGCCATGATGGCAATGCGGTCTGCCAAATACTCCACCACACCAAAGTTGTGCGTTATGAACAGATAAGCCAGCCCCAACTCCGCCTGTAGCTCACGCATCAAGTCCAGTATCTGCGCTTGAACAGAAACGTCCAGCGCGGAAGTGGGCTCATCACAAATCAGGACTGCCGGCTCTACCGCCAGGGCCCGGGCAATCGCAATACGCTGGCGTTGTCCGCCAGAAAACTCATGCGCGTAGCGGTCCAGGGAATTTTTAGGCAAACCCACCTGCTCCACCAAGCTTGCGATGCGGCGGCGGCGAGTTCGAGCATCCAACTCAGGACGCAATGCAGTCAGCCCCTCCAGCAAAATATCCCCCACCATCATGCGCGGGTCCAGAGAGCCATATGGATCTTGAAAAATAATCTGCAGGCGCGAGCGCAGTTGCCGCAGGGCTTTCCCCTTCACCGCCAATACATCTTGCCCCTGCATGTGCACCTGTCCGCTGATCTGCGCCTGATGATCCAGCAAACGCATCAAGGTCCGGGCCACCGTGCTTTTACCGCAGCCCGATTCACCCACCAACGCCACGGTTTCGCCTTTGTGCAATTGCAGACTCAAATCCTTGACGACCGGAATGGCTGGCAGACGTCGCCACCAGGACCCCGCTTGCCGGTAGGCAACAGATAAGTCCTGAATATCCAATACCAGTTCTTTGGGTTTGCTGCGCCCAGCAACAGCGTCGACAGGCGCAGTTGCACGCGACAATGGGCGTCCCCGTTTTTCAAAAGTGGGGATAGCATCCAGCAGCTCTTTGGCATAAGGATGGCTGGGGCGCAGGAAGAACTGGCTGGCTAGCCCGGCCTCCACAATTTGCCCGTGTCGCATCAAGGCCACGTAATCCGCGTACTGGCGCACCAACAGCAAATCATGCGTGATCAGCAAAATGGCCAGGCCCATCTCTTTTTGGATATCGGCCAGCAGCTGCAAAATCTGTGCCTGAACGGTGACGTCCAATGCGGTGGTGGGCTCATCAGCCACCAGCAAATCAGGTTCAGCAGCCAATGCAATCGCGATCATGATGCGCTGCTTTTGGCCACCGGAAAACTGGAAGGGGAAATCGTCGTAGCGTTGCGCAGCCGCAGGAATGCCCACGCGCTCCAGCCATTGGATAGCAGTGGCTCGTTCCTGCCCGGCAGGCACCACATCATGACGCCGGATCACCTCGCTGATCTGCCTGCCAATGGACATGACCGGGTTCAAGCTGGTGGAGGGCTCCTGAAAAATAACGCTGATGCGTTTGCCGCGCACATCCTGCATATGCTGTTCGGGCAAAAGGGGCAGGTTCAAACCATCCAGCTCGATGCTGCCGGACTGCATCCAGGCTGCTTCGGGCAGGAGCCGCAAAATCGCCATGGCCGTCATGCTTTTGCCGCAACCGGACTCCCCTACCAAGGCAAAGGTTTCACCGCGCTGCACCGCCAAAGACAGATTGCGCACCACACTTTGCACGCCTGCATCGGACTGCACGCGCAATTCCAGGTTTTCAATGTTCAAGACAGCCGGGGTTGCAGCAGGTTTGATCATCACCGTGTTATCAGACTGACTCATACCTTGGCTCTCCCTGCGCGAGGCACTCGCACGAGCTTGAAGCGGCGGGTGCGAGGATCAAAGGCGGTTTGCACCGCATCGGCAAAGATGTTCGCAGACAGCACCAAGCCCAGCATCATGACAAACGCTCCGGCCAAACCCCACCAAATAATAGGATCGCGGGACAGTTCGCTGCGGGCAGCGTCAATCATGCGGCCAAAGGACGGCATGCTGGGGTCCACGCCTATGCCCAGGTAAGAGAGCACCGCCTCGTACAAGACCAAGCCCGAAAACTCCAGAATCAGGGTGATCAGCACGATATGCATCACATTGGGCAAAAGGTGGCGGAACATGATGCGTAAATGGCTGACGCCAAAAGCCTGCGCTGCTTGTACATAATCCAGCTCGCGCAGCTTCAGAACTTCGGCACGCAGCAAACGGCACAGACCGGCCCAGCCCGTCAGCCCCAAAATCAGGCACAGCATGAACAGGCGCAAATCCGCGCGGGCGGCAACGGTATCAAAGCTGTCAGGGTGAGTGTCGATATAAACCTGCATCAGCAGCACGCAGGCGGCAATCAGCAAGACGCCAGGGATAGAGGTCAAGGTGGTGTAAATGTATTGAATGACATCATCCACCCAGCCCCGAAAGTATCCCGCGGCCAAGCCCAGGATGATGGCCGGTGGCAGCATGGCAAAGGTCGTCAAAGTGCCAATGACCAAGGCCGTCCGTATGCTTTTCAAGGCTTGCCAGATGATATTGTTGCCGGTCCTATCTGTCCCCAGGACGTAATAATTTGCGCTCAGGCTTAATACCAGGCACATCACCAGCAACAGCAAAGATGCGCTTAGCCAAACAAGCCGCCAGTTCACCAAGCCCTGCCCCTGCCACCAATACCGCCAAGCCGCGCCCCAACCGGGTTCCAGGCTCTGTTTGCGCCCCCACAGTGTCAGCAACAAAGCCAAAAACAGGCTGGCGACTATGCCCCAGCCCAGCCCTTTCAGGGCTAATTGCAAGATGTCGTGTTGATGCTCCTGCGGCGTTTCTATGCCCACCCCGGCATTCACCAGACGTGGAAAGTCACGCACAGGCTGGCCATCGACCAGCATGCTTTCCTTGGTCAGCTGAAAGCGAGCCAAGGGCGCAGAATAGGTTTTTTCCACTTCCGACAAACCCGCTTTTTTCAACACATCGTCCAGCACGGAGCGGGCCACCGGCGCGTAACTAGGCGCGCTGGCTTCCTGCCCCGGAGCCGCTGGCAAGAGCGGGCGATAGTGAATCGAGTCGAGCAGGCCAATCAGCAGGAAAAAGAGCAGAAATACGGCGGCACACATGGCCGAGGGAGTACGCGCCACGCTGGCCCAGGCCGAGCGCAAGGCTGGTCGTTTAACGACACGCCAGGCGTACACCGCCATTGCCAGAAACAGTGCCAGCACAAAGGTATCGGTCCAGAGAAAGACGAACTGTGGCATGGCAGGCTCAACTGAAACGAATGCGAGGATCAACCAGGGTGTAGGAAATATCCGCCAGAATCAAACCGACGATATACAAGAGCGATCCCAGAAACACCATAGCGCGCACAATGGAAAAATCCTGGGCGTTGATGGCATCAATGGTGAAGCTGCCCAAACCCGGAATACCAAAAAAAGACTCGGAAATCAGACTGCCCATAAACAGCAAGGGCAAAGCAGACACAGTCCCCGTCAAGATGGGCAACAGGGCATTGGGCAGCACATGTCGAAACAGCACGCTGGATTCGGCCAGGCCTTTAGAGCGAGCCGTACGCACATAATCGCGACTGGCCTCTTCCAAAAACAGGCTGCGGTAAAACCTTGACTCGGCCCCAACGCGCGACAAAATCCCTACCAGCACTGGCAAAATCAAAAAGCGCCAGTTATCCATGCCTTCCACCCAGCCCGAGAACGGCACCCAGCGCAGCACACGCGCAAACAGCCACTGTCCGGCAATGATGTAGAACAGGCCTGAAATCGACATCAGCACCACACACAAGACCACCGCCGAAAAATCCAGCCGGGTATTACGGAAGAACACCATCAATAAAGCAAAACTGATGCAAACCCACAGACCCAAAAAGAAGGTAGGCAAAGCCAGGGCCAGACTAGGCCCCATGCGCTGCTTGATCTGATAGGAAATATCCTGCCCCTGGTCCGACAAGCCAAAATCCAGGCGCAATAAAGGGACTGAACGCTCGTAGAAAATGGTGTTGGTCAGAGCCTGAGAGCCTTGTGCCTCGGAGTTATAAAACAAGGGCTTGTTATAACCACGCTCGGCCTTCCAGTTTTCAATCGCAGTTTGGCTGACACGCTGGCCACCGATGGACAGACGCGCCATATCGTCCGGCGTATTGACGGCAAAAAACAGTATGAAGGTCAGCACATTGACCCCGATCAGAATCAGCACGCCATACAGAATGCGCCGCAGCATATAGGAAAACATCAGTCTTTCTCCTTGTGCAGCGCAACACGGCGGCGACGCGCCTGCGCTTGCCTGCGCACGAGCCACAACAAGGCAAGCAAGACCAGCGCCACGGGAATGGCTGGCCACCAGACCGGCCGATTCCAACGATCTGTGCGCTCTACCCGCTGCTGGGGCTCAATACGGTAATACTGGATGCTGTCGCGCACCATCATCGAAGGTTTGGCATTGCGCACCCAGCTTTGGTAGGCGCCGCCCGCATTGGGGACATAGCCAAACATCCAGGGTGCATCATGCTGCACCAAACGGACCATTTTCTGGACGACAGCTTCTTTGTCGGGGCCATCGTTCAAAAAGCGCATTTGCTCGTACAGGCGATCAAATTCCGCGCTTTGATAATTGGCAGCATTTTCCCCACCAAAGTCTTTTTTGGCTTGCGGGCCGTACAGCAGGGTGAAGAAATTTTCCGCATCAGGATAGTCCGCCACCCAGCCCCAGATAAACATCTGGGCCACGCCGCGTTTCATCTTGTCCTGAAAGCGGTTGTAGTCCGAGGCACGCACTTCCAGTTGCAAGCCCACCTGCGCCAGTTGCCGCCGCATCCAGTCCACGGTGGCATCAGAGCCCATGCCCATCATGGAGTCGTAATACAGAATCAAGGATTTGCCGGTGCGACTGTCGCGCCCATCGGGGTAGCCAGCCTGCCGTAGCAAGTCTCGGGCTTCATCCAGACTGCGCCGTTTCACCACGCCATTGTCTTTGGTATAGACATAGGGATTAGCACCTTGAGGCAAGGCCTGGTAACCCGGCACGCCAGGCGGTAAGGGGCCATGCCCCGCCTGCCCTTGATCGTTCATGAAGATGGAGACGTACTGTTCCCAGTCAAACACAATGCTGATCGCCAAACGCAGCTTGCGGTTTTGCTCTGCCTGCTCTGGCGTATCGCCTTTGCCCACGACCGGGTCATGCCAGTTAAAGCCCATGTAAAACAACTGCGCTTCAGGGGCGGTACGCAATTGCAAGCCACGTTCCTCATACAGATTGGCTTTTTCTACCGAGTCCTGTGCTGCCACCGTCATGGCTACGCCATATTCCCCGCGTTCGATTTGCGGGATGTCGTAATAGCCTTGCAGAAACTTGCCCATCAAGGGCACGCCCTCTTTCTCCAGCGAGAACACCACCTTGTCCAGGAAAGGCATGGGTTTGCCGCAATCTTCCAGCAGGCCTGCCTCCTGATCGCCAGGCTCTCCAACGCAGGGGTAAAGCTCGCCCCGATAGTTGGGATTGCGGCTCAGCACATGGCGTCGGTTGACCAAGGATTCGGTCAACATGAAGGGCCCGGTGCCCACCGGCCAGCTATCCAGCGTCAAATTATGTTGAGCCATCCGCGGCTGGCTGTAGAAACGCTCGGCCTCCCAAGGCATGGGCGCTGTAAACGTCATCGCCAGCCAGTATTTAAACTGCGGATATTTGCCATTCACCTCAATACGCAGCGTGTGCTTATCCAAAGCCCGTACACCCGGCAAGCTATAGGAGCGCAGATCCAGCCATTGGGGGCGGGGCTCTTGCTTGTCGGCCTGAGCCAGCTCTTCGCTAAAGGCTTTGAATCCACGGATATGCTCGGCCATCACACCCAAAACGGGGGAGGCAAGCCGGGGACTGGCCAGACGCTTGAACGCGTAAACGTAGTCCTGCGCCGTCAGTTCCCGCGTACCAGTATGGGCAAAGTCGCCGATGCTGAACGCATCGTGCAGATCTGGCGCCCGCATGGGGAAGTAGCGATAGTCGCCCTGCTCGTCCAAGGCAAAAGCAGGATGCGGCTGAAAGGTAATGCCTTTCTTGATGGGAATATCGTAACGGCTGATTGCTACCTGATCGCCCGCCACATCCGCGGGCAAGCGATTACCTTGCTCATCCAGATACACGGGCTCAACCAGCTCCGTCGCCACTTTGGGAATCAGGCGGTATGGCCGGTCCAGGTAGTGGTAGCCATACAAAGGCTCATAAATCGAATAGGTGAACGGTGTCTCGTCACCGGAATACGACAAAGCCGGGTCCAGATGATTGGGCGAACGAGTCGTAAACGCGCTGTAGAGCGCGTTTTCCGCCGCGCTTTGCTCGTGATAGGGGCTGTTAACGGGCTTGGAGCAAGCGGCCAATGCGGTACATATCAGAACCAGCCCGATCCGCCGCAAGGCGATCAACATTTCCCTTTCTGCCAGCAGTGGTAACGCCACTGCCAAGGCGGCACGGGATCAGGCTCGGACCAGATACCGACACGGGCCTCTTGAGCTTCACGCTCCAGTTGATCGATACGGGGGTCGCGTAAAAAGCGCCCCCGCTTTTCACGGTTAGCCATGGCCATGCCTGCCTGAACCAATTTCTGATTGGCGGTTTCGCCATCATCCAAAGGCACATCACATACCGCACGGCCATGACGATCCCGCTCATAGCAGGACAGTGTCATCTGCTTGCCAGCGACCAGATCGGACAGGAACTGCCGCGATGCCACCGCAAAGGGCTGGCCGGGACGCTGTCTATCCTTGGTGGTTTCCGGGGCATCAATGCTGGCCAGGCGAACCCGTTCCTGCTTTCTATTGCTGGACAGGATAGTCAGGGTGTCGCCGTCGGCTACCCGGACCACGCGACCTGTCAGCTCAAAATTCTGCGCTTGAACGGGCAAGGCCCAAGCAGCCAGCAAAGCAGTAAAGCCTGCATAAACGGCAGCGCGCCGCGTCAAAGAGGAAAGGCCGGACAGGGGAAACACAGTCATGATGCGAACAACACTCCAGACGGATGGCGAAAACGAGGCTAACAAATTATAGATACTGCGCAACGCCTGTCCAGAGCAATGTCCCTAGTAGCCAGCCCTGGTTCAACACAACTACTGACGCGGCCAGGCTCGCTGCAAATGCAAGTCTGCCTGCTCCACGCCTTCCAGCCCAAAGACGGCCGCCGGCTCCTTCTGCACACGCTGAGCCATAAACAAGTCAGCCACAGCATCCGGAGCCAATTGACGCATCAAGCATGCCTGATACAGCACGGCCAGTTTTTGTGTCCAGACACGCCCCCCGGCGACAGACACAGTATCCAGTAAATCCTGCGCGGCACGGCTCAGTGTCGCATCACCTTCACAGCGCGCCCGCAAGTCCGCTTGCAAAGCATCGAATACCCCTTCCTGACCCAAAGCTCGTTGCACATCCAGGCACATTACATTGCCCGAGCCTTCCCAAATGGAGTTGACCGGAGCTTCGCGCAGCAGGCGCGGCATGGGGCCATCCTCTATATAGCCATTGCCACCCCAGGTTTCCATGGCTTCGGCACAGAGCGCAATCGCGCGGCGGCACACCCAGAACTTGGCGGCGGGAGCCAGAACACGCAAGACAGCCTGCGCTTGAGCATCATCACCCCGCTCCTGCAAGTCCACCAGGAACAAGGCCAGATGCGTGGCTGCTTCGCTTTCCAGCGCCATATCCAGCAGCACAGCCTGCATCAAGGGCTGATCAATCAGCAGCTTGCCAAAGCAGTGTCGGTGACGACAGTAGTGCAAAGATTGCACCAAGGCCTGCCGCATCAAGGCAGCGCTGCCCAATACACAGTCGATACGAGTACGAGCGGCCATGCCCGCCAACAGGGCAATGCCACGACCAGGCTGACCTACGCGCCAGGCCTGTGCCGCTTCAAAATCAATTTCGGCACTGGCATTGGAACGGTTACCCAGCTTGTCCTTGAGCCTGCGTATATAGCGACGATTCAGACCGTATTCGGTATAGCGTGGCATCAAAAAACAGGAGAACTGTTCGTGTTCGCGTGCCAGCACTAAATGCCCATCCGCCTGGGGAACTGAAAAAAACCATTTATGGCCGTAGAGACGGGAGGTATCGCCATCCGTTCGTGCTTCTGTGGTGCTACCACGCAGATCGGAGCCCCCTTGCATTTCCGTCATGCCCATGCCCAGCAAAAGGCTGCGTTTTTCGCTGATGATCTGGCTGGAAGGGTCGTATTGTTTTTGCTCCAGCCGCTGCGCCCAGTCTTGAAACTTCTCGGTTTGCAGCAAAGGAGTGGCCGCACGGGTCATGGTCAAGGGGCATAGGGTTCCCGCTTCAATCTGACCGTGCATATAAAAGCCCATTGCCCGTTCCAGATGCTGGCCCGGCTGGGCCTGCGAAGGCCAGACATGCAAGCCTTGCTCCAAGCCTAATTGCATCAAGTGATGCCAGGAAGGATGAAAGTCCACTTGGTCAACGCGCTGCCCTTGGGCAGACCAAGCACGCCATTGCGGCGGCTGGCGATTCGCTAAGGCCCCCTGTTCGCGCCAATATGCCGAGCCCAATTGCCGGCCGTAATCAGCCAGACTCGCCTTAGCGGCTGCAGAGGCCAGTTTGTTCTGCCAAAGCTGTAAAGCCGGATCGTCGCCAAACAGATCATCATCGATCAAATCCGGCACCTGATTCTGTAACTGCTGCTCCAGACCCATTTTGCCTCCTTGATACCGGCCTGCTGGCTCCCCGTGTCAGGCTAGAGCCATTTGGCCTTTTTGAACTTCCAGTACAAAAATCCGCAAACGCTACCCATCAGGCCCACGGCCAAGGGGTAACCCAGCGTCCATTCCAGTTCAGGCATGTATTTGAAGTTCATGCCGTAAATACCTGCCACTGCCGTGGGCACTGCCAAAATAGCGGCCCAGGCAGCCAGCTTGCGGGTGGTATCGGTCTGCTGCATCTGCCCTATCATCAGCCCACCCTCAAAGGCAAAGGCCAGCGCTTGCCGCAAGCTATTGACGAACTCGGAGGTGCGGGCAATCCGGTCTGACACTTCCCCGAAATAAGCCCGGCATTCCGCGTCCACGTAAGCAAGCTCAATACGCGACAGGCGACGGGTAAGCTCTGCCAAGGGCGAGATCACGTTGTAGACACGCAGCAGATCACGGCGCAAACGGTAGATGCGCCGCACATCGTTTTCCTTAAAGCCACGAATCAGAAACTGCTGCTCGATGGCTTCAACGGCTTTTTCCGTTTGTTCCAGACAAGCCTGATACTGATCCACAATCAAATCCAGCAATTCGGAAGCGACGAAGTCGCTGCCGCGATCCAGCAAGGCCGGTGTGCTTTCCAGACGAGCGCGCAACTGTAAATAACTGCTGTTGGAACCACGACGCACGGTTAATAACAAACCGTGGGCAATCAGAATCTGTGTGGTGCCAAAAATGGGGCGCAGGTCTTTCAAACCCAAGGTTACCGCCACCACAATCAGGCAATTGCTAAATTCCATCAGCTTGGGGCGTCGGTGCGGCGCAATCAGCTCTTCGAGCGCATTGTCGGGCAGGCCCAACTGGGTGCCGACCTCGCGCAGCGTGGCTTCATTGGGGTCTTTCAGACCGATCCAGATGAAGCCGTCCCGCACAGGGTCGTGTTCGGGCAGGTGGTGGATATCCAGTGACTGGGCAGCCTGACCAGAACGATAGCGATACGCGGCCACCACAACATCTTGAGCATCGGGGGCGACCGGGCCAGTTTCTTCCATGCTGTCTCCTTGCAGACAAAGCGGATTTTTTTGTTTGATAATAGCACTGGCCCATCTCCGCGCTGCTACCGCAGCGACCTGCAAGGAAAGACATGAAATCACGTTCCATCCTGTGCCTAGGCGCACTGATTCTTGCCCTGGGCGTTGGCCTGGGTGCCTTTGGTGCCCACGCGCTGCGCGCAATGGTCGATGCCTCCGCCTTGGCTATCTGGCACACCGCCGTGCTCTATCAACTGCTGCATGGCTTGGGTTTGCTGTTGATCGCGGCACTGAGCACTCAACTGCATCCTGCCTGGCAATCGCGCAGCGCCATTCTGATGCTGATCGGCGTGCTGATCTTTAGCGGCAGCTTGTATATCCTGGTCCTGAGCGGGGTGAAATGGCTGGGTGCGATCACCCCTATTGGCGGCGTCGCCATGATTGTGGCCTGGCTGTTGTTGGCGGTTGCAGCCTCGCGTGGCAAGGACGCCTGACCCAAGGCACAGGCCTCCGTATAATGGGGCGCATATTCTGCCTAACAGGAGCGCCCCGTGTCTGATTCCGCTTTGTCTTTACGCGAATTTACTCGCCAACTGCCCAAGGCCGAACTGCATGTGCATATAGAAGGCACGTTGGAGCCGGAACTGATCTTCAAGCTGGCTCAGCGCAATCAAATCACCCTGCCCTACCCAGATCAGGCCAGCCTGCACGCGGCCTATCAGTTCGACAACCTGCAATCCTTTCTGGACCTGTACTACGCCGGGGCCGGGGTACTGATTACCGAGCAGGATTTCTTTGACATGACCTGGGCCTATTTTCTGCGCGCCAAGGCCGATGGCATTATCCATACCGAAATCATGTTCGACCCACAGACCCATACGGCACGTGGTGTCAGCATAGAAACCGTTTTTGCGGGTATCGCCGGTGCTGCCCGCCAAGCCAAAGCGGAGCTGGGAATCAGCAGCTATCTGATCATGAGTTTTCTGCGCCACCTTAGCGAAGCCGAGGCTTTTGCTACGCTAGATGCCGCCCTGCCCTTGCGGGAACGCTATGCGGATCTGTGGATTGCGATTGGCCTGGATTCATCTGAACTGGGCAATCCACCAGAAAAATTTCAGGCTGTGTATGCCCGCTGCCGGGAACTGGGTTTCCGCTTGGTGGCCCATGCAGGCGAAGAAGGGCCCGCCAGCTATGTGCGCGACGCGTTGCAACTTCTGAAAGTGGAACGCATAGACCACGGGGTACGCAGCGAAGACGACCCAGCCTTGATGCAGTACCTGATCGACCATTCCATCCCGCTGACGGTCTGTCCCCTGTCCAATATCAAGCTCAAGGTCTTTGACAGCCTGGATGATCACAACCTGAAAAACTTGCTGGATCGTGGCCTGAACGTGTGCATCAACTCGGACGACCCAGCCTATTTTGGCGGCTACCTGCTGGATAACTATATGCAGACTGCCCAAGCGCTGAACCTCACGGCCTCGCACTTGCGCATATTGGCCGCTAACAGCCTGCGTTCCTCCTTCCTGCCCGAGCAGTACCAACAAGCCTGGCTACAGGCGCTGGACAACGTGCCTGCGCATGACTAAGCCTGCTCTTGTTCTGCCCAGGGCGTTCTTTGCCCGCGATCCGCGCTACGTGGCCCTGGAGTTGTTAGGCAAAACCTTGGTCTTGAATGACAAACGTGGCCAGCGCTGCGCCACTATCGTTGAAACAGAAGCCTATCTGGGCGCGCAGGATCAGGCCGCTCACAGCCGCCGTGGCATCACCGAACGCACCCGCTTGATGTTTGGCCCGGCAGGCTACGCCTACATCTATCTGATCTACGGTCTGCACCACTGCATGAATATTGTCAGCGGGGTGGAGGGCGACGGTACGGCCGTGTTGCTGCGAGCGGCTCAGTGGCTATCTCCGCTGGATGGGCCTTCGCTATCAGGGCCGGGGCGCCTGTGCCGGGGGCTTGAGATCGACAAGGGATACAACGGGCTGGATGCCTGCGGCCACTCTCTACATGTGCTGGATGCGCCCGCCCTGCCCCTGGAGCAAATCCAGATCGGCCCGCGCATTGGCGTGGACTATGCCGGCAGCTGGGCCAAGGCCCCTTTGCGCTATGCCATCGCCCAGCACCCGGAGGTGTCGGCAAAAGGCAGTAAAGCAGCTGCAAAAGGTGCGGCCAAAGGCCTTAAACGACCTGCTTAGAACAGGTATTATTGATCCTTCAAGCTGAATGCTTTCCAGCTGTTTTTAAGGACAACCCCCATGCGACTTTCTGTACTACTTAGCGTACTTCCCGCCGTTTTGCTGGCCGCGTGCACCGCCACAGGTAATAGCGCTCAAACGGGCTCGACTTCTTCATTCAGCGATTCCACGGGCGGCCTGTGCAATGCGGACTCTTTGAAACCGGCCGGACAGACGGCAGACCAGCGTCAGGTAGAGCGTCTGGTGAAGCAGGCTGGCGCTGCGCAAGCCCGCGTTCTGGCTCCCGATCGCATGTACACCACCGACTACGCCCCTAGCCGCCTGAACATCCGTGTGGATGAACAGAACCGGATTACCTCGGTGTACTGCGGCTGATAAAACAATGACTCAAGAACAATCTCAACACTTGCTCGACACGCTTTTTGCGCCCTGGGTCCAATCCCTGAAGCTGCGCGTGGAACGTATCGAGCAAGACGGTGTGGTCTTGCGCCTGCCTTTTTCCGATCAACTGACCCATGTGGCCGGCGTCGTGTGTGGGCAGGTCTATATGGCGGCCGCCGATACGGCCATGGTGCTGGCCGTCAGCCAGAGCCTGGGCGAGTTTCGCCCCATGACCACGGTTTCGCTCAATACCAGCTTTGTGCGCCCGGTCAGCCAAGGCGATGTACTAGTACATGCCCAAGTATTAAAGCGCGGCAAAAGCATGGTGTTTGGTGACATCAAGCTGCACGACGAGCAAGGCCGTCTGGCAGCCCACGCCACCACCACCTACGCCCTGCTGCCGGGCTGATCCAGCCAGCACAGCAAGACAGAATCTGACACAAAACAAATCCCCAGGCAGTTTGTCACAGCAGGCTTGGCCCGACTATGATCGTCATAGCAGGCCCGCCCCAGGCAAGGTCCTGGGGCGACTGCCCCGTTCGATTCCTTGTTGATCGCATTTCTGGAGAAGTTCAAATGGCAAAAGTCCTGGTTCTCTATTATTCCGCCTATGGGCACATTGAAAAAATGGCTCAAGCGGTGGCTGAAGGCGTGAAAGGCGCTGGCGCTACGGTAGACATCAAACGTGTCCCCGAGCTGGTCCCGGAAGCGGTGGCCCAGAAAGCGAACTTCAAGATGGATCAGGCGGCCCCTGTCGCCACCATTGCAGACCTGGAAAATTACGACGCCATTATTGTGGGGACAGGCACCCGGTTTGGGCGCATCAGCTCGCAAATGGCCAGTTTCCTGGATCAGGCCGGTGGCCTGTGGGCGCGCGGCGCACTCAACGGCAAGGTAGGAGGTGCATTTACCTCTACCGCCACCCAACATGGCGGGCAGGAGCTGACGCTGCTGTCCATCATTCATAATCTGATGCACTTTGGCATGATTGTTGTGGGCTTGCCCTACAGCTTTGCCGGCCAGACGCTGGTCAATGAAGTGACTGGCGGCAGCCCTTATGGCGCCTCTACCATTGCCGCAGGTGATGGTTCGCGTCAGCCCAGCGAAAACGAGCTGGAAGGGGCCCGCTACCAAGGCCGTCACATCGCCGAGATCGCAATCAAGCTAAAAGGCTAAACGCCGCTAAAGGAGTACAGATACATGGGCATGATGATAGATGGGCAATGGCATAGCAAAGAGCCTGTCAGCAGTACGGCGTCCGATACGTTTCAACGTGCCCAGTCCTCCTTTCGGGACTGGATCACCGCCGATGGCGGCCCCGGTCCGCAAGGCCAGGCAGCACAGCCTGCTCAGGCCAATCGCTATCACCTCTATGTTTCCTTGGCCTGCCCGTGGGCGCATCGCACCTTGATCATGCGGGAACTCAAAGGGCTGCAAAAGTTGATATCGGTGTCAGTCGTGAACCCGATCATGGGCGATCAAGGCTGGACCTTTGAGCCAGCTGACAGCGTGGTAGCTGACCCGATCATGGATGCCCAGTTCCTGCATCAACTTTATGCCAAGGCCGATCCTGCCTTCACGGGCCGGATTACCGTTCCTGTTTTGTGGGACAAGCAACGCGGCACGATTATCAATAACGAATCGGCCGAGATTATGCGCATCTTCAATACGGCCTTTGATACCTTGGGGGCGACCACGCTGGATATGGCGCCTGCCGACTTGTTGGCGCAAATCGACCAGATCAATGAGCATGTGTATGACAGCGTCAATAATGGTGTCTATAAAGCTGGGTTTGCCGGTTCCCAGTCAGCGTATGAGCAGGCCGTTCATGCCTTGTTTGAAAGTCTGGATGGGCTGGAGGCACGCTTGTCCCAGCAGCGCTACCTGACGGGGACAAGACTGACAGAAGCCGACTGGCGTCTGTTTACGACCTTGATTCGCTTTGATCCGGTGTATGTAGGCCATTTCAAATGCAATCTGCGCCGCTTGATTGACTACCCCAATCTGTGGAACTACATGCTGGAGCTGTACCAAATGCCGGGTGTGGCCGGGACGGTGAATCTTGAGCACATTAAGACCCACTACTACCGCAGCCACCGCCACCTGAACCCCAGCGGTATTGTGCCGGCAGGCCCGGTTCTGGATTTGAATGGGCCCCACGGACGCGGTCACTTACCCGTCCAGCCAGGGCCCTTGCACACCGGTCTTCAATAACCGGGGCGATCAAAAATATCGGCGTTCAACAAAATAGAGCGGTCTACCTGATTGATATCGGTACGACCGCAAAAAGCCATGGACACATCCAGTTCATTGGCCATTAATTTCAGCAAACGAGCCACACCCGCCTGCCCTGCTGTTCCCAGCGCGTACAAGAAAGCGCGGCCAATCATGGCACCTTGTGCGCCCAAGGCTCGCGCACGCAATACATCCTGACCGCTACGGATACCACCGTCGACCATCACTTCAATGCGGTCACCCACCGCCTTGCTGATCGCGGGCAAGCAAGAAATGGAAGATGGCGCGCCATCCAGCTGACGACCACCGTGGTTGGACACAATCAGGGCATCCGCACCGCTATCAACGGCGTAGCGCGCATCGTCGGCATCCATAATGCCTTTGACAATCAGCTTGCCGCCCCAGGCATTTTTGATCCACTCAATATCTTTCCAGTTCAATGTCGGGTCAAATTGCTCGGCCGTCCAGGTGGACAAAGAACGCAGGTCCGATACGCCTTTGGCATGGCCCACAATATTGCCGAAACTGCGACGATGCGTGCGCAGCATATTGCGGCACCAGTAAGGCTTGGTGGCCAGATTCAGCATATTCGGGATGGTCAGGCGCGGAGGTGTGGTCAGACCATTTTTGATGTCTTTATGACGTTGACCCAAGACCTGCAAATCCAGCGTCAGCACCAGCGCGGAGCAATTCGCCGCTTTGGCACGCGCTATCAAGTTTTCGATAAAGCTGCGATCGCGCATCACATAGAGCTGAAACCAAAATGGCGCACGAGTCGCCTGGGCTACATCCTCTAGCGAGCACACGCTCATGGTGGACAAGGTAAAGGGAATGCCGAAGTCACGGGCTGCCAAAGCCGCCAGCATTTCACCATCCGCGTGCTGCATGCCGGTCAAACCAGTAGGCGAGATAGCCAAAGGCATGGCCACTTCCTGACCCAGCAAAGTGGTTTTCAAGGAGCGGTGATCAATATCCACCGCAACGCGCTGTTTGAATTTCAGCTTGTGAAAATCCTGCTCGTTGGCGTGGTAGGTGCCCTGCGTCCAGGAGCCGGAGTCGGCATAGTCATAAAACAT
>SMEN01000385.1_pt1 | contig 19736 bp, 20 predicted proteins | sample 2456271 | NCBI WGS metagenome assembly SMEN01 (sample SAMN10132593, study PRJNA489261) | soil metagenome | isolation source: day1 control-loamy sand soil ammended with raw manure from dairy cow... | place: USA | collected 2015-04-01 | reverse complement strand
CGGCTGGAAACCGAGATCATTCCCGAGCTGATCACGCAGGCAGCGGTGGACATGGCCACCGCAGACCTGGCCCGCTCCCGGGCCCTGCTGCGCACGGCGGTGCTGCGATGAGCACGCGGGCAGGCGCCGCGGCCCGGCGCGAGGAACTGGTGCTGCCCTACCGCCATGTGGACACGCACTTCATCGGCGGCGGGTGGACGCGATCGCGGGGCACCGGCCGCATCGAGGTCACCGACCCGGCCACCGGCGCCGTGTGGGGTTCGGTCCCTGCCGGCACCAGCCAAGACGTGGACACCGCGGTCCGCGCGGCCCACCATGCGCTGCATTCATCGCCGTGGAAGGACACCACACCCTCCGAGCGGGCGGCGCTGCTGCTGCGCATCGCGCAGGAGATCGAGAACCGGGCCGCCGAACTGTCGCTGACCAATACGCTGGAAAACGGCTCCCCGGTCTCCGAGACCGGAGGCGCCGCCGCCAACGCGGCCGGCATCTTCCGCTACTTCGCATCCCTGGCACCGATGCTGGAGCAGGAGGACCTGCGCCCGTTCCCCAACGGTGCCGGCGAATCGCTGGTGCGCCGCGATCCGGTGGGTGTCTGCGCGCTGATTGCCCCGTGGAATTTCCCGATCAACCTGATGGTCATCAAGCTGGCCCCGGCATTGCTGGCGGGCTGCACCGTGGTCATGAAGCCTGCATCCCCCACCCCGTTGTCCTTCCGCATCATCATGGACGCGCTGGACGCCGCCGGAGTCCCGGCGGGCGTTGCAAACCTGGTCACCGGCCCGGGACGGATGGGCGACGAACTGGTGCGCCACCCGCTGGTGTCCAAGGTGGCGTTCACCGGCTCCACCCCGGTGGGCCGCACGATCGCCGCGGCCTGCGGCGAGCTGCTGCGCCCGGTCACCCTTGAGCTGGGCGGCAAGTCCAGCGCGCTGGTGCTTCCGGATGCTGACCTGGACCTGCTGGGTTCGCGGCTGATCCGCTCCTGCATGCGCAACACCGGACAGACCTGCTACATCTCCACCCGCATCCTGGCCCCGGCCGAACGCTACGACGAGGTGGTGGACGTGGTGGCCGCGACCATCGCGTCCGCGCCGCAGGGCGACCCGTTGGATCCCGCCACGGTCTTCGGTCCCTCGGCCAACCGCAGCCAGTACCAGACGGTGCTCGGCTACCTGGAGGCAGGTCACGCCGAAGGTGCCCGCGCGGTCACCGGCGGCGCCACGGCGCAGCTGGACGGGGACCTGGCGGACGGGTTCTTCATCCAGCCCACGGTTTTCGCTGACGTCACCCCGGACATGGCCATTTCGCGCGAGGAAATCTTCGGCCCGGTCATCACGGTGTTGAAGTACTCCTCCGAGGATGAGGCGGTTTCACTGGCCAACAACACCGAATTCGGCTTGGGCGGCCTGGTCTTCGGCGCAGATGAGGAACATGCCCTGTCAGTGGCTGAGCGCATGGACACCGGCAGCGTCGGGGTGAACTTCTTCGCCTCCAACCATGCTGCCCCCTTCGGCGGACGGCACGATTCGGGGCTCGGCACCGAGTACGGGCCGGAAGGCCTGGCCGCGTACCTGAGCTACAAGTCGATCCACCGCCAAACGCGGTAGATCAGGCTGGCACATACCTGAAGGCGTTCATCCGGAGTTGTGGCCGGATGGACGCCTTCGTCATGTCCCGCTGTACAGACCTGTGCGCGAACACCTAGGTTGGAAGTGCGAGCCTTCGAACGTCCTACCGGGTGCCAACGCACCAGTGACGTGGAACTACAGCAACGAGGAACAACCCATGAAAACGCCGATTCCTGACTACCTCGATGAGCTGCTCGACAGCCTCCGGGCGGACACCAGCGGAACCACCGCCCAGTACATTCCCGAACTGGCGCAGGCCAACCCGGATCTCTTCGCCCTGTCCGTCACCACGGCGACCGGCAGCACCTATTCCGCAGGGGACCACCTCGAAGAGTTCACCATCCAATCCATCTCCAAGCCGTTCGCCTACGCGGCGGCCATCATGGACCGGGGCTTGGACCGGGTGCTGCGGTCCGTCGGGGTCGAAGCCTCGGGCGAGGCCTTCAACGAACTGTCGCTGGAAGAAGGGACCCACCGGCCGGAGAACCCGATGATCAATGCCGGGGCCATCATGACCCACGGCCTGCTGGTCGCGGAGGATGCCAGCACCGAGGCCCGCGTGGCGCGCGTGCTTGAATTGTTCTCCCAGCTGGCCGGACGTGAACTGTGCATCGACGAGACGGTGTATGCCTCCGAAATGGAAACGGCGGACCGCAACCTCGCCACTGCCCATATGCTGCGGAGCTACGGGGTTCTCGGCGCAGACGCGCATGAGGTGGTCTCCGGCTACACCCGCCAGTGCTCCATCCTGGTCACCGTCGAGGACCTGTCGCTCATGTCGGCGACGCTGGCCAACGGCGGCGTGCAGCCGCGCACCCGCGAACGGGTGCTGAGCGAGGGCATCGCCCAGCAGGTCATGTCCGTCATGGCGGTGGCCGGCATGTACGACGGGGCCGGCGACTGGCTCACCCGGGTGGGAATCCCCGCCAAGAGCGGCGTGGCCGGAGGACTGGTCGGGGTGCTTCCCGACCAAGTGGGTATCGGCGCATTCTCGCCGCGGCTCGACGCCCACGGCAACAGCCAGCGGGCGGGCCGGGCCTTCGAACGCCTCTCCACCGACATGGGCATGCACTTGTTCGCACCCAGCAGCGGCCAGCTGGATGTGGTGGACGTCCATCAGGAAGCCACCCGCGAGATCTTCGTCCTGCAGGGCAACGTGCAGTTCACCGCCGCCTCCGAATTGCTGGATTTGATGGCGGCGTCCACCTCGCGCACCGCGGTGCTGGTGGATATCTCCCGGGTCTATTCCTTCACCACGGTGGCCCGCCGGATGGCCTTGGAAGGACTGCGCCGGCTGCGTCTGGATGGACGCAGGGTGTTCCTCAACGACCCTCTGCAGGTTCTGGCCAATCCGGACCTCGGCGACGGGACCTACCCGGAAACCCCCTGAAAAGGCCAAACGCGCGGCTTTGGTTCCGGCGTTCATCCAGCCGTGAATCGGTTCGAAAATTAGCCATCCAATCGCTCTGGACTGATGCAGACCCGGGTGTTTAGCTAGCACCATGGCTACCTACAACATTGGATATATTGTCGGTTCACTAGCAGCCGGCTCCATCAACCGCACGTTCAATCTGGCTCCCGAGTGCCTGTCATTCAACGAGATCTCCATCAAGGACCTTCCGTTGTACAACCACGACTACGACGCGGACTACCCGCAGGCTGGTCTGGATCTCAAGAGCGCCATCGAGGCATCCGACGGCCTGCTCATCGTTTCGCCTGAATACAACCGCTCCATCCCGGGCGCGCTGAAGAACGCCATCGACTGGGCTTCCCGCCCCTGGGGCACCAATTCCTTCGCCCGCAAGCCCACCGGGATCATCGGCGCATCCCCGGGCGCCATAGGCACCGCGGTCATGCAGTCGAACATGCGCAGCGTGCTCAGCTTCCTGGACGCCCCGCAGCTGAACTCCCCCGAAGGCTACATCACCTTCAAGCCCGGGCTCTTCGAAGCTGACGGCACCGTCAACGACCAGTCCACCTCCGACTTCCTAGCCCACTACATGAGCGAATACGGGGCTTTCGTGCAGCGCGTTTTGGATGTCACGGCCGAAGGACACATCGGGGATCGAGACCCCTACGGTAAGGGCTGAGACTCAAGGACGCCGCGGCTAACCTGCCGCGGAATACAAGAATGCGCTTGGGTCCGCGTCATGATGCGGACCCAAGCGCATTCTCCGTTGAGCCTTCTTGCTAGCCTTCTGCGCCCGTCACCGTGGTCTGGTCGCGGATCTGGCCGACCAACTCGGCGAGGAGGTCTTCCAGGGTCACGATGCCGGTGACCTTGCCGGTGGCGGAGTCCTTCACCAGTGCCAGGTGGGCGCCGCTGCTCTGCATCTGCTGCAGGGCGGTGCGCACCGACTGCTGCGCGGTGAACTCGGGCAAGGCGCGCACAGCATCCTGCTCCAGCGGCTTGGCGCGTTCGGCGGCACCGCGTCCCAGCACGTCCTTGATGTGGACGTAGCCCACCGGCTGGCCCTCCTCGATCAGCGGGAAGCGGGAGAAGCCCTGCGCCGCGGCCTGTTCCACCTGGGCTACTGTGCTGCTGCGCGGCAGGGTGCGGACCTTGTCGAAGTCGATGGCCACCGAGTCGATGCTGTGCGCATCGAAGTTCAGCGCACCCATCAGCAGCTGCTCGTCATGGTCATCCAGCAGCCCGCCGGAGCGCGACTCCGCCACCATGTCCGCCACCTCGTCACGGGTGAATGCGCTGGCCACCTCGTTCTTCGGGGTTACGCCCAGCAGGCGCAGGAACAGGTTGCCCAGCGCGTTCATGGTCCACAACACCGGGCGCAGGATCTTCACCAGCACCACCATGCTCGGGCCTAGGACCAGTGCCATGCGTTCCGGTCCGGCCAGGGCCATGTTCTTGGGCACCATCTCGGCTAGCACCACGTGCAGGTAGGTCACCAGGGCCAGGGCGATGGCATAGGACAGCGGGTCGATCCAGCTGGCCGGAATGCCCATGGCCTCGAACGGCCCGGCCACCGCGTACTTCACCAGCGGTTTGGTCACGTAGCCCAGCGCCAGGGAGCAGACGGTGATGCCCAGCTGCGCGCCGGCCATCACCAGGGAGACATTCTCGATGGCCCACAGCGTCATCTTGGCACTGCGGCTGCCCGCCTGCGCTTTGGGTTCGATGATGCTCCGGCGGGCGGAGATCAGCGCGAACTCGGCGCCGACAAAGTAGAAGTTGGCCGCCAGCAACAGCACGGTCACGATGATTCCGGTCAACTCGCTCATCGCTCCTGCTCCTGTTCGTCCAGCTCCACCGCGGTCAGTTCCACCGTGGCGATCCTCGAACCATCCATTTCAACCACCGTGAAGCTCAGTTCCTTTTCGGGCTGCCCCGGAAGGCCCGGGACCACCAGCGTCGCCTGGTCGCCGACTTCGCCGAGCTTGCCCAGCTGCAAAGTCACGAGGCCTGCCAGGGTTTCGTAGTCCGCGTCGCGCGGGATCTGGCAGCCGACTAGTTCGTTGGCTTCATCGGGGCGCAGGGCGGCATCCAGGATCCACGAGTTCTCGCCCAGCACAGTGACGGTGCCGTCTTCCGGGTCGTGCTCGTCGCGCACTTCGCCGACGATTTCCTCCACGAGGTCCTCAAGGGTCAGCAGTCCGGCGATATCGCCGGTCTCGTCGATCAGCACGGCCATCTGCAAATCCTGGCGGCGCAGCTGGTCCATGAGCTCGTCCAGTTCCACGGTGTCGGGAACCAGCGTGGCGTCCTCGGCCAGGGTGCCCACCGCGGCGGTCTTACGCTGCTCGTAGGGCACAGCCAGCAGGGTGCGGATGCGCACCAGGCCGTCGACCTGGCGGCCGTCGTCGCTGAGGATCGGGAATCGCGAGTGGCCGGTCTCGGCCGCGAGCTGGAGCACTTCCTGCACGGTCTGCTCGGCGGCGATGCTGACCATGCGCGAGCGCGGGGTCATGGCGTCGTGGCCGCGCCGGTTGCCGAAGGCCACGGTGCGGCGCATCAGCTCAGCGGTCTGCGAGGGCAGCACGCCTTTGCGGGCCGAGTGGCCCACCAGCGCCACCAGTTCCTCGGAAGAGCGGGTCGAGGCCAGTTCTTCCTGTGGCTCGATGCCGAAGCGGCGCACGATCCAGTTGGCGTTGCCGTTGAAGAACAGCAGCAACGGCTTGGTTACGGTGCTGAATCCTCGTTGGAAGCCCACCACGGCCTTGGCGGTGGCGAAGGGCTTGGCGATGGCCAGGTTCTTGGGCACCAGCTCGCCGAAAACCATGGTCAGGATGGTGGCCAGGACCAGGGCGATGGCCACGGACACCGAGCGCGCCAGCGTCGGATCCAGGCCCGCATCCTGCAGCGGGCCGACCACCAGGGCCGCGATGGCAGGCTCGGCCAGGAAGCCGATGCCCAGGTTAGTCAGGGTGATGCCCAGCTGCGCGCCGGACAGCTGCGTGGACAGGGTGCTCATGCCCTTCAGCACGCCGGCGGCCCTGCGGTCTCCGGCATCCGCGGCCTGCTTGACCTGGGTGCGGTTGACCGTGATCAGGGAGAATTCGGCCGCCACGAACAGTCCGCATCCCAGTATCAGGATGACGGCCAGCAGCAATGATATCCACTCCATTATTTACACCCCCTGCCGCAATGCGTCTGTACGGCATCCTTGCCGGGCAGAGGGTTAGGCCTGTGACATCTACTGTCGCCTGAAGCGTCCATCATTCCCTTCCGATCGGAACGTCTTCCTCCGATCCAAATATTTGAATATTAATTATGCTGGATGCCGTAAGCCGGAAAGGCCAGATTTGCAAGAGTTTGCCAGATCCCCTGCCGGCTCACAGCCAGCTCAAATCTGCGCTCTGCGCCGACTGGCCGTGACCTGGCAGAGTTTGCCCGATGGGTCCTGGCTGGGGTTCAGGCCCGGTCCACCGTCCAGGCCGCGGACCTCCCGGTGGCCAGGGCGCCCTGGATCGACGGCTGGGTGGTGTCCCCGGCCAGGGTGACCCCGGGCAGATTGGTTTGCAGCAGCTCTCGGCCCGGTGCCAGGGCCGGCAGGGCCTCCGGGATGTCGTGGCGCACCAGCAGCCGCCACTGGGGGCGCTTCTCGCCGAGCATTTCAGCCGCCTGCTCCAGCGCCGTGCTCTCGTCCAGCCCGTGTTCCCCGACGGCGGTGGCCTGCACCAGGTGCCAGCCGGCCGGAGCGTAGGACGGCGCGATATTGGAGATCACCGCGGCATGGGTGAGCAGCGCGCCGTCCCGCACGTCCAGATGCAGGAAGGGCAGCGTCGAGGGGCGGCGCGGCGCCGCAAACCACCAGGTGGTCAGCGAATTCATGGGCGGTTCAGGCTGCCCGGACAGCCGAGCGCTGTGCTGCGGCCCGGCGGCGATGATGACGTGCTCCGCTGCCAGTTCGCGTCCGGAGGCGCAAAGCACCCGCACCCGGCCGGGTCCGTCCACGGCAACGGACTCTACGGGAGTCGACAGCTGGATGTGCTCGTGCAGCGGTTCGGCCAGCTGGTGCGCAAGGGCCGCCATGCCCTGGGCTGGCAGTGAGGGCCTTCCGACGGCGAAATACCACGACAAGAGGCGGGCCAGCGTGGCTGGCGCCCGCAGCTGGGGATCGGCCACGACCCCGGAGAAGAACTTCTCGATCACCTCCCGGAAGGGGGCGGAGAACCCTGCCTGGTCGATGGATTGGCGCAGCGTGAGCGACGGGTTGCCGGCGATGCGGATCCACCGCAGGACCGCCGGGATATCCCGCGCTCCCACGGTTCCGCCGAGCAGCTGCGCGGCATGGGAAGGGTGGCGGAAGGGATCGGCCAGCACTTCCAGCGAGGACTCCCCGCGCAGCGCCACCCCCTTGCCGAAGGGCTGCAGGTCCAGGTGGCGCAGCGACACGGCGCGCTTGGCGTCCGGATAGCTCGGGTTCAGCAGCTGGAACCCGCGGTCGCAACGGAATCCGTCAATGATCTCGGTGGCCACCCGGCCGCCAACCCGGTCTGCGGCTTCCAGCACGGTGACGTCGTGCCCTTGCCCGAGGGCCACCCCGGCTGCCCGCAACCCCGCAAGTCCTGCCCCGACAACTACCAGCTTCACGAGCTTCTCCCTTGTTATACGGTCCCTGGGACCAGCAGGTACGGGGCGCCAGCGGCCCCGCGGTTGCTCCAAGGGTAGCCACGGGGTTTTGCGCAGTCACCTCCTGCGCCACTCAACCCAGCCCGCGCCAAGAAACCTCAGGACAAAGGGAAACGCCCCGGCACTGTCAGGTGCCGGGGCGCAGTTCAGCTGGCCGTGCCTAGAGTTCGACGACCTCGAATTCCATCAGGTCCGCGCCGCTGGCGACCGGCTTCTTGTCGTCGTTGTGCGCATGGGCGGCGCCCGAACGCTTGTCGCGCCAGTTCTCGAAGTCTTCGCGGGTGGCCCACTGGGTGTAGACGAAGTAGCGGTCCTCGCCGTTCACCGGGCGAAGCAGCTGGAATCCTTCGAAGCCCGGTTCCTGGTCCACGGAATGCTTGCGGGCGGCGAAGCGCTTTTCCAGTTCCGGCCCGGCTTCGCCCGGAATCGACAGGGCATTAATGACAACAATCGACATGTCTCACCTTTCGTGACCCGGCAGAATCCGGGGATGAATGCTACATTTCCCAGCCTACGCCCGCGAACTCTTTTCCCGCCGCGCATGACGCAGCAACTGGCCTGCTCGCTCCGGCCTCACAGCTTCGCCACCGCCTCGAAGAGCAGTGTCCCGTAGGCGGCGCTGCCTTGGGGGCCAGGGTGGATTGCGTCCCGGGCAATATCGCCAACCCCCGGCGCGGCTCCGGCCCAGTCAACCAGGTGGGTTCTGGCGTCGGACTCGGCAACGGCGCGGAATTTTTTGTTGACGCTGCCGATCCACGGCCGCGGAGCATACGCCGTGACCAGCAGCAGTTCCCGCTTCGGCCCGAGGATTCGCCGGACTTCGTCCATGGTCCCCGCGGGCAGGTCCCCGTTGGTTCCGAGGCCCAGCACGACCACTGTGCGCAGCCTGCCAGCGTTTTCCAGCTCCCGCAACCGTGCCGGGGCGTCCCAGATCTGCGCGCCGACCGAAGCCTCGATGGAAATTCCCGGCAGCTTCTTCAACAGCTGCTGCGACGAGGCGAGCATGACCGAGTCCCCCAAGGCAGTGACATCGTTCCCGGTGAAGGTCTGTGGATCGCGATCGGAATTTCGGGCTTCCTGCTGCGGCGCAGTGGCGGCTGCCTCCGCTGGCCCGGCACCGCTCGCTTCAGGCGCCGGCGGGAGTTCCTGCTGTTCCGCCAAAACGTCCTGCGCCTGGGCCAGCTGCTGCTCCAACTCGCTGTGCGCCGGCGAGGCAAGGAGCACGGACACCGCGCACGCCGGAACCAGCACCAAGGCCAACAGCGGAAGCACCGCGGAAAAGCTTCCCGTCGCGCCATTCCACACCCGTTTGACCCGATCGGCGACGCGGTGGTGCCAGTCGGCAATGGCGGCTCTGAAACCGTGACGCAGAATCGGCTCCTCGACAAACCGCCAAGACAATTCGGCAGCCAAAATCACCAGCGGAATGGTGCACAGCACCGCAGCGGTCGCCGCCTGGGGCGGGAAGACCGTTGTGGCAAGCAACAGCAGCGGCCAGTGCCACAGGTACAGCCCGTAGCTCCGGCTGCCCCACCAGCGCAGGAATTTCAGGCTCAGCAGCGAGTGGACCAGGGTCCCGGGCATGTTCAGCGTGAGAACCAGCAGCGTTCCAAGCAGGCAGAAAAGCGCCATCCCTCCCCGGTAGGCCGTGGCAGAAGTATCCGGAAGCAGACGGAATCCGGCCAGCATGGCCACCAGCACCAGGACCTGGGACAGCTGGATCAACGTCCACTTCCGGCGTGGAACAGCGACGGCTGCAGACCCGCTGCGCTCGCCGAGGACGGCGCCCGCAGCTCCAAGCAGCAGGCCGAAGCCGTGCGTCCAGGTTCCGAAATACAGCACGCTTGAGTCCTTGGACGGGTCGAACCCCCAAGCCATGCTCGCCGCGGAGGCCGCGGCCAGGACCAGGATTCCCCCGGCCAGGGCCCGGCGGCTGCGCAGCAGCCAAGCCAGCAAAGCCAGCACCAGCGGCCACAGCAGGTAGAACTGCTCCTCGACGGCAAGGGACCAGAAATGCTGGAAATACAACGGTTCCATCGAGGCGAAATAACTGCTGCCCTGGGCGATCTGCATCCAGTTGCTGGTGTAGGTCACGGCGCCCACCCACTGCCAGCGCAGCCCGGCCGGAAGCTGCCCCGCAGCCAGCAGGGCCAAGGCCGTGGAAACCACCAGCACCAGCATCATGGCCGGGAGCAGGCGCCGGGCCCGGCGGCTGAAAAAGCTGCGCAGGTCGGAGAATCGACCGCTTCGCGCACCCCGGCGCAGGCCGCTGGTGATGAGGTACCCGCTCAAGACGAAAAACAGGTCCACCCCGAGGAATCCCCCGGGCAAAACCCCGGGCCAGAAATGGTAAGCGAGCACGGCAAGCACCGCAATGCCGCGCAGGCCGTCCAGGGCAAGGTTGCGGACCGGCGCCTGTGCGACGGGGTCGATTGCGCCCGCTGTTGAAGCTGCGAGGGAGACTGGTTGATTCACGGTTGCCATGTTTCCAACCCGCAACGACGGGCGGCTCCCGACCGTCTATCGGCATTCCATCGATTTTGTTACACAATCGACAGATTGAACGACGGCAGTTTCAGGCGTCGCGGCTGAAAGGTACGGGCATAATTGGCAGTGCCGGTCCGCACGCAGCGGACTTCCAGCAGACCATCGAAAGGGATCCTCGTGGCCTTAAGGCGTGCACTCGGCATGCTCTGCGCACTGCTGCTGTGTCTTGGCGCCAGCGCGTGCAGCACGAACGAGCCGCTGCGGATCGAATCCCCGGCGGCCCCGACCACGCCTGCCGCGCAATCCTCCATTCCCAGCACCAGTGAGTGGCAGGCCTGGGAACAGCCCTTCTCCCCCGCGCAAGTGCGGGAGGTCCTGCTGGCCACGGACCTGAGCGCCGTGGGCACCCAGGAGAACTCCGAAGCGGACATCCGCGAATACCTGACCGAGTGCGACAAATGCCTGATCGCTCTGCCCGGCTACGAAACGGCGGGCGAAAAGTTCCAGATCTATTCCGTGGGCACCGCCGGGGACTCCTACAGCTTCGCCTCCTTCGCCATCCGCGACGACCGGGGAAAACCGCAGGTCGCGCTCGCAGTCGGCGGCTCCGACGTGTACCTGAGCGCGGGCAAGGAAGGGAGCCTTGTCGCGCAGGAAGCGGTCTACAAACCCGACGACCCCATGTGCTGCCCCTCGGGCTGGTCGGTACGCATGTTCCGCTACCAGGACGGGCACTTTGTCCAGGGCGACTCCTTCTCCAGCCCCTTCGATCCGACCCAGGAGCAGGGGGCCGAGCAGTGAGGGCCCCGGGGATCCGCATCCTGATGATCGAGGACGACGCGGTCATCCGGGAGGCCACGGGCATCGGCCTTGAACGGCTGGGCTACCACGTCCTCGGCGCCGAGGACGGCCTGGAAGGACTGGAGCTCTTCCGGCGGCTGCAGCAGGAGGACCCGGTGGATGCTGTCCTCCTGGACGTGATGCTGCCGACGATGAATGGTACCCAGGTCTGCCGCCAGCTGCGCGGCTTCAGCGACGTACCGGTCATCATGCTCTCGGCGCGCGGCGACGGCCTGGACATGGTCACCGGGCTGGATGCCGGAGCGGATGACTATCTGGCCAAGCCCTTCGACCTGCAGGTGCTCGATGCCCGCCTGCGGGCGGTGCTGCGGCGCACCGCGATGCGGCCGTTTGACGACGGCCCTCGCGAAGACCCCGTGCGGGGACCGGAGCGGCTGGACATTGATCCGCACCGGCTCGTGGTGGCGCTGGACGAGCGTGAGATCCACCTGACTCCGACCGAGATGAAGATCTTGCTGATGCTCAGCGAGGACCCGGGGGTGGTCGTGTCACGCAGCGACATCCTCTCCGACGTCTGGGGTTACACCTGGGATGCCGACCACCGTGTCATCGACGTCCATGTGCAGCGGCTGCGCCGGAAGATCGGGGCGTCCCGCATCGAGACCGTTCGCGGTTTCGGCTACCGCCTGCAGGATGACCCGTCATGAGCCTGCGCTGGAAAATCACCGGGATGACCATCCTGTCGGTCCTGCTGACCCTGGTCGTCTCGGCCCTGCTGGTGCGCCAGATGATCACGATCACCGAGGAACAGCGATTGCGCGACGAAGCCACCAGTTCGCTGAAGCAGGCGGTGCGGATCCTGGACGAGACCGGCATCAGCATCCTGGGCGCCACGGTCAACGACCCGCAGCTGCCGGCCGAAGCCCGGGACGCCGCCGTGGCCGGCCACTACATCACGTACCGCGCGAAGCTGGAGGGCCAGGACGTCGTCTATGCGGCCGCACCGGTCAACCTGGGCACCCAGCCGGCGGTCCTGTCCCTGTCGGTGTCCTGGGCCAACAGCCAGCAGATGCGGCACAGCGTTGACACCGCCCTGATCTGGGCCGGCATCGCGACGCTGGTGCTGGTGTCGGCATTCGGCACGCTCATTGTTTCGCGTCTGGTGCTCAGGCTGTCCAAGGGTTCCCAGGCGGCGCGCGCCATCGCCTCCGGGCAGCGCCGGGTGCTGGTGGAAGACGCGATCGGCAAACCCTTCGGCGGCAAGGACGAGGTTGACCAGTTCGCCGAGGCCGTGGACGCCATGGCCCAGAAGCTGAATGCAAAAATCGCCTCCGAGCAGCGTTTCTCCGCAGATCTTGCCCATGAGCTGCGCACCCCGCTGACCGGGCTGGTCACCGCCGCCAGCCTGCTTCCCGAGTCGCGCCCCACGCAGCTTGTCCAGGACCGGGTCGCCAAGCTGCGCAGCCTCGTCGAGGACCTGCTGGAGGTCTCGCGGTTGGAGTCCCAGGTGGAATCGGCCCGGCTCTCCGAGCTGGAACTGGATTCCTGCGTCGCCGAAATCATCGGGCGGATCCGTGAACGGCGCCCCGAGCAGTGCGCAAACCTCGAGCTGCGGCTGCAGGCCGGCGGCAGCACGGTGCTGGTTGAGTCCAAGCGTCTTGAGCGCATCCTGGAAAACCTGATCAGCAACGCCTCGATCCATGGCACCGGGGCCATCGTCATCGGCACCCGCGGCAGGTCCATCAGCGTCCTCGACCACGGCACAGGTTTTCCGCAGGGCATCCTCGAAACCGGTCCGGAGCGTTTCGTATCCAAGGGCGGCGGCATCGGTTTGGGATTGACCATCGCCAGCGGACAGGCGCAGGCCATGGGCGCTGCGATGAAACTGTCCAACCACGGCGGCGCCCTGGTGGAGCTGGAGCTTCAGGCTCCCGCGTCAATGCCGGGGCCTTCACGCCCCGTGCGCGACGACTAGCGACCCGCCAGGCAACGACGGCATTCCCCGGAAGGTTCCGGGGAATGCCGTCGCCGATGTCGAATACGCCAGTGTCCAGCTAGCAGCGGCCGCACATCGCAACCGAAATGCCGCTGGCTCGATTGACAGCGGCATTTTTGGCATGCCACGGCGCTGGCTTGTCGGGTGGGCGTCCCGTCTCCAGCCAGGTACTAGTAGGCGCGGTCGAGCAGGCTGCGCACATCTCCCTGGAACCCGAGCTCTTTTCATATTTACTCCAAGAGCGCATATGCTTTTCCCGATCTCCACGGTGACCTGCGTGGCGGCCAGCTTCTACGCACTGCTCGCCAACTGCTTCTTCAGCCGGGCAGTTTCTGCTTGCTTCATGGTTAGCTTGCCCTTCTTGGGACCGGTCTTGCCGCTGTTGCTGACGGTGTTGTTGGTGCCAGGGAATCCAGCGTCGCGCAACCGGCGGCACACGACAATCTGCGGGGACTAGAAAACTTGGGCGCAGAACGACGGCTTGCACCGCTACATATTGCGTGCTGGCCCCGCTGGGTCGCACCAATGAATTCCCTCCGCTCTACCGGAGCCTCTCGAAACGACTGGCGCGACCCTTCAAATCCTTATAACAATCAGATTACGAGGGGTTACATCTCCTTTAAGCTCCGCAATTCCTGAGAAGATTTGCCCTTTGCAGGATCAGTAGGGTTCACTCCCCCAACGATAGGCACAGTCTAAACTTAAAAGCCGGATTGACTAGATATTATATGGAGACATCTTTTTGCCTCCCCCGGTCTTTGAATGATCCGCGAAGAAGTTTTGACACCATGCTTTAACAGTTTGACATGTGCTTTTATTCATCGTTAGTGAAGCAACTATCCCTGTTACTTCTAATCTCCTAGGGTATAAATGACACCATATGCAGGCAGGATGAAAGGTAGCCGGCGTACATAGTGACTTGTTCCAAGCTGATGGGGATCACTCGGAAGACTCAAGAGCACAGTGGAGGTAGTACAAATGCCAGGACGTATCGCACGAACCAAGACCGCGGAACGCGTGAGCGAAATCCTCGGTTCTCGCGAGGGGCGCCGTCACCTAGCAAACCACGGCTGGGTACAGGGAATGCCGATCGTCATGGCTGTCCCCACGGAACCGATCAACGACGTCATGGGCCTGGTCTCCATGCACGGTCGCCCGGCACTAGTAGCCATGCTTGATAACCAGCTCGACGTGCTGAAATTCTTGTATATTTCCACCCCCAACTCCGCCCTGCGCGCAGTTGAGGTCGAGAGAGACTCGACTCAGATCCAAGACCTTTTCGACCGTGCCGAAAAGAACGGATTAGTCACCTTCCGAGCTAAATATTGGGACGCTAGCTCAGTGACCCACCCGGTTCCTGTGTTCGGCCCGTCCAGCGAGAGCATAACTTACGCCCATCGCTTCGGCGCGTAGCCTCGACCTGAGCGGTAAAGCAGCATGCGGCAGCTATGAGCACCCAAGGCATCAAGGCCAGTTATCGGTCATGCCTACAGTAACGGCCGGGCCGTTCTAGAAATCCCGGCCACTCGCTCTGTTTCCCCGTGATCCGCAAAGCAGTCCGGCAGCAAAGTTTCATTGGAACCGACCCAGAAGGGCCAACTCTCTCGGCCGTGCTTTAGCCCGCGTACCATCCTTGACCCCTGTTTGGCGGCAACCTCCGAATACCCTTCGTTGCCGTGCATTGCTGCCATTCTTGCTGGGCAGTCCAAGGATTCCCACCCAATGCCATGAGATGCACCGGGTTGGGCAACCATTGCACCTCGGCAACCCGTTGAGCCCAGAACGCGTCGCCACGGTGCCCGACCCCACTTCTCAATGCAGAAATCAGGGCTTGGACACGGACTCGAAGGGCTTCTAAAGCAATGGTGAGCCCGATGCACGGATAGCCCGTACGCAAAGATGGATGCCCTTATGAGGGGTGCTGGTTATAAGTTCCCAGAATATTCGCCAGGTCTCCAACTTGTCGCCCCTACCCGCCGGTGACGGGGCCAGGGCAAGGGGTACAGATTTGCCCACCGTCACCCCAAGTACCTGCAGGCCGGTATCGATTGAGGGAATGAGTAAGCATAGCCCCTGCCTTCCTGCATTTCCCGAGGAAGACAGAAGCAGCAATTACCTAGGATGCCCTCGTGCAGCCCAGGTATTGCTTCTCATGCTTGGGAACCAGGCATCGAATCCTGATCCCGTGCCGGAGCAGAGTCCTTGCACTCCTCCGCTTCCGTGGAGCAAACTTCGTCCCCCTCGAACTCCTCAGTGCTGTGTTCATGCATCGACTTACGAAGCCCCTCGACCTCGTGGGCCCTGCCTGCCCAATATGCGGGGTCTAAACCGAAACCATTTTCCGCCTCCTCAGCCATCCTCTTGAAACCATCACGGTGGTCTTCCAATGCGTTATTGAGGTCTTCGAACTCGTCGTGGCTGACACTGACATTAAGATGCTTCCGAGGCATTCGAATCACCCTAACTTGTTTGAGAGGCTAACTACTTTCACAATGCTTCCAACTTACGCCCCCGCGCTGTGCGCGCCACCAGCCACAAGGTTTTCATCAGGAACTGAATACAAAACCCTCAGCTCTCGTCTGGGAATACTCTGGTACACAAGCTACAGAAATTCTCCCCGAGACCATGCCAAGCAAAACACTAGGGATTGAGCCAGCGAACGCGGCCATTAGGCCCGAGGAATCCTATGCGTTATCCGGCTGGATAGAAGGAATAGCGCCTTCTGCTAGCCCGGACGATTGAGTACCTTTTGGGGCGGGGGGTTCTGTCGGGCGATCAGCGATCTCGACACTGCGGATCATAGCTTCCAGAAATTTGGCCGCGGCAATGCGCTCGCGTTCAGATAGCATGTTCACGGCGTCCATCATGCGCTCATGCATCTCATGCAGGGTTCCGCGCACCTCGGTGTCACTATATTGGGTCGGAATAATGCCAACGGACCGACGATCAGAAGGATGCACAATACGTTCCGCGTACCCATCCCTACATAACCTGTCGATCAGCACAGAGATTGACGCAATCACCCCTTTGCGATGCTCGGCGAGCAGGAAGCGCAATGCGGACATATCGGTCTCATTCATCCCCATTGAGTTGCGGGTTTGGGCCCTCATCTTTCGTTCTGCTTCGCGGAATCTGCGCATAAGATTCAACAGGTCCACAGCTCCTGGAACTGAGGTTCCCTTGTCGTACCAATACCCACTTGCCCTATAACTGCTCATGAGAACTCCTCCCGCTGGAGACAAACACGAGGCTCGTGATTCCCGGCTTCCCTTCGCCCTCTCGAATGAGGCTCAGCTTGCCTACCAGAAAAAATATAATGTAACCTAGCTAATAGTTAGCTTATCTACATATATTCTACTACGAAACAGCTACACAACCGGAGTGAAAGATGAAAGAGTCCTTAGCAGTTCCTGTAGAAACAGCCACGCACCAGGCGAAAGCGTGGAGGGCAAGGATGCAGAAAATCGCATCTTTTGGATCCCAGCAATGCCAGCGCAAAGACTCGGTGCATTCAGCAATTTGCACTATCACGGGATCTCCAGATGAGCTGGTCGTCAATGTGGCCTGCACTGCGAAAAGCGAAGAGCACGTTTCCGAGCTGATGCAGTACGTCAATGATGCTCTCCTGCCGCAGATGGAGAAGTTCCTTGGCATCCAATTCGAGGTGCGGAACTTGCAATTTGCCGTCGCTGGCCACGAAAGCTTGGCCGCAGCCCCCTCGCCGCTTGATGAGGTTGCACACCCGACAAATTGGCTGGATCATCCCTTCTCCACCCCCACGCTAACCCCCACTAGCGGCTTAGAAATCGCAACTGGCGAGTCCCCGACGGATTTAAGCATGGCCTAAAACCCAGAACAGTCCGTCGTCCGACCAGAAGCGGCGGCACAAGGGAGGACCAGCCCCGAAGCTTAGTTAGCAAAGTTTTCCTATCACTACGTCATTATTTTCGTGAGCAGTGCAAGAAAGGGAAGTATCTTCAATGCCAGGTCGAATCGCCAGAACCAAGACCGCAGTCAGAGTCGCCGATTTTCTCGCCACCCGTGAGGGTAGAGCCCATCTATCAAACTATGGATGGGCCCCCGGAATGCCGATCGTCATGACCCAACCAGCCGAATCACTCACTGATGCGATGGGGATGGTTTCAATCCATGGACGCGCAGCACTGGTGGCAATGCTCGATTCGCAGACGGACGAGTTGCAGATGCTGCATGTCACCACCCCGCAACCTGCCCTCAAGATAGCGAAAGTATCCGCGGATGGACGCACCATGGGAGATTTTTTCGAAGACCTTTCATCCACGGGCATCACGGAATTCCGCGTTAAATTCTGGAAACACACGGCTGTCGCCCACCGCATCCCGTCCTGCACAATAATGCAATCTCAGAACACCACAGTTGCACGCTATCCTCTATCAACCTACCAACGTTGATCGACACCAGCCTGCGCAGTCAATAGCAGGTAATCACCTCATTAACCCGTTCTGGCTCATGACCTGTCCAGCCAACGGTCTCATTCATACCTTTGGTGAGCCAGAACCCGGTTATGCGCGGCTGAATTAGCGCACCGTTGCCGCATGCCGCTCTGTCCCGGGCTTGTGCGGACAAGATGAAGGCAGGTTCATCGACCCGGCCAGGCACCACCGATTGAGTCAATTTTTATGAATTCTTCGACCAGTTCGGTGGCGCCCGGCACGGGGTGCCAGCCGACAGCCACCGGCGGAGCAAGTGGTGGAAATTCAGTCCATGCGTTGGCGCCGCGGGCGAGCGGCAAGCTGCTCCCGCAACCCGTCATTTTCGGCTTCCAGTTCCAAGATAATGCCAATACCAGCCAAATTCACGCCCCGCTCGATGAGGTCAGAAATTTGCCTCAGCCGGGCTAGATCATCCGCACGGTACCTGCGAGTACCGCCGCTGGTCCGCGCGGGGGTGATCAAACCACGCAACTCGTAAAGCCTGACGGTTTGGACGCTTACCCCCACACTCTGCGCGGCGGTAGCAATGGAATGCGTTTTGATGGCAACTTCTGGTTGTGCTTCTGGTTGTGCAGAATTTTTTGTCATTTTTTACCTTGAGTAGCTTGCATCTTCTCGGATCTCCATGCTATAAAATCTACATCGTTAGGTATAGATCTAACGGAAAGTGAATTGCACCATCATAGAGTGTCACACCAGAAAGGAATGAGTTCAGATGATGCAGACCGAGGTACTTCGCGATTTTGACCGCTTGGTACAGCGTGCTTTCAACACCCAGCTCAGCTCCGAGCCCGTCCACCGGATGCCGATGGAGGCATGGCGGGACGAGACCGGCTTCCATGCTGAGTTTGATCTTCCAGGGATCGAAGCCGACAAGATCGACATGGCCGTGCTGTGGGGCCACTTCACCCGTGAGCTGGTGCTCGGGGAGCATCTGGATACCGAGAGCATCCAAGCCTCGTATGCCGATGGTGTGCTGAGATTGGATATCGCCGTGGCCGAAAGTGCCAAACCACGCCGGATTCAGGTGGCTGTCAACCGCGGCGGGAAAGACCCCAAGGAATTAACCAGCTAGTCAAGGATGCCCCTGCGGGGCATGCGCGGAGATGATGTGTCATGTCTGCCCTCATTGATCCGGTGTTCCAACCGTTGGTCATTGATGACGAGTTGCTTCTGGCCATATACGAGCTCGAGTTATCCACGGCACCACGTCAGGACCAGCCGCCGCGAGCGCGTCTACGCACCGCGCTCGACGGTGTTCCGCGGCCCAGTCAGCGGTGTCCGGAAGGACAGAACGATAGCCGAGTAAGTGAAGGGTCGGTACGCAGCCTCGAACCTGCAAGGGTTTACTCCCGCTCGCCTCCGATAAACCGTGAGCCTTGATGGAGAACCTCAACAGAGTGGCTAACCGGGTGCGCCCGAACCGAAGACCGGGCGCACCCTCGGAAAGGATCTACTGAAGAAAGAAATTCCACGCAGCAGTTGATGGGGTGCGTCCGAACCGAAGATCGGATGCACCCCTGAGGGATCGGCAGAAGGGAGTTGGTACCATGCGTAAGTCATTGCTGAGCATTCAATTGGATGATGAGCAGGTCGATGAGCTCGTTGCTGCGCTCTGTGCGTACCGGGATCACTTCGTTGAACTCATTGAGCTAAACGCTGAAGTAGTGGGCCCGCACGCCCGTGAGAACGATAAACAATGGCAGAGCAAGGTCCACCAGGTGCAAGAAATGATCGATCAGATTAATGAGTCGCTGTATGGGGCACCCGGTCGGGGCCCCCTCGGGTAACTGCCGCGATGCTTCCCCGTTCTCCGTCGTTTGACAAGGCGTTCGCTGCTTTCTCTATATAGACCGTCACTGCTGGCTATCGCCTCTTGGCCAATAGAGAAGTGGAAAGCGGGAAGGTCGAGGACGAGCTCTCCAAAACATTGAAACTAGGCTCTCGGTGTCGGCCCAGCCGCGAATCAAGTGAGATTTCCCGTCGCTCATGGGAGACGTCGTACTGCCATGGCTCACGTTGTAGAGCGCACGCGCCCGCTCTTTGGAAGTCATGCCCCATGTTCGAAAGCTGTGAATTATAGTTCGTTCGCGCTACGGAGGATATTGGCGTTCTACGATGCAAAGTGCTTCAGATATCGGAGTAGTCGAAGGCTCGGCACTGGCGTTTTAGGGCAATGCGAGGTTACTGGGTCTCATCGACTCCGTCTAACCAAGAGGAAGAACGATGCTTCACCAAGAATTGCGTTCGCATACGGC
>SMEN01000296.1_pt1 | contig 19743 bp, 17 predicted proteins | sample 2456271 | NCBI WGS metagenome assembly SMEN01 (sample SAMN10132593, study PRJNA489261) | soil metagenome | isolation source: day1 control-loamy sand soil ammended with raw manure from dairy cow... | place: USA | collected 2015-04-01 | reverse complement strand
GCTTGATCGTGTAGCTGAGTACTTAGAGACGCAGCGCAGTTTAATCGGGCAGTTGCTTGAAGATGAAGTTGCACAACTGCCTAAAGGCGGGCCAAAGGTATCGCATGAAGTTGTGCATGGAGTGTTGGCGGGTAGCTTAGATAAAGAGCTGGTGGCGCGTCGTCGTAGCCCATTATTATTAGCTTTAGGTCGTCATAATCGTAGTTTGCTCGCGCAGAAGTTGCTCGGCAGTCTGGCAATACACTACTTGCGCAAGCCGCCTTGTGATGTGCTTGTGGTTGCCTAATTATTATTACAACGAGAAGAATCCGAGTACTTAGTTGCTGATTGTAGAGCCCAGCACTTTGCTTACTGATAATCCTTGAGCATTTTGTTTATCGCTTCGCGTAGCGCTGTTTCAGAAGTTTGAGCATGCTGATTGCTAGTGATTTGGCTTTGAGTTTGCCAGATTGTTTGGCCGCTCTCAGCATCTGTAAAGGTCAGCGTTAGCTGCTGGAAATGCTCGGTGTATGTGCGTGGAATAATCGGGAAGTCCATGCCGATTCCTGAGTAACGGTAGCGATCATGGTAACCATGGCTTCGCCCGTATCCGTAGCCATAGTGAGCTGATGGGTAATTACTATAATCACGGCGAGTTTGCTGACCGTACTGGCTATTGATGGTTATTGTCAGCTCGCATGGATTGCTGCTGGAAGCTGGTCGAAAAGCGTATTGTTCCAGTTGCTCTGCTAAAGCTTGGCGCTCTACAGATTGTGTTGCATCACTGTATAAAGACTGTGTTGAGAGTTCGTTCCAGCACCAGTAAGTATAGGTTTTTTTATCAGTGACTGCGGGGTAGGCGCTTTTGTCAAAATGCGTTGCCGCCGCTGCAGGCGCAGCGGGTAAAGGCAGGCCTTGCGCTTGATAAGGATTGTTGGCTTGGCAGCCAAACAACAGAATAGCTCCTGTACTAAGTAGCAGATAACGCAGCATGCAGTGCCTCCAAAGAGACTGGGTTCAGTTGCAGTCTACTGCCATCGAGCGTGGCTGGCAAAGCCAATGCAGATAGCGGCCTAAGCCCGCTAATGCAGGATGGCGGCGATAGCTTAATTCGGTACTGAGCAATTCTTCTGGAGCAATTTTTTGACGAAATTGCGGTGGCATATAGTCATGAAAGACGCGAATACCACTGCGCTGCTGAATCTGCCAGAGAGGTTCGACGATAGCGGCCAGTTCGCGAGGATCCAACGGTTGCTGCGGAGTTAAACCGCCTGCATCACCAGTGAAGCGCTGCTGGCTGAGTTTACGCAGATTGCCTTTAATCAGATTTTGTAAGATCAAGCCATCTTTATTGTAAAAAGCCAGAGAGAGCCAGCCGTCTGTAGCAGTGAGGCGGTGTAGAGCAGTTAAAATAGCGCTTGGTTCAGCCAGCCATTCAAGCACGGCATGGCATAAAACCAAATCATAAGGGCGATGTTCTTGCTCAGCAAAGTTTTGCCAGTCGGCATGGACAAAGGTTGCTTGGCACTGCGCCTCGCTGAAACGCTGTTGCGCCGCTTCTAGCATTGCCAGCGCAGGCTCAACTAAAGTGACCTGATGCCCTTGCTGTGCCAGCCATAAGGCCATGTGACCAAGACCTGCGCCGATGTCGAGCACTCGCAATGGCCGTTGTGGCAGTACTTCATTGAGATCAGTCTGCAATACGGCTAAACGTATGGCACCTTTATTACTGCCATAAATTTTCTGCGCAAAACGAATCGCAAGATCGTCAAAATGTTGGTCGTGCATAGCCGTCCTCTTTAATAAATGCCGCGCACTGTAGCAAGGAGGATTGCAGCGCAGCAAATAAAAGGTTTCTGCTGACTGTGCATCTGCCAATCAGTTGCTCATTAAAGCCCCAAGAAAGGAATCAGCGAGCGCTTTTCTTTTGGTTTGTCTTTGAGTGGGCATTCTGGGCGCACACCGTAATCATCTTTTTCGCACGGACGTACACGGCGCTTATCATTTAAGGTAATTTGCCGTAAATGAAAAGGCTGCGAGGGTGTGCGTTCCAGGACTGCGCCCTTCTCATTGATAATTTCAACGGCCAGTTGGTGGGTGCCGCGATCAATCTCACTTAGAGGGAACACTGGGCTGCGACTTGGATCACCGACCGGCTCGCCATCTAAAATCAAGCGGTAATGGTGACCAGCAAGCAACGCCGGCTCACTGCTGACAGTAACGATCAGTTGGCGGTCGTTAGCACGCAGGGTGGCGTTAGGTTCTGGTACTAAAATGCGCAGCACCTGGTACTGCACAGCTAAGGGCTCAGGGTCGGCTTGATATACAGGCGGTGGTTTCATCGCTGGCGGTGGGGCTATTTGATTGGGTGGAGCGATGTTGATGATTTCAGTACGCTGGTTTTTGGGCGGTTTATCAGTAAAAACTCGCTCACCATTGGCATCAATGTAGGTGTACACCGCTGCCGAGACCAGTTGTGCGGCGCACAAGAACAGTGCACCTAATAAATAGTTCAGTTTCATGGTGCGGGGCGAGGTGTAGGTTTAGGACGTAAAGCGGGGCTGCCAGTGTGGACGCGCTGCACAGTGATGGTTTGCTCGGCACTGCTTTGCACGACTTGATCATTAGCCAGTACTTGTACCGCTAGGCGATGCTCGCCGCGCTCTAAGTTATCAACTTGCAGGCTGGTTGATGTGCTCGCTGGGCCATAAGCCTGACCATCAATTAGCAGTTGTAAACTATGCTGTTTAGCCAGCTTTGGAGTGATCTCGACTTGTATGCTGAAAGTGCCATTATTGGCGCGCAAAGCTTCCTCGTCCGGTAGGCCTACTAGCTGAAGGACGCTATAAGGTGTAGCACCTTCTGCATTACCTTCGTCGTCTACAGTAATATCTGTAGTAGCTGTGCTTTTTTGTGGCGGGGGCAGACTATTGGTCGGGGCTAGTTCAACGCTACTAGCATCCACGCCTAAAGGCGGCTGATCAGTAAAAACACGGTTACCCTTGGCATCGGTGTACTGAAAGATTTGGGCCGCAGCAGGTAATGCTGCGATGAGCAAAACTGTGGCAAATATAAGGCGCATGATCGACTCCTTCTAATGATTGATTAAGCGTTACATGCTCTGCATGGTTAGGCAAGTGTTTCGCAGGCGAGCTGTGCAAAAGCGCACGCAATCAGTACTTGTTGAAAAATTAACAGCGCATAATAAAAACTAAACTGCGTAGAATACAAAACCTGATGATTTACTCATTGACTTGCTACTTTATCGAGCTTTTATGCTGTTGTTTTTTCAATAGTGTGCATTAAGGGCTAGCGTTGGCGGCAGGCAACAGTCAAAATAGGCACTGAATTTATATTACGCGTCTCGCCCTTGGTTTTGACATCTATATTGTCTTGCTGAGACAGGAATGTGGCGAGCGCACTGCCCGGAAGCCTGTTGCTGGGTGGGTACCTCGTTTATGAAGTCCCGGAGACCATGATGTCAAAGTCGCTCGAACTGATACAAGCACACAATGCAAAATGGATTGATTTGCGTTTCACTGATATTGGTGGGCAACAGCACCATATCACTATGCCAGCGCGTGATGCTGATGATGATTTTTTCGAGCAAGGAAAGATGTTTGACGGCTCCTCTATGGCAGGCTGGAAAGGCATTGAAGCTTCAGACATGATTTTGCTGCCTGATGACAGTACTGCAGTCATGGATCCTTTTACTCAAGAGCCTACGCTGATTTTAGTCTGCGACGTGATTGAGCCTTCTACCATGCAGGGTTACGACCGTGATCCACGTGCGATCGCCTCGCGTGCTGAGGAGTATTTAAAATCCACGGGGATTGGTGATACCGTTTTTGTTGGACCTGAACCTGAGTTTTTTATTTTTGATCAGGTCAAATTTAAATCAGATATGTCAGGCTCAATGTTCAAAATCTATTCTGAGCAAGCGGCTTGGAACAGTGATGCGGACATTGAGGGCGGCAATAAAGGCCATCGCGTTGGCGTAAAAGGCGGTTATATGCCAACTCCGCCAAATGATTATGACCATGAAATTCGTACAGCAATGTGTAATGCGCTGGAAGAAATGGGTCAATTTGTTGAAGTGCATCACCATGAAGTAGCGACTGCTGGCCAGAACGAAATTGGTACTCGCTTCAATACATTAGTTGCTAAAGCCGACGAAGTGCAGGCGTTAAAATACGTTGTGCATAACGTGGCTGATGCCTATGGCCGTACGGCAACCTTTATGCCTAAACCGCTGTTTGGTGATAATGGTTCTGGTATGCACGTGCATATGTCGATTGCGGCGGGTGGCAAAAACACGTTCTCTGGTGAAGGCTATGCCGGTTTGTCTGATAATGCCCTGTATTTTGTTGGCGGTATTATTAAGCACGGTAAAGCACTGAATGCCATTACTAACCCGTCAACCAACTCATACAAGCGCTTAGTGCCAGGTTTTGAAGCGCCGGTCATGCTCGCCTATTCAGCGCGTAACCGTTCAGCCTCGATTCGTATTCCTTACGTCACTAGTCCTAAAGCGCGCCGTATTGAAGCGCGTTTCCCTGATCCGTCGGCAAACCCGTACTTGGCTTTTGCGGCACTGTTGATGGCGGGTTTAGATGGTATTCAAAACCGCATTCACCCAGGTGATGCAGCTGATAAAAACCTCTATGACTTGCCTCCAGAAGAGTCTAAGCAGATCCCGCAAGTATGTGGCAGCTTAAAAGAAGCGCTAGAAGCTCTGGATGCAGACCGTGACTTCTTGCTGCGCGGTGGTGTGTTCAGTAATGAGTTTTTAGATGCCTTTATTGCTCTGAAAGCCGAGGAAGAGTTGCGTGTGCGTACCTTTGTACATCCTCTAGAGTATGAGTTGTACTACAGCTGCTAAGGCAACAAATCATCTGACGGGTAGAGTAATGCGCTGATCAGGGTGCAGTGCTCTGCTCGTTTTTTGAGCATCTTTTAGAAAAAGCTGCTATCATTTGCGCCCATTTTTGCGGTTGCTTTGGTAACCCTTCTTAGCGACCTGTTTGCACAATGAAATTAATTCTAAAATCTTTTGCTGAAATCACCATTAAAAGTCGACCTGTGCGTCGGCAGTTTATGCGTCAGTTGGGCAAAAATATCCGTACCGTACTGCGCGATCTTGATCCTGATGTGAAAGTGATCGGTGAGTGGGATAATTTAGAGTTATTCACTGCAATTGAAGATCCTGCACAGCTACAAGAACTGTATGCGCGCTTACGTTGCACGCCCGGTATTTCACACTTTTTCCAAGTCTTAGAATATCCGCTGGGTGATTTTGATCAGATTGTGCAGCACTGCAAAGCACACTATGCGGATCTTTTAAAAGGCCGTGTATTTTCTGTGCGCTGCAAACGAGCAGGTAAACATCCTTTTTCTTCAATGGATGTTGAGCGCTATGTGGGCAGTCAATTGCGTCAGCAATGTGGCGCTGCAGGCATTGACTTGCGCAACCCCGACGTTGAAGTGCGCTTTGAAATTCGCCACGATAAATTATTTATTGAATACGAACGTCACCAAGGCATTGGTGGTTATCCGCTCGGTACCGTGGAGCAGGCGCTGGTATTAATGTCTGGTGGTTTTGACTCTACTGTGGCGGCCTATCAAATGATGCGTCGTGGTTTGTTAACTCATTTTTGTTTTTTCAATTTGGGTGGCCGTGCTCACGAGCTAGGCGTAAAAGAAGTCGCGCATTACTTGTGGAAAAAGTATGGCAGCTCGCATCGAGTACTCTTTATCAGCGTACCCTTTGAAGAAGTGCTCGGTGATATTTTAGAAAATGTCGATGATAGTCACATGGGCGTTGTGCTCAAACGTATGATGCTGAAGGCGGCTGATGTCATCGCTGAAGATTTGCAATTGGACACTTTGGTCACTGGCGAAGCGATTTCACAGGTTGCCAGTCAAACACTAACTAATCTGGCAGTGATTGATAAAGCCACTGATAAGCTGGTTTTGCGTCCTCTAATTACCGAACATAAACAAGATATTATTCGAACGGCTGTTGAAATTGGTACAGCTGAGTTTGCTGAGAATATGCCGGAATATTGCGGTGTAATTTCGGTAAACCCTAAGACCAAAGCTAAGCTGGGTCGTGTTGTGCATGAAGAGACGCGTTTAGATCCAAGTATTTTGCAGCGTGCAATTGAGCGCACGTCCATGGTCACTATGGACAAGGTTCTGAATGAGCTGGGTAAAGATCTTCAGGTGGAACACTTGAATCAGGCGCTGCCAGGACAGATTGTTATAGATATTCGTCATCCTGACCAAGCCGAAGAACAGCCATTAATCTTGGACGGTATTGAGCAGTTAACTGTACCTTTTTATGCGATTAATAGCCGTTTTAAAGAATTTGATCCAAATCGCCAATATCTACTGTATTGCGATCAAGGTATGATGAGTAAATTACATGCTCATCACTTGTTGCATGAAGGTTATGCAAATGTCCGCGTGTACCGTCCTGACCCTGTGCAGCGGCCGCGCGCAAGCAGTCACGCATGATTAGATACTTGTTATGGGTGTGTTTGTGGAGCTGTGTGGCCATGCCGCAGCAGTTACGCCCACCAGACTGATAAACCCTTGTTACTTACGATACATCTGACGCGCTTTGCGTGCAGCCTACATATTTTACTCGAGATAAGCTTGTGATTGAGAATTTACGCAACATTGCCATTATCGCCCACGTTGACCATGGTAAAACGACCTTGGTTGACGCCCTTTTACGTGCGTCGGGTACCCTTGACCGTAAAGAGCTCGACTCTGACCGCGTCATGGATTCCAATGACCAAGAAAAAGAGCGTGGAATTACTATTCTGGCTAAAAACACTGCCATTAAATGGCACGACTACAACATTAATATCGTGGACACCCCAGGCCACGCCGACTTCGGTGGTGAAGTTGAGCGCGTAATGAGCATGGTGGACTGCGTATTATTGGTGGTTGACTCCATTGATGGCCCGATGCCACAAACGCGCTTTGTAACACAAAAAGCGTTCCAAGCTGGCTTGAATCCTATTGTTGTGATCAACAAAGTTGACCGTCCGGGCGCACGTCCAGACTGGGTTGTTGATCAAGTGTTTGACCTGTTTGATAACTTGGGTGCAACGGAAGACCAACTTGATTTTCCAATCGTTTATGCCAGTGCTTTGAATGGCACTTCAGGTTTAGATCCAGCCGAAATGACTGAAAACATGGATGTATTGTTTCAGTCAATCGTTGATTTTGTTGAGCCACCAAAAGTTGACTTAGATGGTCCATTCCAGATGCAAATCTCGGCATTGGATTACAACAACTTCCTCGGCATTATCGGTATTGGTCGTATTGCCCGTGGTCGCATTAAAGCTAACAGCCCAGTGACTTCGATTGATGCGGAAGGTAAGCGCCGTAACGGTCGTATCCTTAAGTTGATGGGGCACCATGGTTTGCACCGTGTTGAAGTTGAAGAAGCACAAGCCGGTGATATCGTTTGTATCAGTGGTTTTGAGCCATTGTTTATTTCTGACACTTTGTGTGACCAGCAGCACGTTGAAGCATTGCCGCCATTGAGCGTTGATGAGCCAACCGTGAGCATGACGTTCCAAGTTAACGACTCACCGTTTGCTGGTAAAGAAGGTAAGTTCGTTACTAGCCGTAACCTTAAAGAGCGTCTGGAAAAAGAGTTGCTGCACAACGTGGCATTGCGTGTTGTTCAGGGCGATGACGTAGATAAGTTCAAGGTATCTGGCCGTGGTGAATTACACCTGTCAGTACTGATCGAAACCATGCGCCGTGAAGGTTACGAGCTGGGTATTTCGCGTCCAGAAGTTGTGATCAAAGAAGTTGATGGCGTTAAGCAAGAGCCGTACGAAAACGTTATTCTAGATATCGAAGAGCAACATCAAGGTTCAATCATGGAGCAGTTTGGTCTGCGCCGTGGTGAGCTGACCAATATGGTTCCGGACGGTAAGGGTCGTATTCGTCTTGAGTACACTGTGCCTTCACGTGGTTTGATTGGTTTCCGTAACCAGTTTATGACCATGACTTCTGGTACTGGTATTTTGACCGGTATGTTCAGTCACTACGGTCCAATCAAAACTGGTGAAGTAACCAGCCGCCAGCAGGGCGTATTGGTCTCTATGGCGACCGGTAAAGCATTGACTTACTCGCTAGAAACTCTGCAAGAGCGCGGTAAGCTGTTCTTATCACCGGGTGAAGAAATTTACGAAGGCCAGTTGGCCGGTATCCACAGTCGTGACAACGATTTGGCGATTAACCCAACTAAAGCCAAAAAACTCGACAACATGCGTGTAACCGGTAAAGAAGAAACCACCGCATTGGTTCCGCCAATCCGTTTCTCTCTTGAGCAAGCGCTTGAGTTCATCGAAGATGATGAGCTGGTTGAAGTAACGCCGAAGTCAATTCGTCTGCGTAAAAAGTATCTGACTGAAAACGATCGTAAGCGTCATGGTCGTAACAAAGTCTAATTTGCTTTAGCTGTACCCAAAACCCGCACCGGCAACGTTGCGGGTTTTTTAATGGCCGGTTAATAAACCTAAAAGCTCTGCTTTAGCAACGGCTTGGTTGCGTCGTGATACCTGTAGTTTTTTGTAGATACGCTGAATATGTGCTTTTACTTCTACGTTATTTCGGCGTCACTAATCTCTCATAAAACTGTCATCTCTTTGACATCTAGCCCGCCTAATCTGACTGCATCGTAATTAAACGCCTTGCTGAGGTTGTGCTATGAGTCAGTTTGAGTTGCAAGATGAGTTGAATCATCCTCGTACGGAAACACCAGAGTTTACTCAGATGGCTGAGCGTGGTCTGTCGCGACGTCGTTTTCTGGGTGCGACTGCTGCTTTAGGTGCGGTGACCTTTTTTAGTATGACGCCTGTCAGTCGATCGATTGCCGCAGCATTGTCGCCAACAGCTAGCTCTTTGCTGGGTTTTAAAGCTGTGCCTGCGAGTACTGCGGACACAATTGTGGTGCCAGAGGGTTATCAAGTTGAGCGTTTGATCTCTTGGGGTGATCCCTTATTTGCCGATGTTGCAGAGTTTTCGAATCAGTTACATAAGAATACAGCGGCCAATCAAAAGCGTCAGTTTGGTGACAATAACGATGGCATGAGCTTTTTTCCAGTGGATCAACAGACCGCTATTTTAGCCGTCAACAATGAGTACACTAACTATGAGCTCATGTTTGAGCATCAGGGTAAAAATATGACCGCTGCCGATGTGGATTATGCTCAAGCAGCGCATGGCGTATCTATTATTACCTTAACCAAGCAGGCGCAAGGTTGGCGCTTTGATAAAAATGGACGTTTTAATCGCCGCATTGATGCCAACACAGCGATGCGTATCAGCGGCCCCGCGCAAGGGCATGCTTTACTGCAGACGAACGCTGACCCAAAGGGTGAAGTGGCCTTAGGTACTTTTAATAATTGCGCTAATGGTATGACCCCTTGGGGCACCTATTTAACCTGTGAAGAAAACTTCAATGGTTATTTTGGTAGTGATGCACAGGTTGATTTGAGCCCTGAGTTTTCACGCTACGGTATTGCCGCAGTGGATGCGGGCTACAGTTGGTATAAGTTTGATTCGCGTTTTGACCTAGGCAAAGAACCTAATGAGCCGAATCGCTTTGGTTGGGTAGTCGAGATTGATCCACACAATCCAAGCTCTATACCAGTAAAACGCACTGCCTTAGGGCGCTTTAAGCATGAAAACGCAGAGTTGGTGATTGCTGAGGATGGCCGCGTGGTGGTGTATTTAGGGGATGATGAGCGCGGCGAGCATATTTACCGGTTTGTCAGTCGCAATAAGTACAGTCCTACAGATCAAACAGCGAATCGTGACCTATTAGATGATGGCGAATTATTTGTTGCTAAGTTTAATGAGGATGGCCGCGGCGAGTGGCTCAGCTTAGCGTATGGTCAAAACGGTTTGACCGCAGATAATGGTTTTGCCAGTCAGGCGGATATTCTGATTCATGCGCGCTTGGCGGCGACGCAAGTAGGCGCAACCACCATGGATCGACCTGAGTGGGTAGCTGTGCATCCCCATGAACCAATGGTGTTTTGTACCTTAACCAATAATAAAAATCGTGGGCTTAAAGATAATCAGCCTGTAGGTGGGCCTAATCCTCGTGCGGAAAATCACTATGGACAGATCGTGCGCTGGGTGCCAAGCGCAGGGCAGCATACCGCTAAAGATTTTCAATGGGATCTCTTTTTAATGGCGGGTAACCCCGATATACACGGAGGAACACTTTATGCAGGCTCTAGTAATATTACTACCGATAATATGTTTAACAGCCCTGATGGTATTGGTTTTGACCAAGCTGGACGTTTGTGGATTCAGTCGGATGGTAATTATTCAAATCAGGATGATTTTGCTGGACAGGGCAATAACCAGATGCTCGGTGCGGATCCAAAAACAGGTGAGGTACGGCGCTTCCTAACCGGTCCTGTGGCCTGTGAGATTACCGGCTTGGCTTTCACCCCAGATCAGAAAACCTTATTTATCGGTGTGCAGCACCCAGGTGAAGAGCGGGTGCCTTCAAACTTTCCATTCGGTGGGGATTCCGTTGCGCGCTCCAGCGTGATGGTGATTACGCGGATAGACGGTGGGGTTATTGGTGCTTAGTCAGTGAGGGTAGTTGCTTAAGCCGATGAGCATTATAGAACCTTAGCCTTTGGGATAGTTATCTAAGAAAGTTGCACTAAAAAATTCTTTGTAGTAGTTAATGCTCGGTAATAAAAATAATAATACGGAGCTATACGATGAAGAAAGCACTAGTCAGTCTGGTAGGTGTTTCAGCTTTAAGCATTGGCGTAGCTTGCGCCGCACCTAAACCCTATAGCGGTTTTGTAGTGTTTGGTGACAGTTTAGTGGATGCTGGGCAATTTGAAGATACCAGTGTTCCAGGTCAAACTAAGCGCTTCACCAATAGGGTCGATGGGAGTCCGGGCGCTGTATATGGCAAGGTGTCATCCATGCTGATTGGTGAACGTTTAGGCATCAGCAGTACCCAGTTAGCGGGCTCGACCTCGCCGGTGCGTGAAGTGCAGGGTCAAGACGATGGTGATAACTGGGCGGTAGGCGGTTATCGCACTGATCAGATTTATGACTCTATTACTGGCGTTGGTGGGTCTGTCGTTGTCGATGGCAGTACCACACGTACGCGTGATGGTTATTTGCCAAGCCTGCAGGCACAAGGTCGTAGCATTGATCCTAATACCCTGTTTTACCTCAGCGGCGGCGGTAATGATTTTTTGCAGTTTTTGATTACAAATCCACAGCAAGCTGCGGATTCAGCAAATCGATTAGCAGATGGCGTTGAGGCGTTGCAAAAAGCCGGTGGCCGTTATTTTATGGTGTGGATGCTACCTGACGTTGGCTTGACTCCAGCTATCTCTGGTACGCCTCTACAGGGCTTTGTGTCTGCGTTAGGCATTGATTTTAATACCCAGCTTGTGCAGCGTTTAGCGCAAGTGAATGCAGAGGTGATTGCTCTAAATATCCCAAAGTTGTTTAGCGAAGGCTTGGCAAATCCTGGGGCGTTTGGTCTAGCTGCCAGTGAAAACTTGATTGGCACTTGCTTTAGCGGCGATAGTTGCACTGAAAACCTAAAGTATGGCATCAATAGTGCGACGCCTGATCCGACGAAACTGTTGTTCAATGATGGTGTGCATCCGACGATTACCGGGCAGCGTCTGATTGCTGATTACGGCTACTCAATATTAGCTGCACCTTGGGAAGTCACCTTATTGCCGGAAATGGCACGCAGTTCGCTTAATCAACATCAGAAAACTTTACAGAATCATGCTTTGAATGGCCAGCCGAGCTGGCAAACTACTGGGCAGTGGCATAGTTTTGCGGCGGTCAGTGGTGAGCGCAGTAATTATCGTACGCAAAAAAGTGCCAGTGACGGGGACAGTAATAATTATGGCTTGTCGTTTGGTGGTAGCTATCGTCTTGATGAGCAATGGCGAGCAGGTGTGGGAATTAGTCTGCAAGAAAATAGTTTAACAGCGGGGGCGGAGGATTCTAAATACCGTCTTAACAGCTATTTGCTCAGCCCTTTTATTCAGTACAACAATCAAGCGTTATGGGGTGATTTAACCCTGAGTGCTGGGCGCTTAGACTATGCGAGCTTGCATCGTAAACTGGCGCTAAATACCGCTGCACGAACTGAGAAAGGCGACACTGATGGTAGTGTTTTAGCCGTGCATGCACGTGTTGGTTACCAACTGTTTTCCGCACAGGATCCGCTGCAGTTATCACCTTTTGTATCTATGAGTCATGCGCGCTTTAAAGTCGATGACTATGCGGAGAAAGGTGATAGATCCACAGCGATAACTTTTTCTGAGCAAAAACGCACTTCGAAGCGTTTAGGTGTTGGTCTGCTAGCCAGCTATCAGTTAACTGCGCCGCTCAGTGTTAGTGCTGAAATTGGTTATGAGAAAGAGTTTGCTGACGATCAGCAAAAGCTTGGCATGTACCTTAATAGCGTAGATTCCGTACGCTTTAGATTGCAAGGCTATGAGCCGGACAGCTCTGTAGGCTCGCTCGGTTTAGGGGCTACTTATAAACTGTCTGATGCTTTAAGTGTGCAAGGTAACTACAACTACACCCACGCTGACTCAATACGTCAGCATGGTTTGGGTGTTGGGGTGAGCTTGAACTGGTAGTCGATTGTCTTGATGTAAATAAGGCGCCCTAATGGGCGCTTTATTCTTAGTCACCCCAGCGTCCAGGTGAGTAGGAAAATACTGGTAAAGACAACTTCCAGCGAATCGCGGCAAGGCGCAAGGCCAGCCCGAAACTGAAAGAGGCAAGGGTGTTGGTATCGTCCGAGACACCGAGCGATTTTAAATACAAATACACCACCGCCACCACTAACGACACACTCGCGTAGAGTTCATGCCTCAGTACTTGAGGTGTACGATTGCACATAATATCGCGCAAAATGCCGCCGAAAATACCGGTGGTAATCCCCGCCATAATCACCACCGGAGTTTCGTAGCCCAGCTTAAGGGCAACATTACAACCGATGATGGTAAAGGCCACTAAACCCATCGCATCGAGGATCAAAAAGATCTGGTTGAGCTTGTGCATAAAGCGTGCGATCAGCATGGTCGCAAGACCAGAGCCGATGGTGAGGTAGATATAGGGTGGGTGCTGGGTCCAGGTCACAGGGTAGTTGCCCAGCAGCATGTCACGCACAGTGCCACCACCAAGGGCGGTGATAAAAGCGATCAGAGCGACCCCGAATAGATCCATATTGCGTCGTCCAGCGGCAAGTGCACCGGACATGGCTTCGGCAGTAATAGCAATCAGATAGATATAGGTAAGCACGCAGGACTCCTGCTGACAGTAACGCCTCTCCCTCTGTCCTGTGTACCTGAGAGTTTACGCAGCAGTTTGCCGCTTGCCCCTTCGGTGGATTGCCTAAAGCAATCGCTCTCCAGTTGGCGAATCTAAGTTGTTTCGCAGTACATGAGCCTGAGCGTTTATGGGAGTTTGCGCCTTCGGCGGAGCAGAGTTGTAATCCGCTCTCTCTCCTGCGAGGGGGCATTATACGGTGTGTGTTTAGATAAAGACGAATAATTTATCGTGTATTGAGTGTGCGAACGTTTTGGCTGCTGCTTAATATGTTGGTTGCCTTGATAAAGCAACAGTAATGGGTCGATAGTGATCGCTTATTTAATCGCTGGGCTAGCAAACACATAGGGGTAGATTTTTTCGGCAACCGCTTGATAGCCGGTGTCACCGAAGTCGCTGCTAAATGCTTGTACGCTGAGCTGGCCTTCAATCCAGTAGGGCTGCCACATTTCACCTAAAGCAACGCCGCCCTCGCTGGTGACATACACCATCTGGTTGGATGGTGGTGGGGGCACATGAATACAGGCACCAAAGTAAGGCACCAGCAAAAACTCAGTGACTCGACTGTTGTCGTCAATCGTTAACGGCACGATATAGCCTGGCAGCTTCATCGCAATACCATTGAGCTCAGGGACTACCGGTGCATTTGGGTATTGTTGCGCGGCGGCAGGACCGCTTTCCTCAGCAAGCACGTCTGCCAGCTGATTAAGATCATGCAGTGCGGTGGGTGGTGGCAAAGGTGGTGCGTCAGTTGGAACCATTTCTTCCCAACGCAGTGTGCGTAACTCGCTGGCGTAGGCAAAGTTAAAGCTGCATGCCAGTAAAATTAAACAAAAAATCCTCGCCATAAGATATCCACTCAAGTTGATTAATCCGCTAAAGCCATTGGTTATAAACGAATATTTAAGCCATCTGCCAGTGATTGCCGATAGGCGCGCCAAGCCGGTATTGCACCGATCAATACGCCTGCTGCGAGTACTGCACCGAGTAACTGCCATTCATGCACGGTTGGCGCTGAAAAAGCCAAGTACAAACCATAGTGACTCTGCAGTGGGGCTTGGGCAATGGCAATGCCGAGGTAGAGAAATGCAACGCCAGTCAGTATGCCAACAAAAGCTAAAGTGAAGGCTTCGAGAATCAGCAAGCTGGCAATATGCCAAGGACGCGCGCCAACCGAACGCAAAATAGCCATCTCACGACGGCGCTCATTTAGGCTGGTTAAAATAGCGGTGAGCATACCGATAAGGCCTGTCAACACCACAAATAGCGATACAACGAAAAGCGCCTTTTCTGCCGTGCCCATCAAGCTCCAGAGCTCTTGCAATGCCACACCGGGTAAAATCGCCAGTAACGGCTCGCCGCGCCACTGGTTGATTTCACGCTGTACAGCAAAGGTCGCCATGCGGCTTTTCAAGCCGACCAGCATGGCGGTGATTTCTTTGGGTTGCAGATCCATTTGTAGCGCTTGCTCGGCGCTTATTTTTTGCCGGCCATAAGCTGGAGCGCCATGCTGCCAGTCAATATGCAGGGCTTCCATTCCCGCGAGCGCAATGTGTAGCGTGTGATCCACTGGGGTGCCAGTGCGCTGTAAAATGCCGACAACAGTGAAGGGTTTGTCATCGTGCTTGACCAAGCTGACAGTGGCGACCCCGTGCGCCAAGACCAACTCTTGTCCTAACTTATAATCTAAGGCATTGGCCACTTCTGCACCAAGCACAACTTCAAAGGGCGCTTGGTCAGTAAAAAATCGGCCTTGCGCTAAAGCCAGGTGTTTTTTGCGGCTGTACTGATAATGATTAAAGTAATCTTCCGAGGTCCCCAGTACTCGATAGCCATGGTGGGAATCACCCAATGACAACGGCACTGCCCATTGTACTTGCGGATGCTGCATTACCAATTCTGAACACTGAGTAAAGCAGCAAGTTAACTGAGCCGGAGCGTGCGCCAACAATTAAATCCGTTGAACTGATGGTGCTGGCAAAACTGGCGCGTGCTTCAGTGCGTACCCGCTCTACGGCGAGCAGTAAGGCCATCGATAAGGCAATGGCAAAGATCGTAAGTAAAGCGGTAAAGCGTCGGTTGTTGAGACTGCGCAAAGCGATTCGCAGGAGATGCATGCTAAACCTCCTGCTGGCGCATCGCGCGGTTGAGTTGGCTTAGATCGATACTACGATCAAACAATGACGCCAAGGATTGATCATGGCTGACAAATAACAAACTGGCATTGGCCGCTGCGCATTCGCTAAACAACAACTGCAAAAATGCTTTACGGCTGTCGGCGTCGAGCGCAGAGGTTGGCTCATCAGCAATGACCAGTTCTGGCTGGCCGATCAATGCACGCGCTGCAGCGACACGCTGTTGCTGTCCGATAGATAACTCCCCCGCTTGTTTGCTATGCAATTGACGGGCTAAGCCAAGTTGCTGCAACAAGGCTTGCGCCGCTGCCTCGATGCTACCGTGCCGTATGCTGGCGCGCTGTTTGCGTAGCTTGGAAAACTGACAAGGCAGAACAACGTTATCCATCACGGATAAAAACGGCAAGAGATTAAACTGCTGAAATATAAAGCCGCTGTGATCAACGCGAAAACGGTCACGTGCGCTGGCGCTGAGCTGACTTAAGTCTTGCCCTAATAACTTGATACAGCCACTTTGTGGGAGCTGTACGCCACCCAGTAAGCCCAGTAGCGTGGTTTTGCCGCTCCCAGAGGGGCCTTTCAAAAACACGCGCTGCTGCGGCTGCACAGTAAATTCTGCGATATCTAACAGCAGATCCTGCTTAGGCCAAGCAAAGCGCAGGTCATGCAGTTCAATGATCGGACTTTGACAAACCATGAGTTATCTCAATTCTATAAAATCGGGTGTGTTACTGATTGTTGAATTGCAGGGGTATTGTTGATTTCTGCCATTTAAAAAAACTTATGTTACCAGCTCAGTGAAGTGTTTTTAGCAGACAGCTCTGCACCTTGCTGATGGTCACCGACGATCAGTTGCACTTGGATTTTTTCAGTCTGGGTAAACAGCTTAAATAGGCCAGCTAGGTCAATGCTATTTAACTGTGCTGGGGTGGCACAGTGATATTGGTAGTGAGCACTTATATCGTTATGTTGATGCTCCGCTATCTCTGCTGCAGGCTGTGACTCATGGTCATGGTCATGGTCATGGTCATGGTCATGTTCGTGAGCGCCGCTTCCTTTGAGTAAGGCGTTATGAATCGAGACTGAGGTTAAGCGGCATTGCGCAGCAGGACTGAATGCAAACAGCTCTGCTGCATTGCTTAGCGTGTTTTGTGCTGCTTTAACAGATTGTATGTCTGCCTCTGTTGTCGGCTGATATTCAAAGCCAATGATATTCATTGCGGGGCTTTCGAGCTGCAGTTCTAACAGTTGGTTTTCTAGAGCTATATTTAATGTGCCAATGCCATGTACGTGAGCCTCAAGGCTGTGTTGATGGTCATCTGCAAGAACTGGAAATGACAAAGCTAGAGCGGCCGAAGCGAGTAAGGTGCGAAGGTGCATGTTAAAATTCCAAAGGATAAATTAAGTTATAATATAACCTTACTTTTGTGGCGTAAAAATAACAAGCCCAGCACGATAAATATCAGTGCAATGCTAGCCTGATAGGCTGGGAGCGCTGCTCAGGCATGATTTTTTTCAAAAAAACATATTTTTTTCTATCGCAAAGTAGCTTTGCACTGATAAAGTCGGAAAGTTTTGAACCACGACCGTATGCGTACGGTTTGCCGAGGCTTACTTATGTCCCAAACTCTTAATGCGTTTTTATCCCATATAAAACAACGTGATCCTGATCAGCCTGAATTTCATCAGGCTGTAGAAGAAGTGCTGCGCACTTTATGGCCGTTCCTTGAGGATAACCCGCGCTACATGAAGGCGGGCATCATTGAACGTATGGTCGAACCCGAGCGGGTGATTCTGTTCCGTGTGCCTTGGGTCGATGATGCCGGTAAGGTGCACGTCAATCGCGGTTATCGCGTACAAATGAATAGCGCGATAGGCCCTTATAAAGGTGGTTTGCGTTTCCATCCTTCAGTCAATTTGGGTGTTTTGAAGTTTTTAGCTTTTGAACAAGTATTCAAAAACTCTCTGACTTCACTGCCTATGGGCGGCGGTAAAGGTGGCTCAGACTTTGATCCTAAAGGTAAAACAGATAACGAAGTGATGCGCTTCTGTCAGTCCTTTATGACTGAACTGTTCCGTCACATTGGCCATAACCTTGATGTCCCGGCTGGTGATATTGGTGTTGGTGCGCGTGAGATTGGTTATATGTTTGGCCAGTACAAGCGTCTTGCCAATGAGTTCACCTCGGTATTGACCGGTAAAGGTATGACCTATGGCGGTAGCTTAATTCGTCCAGAAGCCACAGGTTATGGCTGCGTATACTTTGCTGAAGAAATGCTGAAAAGCGTTAAACGTCGCATTGAAGGTCAGCGTGTTGCTATCTCTGGCTCGGGCAACGTGGCTCAGTATGCTGCGCAAAAGGTCATTGAGTTAGGCGGTAAAGTGATTTCTTTATCAGACTCAGGCGGCACGCTGTACATGGAAAATGGTATGGACAGTGAGCACTGGAAGTACCTGATGGATCTGAAAAACATCCGTCGTGGCCGCATTGAAGAAATGGCCGAGCATTTTGGTTTACAGTACCTTGCAGGCCAGCGCCCATGGGGTCTGCAGTGTGATATTGCTTTGCCGTGCGCAACGCAAAATGAGCTAACCATTGATGATGCACGCACTTTGATCAAAAACGGATGTATCTGTGTTGCTGAAGGCGCAAACATGCCGTCTACGCTGGATGCTGTTGATCTGTTTATTGAGCAAGGTATTTTGTATGCACCAGGTAAGGCGTCTAACGCTGGTGGTGTGGCGGTGAGCGGTCTAGAAATGAGTCAAAACGCTATGCGTTTACTTTGGACCGATGGTGAGGTGGATGCCAAATTGCACAGTATTATGCAAAATATTCACACCGCTTGCGTTCATTACGGTATGGAAAACGGTAAGGTTAACTACGTTAAAGGTGCCAATATCGCTGGTTTCGTTAAGGTGGCTGATGCCATGTTAGCGCAAGGTATTGTGTAAGCTTTTACAGCTCAGTTTTACCTGTTAAAAAATGCCCTGTTGAGTCATCACAGGGCATTTTTATGTGCATTGCTTTTAAACGCGGCATTGGCCAGTGCCGTAGCAGATAAACATCTCTTTAGTTCGAATACTCAAGGCTGCCTTGATTGATATCAGTACTTTGAGAAGGACCTCTCTTTATCATAATGCTATTAACTCTATGCTTAAGATTAGTCTGTGCTTTTAGAAGAGGTGGTTTATGACAGCAATTGATCCGCGTATGCGTCTGCAAGCACTGGCTATTGAGTACGCTACTCGTGCCGAAGCGATTGAGCGTGACTTGTCACGAACTCATGCCCAGAGCTTTTCTGAGCAGGCGACAGAACGCCAGAATGATATGGTTCTGCAAGGCTTATTGGTTGACGCGCGAGCCAGCGTCAAAGAAGTTCAACAAGCTATTGAGCGTTTAGATGCAGGTACTTATGGCGAATGTGAAAAATGTGGCGAGCCAATCAGTGCTGCACGCCTTGAAGCTTTGCCATCGACGCCATTTTGTATTAACTGCGCAGACTAACTTTTCTGCTGATTGCGATAAAGCTGCATGCCGAGCAGGTCTGAAAACGTTATCACTGTCATACGCGTATCGCTAACGATGTGATAAGCCTCGCCATGGAAGGCGTTGCGTAGCAGTCAAGTTGTTATTCGGCACCGATACTGCTCCTTTTAATCGTTTTTTAATTCCTTGCTGTTACGGTCTTTTGCAGAGTCTCTGCGAGCTAAATCCACACTTGTTTTAACTTCTTCCTTGCAGTGGGCTATCCTGCAGGGCCAAAATGCGCCGTTAACTTCGCGGCGTGGCCGCTAGCTGCAAGGAATTCTAATGCCTGGTCCAACTGTTACTGCACTGCGTTTATCACCTGAGCAATTGACGCGTACTTTTAATAAGCCGTTTAGCTTTGCTAGCACCGCCGAATTACAACCACTACAAGGTGTGTTAGGCCAGGCGCGAGCTGTGCAAGCATTGCAGTTTGGTGTGTCGATGCCGCGTGCCGGTTATAACGTGTTTGTAATGGGTGAGTCAGGTACCGGTCGTTTTTCCTATGTACGTCGTTATTTGAACGAGCAGGCGAAGCAACGGCCAACACCATCGGACTGGCTTTACGTTAATCATTTTGATGAGATGCGTGAGCCGCACGCCTTGCAGCTTCCGCCGGGTGAAGGCAGTTGCTTCTGTGCTGATATCAGCGTGTTGCTGGATAACTTACTGGCGACCTTTCCTGCTGTTTTTGAGACACCGGGTTGGCAGCAGAAA
>SMEN01000198.1_pt1 | contig 19889 bp, 18 predicted proteins | sample 2456271 | NCBI WGS metagenome assembly SMEN01 (sample SAMN10132593, study PRJNA489261) | soil metagenome | isolation source: day1 control-loamy sand soil ammended with raw manure from dairy cow... | place: USA | collected 2015-04-01 | reverse complement strand
GGTATGGGTGAAATTTGCCTGCCAGCTGTGCAAGCCGGTTCGTCCATCATGCCCGGCAAAGTCAATCCTGTGATCCCTGAAGTGGTCAACCAGGTCGCCTTTGAAGTGATTGGTGCCGATATGACGGTAACGATGGCGGCTGAAGGTGGTCAGTTGCAGCTGAACGCGTTTGAGCCTGTGATCATTCACTCCTTGCTGCGCAGCATGGCGCTGTTGAGCAATGCGTGCGATACGCTGACTCAGTTCTGCGTGGTCGGTATTACAGCCAACCGTGAATGCCTGGAAAGCAATATCGAGCGTTCTATTTCCCTGGTCACTGCCTTGAACCCGATCATCGGTTACAAAGCGGCTACCTCGGTTGCCGCCGAAGCCTTCCAGACTGGTACCAATATTCGTGACGTTGTGCTCAAGCGCGGTCTGATGGACGCCGAGACCCTGAACGAAGTATTGCGTGCTGAATCGCTGATCCATCCTCGTGATCTGCGTGCTGTTGACCCAGCCTGAACCAATCTGAACCAGGCCTGATCGGCCAGCTCTGGCTGACGCCGGTGTCAGTTTGGGAAGCCTCCTTTAAGGAGGCTTTTTTCTGCCTGTTTATTTCTACACTTTATTCTGGCTACAGTGGATACTGTGGCTTGTTCAAACGCAGCAGCGGTAGGGGAATATGGAGTCTGTGTATCTTGCAGTGGCTTTTGGCGCCATTGTGGCGGGTTTTGTTCAGGGCTTGTCGGGATTTGCTTTTGGCATGGTCGCCATCTCCTGCTGGGCCTGGTTTCTGGAGCCCCAGCTGGCGGCTGTGCTGGCAGTTTGCGGCGCCTGGACCGGGCAAATGATTGCTGCTTTTACCCGGCGGCGTATTTCCTATTGGCAAATTTTGCTGCCGTTCCTGTTAGGCGGCTTGGTCGGTGTGCCTTTGGGAACCTATCTATTACCGTTTCTGGACGCTGCTTTATTCAAGGCATTCCTGGGAACCTTGATGGTGATCTGGTGCCCCATCATGTTGATGTCCAGCCGTTTGGGACACGTTCGGGTACGCAGCCGCCTTGCCAATGGCGTGGCTGGTTTGATTGGCGGCATCATGGGCGGGTTGGGCGGTATGACGGGTGTCATCCCCACTTTGTGGACCACCATGACTGGCATGCCCAAGGACGAGCAACGCGCTGTTATCCAGAATTTCAATCTGGCCACCTTATCCGTAACCTTGCTGGCCTACATAGCCTCCGGCTCGATTCTGCCTTCCATGCTGCCATCCATCGGTCTAGTCATGCTGGCTGTGCTGATTCCCGTGCTGCTGGGTGCTCGTCTGTACGTGGGCATAAGCCAGAACACCTTCCGGGCCATTGTCTTGAGTCTGCTGACCTTGTCCGGCGTGGCCATGCTGGTTTCTTCTGTGCCTGAGCTGCTGGCCCGCTAAGGTTTTTGTTGAAGCCTCTAGGGTAATGCTCTATGGCGGTCAGGGTACTGGCCCCCTCATAATAAGTCTCGGCATCGGGAACGCATTTCGGGTTCCCGCCCACTGGAGCAGAGCCTGTGAGAGTTCTGGGATTTCAATTGTTGTTTGGTGATCACTTGGCACGCAGTGTGCGTGGGGTGTCCTGCGCTCCCCCCTGCAAGGTCTAAGTCCAAGTTGCAAGGCGTTTTTACGCCCTCTTTGATTACCTGAATGCATTTGGAGTCTGCTATGACTGACTTGTTTGAAAATCCAATGGGCCTGATGGGCTTTGAGTTCATCGAATTTGCCGCTCCCCAGCCTGGTGTGATGGAACCTGTTTTTGCCATGATGGGTTTCACCAAAGTGGCGGTACACCGTTCCAAGAAAGTGTCCCTGTACCGCCAGGGCGAGATCAACCTGATCCTGAATGAAGAACCCAAAAGCCACGCGGCCTACTTTGCTGCTGAGCACGGCCCTTCGGCCTGCGGCATGGCCTTCCGTGTGCGCGACGCACAACAAGCGTATGAGCGTGCACTGGAATTGGGTGCTCAGCCTGTCGATATCCCAACCGGTCCCATGGAACTGCGTTTGCCCGCCATCAAAGGCATTGGCGGCGCTCCCCTGTACCTGATTGATCGCTTTGGCGAAGGTAACTCGATCTACGACATCGACTTTGTGTATCTGGAGGGCGTAGATCGTCACCCGGTAGGCGCTGGCTTGAAGTTGATCGATCACCTGACCCATAACGTGTACCGTGGCCGCATGGCTTACTGGGCTCAGTTCTACGAGCACCTGTTCAATTTCCGCGAAATCCGTTACTTCGACATCAAGGGTGAGTACACCGGCCTGACTTCGAAAGCGATGACGGCACCGGATGGCATGATCCGCATTCCCCTGAATGAGGAATCGGCCAAGGGTTCGGGCCAGATCGAAGAGTTCCTGATGCAGTTTAATGGCGAGGGCATCCAGCACGTTGCCTTCCTGACGGACGATCTGATCGAGTCCTGGGACAAGCTCAAGGCCTTGGGTATGCGCTTTATGACAGCGCCGCCACAAACCTATTATGAAATGCTGGAAGGGCGCTTGCCTGAGCATGGTGAACCCACGCAGGAGCTGCAAAGCCGTGGCATTTTGCTGGACGGCACCTCCGAAGGAGGCCACCGCCGTCTCTTGCTGCAGATTTTCTCCGAAACGGTGATGGGCCCCGTGTTCTTTGAGTTCATTCAGCGCAAGGGCGATGATGGCTTTGGTGAAGGCAACTTCAAGGCCTTGTTCGAGTCCATCGAGCGCGACCAACTGCGTCGTGGTGTATTGCAGGCTGATTAACCAGATTCTGCGCCCTTGCTAAACAAGCACAGGCGCTGATCTCTCCCCACCGTGTGGCGATGGCCTGCGGTGGGGATTTTTATTTGTGGGGGCTTAATCCTGCGGGGTACGAGGCGGCTGCAAAATTCTGAATAACTCCAGCATCAGATCGGACTGCGTAATCATGCCCACCAATTCTTTATGGTCGTTGACCACGGGCATGTGCCGATGACGACCTTGGCTGAACAAGGGAATTAGTTCGGCAACAGACCAGCTGGCATTGGCGGTGACAGCAGGCGAGGTCATGATTTCTGCCACCGTGGGTGCAGAGGGCTGCCGCGGGTTCAGAAAGCGCTTGATACGCTGGCGCAGATTGTCAGGCTGGTCCAGTCCGGCGCGTTGCAAGAAGTCCGACAAGGCCAGAATGCCGATCACATGCTTGTTTTGATCCAGCACGGGCAGGGCCTTGATTTTGCGCTCTCGCATCAAATCCCAGGCTTGTTGCAAAGGCGTATTGGTCTGGCAAGACAGGGGTGAATCATTCATCAGGGTTGCACAGCGGCGCGTACCCAGATTGCGGCGAAAGGCGGATTGATGCACATAGCTGACCAGCTTTTCCAGATCGTCATGGCTGATATTCAGCGTCTGGTTGTAGTGGCTTAAGGCCGCATCGTAATCCTGGTCGGTAAAGCGTGCAGGGCTTGCAGCCGGGCGCGCTGCTGGCTTGTGCACCGGCGGGTAGGCCACTCCTGTCAGGCGGTTGTACAGCATCCCTAGCAAGATCAGAACGCAGGAATCGAACAGGACCGGGAACAGCACGAAGTCGTAGTTCTGAATTCCATTCAAGGCGGGGAACACGGCCATCGCTACGCTGGGCGGGTGTACGCAGCGCAAGGCCAGCATGATGGGCATGGCCACGCATACGGCCATCGTAATGGCAGCAATGGGATGGGGCAGCAGAATGGCGCAGCTGATGCCGGTCAGTGCACCGACCAGATTGCCCAGCAGCACATTCCAGGGCTGAGCCAGCGGGCTGCTGGGAACCAGAAAGATCAGCAGCGCGCTGGCTGCCAAAGACGCCACCAGCCAATGATGCGTGTGGGCGAAATCAGACAGGTACAGGCTTAGGGACGAGACAATCAGCACGCTTAGCGTGGCGCCCAGTGTGGCACGCAACATCTCTGGGCGCGCAATGGCCAGGGACTTGGGGCGCAGGCTGTCAAACCAGTGACGAAGTAAAGCAGGCATACCCACCAGGGGGAAGAAGAAAGACAGCTTTAAATCATACTGCTAAAGCGGCATTCAGGGCTTGGAAGCCTGTTGGATGCCGGGAATGATGGCCGGGCCCTGACGCTCGGTAGCAATTTGCTGAGGCACGGCGTCCACCGTAATGATGATGTGGTCGCGTTGTAAAGAATCCAGCAGCACGCCAGGTGCCAGCTCCTGGCCGGGGCGATAAGCTCGCACCGCTTGCTGATTAATGCTGAGCAAAGCGGCACCGTCCTTGCCACTGACAATCATGCCGTGCAAGCGTAGCTCGGGCAAAGCTGTCGTGCCGCCAAACCATTGTGCCAATTGATGGGTGCTGATCTGTTCACGATGATTTTCATCCAGCATCGGGGCAATGGTGCCGCCTGCGGGCAGGGACACATTAAGCATCAGGCTGATCAAGGCCAGGACGATGCTGGCTTGGCATAAACGCAGCCAAAGATGTGACGGAAATATGGCGGAAATAATACCCATTTAGACTGCATCGCATAGTGCTTAGGCAGACGGCCCTTGCGGCTGTCTTAAGGGCTCTTATTGTGCGTGCGCAGCATGAAGCCCGTATGACAAGAGCTTGGGTTTTTCTTGGTGGCTTATTTCTTTCATGTCTCAACCTACTTGTTCTCGCAGTCCGGCCCGTGTTTTGGCCGCCTCTGCCCAGTCTCGCGCCCAACAGGGTTTTTCTTTGATTGAGGTCATGGTGGTCGTGGTCATCATGGGGATCATGGCGGCTTTGGTTGTTCCAAGCCTGATGGATCGTCCTGACCAGGCCCGAGCGGTGGCTGCCCGCCAAGATATTGCGGCGCTGACGCAGGCACTCAAGCTGTACCGCTTGGATAACGGCCGTTATCCCACCACCGCGCAAGGCTTGTCGGCCTTGCATCAGCGGCCCGCTCAGCCTCCGGAGCCTCGTAACTGGCGTCCTTATATGGATCGTTTACCCAGTGACCCTTGGGGCGGCCCTTACCAATATTTGCAACCGGGAGTGCATGGCGAGATTGATGTGTTCTCTTTGGGGGCGGACGGGCAAGCCGGCGGCACGGGCAGCGATGCCGATATAGGCAATTGGGACTGATGTGATGCAGCGGGGCTTTTCCTTGATCGAGACCCTGGTGGTCTTGCTGATCGTGGGCATTGTCAGCAGCGCAGGTTTAAGCGTGCTGGTCCTGGACCGTGATCAGGGCATACAGCGTGAAGCCCGCCAGCTTTCTTTGCGTTTAGCTCAAGTGCAAAGCTATGTCCGTGAAAGCGGTCGTAGCGTTGCCTGGCTTGCCGATCAACAAGGCTATCGTTTCAGCCTGATTCCTGACTCAACCGATGGGAGTGCACAGGCACCGGCTTGGGTCCGCGATCAGGTCCGGTTTGCCCAATTGTTCCCTCAGCGCTCCTGGTCCTTGGAATCGGTACGAGTGCGCATGGAGCCCGCGGGTCCCTGGGTGTTTGTGAATGAATGGTTATCTGCCCCGCGTCAGCTGGAGCTGGATGACGGCCATGAAGTCCTGCATTTGCGCAGTGACGCCAGCGGCCGCTTTGATGTGCAGTCATGACAGAGCGAGGCATGAGTCTGATCGAAGTGTTGATTGCACTGGCCATTGTCTCGGTGGCGTTGACGGCGGGCCTGCGAGCCTTGGGCCTGAGCGCGTCGGGCAGCCAGGCCATGCATGAACGCAGTTTGGCCTTGCTGGCTGCAGATGCTGTGGTAGCCGAAATGCGTTTGCGTCGCCTGTTCCCGGACCCCGGTGAAACTGTGGTGCCGTGCCGTCAGGGCAATCTGGCTTTGCAATGCAGACAGACGGTTCAAGCCACGGCCAATCGTTTCTTTCGTCAGGTAACGGTGCAAGCTTTTGTGCCGGAAGGCCCAGTGCTGGCCGAGCTGCACGCGACCTTGGCTTCTTTGCCATGACGGATACGGGCCAGGAGGGCTTTACCTTGGTGGAAATGCTGGTGGCATTGACCATCATGGCCCTGATCAGCCTGATGTCCTGGCGCGGGCTGGATGCTGTTTTACGTGCGGATGAGCAACTTAGCCACCAGGCGCGGCAGACTCAGGCTCTCTTTAATGCCTTGTCCCAAATGGGCCGAGATCTGGAACTACATTTGCCCCCCGCGCCTCGTGTGGGAGATTCCACCGGGGCGACGGCGGTTTTGCCTGCCAGCATTCATTGGCAAGCGCAGGGCGAGGGTCCGGCGATCTTGATGATAGAGCGCCGTGCCGAAGCTGGAGCAGGTACGCAACAGATTCAATGGCGTTTGCAGCAAGGCATTTTGCAACGGGCTATTGCCCAGGCTGGTAGCACTTATCCCTTGCCCGAATTGGGGCCACTGCAAGATGTGCTGGAGCAGGTGACCGCCTGGCATCTGCGCATCTGGATTCCTGCTCGTGGCTGGCAGAGCTGGCCGTGGCCGGAGCAGGCGGGGGCGGCAGCAACAGGCATAGAACTGACGCTGCAACTGGAAGGGCAGGAGCACCCTTATCGCAAAGTGATGATGCTGCTATGAAACAGGCTGCGCAAAAGGGTATGGCAGTGATCAATGCCTTGGTCGTGGTGATGGCGGTATCAATGGCCACGATGGGCATTGTGCAGCGGCAAAGCGGCTTGGCGACGCAACTAGCCAGTGAGCGTGATTATCTTCAAGCCAATTGGCTGCTGCGCGGCGCGCTGGATTGGGGCGTGCTGGTCTTGCGCCTGGATTCGCAGCGTTCTGCAGTCACTCATAAGGGCGGGTTATGGGCCCAGCCACTGAGTGAGTTGAAGGTAGAGACACCGGACAAGACTCGCGCTGCATATTTCTCCGGCTACATCCAGGACGAGCAAGGCAAGTTCAATCTGGCTCTATTGCTGAAGGATGGCCATGTTCAGTCTCGCTACGTACAGGCATTGGAGCAGTTGCTAGGCAATGTGCAGCAGCCAACGTCTGTAGCCCTGGATTTGGCCCAGCGCCTGGAGCGGGCCCAAGCAGGCCAAGGGCCTTGGCCTTCCCATCTGCAAGATTTTTTCCCCAATGCGTCACAACAGGCCAAGCAGTTGGAAGCGTATTTGACCTATCTGCCCCAGGCCAAGTCCTTGAATGTGAATACGGCCAGCGCCGCCGTGCTGGCTGCCGTGCAGCCTTCGGTAAGCCTGGTGGAGTGGCGTGGTCTGCTGGAGCAGCGTGACCGGGGCCAATGGTTTCGGGATCAGGCCGATGTGCAGTCCCGTTTGCAGCGCCAGGAGTCTTTGGAAGGGCAGAGCCTGTCCGTGCGCAGTGAATGGTTTTTATTAAGTGGCGAGCTGCGGCTTGACCATAGCCGGGTTGCCACCCAGGCCCTGATCAACAGGGCTGCGGACCGCAGCCAGATTGTCTGGATTCGTTGATGTCATGAGCAAAGTGCTGCGTATTTATTTGGATTCTCCACCCCGTCTGGATCAGCCGGTGGACTTTGTTCTGCGGGACAAGCGCGGCAAAGTGCTGCGCCGGGGACGGGGACGTGGGGAGGAGGTCAGGACTTTGGCGCGCTCTCTGGAACTGGTGTTACCACCGGGTATGGCCACCGTCACACAGGCTCGCATTCCGCTTGTCAGTGCCTCGCGTCGGCAGGCCGTGGCATGTAGTGCGGTGGAGCCTTTGTGTCTAAGTCCGATTGAGCAAGTCTGGGTAGCGTGTGCGGCCCCTGAACCGTCGGGGATGAGCGAACTGGCTTGGACGGAGCGCCAGCCTTTGCTGGCTTTGGGAGAGCAAGCGCGGCAATGGGGACTGCCTGTGAGCGGCGTCTATGCGTGGTCTGCCGCCCATGAGCAGGATAGACAGGGCGAGAGCTCAATCGTGAGCAAGCCCGCGTGCTCTTTGCTGATGCCGGAGATGTCCTCAAAAAGAGGCAATAGCGTTTTGCGGCAAGGAGTGTGGTGGGGCCTGGCCGCTGTGTTGATTTGGGCTTTGGTGTTGCAGCAGCAGGCTCAAAACCTGCGGGGGCAGATGCGCCAGGTGCAAACGCAGATGGAGCAGACCCTGCGGCAAGCCTTGCCACATTTACCCGTGGTGGTGGCTCCCTTGACCCAGGCCCGCCAGCATAGAGATGCCTTGCTGGAGGAAAAAAGCCCTGCCTCTGCGCCTTTTGATCGCCTCTTAACGGCCAGTGCTGTTCAGTGGCCAGACCTGCAAGGTCAAGTCCGTGCCTTGGATTACAAGGACCAGCGCTTGGTCTTGAGCCTGGCCAGCGAAGTGCCGGTTCAGCCTCTACCTGCGCAGTCCGAGTTGAGCTGGAGTCAGGGCGAGTCAGATCGGCAATGGAAGATTGGCTTTGCCAAAACGCCTCAACAGGGGGCGCAGCCATGACTACGCTGACTGCGTTCAAACCGCTCGTGCAGGCAGTGCAGAGCAAGTTGGCGATTGCCCGACAGTACTTTCAAGCCTTGAATCGTCGAGACCAACTGGCCTTGTCCGTTCTGGCCGTGCTCGGGGTCTTGATGCTCTTGTGGCTGCTGCTGTTACGTCCCGCTGTGCGCGATTTGGCCTTGGCGCGCCAGGACTTGCCCCGTTTGCAATACGAACTGGCGCAGTTGCAAACCGTACTGCAAGACATTCAAACCCTGGATCAGGAGCTGGTGGCCCCTGTTGATGCGCAAGGGCAGGAAAAAGCCTTGCAGCGTAGCTTGCTGAGCTTGGGCAGCAGTTGTCATCAAGAGGATGCTCAGGCGGAGCAGCATGTGCTGGTATGCCAAGCCGTAGCCGCCCCGATCCTGATGGATTGGTTGCTCCACGCTCCGCGTGTATTGGGCTTTTCGGTGCAGGAGTTAAGTGTGCATCGCTCGGTGGTTGATAGCCGTGAAAGGGCGGGCTTGCTGGATGGCCGCATTGTGCTGCGCGCGGGAGAACCGTCATGAGAAAGCTGGCAAAAATTGCATTTGGTGGCCTGTTGGTGCTCTTGCTGCTTTTGATCAGCCTGCCTTTTTTACCAGCCCGTTTGATGCTGGCCTGGCAGCCGGAGCAGTCGCCCCTGCGATTGGAGACTGCACACGGCACCTTGGCATCAGGCCAGGGTTTGCTAGTGGTGGGTTCGGGCTTGCTGACCCGCACGGTTCCCGGCCCGGTGAGCTGGCGTTGGCGGCTGACCCCTTGGCCGCAAATGGAGTTGAGCCATGCCTGGCTGGATCAGCCGCTGCGTGTGCAAGCCAGTTGGCAAGGCTGGCGCATTTCAGGCCAAAGCCTGACGGCACCGGCGGCGCTGCTGGGTCGCCTGCATCCCTTATTGCAAACCGTGCAACCTCAAGGCCAACTGCAGCTGCGTTGGCCCAGCCAGGCCATTGCCTCCGGCACGGGGCCACTGCTGGAACTGGATTGGCGCGGTGCGCGTTCAGCCTTGGCAGCCCAAGCCGAGCTGGGAGATTACCAATTAGTGCTTAGCCGCCAGGGGCAAGGTGTGCAGTTGGCACTGCGCAGTTTGGCGGGTGATTTAACCCTGGCCGGACAAGGCCAGTGGGGGCCAAATGGCGGGCATTTTGATGGGCGGGCCCAAGCCAAACAAGCCGGCGATCAACGTTTCAACGATTTACTGGAGGCCTTGGGGCCTCAGCGTCAGGGTGTGACCCATTGGCGAATAGCCACAACGACTAGCAAGCAGGAATAACGATATTTTGACTATGAGTATCTTGACTAAGCGACTTCCCGGGCTGCAGCCTCGCTTCCTTCTTGGCGTAGGTGCAGCTGTGCTGTTGAGCGCCTGTGCCAGCACTGGTCAGAAACCCGAGCCAGGTCCGGACCCTTCATCGTTTTTTGCCTCTGTCGGCAAGACGCCCGTGCGCAGTGGTCAGGACGATCCGCGTTTTGCCAATAGCACAACACCCACCCCGCTCGTCACCCGGCGTACTCCCCAACGCGTAGGGGGCAGCGCGACGCCGATTGATGTGCCCGACGCGGCGGAGTTTCCGCAGGGCGACGACATTACCTTGAACTTTGTGGATGCCGAGCTGGATGGAGTTGTAGCAGCCCTGGCCCGTTTTACCGGCCAAAACTTCATTGTGGACCCCCGCGTCAAAGGGCAACTGACCCTGGTATCCGAAGTGCCAGTAGATGCGCGCACCGCATACGAGATGCTGTTGTCCGCCTTGCGCATGCAGGGTTTTGCGGTGCTGCGCAATGGCAAGGTCAGCCGAGTGGTGCCCGAGGCTGAAGCGCGTCAACAAGGTGGCGCGGTACGGGCAGCCGGTACTGGAGCCAGCGGTAGTGGCGAACTGGAAACCCGCGTGTTCAATTTGCGCTATGAAAATGCGACGGCACTGGTGCCTGTTTTGCGGCCCATGATTTCGCCTAACAATCCCATCAATGCCTATCCCGCTAATAACACGCTGGTGGTGACTGATTACGGAGACAATCTGGATCGGATTGCGCAAGTTATTGCCGGGATTGATACGCCTGCCGGTTTGAACACGGACATCATCCCGATTGATTACGGGGTGGCTCTGGATGTGGCGGCGCTGGCCTCGCAAATGCTGGATACGCCGGGCAACGACGTGGCCCAGCGCATTACTGTGGTGGCCGATCCGCGTAGCAACTCCGTACTGGTGCGCGCAGGTAGCCCAGCGCGTCTGGATCTGGCCCGCGATTTGATCCGGCGCATCGACAGCCCGGAAAGCAATAAAGGCAATCTGCATGTGGTCTATCTGCGAAACGCTCAGGCGGTGCAACTGGCCGAAGTGCTGCGTGCGGCACTGACCGGGCAATCGGACTCCGGCAATTCTTCCGCCGGTAAGCAACAGGGGAATGGGCTAGCGCCTTCAGGCAATAATTCCATGTCGCAGGCCGGAGCCAAGAGTGTTGATACCGCCGCAGCAAGTGGCCAGCCTCAAGGTGAAATGGGTCTGAGCGCCGTCAGCAATACCGGCGGAACGGTGGCATTCAGCGCCGGTGGCGCCACGGTCCAGGCAGACCCTTCCACGAACACACTGATTATTTCCGCTCCGGACCCGGTTTACCGCAGTTTGCGTGAAGTCATAGACCAATTGGATCAACGCCGGGCTCAGGTTCTGGTGGAAAGCTTGATTGTGGAAGTGAATGCCGAGGATGCGGCCGAGTTTGGTATCCAGTGGATGACAGGGGGCGGCAATATCGCTGACGGCGGTTCGGGCTTTGTGGGTGGTGCCAATTTGGGTGGCAGCGGCATCACCAAGGCTGGGGCGACCACGCTGGACTCCCTGGCGGCAGGCTTAAGCTTGGGTGTGGTGAAAGGCACGGTGAATGTGCTGGGTCAGCAGGTCGTTAACCTGGGCGTGCTGGCACGAGCGCTGGAGCGTCAGGGCGGCACCAATATCTTGTCCACGCCCAATTTGATGACGCTGGACAACGAAGAGGCCAGCATCATGGTGGGCCGCACGGTTCCCTTTGTGACAGGGCAGTACACCACGACGGGCGATGGGGCCAGCAATCCGTTCCAGACCATACAGCGCGAGGACGTGGGCCTGACCTTGAAAGTACGCCCGCAGATTTCTGAAGGCGGTACCGTCAAGATGGCCTTGTACCAAGAGGTCAGCAGCATTGATACGGCCATGTCTGTATCCGCTAATTCCCCCGTTACCCGCAAGCGTGCGCTCAGCACCAATGTGCTGGTGGATGACGGTCAGATCATTGTGCTGGGCGGTTTGCTGGAAGACTCGATCGAGGATGGCACGCAGTCAGTCCCGCTGCTGGGTGACATTCCCTTGGTGGGCAATCTGTTCAAGTACGAAAAGCGCAAACGTACCAAAACTAATCTGATGGTGTTCCTGCGCCCGCATATTGTGCGCAATGCCCAAGACAGTCAGAGCTTGTCCCTGGACCGCTACAACTATATGCGGGCAGTGCAGACGGGTTTGCCGGACCGCTCCACCTGGTTCCATCCGGATGCCGGTCATATGGTGTTGCCGCAAGCGGGGGGGGCAGTGCCTGCCGTGGACTTGCGAGAGTCTCTATGACCCGTTTGCCGTATTCCTGGGCACGGCAACATAGAGCTGTGCTGACACAGCAGCTGGGGGTGGGCACGCTGGTAATCAGCGAGCGCACGCCTGATTGGGCCTTGGTAGAGTTGCGGCGGCGCTACCCTGAGCTGGACGAACGGCAAATACCTGATGTTGAGCTGGATACCTTGATTGATGCCAGTTATGCGCAAGGTGATGATGCTGCCAGCGTCGTCGATGCCGCCGCAAACGAGGTTGATCTGGACCGGTTGATGCAGGAACTGCCAGCGGTCACAGACCTGTTGGAAAATCAGGATGACGCGCCGGTGATCCGCATGATCAATGCCCTGTTCACTCAGGCAGTGCGGGACGGGGCCAGTGATATTCACCTGGAGCCTTATGAAACGCATTCGGTCGTGCGGTATCGGGTGGATGGTCGCTTGCGCGACATAGTCAGCCCGCGGCGTGCTTTGCACGGTGCTTTGGTGTCGCGTATCAAGATCATGGCCAGCCTGGATATTGCGGAAAAACGCTTGCCGCAGGATGGCCGTATTGCTTTGAAAGTAGGTGGTCGCGCACTGGATTTACGAGTCTCGATTTTGCCCACCGGACATGGCGAACGGGCGGTGATGCGCTTGCTGGACAAGTCCGCCGGGCAACTGGAATTGGAACGTCTGGGTATGGCTCCCGATATTCTGGTGCAGCTTGATGAGCTGATTCATCAGCCGCACGGCATTGTGCTGGTCACCGGCCCAACCGGCAGCGGTAAAACCACCACTTTGTACGCTGCTTTGGGCCGCGTTGATACCGCCCGCAGCAATGTGCTGACGGTTGAAGACCCGATTGAGTATGACTTGCCAGGCGTTGGCCAGACGCAGGTTAATCCCCGGATTGAGTTGAGCTTTGCACGAGCCCTGCGCGCCATTTTGCGGCAAGACCCGGACATCATCATGATCGGCGAAATCCGTGATCTGGAAACGGCACAGATTGCGGTGCAGGCTTCATTGACGGGCCACTTGGTGTTGGCCACCTTGCACACCAACGATGCTGTATCGGCAGCCACTCGCTTGGTGGATATGGGGATAGAGCCTTTCCTGCTGGCTTCCACCTTACGCGGTGTCCTGGCCCAACGTCTGATTCGCAAGCTGTGCCGCCATTGCCGGGAGCCTGCCGAACAAGGCCAGTACCGGGCCAGTCCTACGGGCTGTGAGCACTGCGCTCACACCGGTTATCAGGGGCGTACCGGTATTCATGAGCTTTACCGCATTGACGAACGTGCCCAGCACTTATTGAATGCTGCCGGAGCGGAGCCAGCCTTGCGCCAGGCGGCGCGGGAGTCGGGCATGCGCAACCTGCGTGAGGATGCACAGCGTTGGGTGGAGCAAGGCGTCAGCACGACTGAAGAAGTACTGCGTGTGACACGCGAGTTATAGGCAAGCAGCACATCATGGGTACTTATCACTACGAGGCAGTCGATCAGGCGGGCCGCAGCGAGCGCGGTGTGCTGGAGGCAGAGAGCGAACGATTAGCGCGTCAGCAACTGCTGGCCCGAGGCTTGTTGACAGTCTCCCTGAAGGCGGGGCGTAGCCGTGCCGCCGCTCGCGCCCGCAGTGTGGGTTTGCGTCGTACAGAGTTGTCCTGGATGACCCGACAACTAGCCAGCCTGGTTGCTGCTGGTTTGTCGCTGGAGGCCAGTCTGGGCGTGGTGATCGAACAAGCCAGCCGCCGCCCCTTGGTGCAATTGCTCACCGCTTTGCGAGCAGATATTCGCGCCGGGCAAAGTCTGAGTGATGCCTTGGCTAATCACCCACGGGACTTTCCGGACATTTATCGGGCTTTGGTACGCGCTGGCGAACAATCCGGCGAGCTGGAGCAGGTGCTGGATAGGCTGGCGAGCTTTATCGAAGATAGCGGAGCCTTGCGGGGCAAGGTACTGACGGCTTTTATTTACCCGGCCATCGTCAGCCTGATTTCAGTGGCGATGGTGGTGTTTTTGCTTAGCTATGTGGTCCCGCAAGTGGTGGGGGCTTTTACTCAGGCCAAGCAGCAATTACCCCTGCTGACTCGCGTCATGATCAGTGCCAGTGATTTATTGCGTGAATGGGGGGCGGTGCTCTTGGTGTTGATGGCGCTGGCAGCGGGTTTGTTTGCGTTTCTGCTGCGGCAAGCGCCCCTGAAGCTGGCCTTTCATCGCCGTTTGCTGGGCGTGCCGGTACTGGGGGGCTATTTGCTTGGCGTGGATACTGCCCGTTTTGCAGCCACCTTGGCGATTCTGGCTGGTAGCAATGTGGCCTTGTTGACGGCCCTGGAGGCAGCAGGACGCACGGTTTCCAATCTGGCTTTGCGTGAAGCCGTGAACCAAGCAGCCATCCATGTGCGCGAGGGCCTGCCCTTGGCGACCGCACTGCAGCGCAGTGCATTGTTTCCGCCTTTATTGGTGCAGTTGATTGCCAGTGGTGAAAAAACAGGGGAACTGGCCCCCATGCTGGACCGCGCGGCCAAGACCTTATCGACCGAACTGGAGCGCAAAGCCCTGACCATGACAGCGCTGCTGGAGCCCTTGATGATTTTGCTGATGGGCGGTTTGGTGCTGCTGATCGTGCTGGCAGTCATGCTGCCGATTATCGAGATGAATCAGCTGGTGCAGTAGGGCAGCGCAGATTGGATAGGGTTTTAGCTACTAGCGTGGTTTTCTAAGTTTGAAAACAGTCTTGCGGTGATACGCCATAAAGGTTTGATGGCGATCCTCTAAGGTAATTCGGAAGTCTGTTTGGATTCCTAGCATTTCTACGCCTAGGTAGCCGGTAACAGCGCAGCGGCTATCTTTATAAACAGTGCTTAGTCTTAAACCAGGCATAAAAAAACCCCGATGCTGCAGGCAGGCATCGGGGAAAAGTGCGCGTGGTGCGCACGCGCACATCGTCAGACTATCAAGTTGAAGCGTTTATTAATTACAAGTAGGCCGGGATTCCCAAGGCCGGGTCGCTGACACCGTGCTCGCCGAACTCTACACGGCCCGCAAAGCGGCGGTAGAAGCTGGGGTCGCTGTTGCTGCGCACGACAAAGTCGTACCAGTGGCCGCTGGATTTCAAGGTCCAGGATTGCTTGGATTGCTTGCCGGGTTCCACGGTGACTTCCCATGGGCCATCTTCGCGGTAGGCCATGGACTGGATGGTAAAGGTGCAGGCAGTCTGGCCGCCATTCATCATTTCCAGATAGATGTCGCCTTTGGAGACTTCGTAGCAGACGCGGATTTCAGGACGGGCGGCTTCAGGCTGGCTCAGCACACTGACGTCGCCTCGGAAGTGACGGTGAAAGCCGTTGGGGCCCAGCACCCACAAATCGTAGTGACCCAGGTTGTTCGCCTGCACGTCCCAGACATCATCCAGGATCTGATCAGGAGCAACCATATAGCGGCGCGGGATGCGGTCCAGATTCAGCTTGTCATAGACATGGAACACAGCAGCCGCTTTACCTGTGTTGGAAAACAGCAGCTGTACGCCTTTTTCGCTGTCGCAACGGGCACTGACATGCAGTTCGTAGGGCAGGGCGCGCGATGGGCGCACACCGGTTTGTTGGACTGGGATACGTTGGTTATCCACGGGTTGTGGAACTTGGGCCAGACGTTCCTGCGCGCTGCGGATGGAGTCCGCTTCCTGACGGTTGCGACGACCGTTCAGCGTGGGCAGGGGTTCATCGTTCGGGCTGGCAAAGTTGAAGGCGGTGGTCAGGTCTCCGCACACTGCGCGGCGGTAGGGGCTGATATTGGGTTCCATCACACCAAAGCGCGCTTCCATGAAGCGGATGACGGAGGTGTGGTCGAATACTTGTGAGTTCACCCAACCGCCCCGGCTCCAAGGGGAGATCACATACATGGGCACCCGTACTCCGGGGCCGAACGCTTTGCCGTCGCGTGGTGGCTGACCGGCCAGACCTTTGGGGCTGGGGTAGTTGTAGTACTCAAAGGCCAGCTCTTCTGCGCTTAAAGAGGTCTTGCCAGCAGGCTTGCCGGAAACAGGATCAATTGATGGGGCGGAGGGCGATGGTACGTGGTCAAAGAAGCCGTCGTTTTCGTCAAAGTTGACCAGCAATACGGTCTTGCTCCAGACCTCGGGGTTGGCGGTGAGCGCATCCAGCAGCTCTTGTGTGTACCAGCCACCCTGCACCGGACTTGATGGGCCTGGGTGTTCGGAGTAGTTGGCCGGGGCGACCACCCAAGAGATCTGGGGCAAATTGCCTTCTTCCACATCCTTGCGCAACTGACCGAAAAAACCACCATCGGGCATGGTGTTAGCCACGCCTTTATAGAGAGGATTGCCTTTGTCGTCTGCCGGATCGTAGGGGCTGTTATTCGGTTTGCCCGACTGCTCGTTGGCGCGGCGATATTGTTTGAAGCCAGCCAGGGAGTTATCGGTGAAGTTGTCGGGCAAGTTCTGATACACCTTCCAGCTGATGCCCGCTTCTTCCAGGCGTTCTGGGTAGGTTTTCCATTCATAGCCCAGGAGCGAACTTCCCAGGCTGTCCCAGGCATTGTTCACCGTACATTCGCCGCTGCCGCTGGGACCGTTGGTGCCGGTCCACAAGAACATGCGGTTGGAGTTGGTGCCCGTGTGCATGGAGCAGTGGTAGGCATCACACAGGGTGAAGGCGTTGGCCATGGCGAACTGGAAGGGTACTTCGGCTTCGCGATAAAAGCCCATGGAGTGGCGGTTCTTGTGCTTGGGCCAGAAATCCATGCGGCCGTGATCCCAGGCGGCCTGGCCGTCAGACCAGGAGTGCGGGGTGCCGTTCACGCGCTGGGCATTACCTTTGGTGCTGTCCAGGTGATACGGCATGACGGTTTCGGTGGAGCTGACGTTTTGCTGCCAGACGTTGCGGCCATTGGGCAAAGGGATGGTGAAGCGATCCCCAAAGCCACGTACACCTTTCAGAGTGCCGAAGTAGTGATCAAAGGAACGGTTTTCCTGCATCAGAACCACAATGTGTTCGACGTCTTTGATCGTGCCCGTTTTATTGTTGGCCGGGATGGCCAGTGCCTTGCGAATGCTGGGAGGAAAGGCAGCCAGGGAACCGGCCGCCAGGCTGGCACCAGTCATATTGCGTAGGAATGTGCGGCGTGAAGTCATTGTGCTTAATCTCGTCAGTCAATCAAGGGGCGCATTTGAGTTGCGGCGCAGGTTCAGGAGTGGGCTTGCCCGGTTCTGTTGGTTCCTCTGGCGAACCTGGATCTTGCGAGCCATCGGTGCCACTGCCGCTACTGCAGGCGGCCAGCAGGCCGCAGAACATCAGCAAAACGGATGCGCGTTTAAGGCGCTCGAAGGTCAATGAGGTGTTCTTGGAAGTCATGAAAAGTCCTTGCGTGGCGATCAGGGTTGGAGGCTGGACAAAGGTTGGCGGGACTCAAAAATGCTGGTCAGCTCGTCCGTGCTCAAGGCGCGGTCCCAGATGGCCAGTTCGCCAAAGTCCATATTGATGTCGCTGCGTCCCCAGCGTTTGTAGTACTGGCCGGTAACGTCTTCGTTCAAACCCAGCTCGCCGGTGCCACTGCCGCCCAGAGCCTGAATCGTGCGGGCTTCCAGTGCGACGGAGCTGAACTGCGCGCCCTTTTTGGGATCGAATACGTGGCCCAGCATCTTGCCTTCGGCCTTGTCGATTACGACGGCCACATACGCCCACTCATTGGGTGTGACGTTGTAGCCTTGGCTCTCGTTACGGCCACCGCCGTAGCCGGTGTTAAAGCGAATGTCGCAGCCACCCGAATTGAACAGACCTAGTGCGAAACCGGCGGTGTTGCCCGAGTCGTAGTTCTTGTTGGCCATGATGGAGGCTCCATAACCCTGACAGTTATCGGGGGTTCGGAACCAGAAGCCGATGGTCAGCTTGGGGACGCTGTTCAGGGAGAACAGATCGCGGCTCATGGACAGACGATAGCCACGGTTGCCATTGCTGTCGGCATTGCTGCCCAGAATGCGCAAGCCGCCTTTGGCGCTGCTTGGGTCCAGAAAGTCAGCGGCAATTAACTGACCTGCAGGTACGGCCGGGGTGGAGGTTTGCAGGCTGCTGCCCCCTTTGCTGTCGCTAAAGGGCTGGGTACTAAACGTGTAGTAGCTTTGCAGACCTGTCTTTAGTGTGTCGGCCAGTTTCGGGGGAGGCTGGTAGCCCACCTCGGCCTTGAGGGTAGAGGCCGCTTTGCCGGTTTGCACCGAGTAATGCAGGGAATAGGTCTGTGCGCTATCCGAGGCGGGCAAAGGGTCGGCGTATTGGGTCGATCCAGCAGGCAAGGTCGCGATCAGTTTGCCATCACGCATCACTTGGATTTCTTGGCTGGCCTCACCCTGCAGGACCCAGCTCAGATCCACCATATTCTTGTCGGCTGGCTTGCTATAAGCCAGATTGCGAATACGGGTTTCGGCTTGCAAGGGCGAACCACGGAATCGGTAGGGGTCGCTTTGTACGCCCAAGTGCGACAACACCGTTGGAGCGATGTCGATGACGGCGGCCAGGCTGTTCATGTCCGTGGTGCTGCTGACTGGGCTGTCAGCGGCAGGCAAGGAAGCCAAGGTTTTGTTTGTGGCAATGAAGCTGGTTTTGTTGCGATTGAACTGCGAACCGGTGGTGCCACCAAACTCGTCCATACCGTAGCTGGTTGTCAGAATGACCAGCCAGTCTTCTGATGCATCTGCCTGTTTGCGTGTTTCGATCAAGGCAAACAGCTTGTCCAAGGCAGCCAGAGATTCCTGCACGGCCTCTTGATAGGCCGGGCTACCCAAACCACCTTGTGCGGCAGCACGGGCGGGAGCCTGGATTTGGGCCAGGATCAGGGACTTGCCTTCTTGCAGGTACTTTTGGGTTTGTTCGCTGACACAGCTATCGGAGTCTGTACAGTTGGCCGCTTCAATGATGCGGCCGTCTTGCAGGTCCTGGCTCCACAGTGTTCGGTAGTCCGCGTTGCTTAAGGCCAAGGCTGCGGCGGGTGTTTCTGATGCCAGGGCGACCAGCGTAGGCGCACTTAAAGCAGGAGTGGCATTGCCTACGCCACGCAAACCGTGCTGATCGGCCCAGACGCCCGTAATTAAGGAAGCCCAGCCGGGCAGCGGCAAGGTGCGCTGTTCGCTAGGGGTGCCCACGTAGCCGCCGGTCTGGGCGGGAGCGATGATCAAGGATTTCAGAGCAGGGTGCTGACCTGCTTGACGGGCCTGCAACAAGGCCTCGTAGCTTAGGCCGTCAATGGTGACGAGCAGTGCTTTTTTACCGCCTAATGCCTGTGGCTTGTCGCCTGGTTCGACTGTGGGTGTTTCGGGGTCGACACCGGGGTTTGCTGTGCTGTCGCTACCGCTGGAGCCACCACTACCACACGCGCTGAGCAAGAGGGCTAGTGACAAGGAAATCCCGGCTTGTTGCATGCGATGCAAGGCCGGGGATTTGGAAAGACGGGGGGAGAAGGTCATACAGCCACTCGTAGAGGAAAGTGAAAAAGAGAGGCCGGACTGTGCGTGGGGGGCTTGCCCAGTCGGCATTGGATCAGGACTGGGGGCAGTGTAGGTAGGGCGTATGACTGCCCTGTGAACGGATGGCTAAATCCACCGATGATTGGATTGTGTTTTATGGGATGGGGGCTGAGGTGGCGTGTAGATAGGTGGGCAAGCGCTGGCTGGCTGCGGCTTGCCGGGGATGTGCTGCCTTGATGGATGGTTTGTTACGGTGGGGTGGGTTGGTGGGGTTTTAGGGCGTTTTTATGGTTTAGGTGGCAAATTTAAGGTGGGTTAGTATTGATTTATGGTGGGCGGTTTGGTGTTTGGCTCGCTTTGAGTAGGCCGCCGCTCGAGGCCCCGGAGCAGGGGGCGGGGGCGGACAACTTGCCGACGCTTTGCGTCGGTGCCCTTGTCGGAGACACCATCGGGGCGCAGTCTGAACTCGCGCGATAGCTCGTCCCCCGGACGAGCTATAAGCGTCGCGCTCAAACAGCAGACTGCTTGCAC